>Ga0247807_10000159_pt1 | contig 47850 bp, 49 predicted proteins | sample UWRJL074202C1_FD_179931 | JGI IMG/M metagenome (GOLD analysis project Ga0247807, IMG submission 179931) | Plant litter microbial communities from Arlington Agricultural Research Station in Wisconsin, United States - UWRJ-L074-202C-1 | ecosystem: Environmental > Terrestrial > Plant litter >...
TGTTTCGGCGGCCATAGCGAGAGGGAAACGCCCGGTTACATTCCGAACCCGGAAGCTAAGACTCTCTGCGCCGATGGTACTGCAGGGGGGACCCTGTGGGAGAGTAGGACACCGCCGGACTTACTTTGTAACACGTGAATGGCCACCCTTACGAGGGTGGCCATTCTGCGTTAACAGACCATGCTCCGAACGGCACCAAGGCACAACAGCGCCACACTCCACAGCAGCACAGAATGACGCACGATCAGCAGTTCTTGCCCCGACTACGGTTGGGGCTTTTGTGTTTAACCCCCGAGCATCCCGAACACCACAGCAATAGGGCGGCACAAGACGGAAGGCACTGGCCCCAACTGTTCACTTTCTGTCTGCTCCATTGGCGCTGATGATTGAGGTATGGAACCACCGCAAGCTGTCTTTTTTCTCGGCGTCTTCGCATCCGTCGGTGTGCTCGCAATCGGAGTGCGCATGGTGGCCGCGTCGCTGCGCCACCCCCACGTTCTGCACACGTCTGGCGAACGACGGGCGGGCGATGACGAGCATGTCGACCTGGAGGCAGCCGCGTCGCGTGCGCGCGGGACAACGGCCTGGATGCGTCCAGACGGCGGCGGCTTCTAGAAGCTAGGGAAAACCCAGGAGTCGGAGGCCAGCGGCAGCCGCGGCTCCAACAATCACCACAACAAGGAATGGCGCCTTCAGCCAGAGCGCGATCGCCGCTGCGACCAGCGCGGCCAGTCGGGCATCAACGGCGAGCTGAGCGCCGGAGGCGACAGTGTTGGCCACGGTCAGGGACGCGAGGAGTCCGATGGTCAGCGTGCCGGCCAGCCGCGCGACGCGGGGGTTGGTGAGCCACTTGCGGGGCACCAGATAGCCGAGGAGCTTGGTGAGATAGGCAACAACGCAGGCGACAAGTATCCACCACCACATACTCATGAGGTCGCCGCCGGGGGAGTGCTGGCACGGTCGGATCCGAACCACCCAATAGCGGCGGCAACAACTGCGGCCACAAGGATGGGTATACCGGGCGGCACAAACGGTATAACGATCACGGTGGCGACTGCGCAGACGATGGCGATTGCCGAAGCATCCCGAGTTTTCAACCGCGGCCACAGCAGCGCGAGGAATGCGGCAACTGCTGCGCCATCAAGACCCCACTGTTTGGGATCACCGAGCGCGTCGCCGGCGAGAGCGCCCACCAGGGTCATCACATTCCAGAAGACGAATATGCCAACGCCCGCGACCCAGAACCCGCGTTTTTGCTCGACGGGGTCGGTCTGTCCGGTGCCGGTTGCCAGCGATTCATCGATGGTGACGTGGGCCGAGACAAATCGACGCCAGCCGCGGGGATGCATCAGGGCGTTGATCTGCATGCCGTAGACCGCGTTGCGTACCCCGAGGAGGGCCGATGCGCTGGCTGCAGCGATGCCGGTTCCGCCGCCGCCGATCACACCGATAAACGCGAACTGGGAGCCGCCGGAAAAGAGGAGCAGGCTCAGCACACTCGTCTGGGCGATGGTGAGGCCCGAGGCGACGGACAGCGCACCGAACGAGACGCCGTACAGCCCCGTGGCGATCGCGATGGAGAGCCCGACCTTCGCTCCAGGGGAGTTCCGAAGGTTCAGCGGCATCCCGCAATGCTAGCGGCGCACGGGGCTGCAGGGCGGGCCCCGGCACAGACGCCGAGACCCACCTGACCTAGATCAGGTCGTCCGACAGGGCGTTCGGGGTTCCGAAGCGGTGTGCGGTGATGCTGACGGCCTGCTCCTTGAGGAAGGGGAGCATTTCAATGCGGCCCGCCTCGGTCACCGGGTTCGTGTAGACGGCGACATCGGGGCGCCCATCCGTCGCGAAAAACAGTGCGCCAGCGGTGGCCGTAGCCGAGCAGGTGGCCGTGGCGTCGGTGACCGCGTCGCCCTCGACCAGCCGAACCCGGGTGTTCTCGAACTGAGCCGCTGTGAGCAGCCAGTTCTCATTGCTGTCGACGGAGAACGTGATGGGCGATCCAGCCAGTGCGGAGGTGATCGACTCCGGCAGGGGAAGGGCGGTAGACACATGGGCGGATGCTCCGGCGGCCACGGCCGCGATGATGGTGCGCACCACCCGGGCAAGTGCTGCACCCTCGACCACGGTCGCGTCGGCCGGCCCAGTGCCGGGCAGTCGCACCTGCACGTGACCCGGGACGTAGCGGAAGACGTTCCGCTCTGCCGTGAGCGCCGAGACGTCGCGGGCGACACCGAACTCGGCGGTGAAGGCCGCGCTGTCGCTCTGGGCAGCGCGCTGCACAAACGCGAGCTCGCCGGCCGGGAGGGTCTGTGCTGCGGCGCCCAGGACGGCCCGAACCGTGGGGTTGGTGACCGGGGCGGATGCGGTGCTGGGCTGCGAGGTCCACGAGCCGAGACCCACCAGGTAGTTGGGGCCGCCCGCTTTGGTTCCGGCGCCCACTGCCGAGCGCTTCCAGCCGCCAAACGGCTGGCGCTGCACAATCGCTCCCGTGGTGCTGCGGTTGACGTAGAGGTTGCCGGCCTGGATGCTGTTCAGCCAGGTTCCGATCTCGTCCGAGTTCAGCGAGTGCAGTCCGGTGGTCAGTCCATACGCGACGTCGTTCTGAATGGCGATGGCCTCGTCGAGTGTGCGCGCGGTCATCACCCCGAGGATCGGACCGAAGAATTCGGTGAGGTGGAAGTGTGAGCCGCGGGTGACGCCCGAGCGCACCCCGGGGCTCCAGAGGCGGCCGGTGTCGTCGAGCTGCTTCGGTTCGACCAACCAGCTCTCGCCGGCGCCGAGCTCGGTGAGCCCGGCGAGAAGTTTGCTGGCGGCGGGTTCGATGATCGGACCCATCTGGGTGGTGGCGTCGTCCGCGAAACCGACCTTGAGGGAGCTGACCGCGTCAACGAGCTGGTGGTGGAATCGGCGCGAGGTGGCGACCGAGCCCACGAGGATCACCAGCGAGGCGGCGGAGCACTTCTGGCCGGCGTGGCCGAAGGCGGAGTTGACGACGTCTTTGACGGCGAGGTCGAGGTCGGCGCTCGGCGTCACAATAATGGCGTTTTTGCCCGACGTCTCGGCGAGCAGGGGCAGGTCGGGGCGGAACGACCGGAACAGCTCGGCAGTCTCAAACCCTCCCGTGAGGATCACGCGGTCCACCGCGGGGTGGGAGATGAGCTGGGCGCCGAGCGTGTTCTCGCCGACCTGCACCAGTTTCAACACGTCGCGGGGAACACCCGCCTCCCAGAGTGCGTCGACCATCACAGCGCCGCAGCGCTCGGCCTGCGGGGCAGGTTTGATCACCACGGCGGATCCTGCGGCCAGGGCTGCGAGAGTGGATCCCGCGGGAATGGCGACGGGGAAGTTCCAGGGCGGGGTGACAACAGTGAGCTGTGCCGGGACGAAGCGGGCGCCGTCCATGGTGTCGAGGTCGAGAGCACGCTCTGCGTAGTAGTGGGCGAAGTCGATCGCCTCCGACACTTCGGGGTCGGACTGGTCGAGGGTTTTGCCCGTCTCCGAGGCCATCACCTCCATCAGCTCGGCGCGCTTGGCCTCGAGAACGTCGCCGGCGCGGTGGAGGATGGCGGCACGCTCGGCGCCGGTGAGGGCGCCCCAGCCCGCGCTGGCGGAGACGGCGGAGTCGATCACGGCGCCCAGTCCGGCCTCGGAGGTGACGGTGGCGGCCGCGATGGTGCTGACACCGAGGGTGGAGGTGGGGACCTTCGCGAGAATCCTGCGTGCCCACGCGCGGTTGGCTGGCAGCGACGGGTCGGTGTCGGGAGTGTTCTCGAAGGCGGGAAGGGTGGATACAACCGCGGGGCTGGACGCCGGGGCATCCACCACCGAACGATTGTGGAGACGGTTGGGCGCAGGGACGGTGTCATCGAGGGCATGAAGAGAGGCCATAAAGCGCTGCTTCTCACGCTCGAACAGCGCCTCGTTCTCGCTGAGCTCAAACACGGCGGACATAAAGTTGTCCTGGCTCGCACCCTCTTCGAGGCGGCGGATCAGGTAGGCGATGGCGACATCGAATTCCTGCGGGTGCACCACGGGTGTGTAGAGCAGCAGTTCGCCGACGTCGCGACGCACGGCTTCGGCCTGCCCCTGCGCCATACCGAGGAGCATCTCGAACTCGATGCCGTGCTGCACTCCGCGGGCGCCGGCCAGCAGCCAGGCGTAGGCAATGTCGAAGAGGTTGTGGCCCGCGACGCCCACGCGCACATTGTTGATGCGGTCGGGGTGCAGGGCGTAGTTGACGACGCGCTTGTAGTTGGTGTCGGAGTCCTGCTTGGTCGACCAGGTCGCCAGCGGCCAGTCGTGCAGCGACGCCTCAACCTGCTCCATGGGCAGGTTCGCACCCTTAACGAGGCGCACCTTGATGCCGGCGCCACCCTGCGCGCGGCGCGCGGCGGCCCACTCCTGCAGGCGAATCATGGCCGACAGCGCGTCGGGCAGGTAGGCCTGCAGCACAATTCCGGCCTCGAGATTTACAAACTCGGGCTTCTCGAGAATGCGTGTAAAGACCGCGATCGTCATCTCGAGGTCTTTGTACTCCTCCATGTCGAGGTTGATGAATTTCGGGACGGGGGATGCCGCGGCGCGCGAGAACAATGGAGTGAGGCTCTCCACTACGTGCTCGACGGCTTCATCGAAGGCCCAAGCGGCGTGCGGGGACACCGTGGAGGAGACCTTGATCGACACGTAGTCGACGTCGTCGCGGCCGAGGAGGGCGTGAGTTCCCTCGAGGCGACGGGCGGCTTCCTTCTCGCCCAGCACGGCCTCGCCGAGCAGGTTGACGTTGAGTCGGATGCCCTCGGTGCGCATCTTTGCGATCGCGGGGCCGAGCTTCGACGAGGTCGCGTCCACCACCAGGTGTCCCACCATCTCGCGGAGAACCTTGCGCGCAATCGGCACCACCACCGCGGGCAGCATCGGGGCGGCAATCCCACCACAGCGCACGGCGGCTTTCATGTACCAGGGGAGGAAGGCGGGCACACGCGGTGCGAGCTGGGCGAGGTTGCGGGCGGCGACAACGAGGTCTTCCGGGCGCACAACCCCGTCGACGAATCCCACGGTGAAGTCGAGTCCGGTCGGGTCTTTCAGTACACCCGCGAGCTGCTGCGCGGAGGCGTCGGAGGGAATGGTGGATGCCTCGGCGAGCCAGTGACGCACAAGCGCAACAACCTCGTCCGCCAGCACACGGGTCGACTCGGCGGTGGGGAGCGCCGCGCTGTCGAGAGTCGACGAGGTGTTCGACACCGTATCGAGGGCGGAAGGAGTCGGTGCGCTGGGGTTCATGGGTGCCCTCGAGTTCTAGGTGCTGTGCGACGACGGGTCATCGGCGGCCGTGCGGGTGCGCACGGGTGATCCCAGTATGTGAGCGAAGTCTGATTAGATAAAGTGACGTAACTCGAACGATAGACATCAGATTTGCTAATGAATCGACGGGTGGACCGTCGACGGGAAGCGGGACCACCATGTTGGACGTACGACGACTTCGGCTGCTGCGCGAAGTGCAGATTCGTGGCACCCTCGCGGAGGTCGCGACGGTGCTCAATTTCAGCCCGTCGTCGGTGTCGCAGCAGCTCACCCTTCTCGAGCAGGAGACCGGTGTCGAGTTGCTCCGCAAAGTCGGGCGCCGGGTGCAGCTGACCGCGCAGGCGGAGATCCTCGTCAGTCACACCGAGGCACTACTCGACATCCTGGAACAGGCCGAGGCCGACCTCACCGCGTCGCTGACGACCGTGGTGGGAACGGTGCGGGTGGCGGTCTTCCAATCGGCGGCGCTGGCACTGATGCCCGCAGCACTCACCCGCATGCGTCACGAGTACCCCGACGTGCGCATCGAGATGGTGCAGCACGAACCGGAGTCCGCCCTGCACGAAACGTGGGCACGCGACTTCGACATGGTGGTGGCTGAACAGTATCCGGCGCATGCGGCGCCACGACATCCGGGACTCGACAAAGTCAACCTCACCACCGACGCCATCCGACTTGCGCTGCCGGCACGAGAGAGGGAGATCCATACGGTGGAGTCGATTGCCGACGCGCACAACCTGCCCTGGGTCATGGAACCCCGCGGAGCGGCATCCCGACATTTCGCGGAGCAATTGTGCCGGAGCGCCGGCTTTGAGCCCGACGTTCGGTACGAGACGGCCGACCTGCAGGCGCAGATTCGTCTGATTGCGTCGGGCAATGCGGTGGGGCTTATGCCCGACCTCGTGTGGGCGGACGGTGACGCCACCTGTCGGCTGGTGGAACTTCCCGCAGCTCCCCGGCGCACGATCTTTACCTCGGTGCGTCGGTCGGGCACGCAGTACCCGGCGGTGTCGGCATTCCGCGCCGCCCTCACCAGCGCAGCCGAGCTCATCGAGGACCAGCCGCTCGGCTGAGGTGCCCCTAGGCGACGCGCCCGAGAGGCACCGAAATCGGGCCGCAGAGCCCTCACATTGGGGGATATTACCCCCGGCGGGGCACAATAGAAGTTGCGTCTATAAATCAACAGCGGGGAAGAGGTAATCGTGAGTGATTCAACGGAGCCGGGAGATCGTCCAGATCGTCCCGCACGGAACACCGCACGAAGCAACGAGCGAGCGGCTCGCAACAACGACCGCGGAAACGCTGAGCGCGGAAACAGCGCGCCTCGTCCCGATCGTGGCGACTCTGAGCGTCCTCCCCGCAGCAACAACGACCGCCCGGCGCGGAGTACTGACCGCCCGGCCTACAACTCCGACCGCCCGGCGCGGAGTACTGACCGCCCGGCCTACAACTCCGACCGCCCGGCGCGGAGTACTGACCGCCCGGCCTACAACTCCGACCGCCCGGCGCGGAGTACTGACCGCCCCGCGTACAACGCAGACCGCCCGGCCCGGAGCTCGTCGGACCGTCCTGCACGCAGTAATGACCGTCCCGCGTACAACTCGGACCGCCCTGCTCGCAGCAATGACCGTCCGTCGTACAACTCGGACCGTCCTGCTCGCAGCAACGATCGCCCCTCCTACAACTCGGACCGTCCTGCGCGCTCCAGCGACCGCCAGCCCGGCACCGGCCGTCCTCCGGCGAAGAAGCTGTGGACCGAAGGCGGAGCCCCGGCCCGCAACAACCGTGACGCCGGCATCAGCAATGCGGCCGCCAACGCGCGGGCCGCAGCTGACTGGGAAGACCGCGACCCGTTCAACACCCGCAGTGTGCGGACGCGTCACGACGACCCGATCATCCCCGAAGACGCTCTCGCATCGGACCTCGACCGTGTCGCCCGCAACGAACTCAAGACGCTGGCCAAGGACAACGCCGAAGGTGTTGCCCAGCACCTCGTGATGGCCGCCCGCCTCATCGACACCGACCCGGCAACGGCTCACTTGCACGCGCTGTCCGCTGCGCGTCGTGCCGGTCGTATCGGTGTTGTCCGCGAGACGCTCGCCATCACGGCGTACGCCATCGAGGACTACGCGCTGGCGCTGCGCGAACTCCGCACCTACCGTCGTATCACTGGACGCGACGACCAGCTCCCGCTGATGGTCGACTCCGAACGTGCCCTGGGACGTCCCGACAAAGCACTCGAGCTGGCCCGCAGCGTTCCGAAGAGCTCCTTGCCGGTACCGGTGCAGGTTGAACTCGCGATCGCGATGTCCGGCGCCCGTCTCGACCAGGGCAACGCCACCGCCGCGCTGCAGGAGCTGACGATCCCGCAGCTGAACCCCTCGCTGGTCTACTCGTACTCTCCGGCACTGTTCGCCGCGTACGCGACCTGCCTGGAGGACCTCGGACGCGAAGCAGACGCCGAGATCTGGTGGGCGCACGCCGACACCGCCGCGGAAGCTCTCGCTGACCGCGACACCGACGACGATGGCGAGACCATCGACATCATCGAAGACGACACCGTGTACGACGAGTACGACGACGACTACGAAGAAGAGATCGTCGAAGAAGAGGCCTCCGAAGACGAGGCCTCCGACGACGAGGCGAGCACGAACGACACCGCAACAGAAGAGGCAGCCCGCACCAATGAGTCCTAAGCCCAACTCGCCCCTCGACGGCGTTGACCTGGTTCTGGCTGACCTCGACGGCGTTATCTACAAGGGTGCGGATGCGATTCCCCATGCCATCGAGGGAATGAACCTCGCCGGCGAGACCGCCCGCCTCGGGTACATCACCAACAACGCGTCGCGCACCGCGCTGTCCGTTGCCGAGCACCTCTCCAGCCTCGGCCTCACGGTTGTCGCAGAGGACGTGGTGACTTCGCCGCAGGCTGCCGTTGTGCTTCTCGCCAAAGAGATCCCCGCCGGGTCGACCGTACTCATCGTGGGTGGAGCCGGCCTGATCGAAGAGGTCGAAAAAGCCGGTTTTGTGCCGACCTTTTCCGCCGAGGAGAACCCCGCCGCCGTAATCCAGGGCTTCGCGCCCGAGGTCGGATGGGTGCACCTCGCCGAAGCGACCTTCGCGCTGCACACGGGTATCCCGTGGGTCGCTACCAACACCGACTGGACCATTCCGGTGGCCCGCGGCACCGCACCCGGTAACGGAACACTTGTCTCCGCCGTGCACACCGCAGTGGGACGCCTCCCCATCGTCGCGGGCAAGCCCGAAGCGGCAATCTTCGAGGTCGCAGTCAAGCGCTTCGGAGCATCCACCCCGCTCTTTATCGGCGACCGCCTCGACACTGACATTCTCGGATCGAACCGCGCCGGCATTGAGTCGGCCCTGGTGCTCACCGGCATCGACCAGGCCAAGCAGGTGTTGGCTGCCGACGCGAACTCGCGTCCCCGCTACATTCTCGGCGACCTGCGCGAACTGCACGAGCCCTACCCGGAGACCATTGAGACAACGGATGCTGATGGCATCGTCTCGACTCAGGTGGGCGACGCGATTGTGCTGCGCTCCGGAACCGAGCTGCGCATTGCCGCTCTCGGCGACGACCGCCTCAACCTGCTGCGTGCGGGAGCTGCGGCAATTTGGAACTCGGGCGCCAGCATCTACGCGATCACGGTACCTCCCGAACTATATTCGTGGGTATGAGCGACATCGACGGGCAGGCGAACGATCTCACGGAGCTTCGCGACGAACTGTCGCGCATCGAGGGTGAGCCCCTCGACGAGCGTGCTGCCGGGTACGCCCAGCTGCATGACCAACTCCAAACGCGCCTGTCGGGCGCAGACATGACTGGCACCAATGGTTGACCCGCGTATGGGCGACCATCCGGGTACGGACAGGGTCGAACCTGCCCCTCGCACCGACGTGCGGCTCGACACTGTTCTCGGCGACCGCGGGCTCGCCCGATCGCGCACCCACGCCGCACGTTTGATCACCGATGGCCTAGTGACCGTCGATGGCAAACCCCAGGTCAAAGCCTCGTTCCGGGTTCGTGAGAACCAGGTTGTCGAGGTTGCCGAGTCTGACCACTACGTCAGCCGCGCGGCGCACAAGCTCAATGCGGCGCTGGATGCGTTTGGGGTGGATGTTTCGGGCCGAAGGGCGCTGGACGTCGGAGCATCCACCGGGGGATTCACCCAGGTACTGCTCGAGCGCGGTGCAGAGCACGTGATCGCGTTGGACGTTGGCCACGGTCAGCTCAACCCGACGATCGCCGCTGAGCCTCGCGTCACCCTCGTCGAGGGTGTGAACGCGCGGTACCTCACGCCACAGATTCTCTCCGATACCTCCGGTACCGACATCGTGCCGACCGTGGTGGTCGCCGACCTGTCGTTTATTGCGCTGCCGACGGTGCTTCCCGCGCTGGTCGCGACTGTCGGACGCACAGCGGACTATGTGCTTTTGGTGAAACCACAGTTCGAGGTCGGCCGCAGCGGCATCAAAGAGGGCATCGTGCGCAGCGCGCCATTGCGCCGGGATGCCGTGTCGGCAGTGGTCTGGGCCGCATGGGACCAGGGCCTCGGAACCGCCGGCATCATCTCCTCCCCGATTGCCGGAAATGCGGGCAATCTGGAGTATCTCGTCTGGTTGAGCGCGGAGGTCGGCGTGAACCCGACAGAATGGATACAGCGAATTTCTGCTCTCGCGTAATGAATGGGGTGTCCTGCGTGACCACCGAACGTCACATCTTGATCGTCGCGCACACCGGACGGTCTGACTCACTCGACGCCGCCATCCAGGTGTGCCGCCAGCTGCAGGCCGCCGGGCTCACCCCGGTGCTGTCCGCCGAAGAGTACGCCGACATGCGTGCCGTCGCCGGAGATCTCCAGCCGCTGGCGATCCTCGGCGAGACCGTCGAGATCGGTGAACTCGAGATTGTGATTGTGCTCGGGGGAGACGGCACCATTCTGCGCGCGGCCGAAATCACCCGCGGGTGCACGGCGCCGCTGCTGGGTGTCAACCTCGGCCACGTCGGGTTCCTCGCCGAGAGCGAGCGCGAAGATCTCACCGAGACCGTCGTGCGGGTACTGGCCAAGGACTACCTCGTCGAGGAGCGGATGACCCTCGCCGTCGAGGCGTGGGTCGGCTCCGAACTCATCCGGGAGACCTGGGCGCTCAACGAAGCCACCATCGAGAAGGCCAGCCGCGAGCGGATGCTCGAAGTGGTTATCGAGATCGATGGTCGCCCCCTGTCGTCCTTCGGCTGCGACGGAGTGGTGATGTCCACTCCCACCGGATCCACCGCATACTCGTTCTCCGCCGGTGGCCCCATCGTCTGGCCCAGCCTCGACGCCCTGCTGATGGTGCCGCTGAGCGCTCACGCCCTCTTTGCCCGCCCGCTGGTGGTCGGCCCCGACTCCACCCTCGCCGTGGAGGTGCTCGACCGTACGCAGGGCTCGGGAGTGTTGTGGTGCGACGGCCGTCGCAGCCAGGATCTCCCACGCGGTGCCCGCGTCGTCGTTCGACGCTCACCGCTGCCGGTGCGCCTGGCACGCCTCTCGCTTGGCCCCTTCACCGACCGCCTCGTCCACAAGTTCGCGCTGCCCGTCACTGGCTGGCGCGGACCCGTGGATGCCGGGGCCCACACATGATCGAAGAAATCTCCATCCGTGGGCTGGGCGTCATCGGCGACGCTCGTCTGCCCCTCGGTCCGGGGTTCACCGCGCTCACCGGTGAGACCGGTGCCGGTAAAACGATGGTGGTGACCGCGCTCGGTTTGCTGCTCGGTGGTCGCGCCGATAGCTCTGTTGTTCGTGCGGGCTCCACCCAGGCCGTGGTTGAGGGCCAGTGGCTCGTGGGCGGCGCCGGTGCCGTGGCCGATCGGGTGCGGGATGCCGGGGGAGACCTCGATCCGATTCCCGACACGGACCAGGCTGGGCTGCTGCTCAGCCGGTCCATCTCCGCTGAAGGCCGCAGCCGTGCTGTGGTTGGCGGGCGCGCTGCGCCCGTCGGAGTCCTCAATGAACTCGGCCAGCAGCTGGTGGTGGTGCACGGTCAGTCCGACCAGATCCGTCTGCGCTCGTCGACCGCCCAGCGCGGGGCGCTCGACCGCTTCGCCGGCGCGAAACTGGCAACCAAACTCGCCACCTTCCAAGACCTGTACCGCCGCTGGCAGGCCGCGCAGACCGAACTCGACCTCCTGGTCGCCGAACGTGACCGCCGCACGCTCGAAGCCGAGCAGCTGCGCATCGCCCTCGCCGAGATCGAAGAGGCCGCCCCACAGCCCGGGGAAGACGTGGAGCTGGCCGAACGGGCCGACCGCCTCACCAACCTCGAAGACCTCCGGCTCGCAGCCTCCCAGGCACAGGAGCTCGTCTCCGCTCAGTCGACCGACGAGGTGGGCGACGTGCTGGGATTGCTCGACAGCGCCCGGCGGCTCATCGACCGAGCATCCGCCCACGATCCCGACTTAGCCCCCATCGCCGAGGCACTCGCGGCCGCGGAGTTCGCCGTCACCGACATCTCTGCCCAACTCTCGAGCTACCTCGGGGGCCTCGATGTCGAGGGCGCCCGCGAACTCGAGGTGCTGCAGGAGCGCCGCGCCGACCTCAGCGTGTTGATGCGCAAGTACGGCCCGACGCTCGACGACACCATCGACTACCTCGCCCGCGGTAGTGGCCGCCTGCTCGAACTCGACAACGACTCCGACCGCATCGAATTGCTGCGCACCCAGGTCGCTGCCGACGAAGAGCAGATCCTGGTGCAAGCCGACCGGATCAGCCAGCTCCGTCGCGCGGCCGCCGCCAAGATGTCGACCGGGGTGACAGCCGAACTCGCCGCCCTCGCGATGGCGAACGCCCGCCTGACCGTCGAGGTTTCCGAACGGGACGAGGTGTCGCTCTCGGGCAAAGACCAGGTCACGTTTTTGCTGCAGCCGCACGCCGGCTCCGAACCGCTGCCCCTGGGCCGCGGAGCCTCGGGCGGTGAACTCTCGCGGGTTATGTTGGCCATCGAGGTGGTGATTGCGGGCAAAGATCCCGTTCCGACCTTTATCTTCGACGAGGTGGATGCCGGGGTTGGTGGGGCGAGCGCGATTGAAATCGGGCGCCGGTTGGCCATGTTGGCGAAAACAGCCCAGGTCATTGTGGTGACACACCTCGCGCAGGTCGCCGCGTTCTCCACCAACCACTTGCGTGTGGTGAAAAATAACGACGGCTCTGTCACGAAAAGCAGTGTCCAGCAACTGACCGGAGACGAGCGAATTGCTGAGATGGCGCGGTTGTTGTCGGGTCTTCCCGACTCGGAGAGCGGACTCGCCCACGCCCGCGAGCTACTGGAAATGGGTCACTCCACACTCGAATGACGTCGCGGCGAGCGGAAAGTGCTCTGCGTGGGATACGCTGTAATCCCGTGGTGAACAATTCTGAGCGGCAAGTAACAAAACACATTTTCGTCACCGGGGGAGTCGTTTCGAGCCTTGGTAAAGGGCTCACGGCAGCTAGCCTCGGTAACCTTCTGACCGCACGCGGTTTGCGCGTGGTGATGCAGAAGCTCGACCCCTATCTCAACGTGGACCCGGGAACGATGAACCCGTTCCAGCACGGCGAGGTTTTTGTGACCGACGACGGCGCGGAGACCGACCTCGACATCGGCCACTACGAGCGCTTCCTCGACATCAACCTCGACCAGGCGGCGAACGTCACAACCGGTCAGATCTACTCGAACGTCATCGCGAAAGAGCGACGCGGCGAGTACCTCGGTGACACCGTGCAGGTCATCCCGCACATCACCGATGAGATCAAGCGCCGGATGCGCCTGCAGACGGCCGATGAGCCCCAGCCCGACGTGATCATCACGGAGATCGGTGGCACCGTCGGAGACATCGAGAGCCAGCCGTTTATCGAGGCCGCACGCCAGCTGCGCCACGAGCTCACGCGTCGCAACGTCTTTTTTGTGCACGTCTCCCTCGTTCCGTTTATGAACGCCTCGGGCGAGCAGAAGACCAAGCCCACGCAGCACTCCGTTGCGGCCCTGCGTTCCATCGGCATCCAGCCGGACGCCCTGGTGCTCCGCTCCGACCGTCCGGTCTCCGAGAGCAACAAGCGCAAGATCGCACTCATGTGTGACGTGGACGAAGACGCCGTGGTGAACTGCATCGACGTTCCCAGCATCTACGAGATCCCCGGCATGCTCCACGATCAGGGCCTCGACGCCTACATCATCGAGCAGCTCGGCCTCGAAGCCGGCGACGTGAACTGGGACGGCTGGAGCGAATTGCTCAACGCCGTGCACAACCCCAAGCACACCGTCACCATCGGCCTGGTCGGCAAGTACATCGACCTGCCCGACGCGTACCTATCGGTCACCGAGGCGCTCAAGGCCGGCGGGTTCGCCCAGCAGACCAAGGTCAACCTCAGGTGGATCCCCTCGGACGAGTGCGAGACCGAAGACGGAGCTCGACTGCTCCTCAGCGAGCTCGACGGCATCTGTGTTCCCGGAGGCTTCGGCATCCGAGGTATCGAGGGCAAGCTGGGCGCGCTCAAGTTCGCCCGCGAAAACGCCATCCCGGTTCTGGGTCTCTGCCTCGGACTGCAGTGCATGGTCATCGAATACGGTCGCAACATGGCCGGACTCGAGGGCGCATCCTCCACCGAGTTCGACCCCGACACCACGTTCCCGGTCATCGCGACCATGGCGGAGCAGGTTGACATCATCGCCACCGGCGACATGGGCGGCACCATGCGCCTCGGTCTCTACGAGGCCACCCTCGCCGAGGGATCGATCGTCGCCGACCTGTACGGCTCGACGAGCGTTTCCGAGCGTCACCGTCACCGCTACGAGGTCAACAACCAGTACCGCGGCCAGATCGCCGACGCTGGGCTCACGTTCTCGGGAATCTCGCCCGACCGTACGCTGGTCGAGTTTGTGGAGCTTCCCCGCGACGTGCACCCGTTCTACGTGGGAACGCAGGCTCACCCCGAGCTGCGCTCGCGCCCGAACCACGCACACCCGCTGTTCCGTGGCCTGGTGACTGCCGCTCTCGAGCGCCAGCAGGCCAGCCGCCTCTTCGAGGTTGCTGAACCGGCTGACGTTTAACCCGTCGAACGACGACCTTCGAAAAGGACACCATGGCAAACGACGAGCTGTTCCAGGACGAGCCCGCCCCGCAGAAGATCGTCTCGTCTGAGACGGTCTTCGAAGGACGCGTCTGGAACATCCAGCACGACGTTTTTGAGTACGGCGGCAGCGAGATCGGGCGCGACTATGTCGACCACCCCGGTGCCGTCGCCGTACTCGCCATTGACGATGAGGGCAGGGCGCTGCTGATCCAGCAGTACCGCCACCCCATCGCCATGCGCGAGTGGGAGCTGCCCGCCGGCCTGCTCGACATCGAGAACGAGGATCCCCTTGTCGCGGCCCAGCGCGAGCTGGCCGAAGAGGTCGACCTGCAGGCCAGCGACTGGACCGAGCTGGTCACCTTCCACACGTCTCCCGGTGGCAGCAACGAGGTGTTGCGGGTGTACCTCGCCCGTGGCCTCAGCGCGACACCGACGTTCGAGCGTGAAGAAGAGGAAGCCGACATCGTGCTGCGCTGGGTTCCCCTCGCGGACATCGTCGCCGGAATCCTCGACGGACGCCTGCAGAACTCCATCCTGATGATCGGCGTGCTTGCCGCCCATGCCCGCGGCTGACGTTCCGTTCTCTGCACCACCACCGCCTCGGGTGGCCTCCCCGCTGGAGGTCACTCTCGAGCGGTACCTGCGCCACGTCTCAATCGAGCGTGGACTCTCCGCCAACACGGTCGCGGCCTACCGCCGTGACCTTGGGGTCTACCTGGTGTTCCTTGGCGAGCAGGGCCTGACCCAGCTGACCGCGATCACTGCGGTCGACGTGTCGGCGTTTTCGCGCTACCTGTCGACACGCACGGAGTCACCGCTCGGCGCGGCATCCGTCTCCCGCATGCTCTCGTCGGTGCGCGGATTTCACAAATACCTGCTCGAGGAGTCGGTTGTTGAGGTGAACGCCGCGGTCGACACGCTGCCGCCGAAGATCCCGATGCGGCTACCCAAGGCCATCACGATCGAGCAGATGGCTGCCCTGCTCGCGGCCAGCGACGGCGACTCGCCCCAGGCGCTGCGTGACAAAGCCCTCCTCGAGCTGCTTTACGCGACCGGTGCGCGTATCTCGGAGGCGGTCGCCCTCAACGTCGACGACGTTATCGATAACGATGTGGTGCGCCTCTTCGGCAAGGGCTCGAAGCAGCGCATTGTGCCGCTGGGCAGTTATGCGCGTGACGCGATCGATGCGTATCTGATCCGGGTGCGTCCGATGTTGGCTGCGCGGGGGGATGCCACGCCCGCACTGTTCCTCGGCGTGCGAGGTCACCGTGTCTCACGACAAAATGCGTGGCTCATCATCCGTGCCGCTGCGGACCGCGCCCACCTGGGGCTCTCCATTTCGCCCCACACCTTCCGGCATTCCTTCGCGACGCACCTGCTCGCCGGGGGAGCGGACGTGCGGGTCGTGCAAGAACTCCTCGGCCATTCCTCGGTCGCGACGACCCAGATCTATACCCAGGTGACCGCCGACACCCTGCGGGATATGTACACCACGGCGCATCCACGGGCCCGTATTTGACCGCGCGCATCCCGCAACCCGCCCAGTCATTACTGAAGTGGCCGCTCGGGAGCCAGTACAGTGGAACAACCCGGCCGATGTGTGGTCGGCAGGAACGGGAGCAACGTCAGTGACGGCCAAGAAAATCAAGGGCGGCGAACTTCCCGGACTCGAAACTCCGCAGTTCGGTGCGACGGGTCGTCCCCTCCGCGCCTTCCCGGTACCCGAGCCGTTGAAGAGCCATGGCCCCGCACGCATCATTTCGCTGTGCAACCAGAAGGGTGGCGTGGGCAAAACCACGACCACGATCAGCCTGGGCGCCACGCTCGCTGAGTACGGCCGCAAGGTTCTGGTTGTCGACTTCGACCCGCAGGGTGCGCTCAGCGCCGGCCTCGGTGTCAACACCCACGACCTCACGACCATCTACGACCTTCTGCTCGGCACGGTCAAAGACACCCGGTCGGCCATTGTCGCCACGAGTGTGCCGAACCTGCACCTCATCCCCGCGAACATCGACCTCTCCGCCGCAGAGGTGCACCTCGTCAACGAGGTCGCCCGTGAGCAGATCCTCGCTCGTGTGCTGCGCCAGGTGACCGACGACTACGACGTCATCCTCATCGACTGCCAGCCGTCCCTCGGGCTCCTGACGATCAACGCCCTGACGGCCGCCCACGGTGTGCTCATCCCGCTCGAGTGCGAGTTCTTCGCGCTGCGCGGTGTGGCGCTGCTCGTGGAGACCGTCGACAAGGTGCGCGACCGCCTCAACCCCGCGATTAAGCTCGACGGCATTTTGCCCACCATGTACGACTCCCGCACGCTGCACTCTCGTGAGGTGCTCGACCGCGTGGTCGAAGCCTTCGGTGACAACGTGCTCGAGACCGTTATCGGGCGCACCGTCAAGTTCCCCGACGCCAGCATCTCGGGTACCCCGATCACCTCCTACGCCCCTGAGCACCCGGCCTCCGAGGCCTACCGCCAGCTCGCTCGAGAGTTGATCTTCCGTGGCGCAGTCGCCTAGCGGCGCGGCCGAGATCTCCCCGGCGGAGGCGACGGGTTTCTCCGTCAGCCTCTCCAACTTCAACGGACCCTTCGATCTGCTCCTGACGCTCATCTCCAAACACGAGATGGACATCACGGAGATTTCGTTGAGCCGCGTCACCGACGAGTTCATTTCCTACCTGCGTGGCCTCGACAGCGCGAAAGAGCTCGACCAGGCCACCGAGTTTCTTGTGGTAGCCGCCACGCTGCTCGACCTCAAAGTGGCGGGACTGCTGCCGCAGGGTGAGCTGGTGGATGCCGAGGATGTTGCACTTCTCGAAGCCCGCGATCTCCTCTTCGCCCGCCTGCTGCAGTACCGCGCCTTCAAAGAGGTGTCGCAGTGGTTCTCGTCGACGATCGAGACCGAGGCGACGCGCAAGTTCCGGGCGGTGCGGCTGGAGGAGAAGTTCCGTGCGCAAACACCCGAGCTCGTCTGGACACTGAGCCTCCAGGACTTCGCTGCGATGGCTGCCCTGGCCTTCACCCCGCGGGAAATCCCGACCGTGGGGCTCGACCACCTGCACGCGCCGCTGGTGAGCATCCGGGAACAGGCCGCGTACGTTGTCGCGCAACTGCGACTCACCGAGTCGATGACCTTCCGCGAACTTATCGTTGGCGCCGACATCAAGGGTGTGGTTATCGCCCGGTTCCTCGCGGTGCTTGAGCTCTATAGGCACGGCGCCCTCTCTTTTGACCAGCTCGAACCCCTTGGTGAGCTGGTGTTGAGCTGGGCGGATGACGACTGGTCCGACGACAAGCTGGCCGCCCTAGGAGCCGACTATGACAACTGACATCCCCATGATCTCCATCCAGATCGAGCGGGCCATCGAAGCGATCTTGATGGTCGCCGACGAGCCGCAGAGCCTGGTGTCGATGGCGACCGCCCTGAGCACACCGGTGTCGGCCGTGCGTAAGGCCGTGGCCCGCCTGGTCGCCGATTTCGACGGCGACAACGGGGGAGTGCGGCGCGGTTTTGAACTGCGTGAAGTCGCCGGTGGGTGGCGAATCTACGTGCGCCCGGAGTACGACGAGGTCGCCCGCGATTTTGTTTTGACCCAAAACCCGACGAAGCTGTCACAGGCCGCCTTAGAAACTCTTGCGGTCATTGCGTACAAACAACCGATCAGCCGGGCCTCGATCGCGTCGATTCGTGCGGTGAACGTCGACTCCGTTGTGCGCACACTGCTTGGTCGTGGTCTGATTACCGAGGCGTTCACCGACGCTGAGACCGGCGCGATCAACTACGCCACCACCGACATGCTGCTCACGCAGCTCGGTATCAACTCGCTCAGCGCGTTGCCCCAAATTTCTCCCCTGCTTAATGATGGAACGGACGGATTCGATGAACTCCCCTAGTGATGAGGGCGAACGCCTGCAAAAGGTTATGGCCGCGGCAGGCGTGGCCAGCCGACGTGTCTCCGAAGACATGATCAGCGCCGGACGCGTGACGGTCAACGGCAAAACGGTGACCGAACTCGGTCGTCGTGTCAACGCCGAGGTCGACCTGATCGCCGTCGACGGCACCGCCGTGCAGTTGGACATCAGCAAGCGATACCTCATGCTCAACAAGCCCGTGGGTATCGTGAGCTCCCTCGCGGACGAGAACGGCCGCGCCGACCTCTACCGCTGGACGGCCCGCTACGAAGAGCGCCTGTTCAACGTCGGCCGCCTCGACACCCAGACCAGCGGACTGCTGCTGCTCACCAACGACGGCGAACTCGCCCACGTGCTCGCGCACCCCTCGTTCGGTGTCTCGAAGACCTACATCGCCAAGGTGTCCGGCGAGGTTGCGTCGACCACCATGCGTGAGCTGATGAACGGTATCGAACTCGAAGACGGCTTTATCCAGGCCGATAAGGCCCGCGTGGTTGGCCAGCTCGGCCGCGGCCAGAGCATGGTGGAGATCGAGCTGCACTCCGGTCGTAACCGCATCGTGCGCCGGATGCTTTCGCACGTCGGTCACCCGGTCATCGACCTGGTGCGCCGCCAGTTCGGCCCGCTGCACCTCGGCTCGCTGCCCTCCGGCAACATCCGCGACCTGACGAAGGTTGAACTCGGCCAGCTCCTCACCATCGGTCGGGCGGCGAAGGCAGACCAGGACAACCAGTCGTGACCGATCGCCGTCTCGGTGGGCCCGTGCGGATCGTCGGTGCAGGCCTGTTGGGCGCCAGCATCGGCCTCGCTCTGCGCGCCCGGGGCGTCGATGTGATCCTCAGCGACATCTCTCCGTCGACCGTGACCCTCGCCGTGGACTACGGTGCGGGTCGCGTTCCGGCCGAGGGCGACAACCCCGAGCTCATTGTGGTGTGTGTACCGCCGGACGTTGTGGCGACCACCGTTGCCGCCGAGCTCGCGGCGTACCCCAACGCGCTCGTCACCGACGTGGCGAGCATCAAACTCGCCCCGCTCAATGAGTTGCGCGCGCTCGGCGTGGACCTCTCCCGCTACATCGGCTCCCACCCGATGGCCGGCCGTGAACGTGGGGGAGCGGTGTCCGCCCGCGCCGACCTGTTTGTTGGCCGCCCCTGGGTGATCGCCGGCCACAACGACATCACCTACCGTCGCGCCGCGCCCGTCGAAGACCTCGCGCTCGACCTCGGCGCCATCCCCATCGAAATGGACGTCGCCGAGCACGACGCGTCCGTCGCTCTGGTCTCGCACGTGCCGCAGGTGGTGTCGTCGCTTCTTGCTGCGCGGTTGCGGGATGCTCCTGACACCGCTGTGTCTCTCGCGGGCCAGGGCCTCCGTGACACCACGCGCATTGCCTCAAGCGAGCCCGGGCTGTGGGTACAGATCCTCGCCGCCAACGCGGACCAGGTGGTCGGAGTACTGGGCGAGCTGCGCGATGACCTCGACCGGGTCATCCAGGCCCTCGGCAATCCGTCTGCCCCTGGAGCCCGACGCGCGCTGGCCGAATCTCTCGCCGCCGGCAACGCGGGCGTTGCTCGCATCCCCGGCAAACACGGCCAGGCGAAGCGGTACAGCCAGATCACCGTCAAGGTGGACGACACCCCCGGCCAGCTCGCCCGACTCTTCGCGGAGATCGGCGAAGCCGGGGTCAACATCGAAGACCTCCGACTGGAGCACTCACCGGGTGCACAGATCGGTTTGGCCGAAATCAGCGTTCTGCCCGAGGTGGAACAGCGACTCGTCCGGGAGCTCGACGCGCTCGGATGGAAGATAGCGGGGACGTTCTAATGACTGACAGCACCACAAGCTCCAACAGCACCAGCAGCACCGAAGACACCGACACCAGCACTCCCCACTCGGACGACACCTTTGTGGTCGACACTGCCGGTGTTGACGACGAACCCGTCCAGACGGTTGTCGCGATCGACGGCCCGGCCGGCAGCGGCAAGTCGAGTGTGAGCCGCGCCTCCGCGCGTGCCCTCGGCTTTGACTACCAAGACACCGGGGCGGCCTACCGGGCGCTGGCCTGGACCTGCCTGCAGCGTGGCGTCAACCCGGCCGACGCCGGCGACGTCGTCGCGGTGCTCGTTGACTTCGACTACGAGATCGGCATCGATCCCGACGATTACTACGTCAGTGTGGGTGCCGACGACATCACCGAGGCCATCCGCGAGCCGCGCGTTTCGGCGGTTGTCTCCGCCGTCGCCCGCGTTCCCGAGGTGCGGGCCTACCTCGTTGCCCTCTTCCGCCAGATCATCGCATCGAGCGACAAACCGGGCATTGTGGTCGAAGGACGCGACATCACAACGGTAGTTGCGGCCGACGCACAGGTACGGATACTGCTCACGGCGTCGGAAGAGGCTAGAATGGGGAGGCGTTCAGCGGAAATCTCGGGGGAATCCGCCGAGACGACAGCAAAGCAACTCGCCTCGCGGGATGCCGCAGACTTGAGGGTCGTCGACTTCATGAACGCCGCAGACGGTGTAATCACCGTCGATTCAACGGATCTCGACTTCGAGCAGACGGTAACCGCCGTCGTCGATCTTGTACGCGCAGCCCAGCGCGACGCCGGGATCCCCACGAACTGAGGAAACACAATGGCTGACGAGAACGACGACTTTCCCGTGCTGGACACCCAGCTCGCGGAGCGCATCAACGCGCTCGGTGAAGAGGATGGCGCCCTGCGCGCCAATGCCCTCCGCGCTGGACTGACCGATTACGACCTGGACGACGACGACTTCGAGCTGCTCGATACCGACGACTTCGATCCCGATGCAATCATCTACATGCCGGCGCTGCCCGTGCTGGCGATTGTGGGGCGCCCGAACGTGGGCAAGTCCGCTCTCGTCAACCGCATCATCGGCCGCCGCGAGGCAGTGGTGGAAGACACCCCCGGTGTGACGCGCGACCGCGTCAACTACAAGGGCGAGTGGAACGAACGCCACTTCACCATCGTTGACACCGGTGGGTGGGAGCCGGATGCCAAGGGCATCAACGCCTCCGTCGCAGCCCAGGCTGAGATCGCTGTCGAGCTGGCTGATGCCGTGCTGTTTGTGGTGGATGCCACGGTCGGCGCGACGTCCACCGACGAGCACGTTGTCCGTATGCTTCGCGGAACAAAAAAGCCCGTGATCCTCGTCGCCAACAAGGTGGACGACGTTCGCCAGGAAGCCGACGCCGCATCGCTGTGGAGCCTCGGACTGGGCGAGCCCTGGCCCGTCTCCGCCGTGCACGGTCGCGGTGTTGCCGACTTGCTCGACCAGGTGATGACCGTTCTGCCCGAGATCTCGGCAGTAGCGAAAGAGGAAGTCGGCGGACCCCGTCGTGTCGCCATCCTCGGCCGCCCGAACGTGGGCAAATCCAGCCTCCTCAACAAAACTGCCGGCGAAGAGCGCGTTGTTGTCAACGAGCTCGCCGGTACCACGCGCGACCCGGTTGACGAGCAGGTGGAGATCGCCGGCAAGTTCTGGCGTTTTGTCGACACCGCCGGAATCCGTCGTCGTGTGAACCTCTCGCAGGGTGCCGACTTCTACGCAACACTCCGCACGAGTGCCGCGCTGGAGAAGGCCGAAGTTGCCGTTGTTCTCATCGACGTCACCGAGACCATCAGCGTGCAGGACCTCAAAATCATCGACCTCGTACTCGAGTCGGGCCGCGCGCTCGTCATCGCGTACAACAAGTGGGACCTCCTCGACGAGGAGCGTCGCCGCTACCTGGAGAAGGAGATCGAACAGGATCTCTCCCACGTCTCGTGGGCTCCTCGCGTCAACATCTCCGCGAAGACCGGCCGCCACATGGAGAAGCTGGTTCCCGCCCTCGAGCTTGCGCTCGAGTCCTGGGACACCCGCATCCCCACCGGTAAGTTCAACGCCCTCCTCGCGGAGCTGACGGCCGAGCACCCGCACCCCGTGCGTGGTGGAAAGCAGCCGCGCATCCTCTTCGGTACGCAGGCCGCCTCGCGTCCGCCGACGTTTGTCCTGTTCACCACCGGATTCCTCGACCCGCAGTACCGTCGATTCATCACACGTCGACTGCGCGAGATCTTCGGCTTCGAGGGAAGCCCGATTGTCGTCAACATGCGCGTGCGCGAGAAGCGCAAACGCTAAATATCAGCACCCAACGAGCCCGGCCATTGGTCGGGCTCGTTGCGTATCACGGCCTGAACGGGGTGGTGGTCGGATGCCGCGCGCCCCTGGTGCCGGGAGGTGTTCACTCCCGCGCTCCGCACCTCAAAACCGGCACTGACCAAAATCCAGTCGATGCGTTTGGTACCCAGTCGCGGCCGACGGTAGTTGGGGAACGTGCCCCACTCGGCAGTAAGTCTCGTCTCGGCTGCGGTGAAGGTGTCGCGCATACCTCCGTCCGCCGTGAGCTCGAGGTAGGGCTTGGTGCCCTCGTCGGTGTTCGCATCTCCCATAATCACCACGGGGCACGCCGCTTCGAGAGCAAGACGCCGGAGCATCCGGGCCGATTTCAACCGCGCCACGCGCGACAGGTGATCGAAGTGTGTCGCAAGCACCACAAACTCGGTGCCGTTGGCCAGGTCGGTGAAACGCGCCGAGACCACCACGCGCGGCACAAAGTTGCCCCACGAGCGTGACCCCGGCAGCTCGGGGGTGTCGGAGAGGGCGAGCTGTTCCCACTCAATGAGCCTCAGGCGACGAGTGTCGAAAAATAGAGCGACAATCTCGCCGCGGCGATCGGTGTTGCGGCCATATCCGAGCGAACGGTAGTGCGGGCCAAGCACCTCTGCAACGTACTCGCGCTGGTCGGGCAACGCCTCCTGCACCGCCAACACGGTCGGCTTCTCGAGCCGGAGGGTGGCGCCCACCGCGGCTTTGCGGCGGTTCCACAGGTCGGGACTGCGCCGGTTGAGGTGGGGGATTCGACGGCGGATGTTGAAAGTCATCACCGAGAGGTCCGGGGCAGCAACAGGGCCTATCAGGGGCACATCGGGCATGCGCCCAGCGTAAGCGGTCCGGGGAGGCGTGATTGAATTGACCGGTGACTGACTCCCCGCACCTGCGTGACCTTGCCCGTTTTATCCAGGCGTCGCCCTCGTCGTTCCACGCGGTGGCGGAGATCGCCCGGCGACTGGCCGAGGCGGGATTCACCCAGCAGGGGGAGTCTGCAGAGTGGGCCACACCCACCGACACCGCCGGCAAATGTTTTGTGGTGCGGGACGGCGCGATCATCGCGTGGGTTCAGCCCGTGGCATCCACCGGTCTCACGCCCTTCCGCATTGTCGGATCGCACACCGATTCGCCCGGCTTCAAACTCAAACCCAAACCGACCATCGGCACTCGTGGCTGGATTCAGGCCGGCGTGGAAGTCTATGGCGGACCGCTGCTCAACTCGTGGCTCGACCGTGAGTTGGAGTTCGCCGGACGCCTCGCTTTTGCCGACGGCAGCACTGAGCTGGTGCGTACGGGGCCGTTTTTGCGATTCCCGCAGCTGGCCGTGCACCTCGACCGTGGCGTCAACACCGAGGGCTTGACCCTGAACCCGCAGACCCACATGAACCCGGTGATCGGTGTGGGTAATCCGTCTGAGGCCGATGTGGTTGATCACCTCGCCCAGTTGGCGGGGCGAAGCGGGGCGGATGTCGCGGGTTATGACATCTCGGTCGCCGACACGGCTGCCCCTTCCACCTTCGGTCTGGGCGGCCAGCTCTTCGCCGCGGGCCGTCTCGACAACCTCGCCTCCGTGCACTCCAGCCTCGTTGCGCTGCTCACCGTGGCCGCGCGCGCCGACGCCGCTGAGGTCGAGGGCACGGATGTGGTGCTCGACTCGATTCCGGTGCTTGCTGCCTTCGACCATGAAGAAGTGGGATCGGCCAGCCGCTCCGGCGCCGGTGGGCCCTTCCTTGCCGACGTGCTCGCCCGCATCGGTATCGCCCTAGGTGGAACCGAGACGGACCGCCTGCGCGCGTTTGCCGACTCATGGTGCCTGTCGTCCGATGTCGGCCACTCGATCCACCCCAACTACCCGGAGCGCCACGACCCGACCAACCACCCCATTGTGGGCGGCGGGCCTCTGCTGAAGATCAACGCCAACCAGCGCTATGCCACGGATGGACCGGGAGCGGCCGAGTTCGCCCGCGCCTGCGCGCAGGCCGGGGTCGCGTACCAGGAATTTGTGTCGAACAACTCGATGCCGTGTGGATCGACGATCGGCCCGATTACCGCCACCCGCCTCGGCATCCGCACCATCGATGTCGGAATGCCCGTCCTCTCCATGCACAGCGCGCGCGAGATGTGTTCCGCGGATGACCCCGCCGCCCTCACCGCGGCCATAGGCGCGTTTTTGGCCCCGACCCGATAGACGGGGCACCCGCGGACAATGACGTTCTCTTTCGAACTCCTGCGGCCGCTCGACCGTCTTGCGGCCGGGCGGCACCGCGATCGGCTCGCGCCCGCGGACGTGGTGGGCCATACCTCCGCGACACGGATCTTCCGCGGGATGCGGTTGATGCTCCTCGTTGAGCTCATCGTCGGAGTTGTCGCCGCCATTGCCGCCGTGGTGCTCACCGCGCGCGGCTACGAGGTCAGCACGGCCGTGTGGCTGCGCACGTGTGGTGTGCTGGCGATCACGGTGACGCTGTATTACTTCGCGGTGCGTGCCGCGGAGGGCTATTACTGGGCGTACCAGCGGTTGCGGCTTTTTACGATTGTCTTTCCGATTGTCACACTCGTGACAGCGAGCATCCCGGGCCTGTATCCACTCTGGATGACAATCGAGCAGGTGATTTTCAGTCTTATTCTCATCGCGGTGGGCGACCTTTTGGCGAGTGCGCCGCTGCGAATTGCCTTCCCTCGGCCGGGCAATAACGTGCCACAGACCGACAACGACGCGCCAAAAACCGACACTGACGCGCAGCCCAGCAACTCACGGCATGCTTAGAGCATGAACCCCGAGTTTTTGCCTCCCCATTTGCGCGACCCAGGGGACGCGTGGGTCGTTGGCCCCGACGGGCAGAAGTTCTGGGGAGTCTTCGGCGCGGCCGGCCTGCTCGTCTGGAGCCGCAACCTCGGTGTGCTGCTGCAGCACCGCGCCGAGTGGAGTCACTTCGGCGGAACCTGGGGTTTGCCCGGGGGAGCGCGCAAGCAGGGGGAGACCGCGATCCAGGGTGCGATGCGTGAGGCGGCGGAAGAAGCGTCCGTGCCGCCCGACCACCTGCGCGTGATTCACACCTCGTCCCTCGACCTCGGTTTCTGGTCGTACACCACGGTCATCGTCGAAGCGCTCGAAGACTTCCAGCCGGTCATTGCCGATGCCGAAAGTCTGGCGCTGGCGTGGGTGGCGGTGCCCGAGGTGGATGCTCTTCCGCTCCATCCCGGTTTCGCTCGAGCCTGGCCCGAGCTACGTCCACACCTCGTCTGAACCGGCTCGAGCGCCGCGACTCGCGCGGCGGGCGACTCGATTTATTTTTTCGGAGCAGAACCGGTTAGGATAGCTAGGTTGTCACGGGCTGTGGCGCAGCTTGGTAGCGCACCTGACTGGGGGTCAGGGGGTCGCAAGTTCAAATCTTGTCAGCCCGACACAAGGACACTTTTCGAAAGAGTCTGACAAACGAAAAGATCGCTTCTGGGTTATCCCAGGAGCGATTTTTCGTTTCCGGCTCGCCGAACCGGTCAGTGAGCCGCGGCAGTTCGCCCTGGGTCACCAGAGGAACTTCGCCGTTTGGTATCAGCGGAACTGGTTGTCGCTGGCGGCTGATGACGCACCCCGAGAACGCTTTGCTTGCGCGTCCTCAGGGTGCTGTCGTTTCAGACCACGTTGGAGGAACGCGGGGCAGCTGTGCCCTGCGTCACTTGGTACGGCCCCGAGGAGGACGGCCGAACGTCGAAATCGAAGATCGACGTGGGGATGTAGACGGTGGAGCACGAGTTCGGAATGTCGACCACGCCCGAGAGTCGTCCCTCGATTGGCGCGGCACCGAGAAGAAGGTACGCCTGCTCGGGGCTGTAGCCGAATTTGCCGAGGTAGTCGATTGCGTGCAGACAGGCCCGCTGGTAGCTGAGGTGCGAGTCCAGATAGCGCTGTTCTCCGTCGAGGGTGACCGAGGTCCCGGAGAAGGCGATCCACTCGCTGAACTGGGGGTCCACGTTGCCGGGAACAAAGATGGCGTTCTCGGAGACCCCGTAGGTGTCCATTCCGCCCTTGATGAGCTCGACGCGAAGGTCGATAAAGCCGCCCATCTCGATAGCACCGCAGAATGTGATCTCGCCGTCACCCTGGGAGAAGTGCAGGTCGCCGAGGGACAGGTTGGCACCGTCGACAAACACCGGGTAGAAGATGCGGCTGCCCTTAGACAGATTTTTGATGTCTTGGTTGCCCCCGTTCTCCCGCGGGGGAGCGGTCCGGGCAGCTTCCGCCGCGACGCGGTCAAATTCGGATGCCGCGAGGCTTCCCAGTACTGCGTGCGCCGCCTCCGGGGGCAGAGCCAGGGGCGGCACCCGGTTGGGGTCGGTGGCGATGAGATCACCCTCTCGTTTGTTCCACTTGGCCAGAAGCGCGGCCGAGGGAGCGGTGCCCATCAGCCCGGGGTGGATCAAACCCGGAAAGGACACTTCGGGAATGTGTCGCGAGGTTGCGATCTGACCGGTGAAGTCCCAAATCGCTTTGTACGCGTCGGGGAACTGTTCGGTCAGGAATCCGCCACCGTTGTTTCGCGAGAAGATGCCGGTATATCCCCACCCCTGACCAGCCAGCGGCCCGGTGTCTTCCTGGGGAATCGGGCCGACGTCCAAAATGTCGACAATAAGTAGATCGCCCGGTGCTGCACCCTCGATCGCGAACGGGCCACTCAACTTGTGCACCGTGAGGAGGGGCGCGTTGAGAATGTCATCGGCCGAGTCGTCGTTGACTATGGCACCGTCAAACCATTCCCGACAGTGCACCCGGAAAGAGTCACCTGGTTTCACCGTGGCGACCGGGGGAACCTCGGGATGCCAGCGGTTGTGACCCACTTTGGCTTGGTCTTCGAATTTTTTGCTCGAATCGAGTGGGAATATGACCTCGGGCATTGTGTCTCCTTCTTTTTCGTCGCAGAACGCGACGGCTAGGTTCGGGGTTGTTTCGCGTGCTGCGGGTCGGGCTGGGCGACGGAAGCGGTGGTCGGCGAGGACACTGCACTGTCAGGGCGGCGTCCCAGCACCCACGCGACGACTAGTGACACAAGGCCCACAACGGCGACGACTGCAGCGGCCAGGACGGTTGATTCGAAGTAACCGAGGAGCAGCAGCAGGGCTGGAATGGTCCCGGTCAGAAACGAAAGGAAGATGGCGAACCACCCCGTGGCTTTGGTGAGCCCGGCGTTCCCGCGGCCGAGCACAAGAAAGAACATCAGCCACAGCACGGCCCAGAGCAACCAGATGATGCCGAACACCGGGTCGTCGACCGTGCCGAACTGGGCGAGACCAATCACTGTTGCGCAGATCGCAACAAACAAGGAGAACCAGCCGAGGCCTTCGCCGCTGATTCCGGTCCACTGAAGTATCCCCACGTAAAGGTACGTAAAGCCGAAAAGATACAGTCCCGAAGCGCCGAAGATGATGGACGGATCGCTATCGGATTGGGCGATGATGATCGTCGGAAACACCACCTGCATGCCGCCGACGAAGAAATTCAGGATGGCTGCAGACTTTCCGGGGATGACTCCGATGAGCATCAATCCGTTGATAAACAGCACTGCACCGACATAAAGCAAACCAACATTAGCCATGACCGCTCCATTGCGATAGGCAGACAAAAGCAGGGGTTTTGTTCGACCGATACCTCAATGCTTCCGTCTCAAAAGCGACGAATTGCCTCTAATTTCGCAACCTACTCCCGAGTCGCAGGAGGCGTCAATCACCTTGACCTGACCGTTTGCAACGCCGAGGTGGATGCTCGTGTCCCCGCTGAATGGAGGAAAGCGTGAGGGGAAGCGGACCCTCGCTGTCTACCGGGACAGTAGTGATTCCGTGGCACTCTCGTTCAGGTTGGGGCACACCTCCGGGGCAGTTGCTCATCGCTGGCACGGAAAATGCAGTGTGAAGATCGCTCCTGGGTTAACCCGGGAGCGATTTTGTTTTCTATGGACTCCGGGTCTTTGTGACGTCGCTAAAACGCAAGCCCACATACACGTCGTCTATCGGAGACCTGAATTAATGGGGCGCGATACTACTGTTGCCATATGCCCGCAAACGATCCACTGCCCGACCACCCCGCCCCGGATAACCCCTCCGGGAAGTTGATTCTCCTTCGCCACGGTGAGACCGCGTGGTCAAAAGAGGGCAAACACACGGGACTCACGGACATTCCGCTCACCGCCCGGGGAGAAGAACTCGCCCGTGGCGCGGGACGGTTGGTGGCCGATTACGATTTCTCGCTCGTGCTGACCTCACCTCTGCAGCGCGCACAACAGACTGCTGAACTCGCGGGACTTCACGCCGAGGTCGACCCGTTTCTTGTCGAGTGGGACTACGGCGGGTACGAGGGGCGCACAACACGCGAGATCCGCCGCGAGCTCGGTTACAACTGGAGCGCGTTCACCCACGGCGTGATTCGCGGCGAAACTCCCGGTGAGACGGTGGAGGAAGTCGCCGCCCGTGCGTCTCGAGTGCTCACGCGGGTGCTTCCGGCGATGGAACACGGAGATGTCGCCCTGATCGCCCACGGTCACTTCCTGCGTATTTTGACTGCGGTGTACCTGCGATTGGCCCCGCGATTTGGTGCTCAGATCACGCTGGATGCTGGATCAGTCTCCGTGCTCAGCTACTACCGCGAGCAGCCAGCCATCTTGTCGTGGAATTACGGCGCCGAACTGCCCATGGAACCGTCGGAGTCGTAAGACCCCGCCCAGGCTGACACTTTTTCTCTGGTGTCGCGCGTGGAATTTCGAGGGGTGCTGAGCACGTAACCTGAACGCGTGAGTAACAGCATCAACGACCGCCGAGACGTTCTTCGGGATCGCTTAGGCCGATCCATTTCTAAGCTCGCCGGTGGTGCCATTCGCGGGATGGATGCTCCCACGCAGATCATCTCCGTGGTGACCATGGACGATCTGATCCCTCAGCGGAACGCTCGCTTGGTGATCGATTTCTGCTTGCGAGCGGGCGAGGCAATGCTCGCCACGGGTGCGTCCGCCGCCGACGTGGTCGCGACCGTGCTGCGGATCAGCACTGCCTACGGCATCAAGGGGATGCACGTGGACATTACCTTTACGTCGCTCACGATTTCGATCCACCGCGGGATGAACGAAGATCCCATGTCGGTTATGCGCATCGTGAAGGTGCGCACTACGGATTACTCCCGTTTGCAGGACGTCTACGTGCTTATCGATGAGATCACGAGCACGGGTGACCAACTCGCCGTCGAGGATGCGCGGGAACGGCTCACGTCGATCCTGACCAACCCGCATCCCTACCGCCGCTGGGTCGTGACCGCGGGCAAAGGCATCCTCGCGGGTGGCGTTGTGGTGATGTTCGACGTGAGCTTTGTGTTGGTGCTCGTCGCAGCGGCGTCGGCCATGATCTCGGACCTGATCACCCGCCAGCTCGGCAAACTTCTTGTGCCCGCCTTCTTCACCCAGATCGCTGCGGCGATGGTGACAACGAGTATCGCGGTGTTTATCTTCTGGCTGCGGTCCATGGGCATTGAACTGCCCGGCTCGAACAACCCCACGGTCATCGTGATCGCGGGGATTGTCACGCTGCTCTCGGGTGTTGGGCTCACGGCATCCGCCCGCGACGCGATTGACGGCTACTACGTCACAGCGACAGCGCGGGGAATGGAAGTGCTGATGCTCACGCTCGGGCTCGCTGTGGGGATCTCGATTGTGCTCGGCACGGCGTTGCGACTGGGGTTGCCGGTGACGGTCTCGACGTCGCTCGGGGACGACATTGGGCTGGTTCCCGGAGTGGTGGGATCGGCGCTCATCGGAATCGGGTTCGCTCTCACATCCTACGTGCGACTGCGTTACGTCATGCTGATGGCGGCGGTGGCCGGATTGGTTTTCGCCGCGTATTCCGCGGTGCTGCCGTTCGCCGCCCAGCCAGGACTTGCTCCGGGTTTCGCCGGCATTGTCGCCGGCATCATCGGGTACCTCGTCTACCGCTGGATCAAGGTTCCCGAGAGCGCGATGACCATGGCCGGCATCATCAGCCTGATCCCGGGTCTGGCCGTCTACCGGGCGCTGTACTCGTTTATGGACTCCGAGTTTGGGGCGACAGAGGGCCTTCCCGCGATGGTGATTGCGCTGGCGACCGGTATCGGTCTCGCGGCGGGAACCACCATCGGCGGTTTCGCGACCCGTCGTGCCTTCGGTCTGGACCGTTCAGCCATGCTCGCCGGGCGTCGAACTCGCGGGGCGCGGTAGTAGCGAGGAGACTTCTGCCGAGACGCTCGCAGCACCCGCGGCATCCACTATCCCGAAATATTGCTCGAAAACACCCCTACCGGGCAGCACTTGCCTTGTTTTACCTTGGGGCTAAGCGTCTGGCACAGCACGCGACGCGACCTACACATCGAGTCGCAATTCGCGGCGCTACGAAATGGAAGTCGGATGCCAGAGATCAAGCCCACTATCGTCCTCGTGCACGGCGCGTGGGCAGATGCCTCGAGCTGGAACGCCGTGATTGCGCCTCTTCAGGCCGAAGGATTTACCGTCCTTGCCCCGCCCAACGAGCTTCGAGGGCTGGCCTCCGACGCTGCATACATTGGATCGTTCCTCGCGCAGAGAACAACGGGTCCGGTGGTGCTGGTGGGCCACTCCTACGGCGGGGCGGTTATCACCAATGCGGCCTTGCTTGGCGGTGACGTCCAAGCACTCGTTTATGTTGATGCGTTTATCCCCGATGAGGGCGACACCGTGGTGAGTCTGCTCGAAGGATCGGGTTCGGCCCTCGCCGTGGCTGATCCGACGACGGTGCTCGATATCGCGGGATACCCGGGTGCCCCGGAGGGTGCAGCGGATGCTTTTCTGAAGCCCGATACGGTCCACACCGCCTTCGCACAAGACCTCCCGGAAGCGGATCGGTGGCTCATTGTCGCGACGCAACGTCCGGCCTCCCTCGTCGCCAATGTCACCCCGTCCGGTGCTCCGGCGTGGAAATCCATCCCGAGCTGGGCGGTGCTGGGCACCGACGATCTTGTTATCCCGATCGGCACCCAACGCAGCATGGCGGAGCGCGCGGGTGCGACGATCACCGAGGTGGACGGCTCGCATGTGTCGATGGTGTCGCACCCGGACGTGACACTGGCTGCCATCAGAGCAGCAGTCGAGGCGGTCAGTAACGCGACCGTGGAGGCGGTCAGCTGATGTCGAACCCGATCGAATCGATGACCGCATCCGTACCATCGTGGGGTGCACGGTTGGCATTTGGTGAGAGCACAACGCTGGCCGGCCATGAGGTTGTGCCTGCCGCCCTGGTCATCTTCGGTTTTGGAGGTGGCGGGGGTTCTGGAACCTGGCCCGATAAGGCCTCGGGCCCTGAGGGCCAGGGACCAGGTCAGGGGGAGGGGAGCGGCGGAGGGGGCGGTGGCTACGTTCTGCCGCTTGGCGCGTATGTCGGCGGACCGAACGGGCTCAAGTTTCAGGCAAACCCGGTGACACTCGTCATCGCGAGTGTGCCACTCCTGACTGCGGCTGGCTGGGCACTGGTTCGCATCATCACCGCACTGAAGAAATAGGATTCGCTGCAGCCCCATCGTCTCAATCAGCCCCTAGTTGTGCGGGGTTGGCGGGCGTACTCTGGCCCCGTGCCGTTGTCTCCCGACGAATATCGTGAGCCGCTCGCGCATGCTGTCCAGCACGCGAGCGACTGGCTGAACTCTGTTCCGTCCCGTCGGGTGCGCCCTCGGGACACCATTGATCAACTTGAATCTGCCTTTGCGCTGGATCTGCCCGAGGGGCCGACGGCTGCCACGGAAGTCGTCGACGAACTCGCGCGCCTGGCCAAACCGGGTTTGATGGCCATTGGCTCAGGTCGATTTTTTGGGTGGGTTATGGGTGGAACGCTCCCCGCGGCGTTGGCATCGGACTGGATGGTCAGCGCCTGGGACCAAAACAACGGGCTGCGCTATGCAACCCCGGCGACGGCCGCGATTGAGGAGCGTGCTGGCGCGTGGATACTCGACCTTCTTGGCCTTCCTGCAGAAAGTTCGGTGGGGTTCACCACCGGAGGAACGATGGCCAACTTCGTCGGTCTCGCGGCCGGTCGAGGAGCAGTACTTGAAACCGCGGGTTGGAACGTCAATCGCGATGGGCTGACAGGAGCGCCGAAGGTGACCGTGCTGGCGGGCGCCGAGGTCCACAGTTCGGTCGAGCTGGTGTTGCGGTACCTGGGCCTGGGGGAGCCGGTACTCGTCGCGGCTGATGAACAGGGGAGGATGCGACTCGATGCCTTGGCGGAGGCTCTTGACACTATTTCTGGCCCACTGATCCTCGCGCTTCAAGTCGGAAACCTTCACTCGGGTGCCTTCGATCCCCTTCGCGAGGCGATTCGAATGGCACACAGCCACGGAGCATGGGTGCATGTGGACGGTGCCTTTGGCCTGTGGGCGGCGGCGAGTCCGCGTTGGGGCGAGGCGCTGGACGGACTCAACACGGCTGACTCGTGGGCGACGGACGCGCACAAAACGCTCAATGTGCCGTACGACTGCGGCGTCGCGATTGTGGCGCGAGCGGGTGCGGCGCAGTCGGCCCTCACCGCGCACACCAGCTATTTCATTCGGGATGACGCCGGCATCGCCGATCCGATGGATCGGGTGCCCGAGCTGTCGAGGCGGGCGCGCGGGATCCCGGTGTGGGCGGCCCTCCGCTCGCTCGGGCGAAGTGGTGTGGTGTCGCTGGTCGAGGGTCTTGCAGACAATGCGCGGTCCCTTGCCGATGGGCTGTCGCTGATTCCCGGCGCAGAAGTGCTCAATGACGTTGTGTTCACCCAGGTCTGCGTGGCATTCGGCTCCGACGAGCGAACCCGAGCTGTCACGCAGGCGCTGATCAACGACGGCGTGGTCTGGATGTCTGGCTCGCGATGGGCAGGCCGCGACGTTATGCGTATCTCGGTGAGCAATTGGTCGACGAATGCCGCGGACGTGGCCACGTCCATCGATGCGGTCGCGCGAGCCGTCGCGAGTCTCTAACGGAAGGCGTCTTATGTTGAATGAAGTTGCCAGCGGTGTTCTCGTTCACGAGAGCGAGTTCATCAAAAGCAATACCACCGTTGTGCAGGGTCGAGGCGGCGTGCTTCTCATCGACCCCGGGATAACTGGCACCGAGATGGCGCACCTCGCGAGCGACCTTCGCGAACGGGACCAGACGGTTGTGGCCGGTTTCTCCACGCATCCCGACTGGGACCACGTGCTGTGGCACGAGAGTTTCGGCGACGTTCCTCGTTATGGAACGGCGCGCAACGCGGCCGCCATGAACGAGCTCCGGGCGAAAGCTGACTGGAAAGAACAGGCGGTGGAGATGCTGCCACCGGAGTACGTCGATGACATCCCCCTGGACCTGCTCGGAGTTATCACCGGGTTACCCGCCGACGCGACGGAGATTCCGTGGGATGGCCCGCGGATCCGAATCATCGAGCATCAGGGCCACTCGACCGGTCATGCCGCGCTGGTGATCGAAGAACAGCGTGTGCTCGTCGCCGGCGACATGCTGTCGGACATCCTCGTCCCGTTTCTCGACTTCGCAGCGTTGGATCCGATCGGCGATTACCTCGCGGGGCTGCAACTATTCGAGGATCTCGCGGGCGCTGTGGACGTTGTTATCCCCGGACACGGTTCCGTCGGCACTGCCGCGGATGTGCTCGCGCGAATTCAGCTCGATCGTCTGTACCTGCGGGACTTGGACACGGGCGTCGCGACCGAGGACTATCGAGTCGGTCCGTCGGCACCCATCGACTGGCTTGCCGACGTGCACGAGTGGCACCTGCAGCGGCTCGCTGAGAAGCGCGCGAATGCAGGGAGTTAGCGCGGAGAAGCGCGCGGATCCAGGGAGTTAGTAGGCCTCGGCGCCCGCGGTCGCGACTGCCTGGTCTTGTTCGACCGTTCCGGTCGACACCCCGATGGCACCCATGATGCGACCGTCGCGCACCAGGGGGATTCCGCCTGGGAAGACGGCGAGTCGGCCGCCGTGGGCATCGCTCAATCCGAAGATCGGTCCTTCGGGGCGGGTGGCTTCCTGGAGGGTGGCTGTCTCGCCCTGGAAGGCGATTGACGTGTAGGCCTTGTTGATCGCGATGGTGATGCTTCCGATGTTGGCGCCATCCATCCGAACATGTGCCTTGAGGTTGCCCCCAGCATCGACCACTGCGATGTCCATGGGCTGTCCTATGTCCGTCGCCTTCGCTGCGGCGGCAGTGATGACCCGCTGCGCCTCCTCGAGGGAGATCGTTTCGAGTACCGTTCCGGCTTCCAGTGTGTCTGCCACGATGTGTCCTTTTCGTTCGGGAGCGCGGCATCTGCGCCAGCGCATTTATGCCCACTCAAGCACGCGGAACTCCGCCGGGATAGGTGGTGGTTACCCCACCACGGTGTGCGGGTTATCCCGCCTAGCTGCGGTTCGTGGGCGCCTTTATGGTCGATAGAGGACAACCAATGGAGGTGCGTTATGGGTGTTGTGCCCCTCAAGGACATCGTCGATCCGGCGTTCGAGGCGCGCTACGGCGTGCCCGCAATCAACATCTTCAACGACCTGACCATGGAAGCGGTGCTCGCCGCCGCGGTCGACGCGAACTCGCCGGTGATCTTGCAGACCTCGGTCAAGACGGTGCGGAGCATCGGATCCCGGGTGCTGTTCGACATGTGGGAGTCATTGACCCGCGGCATCGAGGTGCCGGTCACGTTGCATCTCGACCACTGTCCCGATCGCGACGTGGTCACGGAGTGTCTCAAGGCGGGCTGGAATTCGGTGCTCTTTGATGCGTCGAATTTGGATGTCGCAGAGAACCAACGCCAGACCATTGAAGTGGTGGCCGAGGCGCGCCAATACGACGCGCAGGTCGAAGGCGAGATCGAAGCAATCACCGGTGTCGAAGACGACCACGGATCTGACACTGTCGCTCCCCGGCAGAGCCTCGACGTCGCGCTGGCGTTCATCGATGCGACGGGGATTGACGTTTTCGCGCCGTCCATCGGTAACGCCCACGGCAGCTACACAGCAGCACCGGTGCTGGATGCCGAACGAGTGACCGAGATCGTCGACGCGCGGAGCATCCCGATCGCCCTGCATGGCGGCAGCGGACTGAGCGCGGAGCAATTCGCCGACCTGATCGCCCGGGGGTGCGCCAAAGTCAATATCTCGACGGCGCTCAAAGAGACCTACATGAAGTCGAGCCTCAGCTTTTTGACACAAGCCGAGCAGAACAACAAGTGGGACCCGCCCTCGCTCTTCAAGCACACTCGTGCGGAGATTGTGTCCATGGTCACGGGGCTGATGGAGCAGTTCGGTAGCGCCGGCAAGGGCGGCCGATGACCACTCGAGCGCTCATTTTCGACTGCGATGGCGTGCTGGCCGACACCGAACAGTACGGGCACCTGCCCGCCTTCAACGAGACGTTCACCGTGTTCGACGTGCCCGTGCAGTGGACGGTGGCGGAGTATGCGGAGAAGGTCAAGATCGGCGGCGGCAAGGAGCGGATGCGCAGCATTGTCACGCCAGAACTCGCCGCCCGACTGGGGCTCAACGATGACGCCGCGATCGATGAGGCGGTGCTGTTATGGCACAAACATAAAACTGCGCTCTATACCGACCTCGTGGAGCGTGGAGTGATGCCGCCGCGTCCGGGAATCGCACGCATCGTTCGTGACGCGTTTGAGGCGGGGTGGATGCTCGCTGTCGCGTCGACCTCTGCGGAGCCGGCCGTGCGGGCCGTATTGACTCATGCCGTCGGCGACGAGCTTGCCGAGCACTTCGCAGTTTTTGCCGGGGATATCGTCCCGAAGAAAAAGCCAGCACCCGATATCTACCTTCTCGCCGTTCGCGAACTTGGCCTGGATCCCACCGAGACGATTGTCGTCGAAGACAGCGCGAATGGAATGCGTGCCGCGCTCGCCGCAGGGCTGCGCACGGTGGTCACGGTCAGTGGTTTCACGCGCGAGGAGGACTTTGCCGGTGCCTCCCTGGTGGTGACATCGCTGGGGGATCCGCCCGACGGTGAACCCGCGGAGACGCTCAGTAATCCGCTCGGAGTGAGTGTTCCCGGACTGGTCTCCCTCGCGACCCTCGAGCAGGTTCTGCTCGCCCCGACATCTGTCGCCTCACCTACGACCACAACGGAGACATCATGACTGCCACCGATATTGCCGACGTCGAGTACGTCGTTCACACGCTTGCGCAGACCGCGGTCGACAAGGAAAAGGAGTTCGGGGATCTCGATGCAGTGGTGGGCGACGGTGATCTGGGCTATTCCCTGGCTCGCGGGTTTGAGAAAGTTCTGCACGACTGGGACACCTTCAAACGCGACGACGCCGCCGTCTTCCTGCAGCAGATCGCCCTGGCCATCTCGAGCCGGATTGGCGGAACGTCCGGTCCGCTGTGGGGAACCGCTTTTTTGCGCGCATCGGCCACCGCGAAGTCGGTTGACGCAATCGACGGTGCCGCCGCAGTTGCCATGCTGCGCGCTGCCGCCGACGGAATCAAAACCCGCGGGAACGCGGACCTCGGCGACAAAACACTTTTGGATGCCCTTATCCCCGCGACCGACGAACTGGAACGGCAGATCGCCGTGGGCGCCAGCCCGGCCGAGTGCCGCGCCGCGTTCGCGAAAACAGCTCGTGAATGCGCGGACGCCACGAGCGCTTTGGAGGCGAAGCGCGGTCGGGCCAGCTACAGCGGCAAACGCAGTATCGGGTCGCCCGACGCGGGAGCGGTCGCCATCGCGATCATCATCGAACGCGTCACCAGCGAGTGGGACAGCCACTAGCTGCGCACACCCCGCCTGATCTTTTTTCCGAACCCGCTACCCAGAAGCCCGATACCCAGAAGCCCGATATCCACAAGTCACGGAGACCCGATGAAAAAGTTCCTCAACGACCCGCAGCAGTTTGTGTCCGAGATGTTGGAAGGGCTCGCACTCGCGAACCCCGACACACTCAAGTACGTGCCCGAGTACAACCTGATTATGCGTGCCGACGGTCCGGACCAGAACAAGGTCTCCATCGTGCAGGGCTCCGGGTCCGGCCATGAGCCGGCCCACGTGATGATCGTGGGCAAGGGGATGCTCGACGCGGCGTGCCCCGGCGATGTGTTCGCCGCTCCGCCCTTCGACTACGTCTACGAGACCACCAAGTTGCTCGCCTCGCCGAAGGGTGTGCTTCTGTTGGTGAACAACTACACCGGCGACAAGATGGTGTTCGAGATGGCCCAGGAGATGTCGTCGGCTGAGGGCATCAACGTGCGCACGCTGTTTATCAACGACGACGTGTCGGTGGAAGACTCCACTTACACAATCGGCCGTCGCGGAGTCGCGGGAAACTTCTTTGTGATCAAGGCCGTCGCGGCGGCGGCCGAGCGCGGAGCCGACCTCGACGAGGTGATCCGCATCGGAGAGAAGGTCAACTCGGTCACCCGCACGATGGGTGTTGCGCTCACCGCCTGTACCCCGCCGGCGAAGGGCAGCCCGCTCTTTGAGCTCGGCGAGGACGAAATCGAACTCGGCGTTGGTATCCACGGTGAGCCCGGGCGCCGCCGCGAAAAGATGATGACGGCGAACGAGATCGTGGACGAGCTGCTGACTCCGATCGTGAGCGACCTCCCGTTCAACGACGGTGATCGTGTTGCTCTCATGGTCAACGGACTGGGTGGTACCCCCATCAGTGAGCTGTATCTCCTTTACGGACAGGCGCACAAGGTGCTTGCCGAGAAGGGCATCAGCGTTGGCCGCAGCTACGTCGGCGAGTACTGCACCTCGCTCGACATGGCCGGGGCCTCGATCACACTGGTCCGGCTCGACGACGAGATCGAGTCGCTGCTGCTGGATCCGGCGGAGGTACCCATTCGAGTGTTCTAACCCGCGCTGGCAGTGTAATCCCCTCGTGCGGCGATCGCCAGAGGTCGGTGAACCCGAGGAATCCGGAGTTATAGTTCGGATGCCGCGCAGCGGGCCGCCCCTTTGCCCCTCGGGCTTCGTCAAGGAGGACGGGAATGACCAACATTGAGCGGGAGTTCGTTACGCTGATCCGCAGTCCGCGGCGGGATGTCATCGCCGCCCAGCACAAGTTGGATTCCGTTGCCGAACTGGCGCAAGACCTCGCGGGTCGGTTCGAGCTACAGCCCCTGCTCGGCCGGATCCTGGGCCATGCAACGTCCTTATTGGGATGCGAGTCGGGTTCCATCGCACTTGTCAACGAGGCCAGCGGCACCTACACAAAAAAGGTCGACATCGGCGTCGGTTGCCAGGAGGGGCAGACGTTCTCCCTGGACGAGGGACTGACGGGCGAGATTGTGCTCCGACGTTCCACGGTTGTCCTGGATGCCTACTGCCGCATCGAACGCGGACACATCTCGCCGGATGACCCTCGCTGGAACTGTGCGGTCATCGGGGTTCCGATCCAGTGGGGCGAGCAGATCGTCGGTGCCTTCATCGTTTTTAGTCCCGATGAGGACCGCGTGTTTACTGCTGAAGAAGCCCGGCTCGCGCAGCTGTTTGCCAGCCATGCGGCGATCGCGCTGGTCAACGCTGAGCTGCATTCGAAGGCGTCGGTTCGGGAACGCGAGGCCGCTGTCGCCGCGGAACGGGAGCGTGCCGTGCGGGACATCCACGAAACGGTGGGACGTTCCCTGGCCACACTGATGCTCAGCCTCGAGCAGGCAGACAAGGCCGCGAGACTCGACGACGACCCGGTTATGGTGGCCCACCACATCGGCACCGCCCGAGCGATCGCCCGCGATGCGCTCACCGAGACTCGGCGCACCGTCCTGGGGATGGAGCCGACAGCGCTGACGGGACGCACCATGGAGGAGGCTGCCGTATCGGAGCTGGCCTGGGTCGAAGCAATGTGCGGCGCCACAACCCGGCTGACCGTGATCGGCGAAGTCCGCGTACTCGCCCCGGAGATTGCGCACCAGGCATTCAAGATCCTTCAGGAGGCGCTCAATAATGTGGTCAGTCACGCACGCGCGACGACTGTGCGGGCAGGACTCATCTTTGACCGCGGCGCAATGGTTGTTGTGGTGGAGGACGATGGCCAAGGATTCGACCTCGCGGCGGTGCACGGCGACCACGCCACGTTGCCCTCCCGGTGTCTGGGCCTGCACGGCATGATGTCCCGCGCCGCTCGCCTGGGCGGTGAGCTGTCGATTGACAGCACGCCGCGGTGGGGGACCCGAGTGCGAGCCACCCTGCCGGACCGACCACCGATGCCGGGCAGTGCAGGGCAGCCACAGTGGAGAGTGCTGATTGCCCACGAGCATCCCGTCATCAGCGCAGGTCTCGTACGATTGCTCACCCTGGCCGAGCCAGCGATTCACGTGACCGCCGAGATCAGCTCCGCGGCACAGCTCGGTGATGCCTATGAGCTTCTCCGCCCCGATGTCATCCTGATGGATCTCGACATGGTGCACCGGGATACCACGGGGATGCTGGCGAGGATTCGCGCGGTGGACCCTGCCGTCGCGATCGTTGTGCTCACCGACAACCCCACGGTGGATCAGGTGCAGTCGGCACGCCAGGCGTTTGTGCGGGGATTCCTCAGCCAACGAGCGACGGGCGACACCATCGCGCGCACGTTAGTCGCTGCGGGGCAGGGACAGGCGCTGGTCGAAGGAGACATTTTCGACCACCTCCTCGGTGCGGAGCCGAGCGACGCCGAGACCGGGAGCTTTACGTCCCGTGAGAAGCAGGTGCGCGAGATGGTGATCCAGGGTATGGCCGACAAACAGATCGCCCGGCAACTCGAGATATCCGTCAAAACCGTGGAAAAACACGTGGGGTCGATCCTGCGCAAGACCGGGGCACGCAACCGCACCATGCTGGCGAGCATGTACGGCCGCGCGCCAGACCCGTTGCAACCCTGGAGTTAGTCCGCGTCGTTGTGAGAGCGAAAAGCTACCAGCCGCGACGTCGCCACTCGGGGAGCGACGCCCGTTCGGTTCCCAGGGTGGTGCCGTCGCCGTGACCCGGGTGCACCACCGTGTCGTCCGGGAGGTAATCGAAGAGGCGAGTGACGACGTCGTTGTAGAGCGAGGTGAAACGCTCCGGATCGTCGCCCGTATTGCCAATACCTCCGGGGAAGAGCGAATCGCCCGTAAACAGGTGCGCGGGGCCCGACGGGTCGCGATAGAGCAGGGCGACGGAGCCGGGGGTGTGCCCGCGCAGGTGAATCACTTCGAGATCGAAGTCGCCAAAGGTCTTCACGTCGCCGTGGTGCAGCGGGATGTCCGTGGGCACGGCAATGTCTGCGACGTCGTCGGCGCCGGCGGCGGTGGGTGCGCCGGTCACAGCTGTGACCTCAGCCAGTGCGCGCACGTGGTCCCAGTGGGAGTGAGTCGTGACGATCATGGCGAGTGCGGCGGGAGCATCCGTGTCCGCCTTCGCCTCTTCGAGGAGAGACAGGATCGCGGGGGAGTCGTCTGCGGCATCGATGAGTACCTGGGCGCCTCCCGACTTCGAGGTCAGGACGTAGACGTTGTTGCTCATCTCAGACACCGCGATGCTGCGGATGGTGACGTCAGTCAGGGTGTGCGCGGCGCTCATTGCTCGTCGACCGTGATTTCGCCCATGAGGTTCCATCCGACGGCGTCGATCTGTTCGCTGATGATCTCGGGCGTCTTGACGAGTGCCTGGGGCATGGTTGTCATCGCGAGCGCAAAGTGGTCGCTGTTCACGTGGGTTCCCGCGGCGTCATCCTGGAACGCTTCGAGAAGAACGAACTCGTTGGGGTTCTCCACGCTGCGCGACCAGTCGAACCAGAGGTTGCCCGGCTCCTGGCGGGTGGCGGCGGTGAAGTCCGCTGTCAGGTCGATCCACCGATCGGTCCAGTCGGGTTTGACGGTGAATTTGACAACGATGAAGATCATGCGGTGGTGCCTTTCGAGGGAACTGCGGTGCGGACTATTTCTCCAACCTATCTGGCTCGACAGCGCGCTTTCGCTGCCACTAGACATCTGCCGATCACAGTTGCGACAGATGGCGAGAGCGTTGGGCCTGACGGATCTCCAGAATCGAAGGAATCGCGCGGCACCGTTCGATGTACTTCAGAAAAGGATGACGAGACCATGACCTCAGACACCCAGTTGAGTTTCGACGGCGATGTGAAGCCGCTATTTCGCGAGAGCGACCGCGCGAGTATGCAGAAAGCGTTTGATCTCTGGGACTACGCCGACGTCGTCAAGTATCAGGACGCCATCGTCGACCGGCTTGCCGACGGCTCGATGCCCTGCGACGGACCGTGGAATTCTGACGACATCGAGCTGGTGCGAACCTGGATCGCCCAGGGCTCACGTCCCTGAGGGTAAACAACAATCGCTCCTGGGTTATCCCAGGAGCGATTCTTGTGTTGGTAATGCGCGAACGTTACGCGTGCACGTCGTGCGGCTGGTCCTTCTTGACAAGGCGCGTGATGGAGGTGACAACCGCGACCACGATCAGTCCGAGGATGATCCCGAACACGGCCGACATTGCGGTGTCGGCGAGCCAGACAACAACCGGTCCGGCCGACTCAACCGCGTGGGTCACAACGTGGAGCAGGTCGTAGGGTCCGTGCCAGAAGGTCTCGGCCAGGTTGGCGACGACGAGGTGGCCACCGACCCAGAGCATGGCAACGGTGCCGACAATGCTGATGAACTTGAACACAGCGGGCATCGAGGCAACGATGCGTGCACCCGTCCGGCGCACCTGGCGGGCAGGGTTTTTCATCATCGACAGTCCGATGTCGTCGATCTTGACGAGCAACGCGACGGCGCCATACACCAGCACGGTCATCGCTAGGCCGATCACGATGAGTGCTCCCAGCGTCATCCAGATTCCAAAATCGGGATCGATGTCGGCAAGCGCAATCAGCATGATCTCGGTGCTCAGGATGAGGTCGGTGCGAACCGCGCCACCGATGAGCTTTTTTTCATCGCGGTTTTCCGTCTCGCCCGAGGCGTGGTGGAAGCCGAACCACTCCATCACCTTTTCCGCACCCTCGAAGCAGAGGAACGCGCCTCCGATGATCAGCAGATACGGCAAGACCCAGGGAGCGAACGCGGTGAGCAACAGTGCTGCGGGGATGATGATGAGGAACTTATTGCGCAGGCTACCCAGCGCGATCTTCCATACAACGTGCAGCTCACGCGCAGGGGAGAGTCCCTGAACGTACTGCGGGGTGACGGCGGCGTCGTCGATAACAACGCCTGCGGTCTTGGCGCTCGCTTTGAGTGCGGCGGCAAGAATGTCATCTACTACGGCGAGCAAGCCGACCGACATCTGGTTCTCCTCGAAATGGGGGGATCATCCTGGGTGCAGGACGACGGCAACGGAGTCTAGAGTACCGGGCAGATCCGGCGGTTTCGCGCGCTTTATGCCGTTAGCCAGACTCCGTGTGAGAGGGGTGCGGTAGAACTGAACGGGTGCAGACCTTTCTCCCTTTTGCCGACTTTCGCCAGAGCGCCGACGTGCTGGATGCGGCTCGGCTGGGCAAACAACGCGTCGAAGCGCTCCAGGTGCTCCGCGCGATTGTGCTGCCGAGTTACGGCTGGCAGAGTCACCCCGCGATGCAGATGTGGCGGGGGTATGTTCCGGCCCTGACTCGCTACGCGTTAGACATGGTCGACGCGTGGACCGACCTGGGCCACGCCGACAGCACCCGGCCGCTCATCACCGAGTTCGCGCCGGCTGCGGCAGTCCCGGGTGCGACGCTGGCGATGCCGTCGTGGATGGGAAACGAGGCCCTGCACCTGAGTCATCGCTCGAACCTGGTTCGCAAAGCACCCGAGTTCTATGGGCCCCTCTTCCCCGGGGTGGCCGATGACCTTCCCTATGTCTGGCCTGGCCCGGACCCGGTTGTCTCCGAGCCGCTGGGCGCGGTGGGGGTGGATGCGGTGGATGCCGGGATGGGCAACTCCCCGTTGATGTCTCTGGTGGCGTCACCGATGTCGATTCTGCGGCCGCGCAATGCCGCTGAATTCGATGAGTGGATGCTTTCCGGCACCGTTTCGATGGGGGAGCAGTCCCCTCGCGGCACGCGTGGCCCCAAGTGGGAGGCACAGCTGGAAGCATTCGCGGCTCTCGAGCCGGGCACTCCGGTCGCCGTACTCACCGTGGAGGGCAACGACCTCGTTCGCGGAACCGTGACGGGTGCCGTAATGGCGACGGAAGAGGATGGCGGCGAGCTGATCCTGCGACTACCGATCGATTTTCAGGGTGAATTGTCGCGGCAGTCCTTTGTCTACCCGGCCCTGCTGCAAGACCCCCGAACGGTGTTTTCGGTCTAGAACGGTGTTGTCGCGCTAGATACAGGCCTGCGAGTCGTGGATGCCCTGCGCTAGTGCGTCCGTGGCATCGCTCATTGTGTACTGGGGGAACAGGTCGGGGTCGCTCTGGATTCCCACGCGGTCAGCGCCGAGGAAAAGGACGGCGAAGGAGTTGGCGACACCCTCGTTGGCGGAGCCGGTGATCGGCGGCGAGGACGTACCGCACAGATCGCCGATCGCGCGGTGCGCCAGCTCGTGTTTGATGGTGTCGATAAAGGTGGCGTCGTCGAGGTTGGTGGGGTAGTCCGCCCACTCGGTGTTGACGTAGATCACGTAGGGCGTCGCGTGGCAGTAGGCGGCCACCACAAACTCGTCCGAGGTATCCGAATGCATGCAGTGCGCGTAGATGCTGCTGAAGTCGAAGCTGAGTGTGACGTTGTACTGGCTGGCGAGTTCTTGCGCGGCCGCGACGTAGCTGCCGGTGGCGTCGGGAGCGCCGGTGAAACTACGAGCGAACTCCTCCGCGGCTTCCGGGGATGCGTTGTTGGCGCCCTCGGACTCATACACGGTGCCATCGGATCTGGTGATTTTGATGGTGACACCCAGGTCTTCGCCCGCGAGAAACTTGCGTTCAAACTCCGTCACTTCATCGATGTAGGACTGTGCCTTCGCATCGAGTTCCGCGACGTTGGTGGATTCAGTACCGACTCCGCCGAAGTTAAAGACACCTTTATAGTCGGCGAGAATGATGAGGAAGTCGTGCGCGTAGTTCAGCCCGGGTTCGGTCTGAGGGACTTGGTTATACGCGTACTCCGGGCTGGATTCCTCGGAGTACCTCGTGAATGTTCCCGTGACAAAGTCCTGGGCAAGCGCATAGCTCGGTCGATCGCCGAGCGACACAATGGGGAGAGGCTCCACCGTGGCGACGGCGTTTGCGCTCGGCGTCGACGACGTGGACGAGCTCGGCTCGTTGTCCGCTTGTGTGGGCGGCGCGAGGATCGAGCATCCCATCAGCGTGAACCCAATCGTGACCGCACCGAGAAAGGCCCCAGCGCGACGTTTCCGTCGTCGGATGTTCGGGGTAGGCGCGGGCGCGTGGGCCGCATCAGTAGTGGCCGTCATGTGAGTGTCCCCGCTCGCGCTCAAAGATGTGACGCGGTTTCAAAATGCCCCCCGCTGCGCCCAGACTAGTGGGCAGTTCGCCCGTGCGGTGGTTTCAGTCGAACGGGGTGTTTGTGCCGTCCGACTCAAACACACTGCCGTCAGAGTTGGTGATCTTGATCGTCACACCCATGGGCTCGCCGGCGAGGAACTTGCGCTCTGTCTCGTTGGCCTTGTCGATGTAGCCCTGCAACTGGGTGTCGAGCGCCGCGACATCCTGCGATTGTGTCGACGGGAGAAATGCGAACACACTTTTCTGGTCGGCCAGGAGCAGCAAAAAGCCGTGCGCGTAGTCGTCCCCGGCCGGAGTGTCGGGAACCAGCGCGTAGGCATACTCGGCACCCGTGCGGTCGGAGTATCGGGCGAACATCTCGGTGACGAGTGTCTGGGCAACCGGATACAGGGGGCGATCGTCGATGTTCACCACCGGGAGGCCAGAGTCGACGGTTGACGTTGGGCTCGGGGCAGTGGTCGCGCTGGGAGTCGAGGTGGAGACGGGGGTGCGGCTCGGTGCGACGGTGTTGCTCGCGGTGGGGCGGGGGTCGTCCTCCGCGATGATGGAGCCAAACGCGGAGCATCCGCCCACCGAAAGCGCAAGAGTGAGGGCACCCGCGAGAGCGGCGGAGGTGACGAGCCCGCGCCTGCGACGAGGAGAGTGTTCGCCGCGCTCGGGCGGTGCGGTGGTTGTGGACATCATCGTTGTTCCCCCGTGCGTAGACGACGTGGTCCGGTGGATGCCGTCGATGCGCTCAGCCTAGCGGGAGCACTTCGCGCTAGTCGTTGGGAGTATTTGTGCCGTCCGAGGTGAACACGCTGCCATCGTCGAGGGTGATCGAGACGGATGCACCCAATGGTTCGCCGGCGCGAAACTTGCGCTCCAGCTCGGTTGCGTTGTCGATATAGGACTGGATCTGCGCGTCCAGCTCGCCGGCGTCTTCGGACACGGTGCCGGGGTTCCAGATAAAAGCCACTTTTTGGTTGGCGAGAAGATAGGCAAAACCTTGCGCGTAGACCTTGCCGCCCGTCGTCTGCGGAACAAGCCCGTAGGCGTAGTCGGTGCTGGATCGATCGGTGTAACGGTCATACATCTCGGTGACAAACGTTTGTGCTGCGGCGTATCCGGGCCGATCGCTCATTGTGTAGAGGGGAACGGGAGTGGGCGTCGGAGTCGGCGTGGGTGTGGGTGTCAGCGACGCGCTTGGTGTGGGCTGGGCACTGGGGGCTGCCGGGGTCGCGCAGCCTGAGACGCCGAGCGCGATCACCAGCACACCGAGAATCGCACCCGCCCTGAGGCTCCGGCGCGTGCCCCGGTGGTCTGACTGGTATGACGAAATCGCCTCGTGGTTGGTGTGCGTCATCGCTGCTCCCCGCGTGCAGATGAATGCGACGAGGTCGAGGAGACGCCGTCATCGCGCTCAGCCTAGTGGGAGCGGCTCACCATCTCGGCGATCCAGATGGGAGCGAACGGGGACGTGCAGTTCGGGGGAGTGGGGTAGTCCTTGAGCACTTCGAGGCGTTCACCAATTGCGACGGCGCGGGCGCGAAGCTCGGCGTGCTCGATCCCGATTTGCGCGAGGCAGTGATTCATCGCCCACTGCAGCCGCTCGGGTGCGTCTTTCATCTCTGCCTCGATGACGTCGAGCAGACCCGGCAGGTCGAGGCCCTCGGGGCTTTTCGCCACCCGGTCGGTGGTCAGCGCCCAGCCCGCACTCGCCACCACGGGGTCGGAATCGGCGAACCACTCCACACGCAGATCCTCAACGGAGGGGTTCTTTTTGACGACGTAGCTGACGAGCCAGTCGTGCACCTTGGGGATGCGTGCCTGCCGGAGCATCCCATCGAGATCATCGCGGCCAAAGGACCTCGGCCGACAGATGAGGAGCGCAACGAGCCGTGCCGCGGTGTCGCCGGTGTCCCAGAGTTCGAGAGCGAGGTCGTGATGGGTCTTGATCTGCTTCGCGAGCGCGCGCAATTTGCCGAGGTTGACGCCGTGGTCGTCGCCATGTTTGGCGTTCACTTCGCGGGCCCGCGGGTCGTCGAGCGCCGCGAGCTCGCGCATCACCTCGGCCACCGTGGTGTCGGATACTGCTGTCGGCGTCATGTCGAATTCCCGTTCTGTCGCGCGTCGAGAAAAGCCTACGACGCGCCCACATCAGGTGTTCCTCAGGCGAGTACTGGAAAAATGTGTAGTTGCCTCAACTCGACATGCCCTGCGATCAATTGGAGAACCCCGCGCATGCCCCGAAATCTCGTAATGACCACCAGCGGAGAGGTCCATCCCGCGGCCGGTTACGACGGGTTGATCGGATGGGTTCTTGGACTCATGGAGCGCTTCGGTGAGGTCGGCGTCGGTCTGGCTGTGCTCTTCGAGACGTTTATTCCGCCCATTCCCTCGGAGGCCGTTCTCCCCGGCGCGGGATTCCTCGCGTATGAAGGCCGGATGAGCGCGGTGCTTGCGTGGGCGGCCGCTACTGCCGGTGCTCTCATCGGTGCCTGGATTTGGTACGCCATCGGCGCCGCACTCGGTCGGGAACGAACCCGTCGTCTCGTGGGTCGCATCCCGCTGATGGAGCACAAAGACTTCGATGTCGCCGAAAAGTTCTTCCAAAAATGGGGCGGCGTCGCTGTGTTTGTGGGGCGCTGTGTGCCGCTGGTGCGGTCATTTATTTCGATTCCTGCGGGGATCGAGCGGATGCCCATTCTTAAGTTCACCGCGTACACAGTTCTGGGATCCGGCATCTGGAACGGCATCTGGATCGGACTCGGTTACGCGTTCGGACCGGCCATCCAGCCAATCCTCGAAGAGTGGAGCGGAGTGCTCTCGAACGCCGTGGTTGTCGCCATTCTTGTGCTGATGGTGTGGTTCGCGATTGTGCTCATTCGTCGCCGTCTCACCGCGCGAAAGCTGGCTGCCGAACTCGACTGAAGTTGGCTGGAGTCCACCGATG
>Ga0247807_10000160_pt1 | contig 47785 bp, 45 predicted proteins | sample UWRJL074202C1_FD_179931 | JGI IMG/M metagenome (GOLD analysis project Ga0247807, IMG submission 179931) | Plant litter microbial communities from Arlington Agricultural Research Station in Wisconsin, United States - UWRJ-L074-202C-1 | ecosystem: Environmental > Terrestrial > Plant litter >...
GAGACAACCAGGGGGGGGGGGGAGGCCGAACTGCACTGGTTCCATGTTTTGGTCCAGGAACGGGATGCGAACGGTGCAGCGTTACGGCCGCCCCCATTGACGTTTGGCTGGCTGGCTTGCTGGATGTTGGCCTGAGGCAGAACAGAGGACGACCTAAGAACAATATCACTCCCTCTCTCTACTAAACTCCCATCCTTACTCACTCTCCTAACTCTTTACTTACGTGGGCATGCAAAGCAGTGGAAGACACACTCTAGACATGGTAAGTCCAGGGCTGACCCAACCTATCCACTTGCTGATCAGCAGCGGAGAATATGAACTCAAAAGCGTATACGGCCTAAGCCTGAGCAGTAGTTACACCGGTGCGCTTTTCTGGGTGGCTTAGAACCATCTCCGTACCGTGTTACGTGTTCTGTCAGCAGCACTACTCAAGTACGTAACTGCGAAGTATTTCAAAAAAGAAATATACGATACTCAACGCCCAAAGGTATTTGGGTCGGCCTGTTTTCGTCAAGCTCATGACTCGGCATACACCCAACAGTACGTACTCAGCACTGCCACAATGAAGGCTTCAAAGTCAGGTGATATATGTACGGTTACGCTGGAGATTTTCACCCGACGACACGGGTATCTGCAGATCTTGGCTTCAGCTTCGTCTTGCTCGAGTACCGCTCATCAATTTGTGACTTATCGCGAAGCTTTGTGACAAATGGGAACCCGGCATCAAAATTAGCCTATGAGATGGACTACCTGGAATGAACCATCCCCTAATTTCAGTTGAAACAATGGTAAAGCCAATGTAATTCGAGGCGCTCCAGTGCCAAACCATAGATTTCGTAAAGCCAGCATTATATGGAGATGATCAAAACTCCCTAATGAAAATCGTAATGAGATACTAGTCGCCTTAGCTAACATAATGGATTGCCTGAAAGATGCTGTTGAAAAGTATGGTTAAGTCTCTCGTACCGAACTTCTATCTCAAATTGAGGCATGATTGAAAATAAGTTCCAAAGGCACAAATCTGTGTAACGAGTGATTCTCTAAAATCTATATCACGCAAAGTGGTGGCCCTGCCTACTTTGTATCCAGAGTGGTCTAACTATCTTTCTATGCTCCCAAGGAAATTAACAGACTGAAAGGAACGGTTGAATCCAAAAGATTGAGCAAGCGACCCAAATCTAGCAGGTCATAGTCCAGGAGTCCAAGTCATATTTCTTCAAGAGAGTCGAAAATCCAGCAGGAGTTGCACATGATATAGACTTTTGCTTTGTAGAAACTGTCGTACCAGCTCCGGGAGGGTACTCAATGTGCAGGACCGCCTTGCCGGAATCGATAAATGGGGAGAAGACTTTGCACTCAGTATACTCTATACAGGACTCGTTCACTACGAAATCCATGAAAGGCAAGACAGAAGATACAATTTCGCCGGCATTCTTCAGCTATTGAGATATTAGCATTATTATGCAAAGCCTCTACTTGGAGTGGATATATGTGAGTGATATCTTGCTTCACAGGACACAAAACAGCTCAGATTTCTCCTCCTATAAGCTAGGTGAGTTGAAGTATGGAAAGTAAACTTACTCCAATGGACATGCCTGCAGAATGGGCTTCTGTAGCAAGGAATTTCAAATAGTCGATAGCATCGTTCTTCGTTAGTTCGAGTCCATTGTTGTTATTGTACGCATCCACGTTGTCGGGATCAATTGCATCACAACCCTTACTCTTGGCGAGTGCAATACGGGTTTTCATGATAGCTCTGACATTTGCGGAGTTGGTATTGAGCCACCATTCGCCTTCCCAGTCTTCCATTGCGGACCCAAGGTCAGAAGTTTTGAATAAAGCCTTGTCTGTGCGCCAGTCTTCATAAGTACCGGCCGAAAAGTAACAAATTGTCTTGCGCTTGAGCGAGTGTAGCTTTGTGATAGTTGCTGCTGTGTTGTCAAACTATTGACTAGTTAACATGTCTACTTGGGATTCTGATATAGCACTATAGCGCCAACAATATATATGATTTTACCACCCGAAGAATTCTTTGTACCCTCAGGAGTTGACGAAGCTCTTGAAAAGGATCATAATCCTCGAGGCCTGCGTAAACAAGATCTAATAAGAGTCCACATACCAGATCAAAGTCAAAAACCTCCGCAGTGTTGTTGAAGTCGCCCACCGTGTTGACGAGCTGTATTTGCCACTAGAAGTTCAATTATAAGCACCTCCTCATTCAAGTCAAGCTCTAAATGGCACGACATGGGGAGATTTAGAAGAGAGGAATCTCACACTTGTACCGACAGTGGGCTTCCAGTAGTCAACTCGAGGAGCAAGGGCTGCGCCAAAAACTACTGGAGTGAGAACAGCCGTAGCCGTGATGAGGATATTGCTGAGGTGATGCATCTTGAATAACTTTAGAGAATGACAGTGGTAAAGAAGGCAATTGAAAAGACAGTGAGGTTGAGCAAAAAGCTTTGCCACTAGAGAGAAATACAGTCCGGGCAACACTTTATATAGGCCGCTAGAGCCGCTAGAAATGTGAAGCGTATGTGGCGAGGAAAGAGGATGACGGTGCTTTACGGATCAAGCCAGGAAGAACGCTTAAGAAAGGAAGTATTCTCGAATGAATAGTCAACCCGGGGTTCCTGCAAATTATTCGACTAGTCTTACTCGTAGCCCCGCTAATAACCATACAAGCTTGTTATGAAACTTCCTATAACTATATAGACAGGCGATATGTATACTTAGAACTAGTGCTGATGGCTAGGTCAAGGTATCTAGCCCAAATATTCAACACCAGACAACGAAATTGCTTAGAAAGATAAGAAACTAGTGAAACAGGCTGCAGAATTCCTTCCGTTGATCGAAAGCAGAACTGGTAGAGATCCAATCGTTTGTACATATAATCTAGTTTGGTAAATTGTACAGTTCCATGATGTGTAGGCAGCCTTTTGAACATGTCTGATTGATCAAACGAGAACCTAGTGAAGCATCAGAAAGTTGATCGGTCGGGTGCTTCGCCAAGTAGGAAAGCCGACCGCACATAAAGTGGCAGGATTATGCAAGGAAAGAAGCCCGAATTCATGGTCCAGTCCAATAAATCCTCCACGGACGAGAGGCACAGCAAACAAACAATAAAAAGCATGTAAAATGTACAGCAGTCCTGCTGCTTTCAGCGGCGGGTATAAGCAGATGTTCGGAAAAAATAAGCTTGTGTGAATCTGACACAAATATTCCGAAGGATTTGGTCCTTGGAGATTAAGGAGGATAGAGGCCGCAAAACGAGATGATGTTAATCATGTGATGCTAAAAGGTTACACCAGCCAGAATTTGAGGCGTGGTATTCCAGTAAGGCCTTGCATTAAAAAACCCCCGGATCTCAATTAAAAGAATATGCTTCATTTCTGAATGTGCCACATTATGAGGTGAAGTTTGGCTAGACGAGAGCCCTCTACCTGGTAATGTAAGTGGTCCAGTATCAAGAAACACCTTGAAACAGCTCTAGTAGCGAAACAGTAGAACATACATTCTAATGACGCCAGAATTATGTTTAGACTCATATACCAGCTCATTGATCTAAAGCATAATTTGATACGTACGTGCGATATGTGGTCCATTATATTTGCGGATGTTTAATAAAGAAAGTAAGCATACTATGTTCCTACAAGTAACACCAATAACCACAAAACCTTCAACATGAGTCCAAGTATAGACATATGCCTCTCAGAAATGCGTTTGTGAAAGGAGTAATGGTTATCCATTCATACCAATTAGCTTAGGATGTAATGGAATCTTAAAATAGCAAAGTCCTGTAAACTTTAATCCTGGCCTATATCTCTCTTCTGAACTGCAAGAAGCTAACTATGACTGACTTTGTCAATGTGTCGTTGAAACATGATATAGTACATAGAGAGAGCCTACAATATACCAAAGCCAGAACTGTACGACACCAGTCTATTGTTTTTGGACTCATGTATACCTTCTTGTCTAAACCAAGGTAATGTTGTTGAATGACTCCAAGCTTCAAATAGCCAACAAAGATTGAGGTGGCGCGTTTCCAAAGGATATCAGGAATTAACCAATTATTTTTGGCTGGGCCAATGATTGTATGGAGTTTTCAGATCAGTCCCGACTCTGTTAAATGATCTAATAACCCTCTTCCAAAACTAAGTAGACTTCAAAGGCAACAGCCGGCTATAAAGTGAACACAACTACCCTTTAATCGAGCTTTGGGCGTTATTCAGGAAAAGAGTTCTAAGTGAAGATTGGGGATCTTCAGACCTCTAGGCAACTTATCAGCCGTACCCATAACCTACCAAAGCAAGAGAATTAGCGAAGAAGATTGCATAGGGCCCGGTCACTCCAGCTGATGTTTCATGGGAACACTACAGAATTCGATTCGATACTATCTCCTTGGGATCCAGGAATTACCTTTCAGAGCCTCGTCAAACGACATCCCAGACCACCAAGGTTAAGGTGAGAACACCAACACCTCGGACTTATGCTCAATTCCATGTTGTGTCACAATGACATGTGCCGCAAGTCACCAGGTTCTAACAAAGTATCCTGGGTTTATCTCAGCTACGCTTCGCTACACAATTGAGTGGAGGTGGCGCTTCCACTTCTTCCCTTTCAGTAAAGTCAAGTAGCGAAAATACTCAAAAAGAAATTGCAGGTATAGGTGTGGTTTCTAGGCAGGAATCGAACCGGTTTAACTAAGGTCAATGCTGCGGTGTACTGGAAATGAAAGATTGATTTATAAGCCATGTTAAATTTGGAAAGATTGTGTGTATAAAATCATACCATAGCTAACGATAATACCAATAAGAACCCTCCTTACGGAATGGCGGTACAGTTGAGAAATACAGCTTCCATTAAATAGCACCAGTCCCTAGGTGCTGCCTAACTTGATCGAGTCTCAGTTCACGGTCTACAGTTGCTCGACTAGGCACTTCTTTGTGGGTTGTGCCTCCAAATAAACAGTTCCAAAGATCTTCGTTCTGCACCATCTCACCCACTTTACCCCCTTTCGCTAGTAGACGAGCCAAAGGTGCCTGCTGTAGTTCCAGTGAATTAGCCTCTTCGAGGGTGGAGTCGAGTAGCTCATCCGAAGCCTGCTCCTTTCCCTTGCCCTTTTCCATATCCCTCGCTTGCCCGATGTGCTCCATTCGTCGTTTGACTGACAACTCGTGTATAGACGTTTCAACAGTACCGTCAACCAAGTATAGCCATACATTCGTTTCTTGATGCTGTCCAATTCTGTCCACTCGAGCTATGGCTTGGAGCTCTAGGGCGGTGTTTAAGAGGGGTTCGCAAAGAAATACATGATTGGCATTCACTAGATTGAGCCCAGACGAGTGAGCCTTAGCATGGAGGAGGAAGCATTCCACGCTAGGGTCGTTCTTGAAGTCTATTATTCCATTTGGCTTGTCAAAAGAAGTATGGCCAATCCTAAACCGTTGGAAAGCAAGCGCTAAAACTTCAAGGAAGTCTTTGAACTGTGAAATTGTTAGTTACATCTACTAATAACTTTTTACCTGGAAATAATTTGGAGCAAACTACCTGGGAATAGATTATCGACTTAGCTCCTGGATCCGTGTCTCGCAGCCATATCAAATGTCGTGCCAACGTATTTACTTTACTTGTAAATGAACCATCTAACTCGATTTGGTTGATTTCCACAAGTTTGTTCTTACTAAATTCCGAGTAAATCGCAGACTTTCGAGATCGAGATTCCTTTTCTTGAGTAGATAAACTCGCGTCCTCTACCTGAATAGATAACTCCTGCCGTTTGTATGTAATATCATGCAGATCAGCACGGGTTAATTTCTTCTTGCACACTGGGCAACTCTTGTGGCTGTGCCACCAAAGTGCAATGCATTCTTTACAATACTGGTGACCACAGACGGTAAGTGCACCAATGTCAAATGTCTCGCGGCATATCACACAAATCCGCTGTTCCTCCGGGTTTGTAGCTTCCATCTTGAGATGCTCGAGATATCTTCTTTTGGATTGCGCACTGGCGATTTTGTGTGCCAGTTTTCTTTCGTCTTCTAACATCTTGACAATGAGTTTTTCATTATTCGGGCCTTCGTAAGGTGTAACTGCATCTGATAGCGCTAGAAAGATGATTAGTTTAACACGGTAGGTTTTCAACATTGGTGCGAAAACACACCTTGGAGTTGTCGGTAGTATTCCAGCCTCGTATTCATAACCGAAGTAAATAAATCTATCTCCTTTTCCAGTGCACTATTTGCTTTTGTCTGTTCCGTGAGCTGTTTCTGTGTTACGCTAAGCTGCTTTTCGACAAGAGATAGTTCGTTTTGTGCCCGCCCACTGCCTTTTTCGACATCAAGTCGCAAAGTTTGAGCCAATGTTCGAAGTTCGGCGGCAATACCTCGGATAGAACCCATTTCTTTTGTAGGCTTGAGTTGCTCACGTAGCTTGAGTAAAGTAAGTGTCAAAGGTGGAGAAGGGCCTTCATCAGCTTTTGCATAATGTAGCGCTGTCTTCACTTCATGCAGTATGAGTTGATTCTCCTGACCCGTGATTGCATCATGACGGTCTGCAACAGCCGCTCTAAGAGCTTGAACATAAATTATAACCTCTTCTTGTGTCTTTTTGGAATCGTCTATTCAGAATGTCAGCACAGAAATCTCATTAACTTGAGCACAAAGGGCAAAATATTTTGTGAAAACTAAAAATTGATTCTAGGAATGTACAATCAAAGTGTCCTATTCTTTAAGGCATATTGGTTCATTTGGATTGCTGATCCAAAGGACCTATTATGACTCGTAGGCACAGATTTATCAAGACAGATAAAACAATGAGGCTTCTTGATCATGTTTTGTGAGAGCAACGACGAATAAGCGTCTGGCAAAGAACTTCTGACAGCTGTCTTAGAGAGGTTGTAGCCCCTATATAGGGTCAACTAAACCTTGGAAAAGCTCTTAAGAATCTGCATTCATGACGATGGGAGGGAGAAAGAGTAGTAGTAGATAAGTAAAGCTCACCATATTCTTCGCCTGTTATTTCCACGTCATCATCTTCATCGACGAGAGGCTGTATAAGAAATTGTATGGCCTTCTCTCTCCACTCATCAACTATATTGGCTTGTTCATTCAATACTAATGTTAGAGCTTCCAGCTGTTCTGTAGGCTTGCGACTTTCAAGGCCACCCTTTGGTAGATCAGTTGGAAGTTCTGGTATCTGGACAAATTGTTGCATGTGTGCTCTTCGTTGAAGCTTGCTCATAAGCTTGTCCGCTTTGGTAAGAATCTTTGGTTTTCCGTCAACACGACAAAACATGAAGAGATTGACTATGAACTTACTTCTGTCAGTATCTCACGTCTCAGCTGCTTGGCAGTAGCATAGCCTTCAACCTCCAGTTTCTCTAACGCTATATATTCCTGCGAATCTGCGATCGTTGTCTCGTTATTTTTATGGTTTGTTTTTATTTGGAAGTGAGCACAGGCGCAAAAAAACACCGCCATATGTTCAACTTCCAACGCAGCTCTAAGTCTCATTCTTAGAGACCCTATATGAAAAGAGGAGTCGGTCCTATTTCAACGGTTAAACATTTTGAGATGCTAGATATTGGAGAACTCACTCTTCTACTTCTTCGTTATCACTGTCATTATCAGTTGTCAAGCTGCTTTCTTTCTCAATGGGTTGACTATTGGAATTGGCATATTCAATCTCAATTCGCAGTTGTTGTCGACAATCCTCAACGACTGCGCAGAAATGTTAGAATCTATAAACAGAAGATGAACCTAAAGGAACGGAAAGCTGAGAATATCGGAGGTGGTGACCAGCTGCAAATCAATGTATTATTCTTATGTCTCGGGAAGGCTGGGAATGATCTTGAACACCTCTTATGTAATCAAGCTGGCGATAACTTCTAGTTGTGAATCTCTTCACGTAAATCGAATGGATGAAAGCGACAGCTACAATAGACAAGCCCATCTCTTGGATTGGCCACGGAATTTGAAATCTTGGTAGAACTTTTGCTTACTTGTTCTGGCTTCTTGCACAACGCCCTCCCAAATCTGCAGGGCTTCTCGAACCTTAGGCGAGTTTTCAAACAATTGCCCTCTTCTCAACTTCGACACAAGTAGAGCTCTTTGATCAGTCCTGACAACCACATCCGTATTTTCCATCATTACGGTCAATACTCTATAGTTCACAGTTAACATGTGTCTAAAGCTCTCGAAGGATGGGAAACAAACGTACTCGTCAACTGATCTCAAAGGCCCATCCTTACGTCCTAGTGCACGTCGATTTCTGCCACCGATTTCGGGATGCAATGCGGTCTGCCTCAAGCGTACAAGCCAATTTCTCATGTTTTCTGCCACCACGATATCGAAGTCCCAATCATCACTTAAAGGACCGCCCTCAGTGTTTACACCTACTTCTTCGCACATCTGGTTAAAAAGCTCTTTATAGTGTTGCTCTTCAATGGGTGTGAAAGGCATTGTGATTACATATCGTCGCTGTGCAGGAAGCCTTAACTCATGCCGAACGCCACGCTTGTTGTGTCGCAGAGCTAGAGTATTGAACAATCTTCGGAAGTGATGCTTATGGAATGATATGAGCGATGTCCAAACATGCTTTGTTGAAGCAAATGGTTCATAGCGTAGAAAAATTAGAAGACCCAGAAGGTCATTAACATCTTTTCTCACGGGAGTACCAGTAATACACCAGGCATTGACTCGTGGAATGAGCCGGGCAACTATCGCAGCATTGCTGACACCACTTTCAATCATCTGAGCCTCGTCCATACATACTCTCCACCAGGAAAGCTGCATCAAAGGCGACTTGGGCCGTGGGTATTTTGAGACTCTTCGCAATGACTTTTCTGGGTTGAGCTGGGTATAGTGCAATTCTGCTGCAAGAACAGCATAGGTCGAGACGACGACATCTGAATTTGCTAAAGATTCTAGTAGCTCCTCGCTATTCATTTTACCGTGTGACTTGACGCCTTGGTAATTCATGACATTAAGCTTTGTAAACCTTTGAAGCTCATCAATCCACTGGTTTAGGATGGCAGGCGGAGTAATAATAAGGGTGGCGCCAGTAGGTCGGACGTTTTCACCAGTCCATGCATCAAAGACGGTTGGAGGCTCAGAAGGTCTCTTACTGTAGAATTAATTAGCACACCACCGGGATTGTTTAACAGTAGGAAACACTGGAGAGAGGGGATGACTTATTACCTAGTCCAGTATAGAGACTAAACTAGCATCACTAAATGCTAATACATTAAGTCCAATGCCCTACAGTTCCTCGGGAAAGGATAGACTTTAAGAAGGTTGGTCACGTACTGAAGTGTTATCAACGATATCGCTGTTATTGTCTTACCAAGGCCCATTTCGTCGGCAAGGATACCACCATTTATAGCTCTTTCTGCTGCCTGGAAAGGTTTAATGTCGAGGGTAACAATGCCAAAGAGGTGGCTGATATAGCAAGATCGGCCTCTGTCATCTTTAGCATGTCTGAAGGATATAGGCAAATCGGATACTTCGTGGTCTGTTATCAAACCAACTCCTTCTCTCCGAAGGCACCACTTGACTGCTCGCTTTTGAAAAGGATACAAGGTTGCTTCTACTTCGCTAGTCTCAAGAGACTCCCATCCATCGTCGTTTTCTTCACTCGAAGTATGAGCAGACTGATAAAAGTCTTGTGGTGACCATTCAGAAGCCTCGGCTGTCGAATCTACAAAATATGCGTCCAGGATGGTAGATATTGAGCGAGGTCTACGGCTAGATCGCGTAACGTGATAGGGAGTCTTGGTGATATTCCATTTGATAGTGGTATGAAATCCTGAATATGTGTTAGTTCGAGAGAAGATACCTTATGCTTGTGGCAATTTAATGGGCAACGTATATCCATGATTATTTTAACTCAATTTCATCAAAGAATACGTCCCATTCGTCCCAGCGAATCCAATTACCAATTCCAGTGTGCTCAAAAGCTCCTAACTTCTAAAGAAAAAAGGAATGTGCAGCTCGATAAATTACTTACCAAGATAATCAGATCCATTTCTCTGGAACAAAGAAATTCCAAATTCCACAAAAACCTTGCCTTGATCTTGAGCCGAGTCACTTCCATTTTTGTAAACTTGTAGTGCAATGTAAACATCTTGTATCCCAGGAATGCTCTCTTTATTTTCGGGAAGCAAAAGGCTTTTCAGAACCTCTCCGCCGTCATCTAAAATCTCTACGTGTCTTGGTATTGCTTTGTCTTGCACTTTATTAGACCCCAAACAAACAACAAGTGGTTTTATATTGTGACGATGCGCCACGAAGTTAGAAAGTCTCGATCCCGGGCACTCTATTTCCCAAGAAGCCTCCTTTACTACTACATAGTCAAGTGCCACCACTTTGGGATGTGAATCTTCCGGAGCGCGATCATCAATTTTTTCTACTGTCATCTTTTGCCGCTTTCGCGACGGTTCATTTGAAGAAACATCTTTCGACACAAATGCAATCAGTTCATCTGAGATTGGTATTGGATGACCATCTGGAACCAAATACTCATAATATCGACGTCCTCTTGGTGGGGCCATAGTGGTGACGAGATATCCCCAATCACAAAGTATTTCCTAAGATGGTGTGCATAGAGGTAAAAGTAAAGGTAGTGGCAACACTTGGCAGGCAGGTATTATGGGCTTATTTTGTGCCAGGTCGCGGAAGTGTTTTACATGAAATCAATGGTGGAATAAATGATGAAAAGAAGAAGTGAATGACTCATTGTTGAAAGATATCCGAGCGGATTAGAAGTGTCCAGAGGACCTTGGTGCCTGGACTGGGTGATATAATAATGAGCACACTGATACGCTCAGTTCAGGAGTCGGGAAAGCACGTGATCGATACTCACAGAAAAGTGGAGAATTAAAGAGTTCTTGGGATCCGCAAGATTATTGATGTAGGACAACGACAATGAAACTTTCAAATGCTCGTGAATTGTATGCAAAACCCGCTTCAGCTAATAAATTCATGGCTTGCTAATGCTCTGCAGAATATCTTGCCCACAATGATGAAACCTGCTGGTCAACGGATACCATCCTTTCTCTTACCTTTCACAACGCTCCCAGTACGGACACAAGCCAGAGGACTTCACCAAATATCTGACCGCAGAAGGCCTCCAAAGCCGCCTCCCACGATTCCCTTTGTTCCAGATGTGAAAACATTTCTCACCCTGATCGGCAGATCTTTGAGCAAACATAGCGACAAAATAAAATCATGGAGTGAGCTCTTCACCCTTACCTCGGGACAATTGAAAGGCATGGGAATTGAACCTCCAAGGTCACGTCGGTACCTTCTTCGCTGGCGAGAGAAATACAGAAAGGGGCTATATGGGATAGGAGGAGATTTGAAGCATGTCAAGGAAGGGGCTGCTCAACTTCGTGTCGCAGAGCTACCCATCGTTACTGATGGCTCCGGGGTTAATATCCCAACGAAGAAGCGCAAAATCGTGATAAACGTGGCTGCAGGAAGCCCTACGACCCTAGCGCCGGCGCAGGCTCTTGTGCCCGTGAAAGGATTACATGTGAAGAGTGATCATACTATTGTTGGCAAGGCAGTCCTACCCCTAAAAGGAAATGTTGGCGCTCAGATTGTAGTTTCTGAGGGATTGTGGGAGGATCGAAGGGGTACCAAGACTGACGGAGGAGAGCGACGCAGGGTAAGGACTTTTGCGGAATGACATATCTTCTTGTGATGTGATCTTTGAGTGGAGCACTGCTACTATGGCCATATCAGCAATGCCTTATTCAGGGATCACTTTCCAGGTTTCTTTTCTACCTTGATTGCGCACTTGCTGACTGCTCGAAATTTCTACAGGCTGAAGTAGCTGCAAAGCGACGATCAGAAGAGAGACGTGCTGCGCGATAGAGGCAGACTTTCCAGCCTCATCAGCTGGATGTGCGCCATGTATTGTACCATAAGGATCTTTTGGGGGCTGCGCAACACTTTGCATTTCATCTGTATTCTACAAGGCTTCCAAACGCCCTTCGAGGCTACAGATAATAGAAACTTATAACGTGGCTTCGCTGAATCTGAGCCCTACCCTTATGATATCGGCTTCTCAACCCTGTCACTTGTCGGCTGGATTGATTGACGGTAAGCATTATGGTATACCCTGTGTGGAAGGAGATCATCTGTCAGATTACATGATGAACTCAGGCAAACTTTCCGCGCTATCATCCTCAAACGCTGTTCACGTTTTTCCGTTGTTATCGGTAGCGTAACCTTAATTTGCAGCAAGGCCTCCTATGTCTTGGATTCGTCTAAATATATCTTGTACTTGCCGGCAAATGCAGCAGAAACTCCCAGAAATCCGTGCTTCCCTGTTAGTGCAGCGAAATTTCTCCAATTATCTTAACGCAGTTGCATATACAGTATATGTCCAGCCCTAAGACCTAATGTCGTAAAGGAGTCAAGCAGTCCTGCATGCGAGCAGAAATGATTCACGCCGAGATGTTCTCTAGTGAGAATAATCAGTATTATTAAGAGTTCGAGAAAGAAACTTCCCAAAAAGGGTTGCATTGTCTAAGGATTGCGAGTAGTCGGGATTGGCACCTCCGAGGCTTACTCTCGGTACGGCTACACAAAACAGTGACTACCTAGGGATAGGTAGTCACTGTACTCAGCTCAACGTTTAAGCTACTGGCACTGGAAAGATTGGTAATCTCAACGGTTAAGGTGCGTTTGCAGGACGTTGCCTCATGCACCTGAGAGCGTGAAATCGGATTCTCCGGTAGTTGCCTACTTAATTTGGGTGTGTCCTTAGATTGCACATTGAACAAAATCATAGTGATGGTTCCAAAGTCAGAGAAAGGAGCTGATTCTTAGAGTTTATTTTACTATGTCAGGCTCTGTGCATGAGTGCAGCCAACAAGGAGACAATGCTTCTTGATGGGAATTGTAGTCAATAGTCAAGTAGTAACTTTACTTCTATCGACACTTGCTGCGCGGCACATATTCTGTGATAAGCAATTGATGACGCATAGTATACACGACTGCGCGTGATCACGCGCTTCAATTGCGAGTCACCATAGATATTCCGGTCATAGTGCAGAGAGATAGTAAGAGACTGTTGGATGTGTGAGTATGTAGCCGTGTGGGTGTATACACGACTCAAGTGATAAGCGGAGGTTTGCAGTATACTGTGATAAGCGAGTACCTTACTTGTACAGTCCTGCCTCTGTGCATGAGCAAGGATATTAGCGATTTCTATGTGTAAATGGTGTTGCTGCCTGGTTTACAGGTGAACTTGGCGGTACATATTACTTTTACATTTAATAGCAGGGTTATTCCGAGCTAACTTGAAAGGACGATATCGTGGTGTAACCTCGCAGCGGTGTACTTTTGGTGGCTTTCCACCGTGGAATAGAGACCTGCTTACTACCAATGGGTACCGGAACAACTACCTGTACGAGATCCTTACAGTACTGTGAAGTACCATGGAGCGAAAAGCCATTGCTGGGATGGCCCTGATTGAGGGATGAATCAGGGGCTCAGAATGCCATCACCACACTGCAAGATATGCTCAATTCCACCAGTCTGAAGAAGGATTTCCCGCTTCCTTTGACGCTCTTCCATGTTCCCCCACCTCCAGCCAGTCAGGGTTTTTCGTGTTTGTCGGATTCATTTGTCCCATATCGAGGTTAGCATCGATTCATTTAGCGAAAGGGCTACTTGCGATGGGGCTGATGATTCCCATTGTGTCTGCAGATAGGGCTTATATGTCATGTACATTCTTAGTACAGGTACCTGTAAAGTTACTGAAAAGTCTTGAGTTACACTGGCATGATGTTGCTCGATTGTCAAGACTGCCCTGTAGCTTTTCATAATAAGGTCTCCAGCTTTCGAACACCCCCTTGTGTGCCCAATCGCGCTTTTTTTTCTCATTACCTCCCTCGTTTGGATGTCACCTTTGTCACGTTCTTTGGCGTTTCTTAACATTCTCTGTACCTTTGACTTTTTCGAGGCTATGCATGTTCTTATTTCAAGGCCTTTTTCTAATACACCGTCTCCGCGTCCTAAGTAAAAGCTGGAAACTTATATATGAGAACATCGCCTCGCTTTTTCAATATCACGGATTCTCTATATCATCACATCATCACAAGTTACTTACATGCTACATTACGGCAAGATCAACATCGCTTTCCGAAGTTTTGGTATCCATAACAGCAAACACTGAGATAGAACAGCTGTCAACCATTTTCTCTTGTATCTAGCAAACGTCGCAGATCAAGTGAATAGTTGGTAGGACTTTCGAATTGTATGACATGTTTCCTTTTCCCGCTTTATATTTTGGATTTATTAATTCAGAGTACATTAGTTCAGAGTATGTTCTTGTGATGAAAGAGCTAACAACTTCTTGAAGAAGCTACCAAGTTACGACTGAGGACTTCGAAAGCTAGTACAGCTATCAAGATCCAAAGATCCGAAGATCCAAAGAGTGTAGTTAACAGACCAGACCTTGATCTGATCTTCGAGCACGAGTTGGAAGAATATTCAAACAGTGTAACAGAGATGTCTTCCCACCGGTCATCTCATCATTCCAGTTCCTCATCTAAGGGAAAGGGGCACTCGTCTTCAAGTAGGGCCAAGCCTAAGAAGGACGACTGGAGTGATATAACAGACCCGGAAGAACGAAGACGAGTACAGAATCGAATTGCGCAGAGGAAGTTTCGTACGTGAGCCACTCCCCAAACTGTTGAATGATCTAATCGTCTCTGCTACATAGGGGATAAAGCTAAAGAAGCAAAAGAGCGTCAAGATCGAGATGCTGAAAATCAAGCTCATGCAGCTAGCTCATATGTTACTCCAGATCCAAATGAGATGGGGGAAGAAGATGATCTCTCTGGACTACCTTGGGGGTCATTGAACCTGAGACATGTGGTTTCGCAGGGACGAGCAAGACAAGAAGAACCCAGAAGAAGGGGATCGCGAAGGGAGGATGATAGAAGTCAATATGACGAGAGGAGTTATTATGACGAGAGAGGCCACTACGATGAAAGGAGCCACTATGATGAGAGGGGCCAATACGAAGCTCCAATTGCACCTGTATATTCTGAAGAAAATACATATTATGAGGCCGATACGACTTACTACGAAGCCGAGGATCCAGCGTACGAAGATCAAACTTATTACGATTATAGAAGTGGAAGCGGAAGTGGACATGGTAGCTCAACAGTATAGACTGGGTTTACGTTCGAATGTTGTTGTTCTTCGTAAGGTTTCTTACTCTGTGCCTATGAATCTGGCTAACCTCGCCACCCAGGTTTTTACGAAACCGTTATTACAGTTGCAAAGTCCTCGCGGACTTCATCTCTCCTTCTCCTCATGTTGCCTAAGAGTGTTTCTTTCAACTTCGGTTCTAAGTTCATATTCTATAGAGGAAAATATGGGTGTTTGAGAAATTTTGAAACATCTCATTTTCCTATGCACTCATCTGCTAGAGGAGCATCATATCAATGGGATTTATATCACGCATATTCTACTTAGAGGCTTTGAATTGCGAATCAATGAAATTTTCATATCTACCTACATGACATCAACTCATATAGTATCATCATATAGCGTTTTAGCTTGGTTGCTTCTCCCTCTACGATCTCTGCCTTTCCCACCTTACCTGTATTGCGCTTCATACCAATCTCATAAAACTGTCGAAGTTCAGTTCAGTATGTATAATGCTGTACAGTCATTGAGTGTAATTCTTCTCCATAGACAATCCGAACCACAGCTCGTCCCGCTGAAGACGTCACAAAAGCCAACACGGATGCAGTATACCATGCTCTAGGCCACGTAAGGCTTCCCATCTCCCTTAGAAAGCCCATCCAATGGGTCGGCATGCAGGACCTGCAGGTGGCCTTCCTGCTGGCTCGGAAGGTGGAACCGGATCATTGGGAATGTGAACATCAAAAATCATGGCGGCAGGGATTGCATCTACGGGGCTGTACCCCGACAAATCCAGAGTGTGGTCACCAAACGTGCCTGTGTTACTTATAATTAAACCCGCACTGCGTTTTGCCTGGGCTCGTGGCTGTCAAGGGGGATCTAGAAAAGCAATTAGCGAAGGACCTAGCCATTCAGCTGCCCAGATAGTGACTGTAAATGACACATGGGACGATCTATGGTTTGATCCAACGTCGTAAAGACTGAAAAGGAGTGACGTTCTGTGTAAAAGGGGGGCGCTCGAGGAAGCCACAAGCTGGCGTTAGACTGCTTTGCTACATATCAATGGTGACTTCTTTCACTGGAAATAGGACACTCGGTACCCAAATATATACATCAAGCTCTGTAGATGAAACTAACTGTAAATAGCGACGTGAGGCTGATGTCCCGAGGATGGGAAACCTGTCGGCGCAAGGGAAAGCCCGCATGTTTCGAAGACAAAGCATACTATAATAGAGCCTGATTAGCAGGACCAATAATGACATGAATTGTATGTTGCTCCCCAGTTACCAACTAATGGAGTAGTTCAAACGGTAGAGAAGGAGGTCAGGGATGTCAAGATTCGAAAGTCTAGCTTCGGGTAATTTGGCTATTTTTATAATTAAGCTTTAAAACTTTAAAAAAAAGTCCCTGGCAGCAATGGAAATAGGTAAGGACATGATAGACCAATGATATGGGAGCCCGTGTAGAAGTCGGGCCAATGATCCCCTTGCCATCATCAGCCTCACGGAGATGGTTCGACTATTTACGCCGTCCCATATCTCTTTTACCGTAGACCACGGGCACAAGACATACTCCGGTACGTAAGTCTGTCATCCTTGTGCTGTCTACCTCACGACCCATTCGAACCAGGACTGGTAGCAGAACATGAGAGTCTAGCTGGCAAGGTGGCGCGTTGGGTCTCCGAATTGGGGAAATGCCTAGCCAGGTCCTAGACGATGTGGCAATACTTGAAGAAACAATCATTTATGTAGGAAGCAATAGCCTTGAGAGTCACAGACACGAATATCTAAAGATGTCGAATCAATAGGTTGTGTCTGGACAAATAACAGTACTTCAGTAAGAATAACCGATCTAAGCTAATGATCGTTCTAAGTTGTACAGTGCAATTAGTTAGGTGTGGCTTTAGGTATCCACGCAGACATTTTATAAATTCACACTTGAAGTGGTTCGCCTTAATCGCCAAGGCGGTGAGGGGTCTTTAATCATTAGAAGCTTGTATCTATCACCACTCTCGGAAACACGAGAATCTACGCGACGTGGACAGAGCTTTCAAATGCGCAAGCGACGGAAGCGAGGCAAGCTGTCTTCGCAGATCTCATTGAGTAACGAACAATCATCACTCATCACATTAACTACCTACCAGACCATAGCAGCCATTTACCTTTGACACATACGCGCTCATATCACCTTCACTCCCACATCCAACTCAGCTCTATTCAATGCAACAGTCATAGCGGAGAGCAAGATGACGGAGAACGGGGGCTTCAGCCCTGGCAACTCAACTATAGCTGATGACAACATGACCACACATCCGTCCTCTCCCATGCGCGCTGACCCCGATCCAAGAAGCACAATAGAACATATGCTAAGCACTACGGATTCTCGAAGCAACACTCCTTCGGCAATCCGGCAGAACGATGTTACAGAGGACGAAGGTACGCCATTTCGAGCTTTTGCGCCAACTCCAACCAACACCACGACGGCGTCGAAACGCAAAACGCCCATGGCGGGATTTGGTGGCGGAGATGGTGAGATCGAGTCTTCCAAGAAGAAGCAGCACAAGGACAAAGATCAGATACCTCCTGGCGGTCCCGGCAACTTGTCCAGTTATAGTGGAAATAAGGTTCGCCATCTCAAGAAAGATGACGGAGAACCCCTCTGGCGTAAGGACATACAATATGATTTCCTCAAACTTGTGTTTGAAAATGATAAGGAGGTCTTTACCAATAGCTACGAGCCAAGCCGTGCTAAGCAGACATTTGCCAACTTATATATTGATGCCATGGCTAGGAGTAGCAAAACCAGCAAGATACTGCGGGACAAACTCCTAACAGAACATGAACCCGCAAAAAACATGGCGATGGTGTGCCTCCTGGTCAATCTAGGCCGTATGAATACAACATTGAATTGTAAGGCTACACTTCTATACTCTTCAAATTATTCTAACCAATGCAGTTTTCCCCGAAATGAGAGCACAGCTCCGAACTTACCATGCCATTCCCTCTCTACAAGCTCGCCAAGATCCGAATTCATACAAGCAACTTCAAGATGCGCCTAGATTAAAGTCAATATTGAAGGGAGCGTCGGAAGATCGGCAAGAACCTAATACGACAGAAAAAATCAAGAACATTGCGGTGGTTCCTCGAACTAACCCAGTGAATCTGATATTCGTACTATCTCAATATTCCCCCAAAGTCACCGAATTACATTTCGATCATGAACGGGACTTTTATGATCTTATCATGAGGACGAACATCTCGAGCGAATCTAGAGCTACCGCCTTTCTCTGGTTGATGTGGTTTTACTTGGAGTCTGATTTTACTGAGGAGGGTGCCGCCGAAAACCCTTTTGGCCCAGGTGTAGATTACGGGAAAGGGGTCATGAACCAAGGCGTACCGATGCTCGTAGACTTGACACCGGAACAGGAAGAACTAGAGAACGTTGACAGTCCCGAAGAGGTGGAGTATGGACGCGCTAAACAACGAGAGAGAAAACGCATTATCGAAGCAGATCAGGCGGCGTTCCAGGCCGAACATGGTCCCCCCAAACGAGGCCCCAAACCCAAGCTTCAGTTACCACCTGATGAAATCGCTCCTACTACGCAACTTAGTAAAATTCGAGCGAATGATGGGAGTGGCAGTCCGGCACCTCTACTTGGTAAAATTCGTCCCAGATATGAGTCAGATGTTGATAGTACTCGATCTACACCACCGCCCCGGTTTCCAGGTCTTGGAGGCATGCGTATTCAGCTCAACAACGGGAAGGCTCGGAACTCTCTCAAGCATCCAATTGCGGAGGGCTCTTCGCCAGTTGCTATGCCTGGACCTGGAGAGAGCGTGATGCGACGTCCACGACCTCTTACAGCACACCAACAGGCTGTGGAGCGTAATCGAAACCAGCGTGTCGACTATATTCTCAGCCGTGGCCTAAGGAAGGAGTATCGCGCAGCTCGAAAGCGAAGAAAGGAAAGCAGTGTGTTTTATCGTAGCAAGGTTCGAATAGACTCGGCGAATATTGACGTCTATTATGATAGTGAGTGCGATGAGAGCTACGTGAAGCATGAAGGTGTCTTCCGAGAGCGGGGCGTTATAGGACTTGTACAACTACGCACAGAGGATGATGACTTCGGCGAAGAGGTTGCTGCATATGCTGCTGCGGTTAGGCGCATGGGTAGACGTCTTGATCGATGGGATAGGCAGAAAGGTCTGAAGGGTGTGGTAGGTACAAACAGAGTTCCACAATCACAAGCATCTCTTAATGGCCATGGCCCTTCACGCGATAACTACGAAACCGAAGATGAAAGGCCCCTTCCTGGTCCAAGGAAGGAAGTCAGAAAGAAGAATCTTAAAGCGGAGGATCAGGAAGATCTCGACGATATGGACAAGGAGCTTTTAGGTCTTGGCAGCGACGAGGCGGGTCCTGATGAGGATCTTGATGATGTCGAGAAGGAGCTTTTGGGACTAGGCGGTGATGAGACTGAGGATGAGAATAGTGATGGGATGGATGTCGATTAGCGTGTAAATTAGCCAAATTTAGGCTGGAGTTTATTGTATATGTAGTTTGAGACCAAGCTCTGGCTGTGAGCGCAAAAGTAGTCTTTGATAAAACCACGTCGTTAGTAGTTTCGAAGCAAGCACATCATAGTATAGGAAGCTCTTGTGCTCCCCTGTGATTTTGATCTCCTGCCGCTTCACATTTCATACCTTCACTTTATTCGCAAACTCATATCTATTATCTGCATGTACTCCTTTCAGAGTCTAGCCTCACACTGCTGTATTGCCAGCCCACACTTAAATATCTCACCTCTCACCTTTCACCTTTCACCTTTCACCTATCACCGTTTACATATTTCGATTCTAGGTTGATCACAACATGAATATTTGCCGTTGAAGAAGTCCTCTCTGCCGAGTCGACATTGAGGGGCTTAAATACATAATTTTGGTGTATCCAGTATACCCGCAATTGGGGCTTCTACGCTTCTGGCTTCGTCGGTATATCCTCATAACTCCATCGCTTAATTCTTCGCTTAAGCCCCTTTTCTGGGATTTATGTAAAATATTATCAACCTTCTAATAACCCATAGTCCTTTGTCGTTTTATGGACGAAAATATAAGCGTGGTCGGCGATAGTACATGCTATATACCACGTCCTACTCTCCCAGCGATCCGAAACAGAATGGCACCCAGGAACGAGGATACATACCATACAATGCATTTACATTCGCAAATGGTTTAGACTGCAGATAATTCTATTGAAGTAATATATCCATCAAATCATGTCATTTTGCGGGCTTCTATTCTTCCATTTACTATTATTATGCCTATGCACTTCTGAATTTTATGCGTTGCAAGCTATCTCCAACCGATGTATTGATTCTTTGCTCACTCTGATAGGCGCCTGGGTGCATAGCAATTTCAGTATATAGAGACAGAAACAAACACTCTTTATACCAACTAGAGACAACCAGGTCACAAATATTATCAAAGCCCTGGGGGTTGGGCTGGAAAACTGACCCACCAGCGCCTTACAACTTACATCTCTGACCTCGCAACGTAGTTATAGCGTCCTAACAATTTCCTGTGAAGACCAACACTAACTTGAAAGTCCAGAAAAATCTAATTTTTGTTGCTTAATTAGCACGACACTCTAATAAATAGCTTCACCTAGGAGAGAGATCGATGTTTTCACTTTTATTGGCAAGAGTTCAGAGTCAGATGAAAATCCAGCCAACAGATCGCAGTGCTCCAAACCCCTAGGATACATTTCATCTTGCTATTTTATTTCGTTCCTTATTTGATGCTTTAGTATTTCGGCTCATTCAAGTTATTAAGTTTAATACTATATCTGTAAATGTACGGTATCTTTGGATCTTTCAGGAGTTTTATGTATAATGTGGAATTAGATGTTGATGACACTTGCTCTCTTTTGCAAAAGGGTAAATTTATTTGGAAGGAGCAGACGACACCACAAGAGTAATTCCTGAACTCTCCCAAGGATCTGCACCAGCATAACTAAGCCAAAATTTGCATTCTTAGCAACAATGGCACCTCGATATGCTTCTACAAATGGTAAAATCCAATAGCTTCTTTCATCATTGTCTCGAGTTGTTTGGCTCAATGGACTAGCTAACAAACTGTATCACCAGCCTCATCATCTCATAAGCCAATCTTAGCTGGGGTTCACGTTCAAGATGCTACAACGCCTCTAGAGGTGCTTACCATTGCTGCTATGATTGGGTCGTTAGCATGCCTATTATACATTATCGTCCATCTCAGTTTTACAAAGGTGTACCAGACTATTAAAAAATTGATCAGAGGTGCCGACGACGATGACCCGGACGACGAGCCTAGAGTCCCTCGCACTAAACCCAGAGAAACGAAGAGATTGTTTGCTGAGAAGAACGCTAAAGGAAACCACTCCGATTTCAGCGATGATAATTTCGTGATGGGCCATGGCAAACCGAAGGGAACAAGATACCTTAGGGAGCAAATTAACAGGGGAAAGTCCGAGAACGTGGGACCAAATACGGCTGGCTTAGAGGATGAAGTTGCTCAGTGTTGCAAGAGATCAGAACAGGCTCTTGGAAGGGCTTCAAAACGGGCTTATGGGACTATATATGTGAGTTGCCTCAGGACTTTGCTACCTTCCTTCTAAAGACTAGCCACTGAAAGTAAGTAGTCTACCAGAGTGTGAACGGGCCTGTTCCCCTAATAAAGCCCTGATTGGAAAAAAAAGAACAATCAAGTAGTAACATAGACTGCAACACGGCTGGACATTTTAGAAGGAGCATCAATTTGTTCTGATTGACATACATAATTGATGACTTGAGTTACCACCAATGTTTCACCGAAGTTTTCCTCCCTTCTAAACCTCATAAATATTATACACTGTATTTCTGCGAGTGTAAGCCTGTGACAATTTGAAGTATACAAGAAACTTAGTGAGAATGATATCCTGAGCTAACAATTAACGAGTTTATATTTGATCAATTCCTTCGATTTATTTCTTAAGGCATTGCTAAGAATTATGTGAAATACTCGTAGGACCAGATGAAGATGCAGATCTGGGAACACGTCTTCTATCTGTGCCCTTCTATAATCTAAATTCCGAAAGCTTAGAATTCAATATCATGCTTCGGCTTCGTAATATGCACTGTCATCCTTCTTGAGTCTCAATCTTCCAACATGCCAAACTAAGATCTACGATTAGTAAGACGCTCAGGCTTTCTAATAGCATGTGAACCAGAGCAGAGCCGTATCCTAAATATTAGCAGGCGTTCGCCAGCGCTTCGTCCGATCAACTTTCTCATATGCATAGAGCTTCCTCTTTTATTCCGTATAAATTGCATTTAGTGTCTAAATGTTTTGGAAATATGTGTCAATCTTTAAGACACTTCACCTCTTGCAAGAGATAAGACTCTGTGCGACAAAGTCTCTGTAAAGAACGAATAAGCCGCACATTGCAAGCATCTGGACACTAATCCGCAATGTATCCGCTAGCTTGGGCTTTCAAAAGAGTACTGATATTCCGAACAGGAGAAGTTGAGATTCTTAAAATTGATATGGTTTGGCAATGGCAAAATTCTCGCAATGCATGTCTGCCATTGGCATCAAAGGCAAGCAGGATTCCAGGTTTGAAACAGAAAGAAGAAATATTGTCTGCCACACTTCAACATCATATATTTTTGTACAAATCTACCAATTAGCCCGTCAAATCTCCTATTTGTATTCATATCATTGCATCTTCGGCTTCGCGACCCTTTGTTTTACAGCCCCATCATGGCCGTTGAATTCGGACGCCCTCCTTTCCCGTTCGTAAGAATGCACCATTGCACTCCTCATATGCTCGTCCGGCACCAAATCCTGCTCCAACGAAAACAGGCCATGCCCTCCTTTTGAACAGCAGTACTGAGAAAACAACACCAAAACCGACGCCGAGTGAGGACCGAACCAGGAGAGAGGATAAGCAGCGATCCCACTACGTAAACAGTCAATTGAAATCCGCTAAGTGTGTTCTCCTCTCGGTTGAATAGACATTAGGCATAGACTAAGGGCTTACCTTTTCATTCAATAGAGCTTCCGACACAGGCTTGCTGGGGCGTGAGGCCGCGGGTGGTGCTATAGTGGTCTCAGGCATATTTTCGATTTACTAGATATGGTTTTTAGCATTGAATACAGCTCTGACGAAGCAATTGACATACCTCTATTCGTCGTTGAGTAGGAATTCAATTGTCTTGCACTCTGTTTTGCAGTTTTATTATCAACGTGACGTTTCCGGCCCGGTTCGTGCCTTCGCAGCCATGGGGTTCAACGAGGTATCGCCAAAAGAGGACTAGTGCATGGCAGAAAAGCAACATTTTTTGGAGTATGCACCAGGAAGATTTGAAAGACGTAGAGATTTAGATCAGGAACATTTCGCGATGGTATGTAGCTCTGCATGATCTGTTCAAGATCTTCACTAACTAAAACTGCAGGCATCTAAATCTCGTGCCACGCAGGAAAGGCTAGTGCAGCTTGAAAAAAGCTCCGCACCTTTCGGAGACCAGCTAATTGAAGCTGCAAAATTCATAGGAGTTCGTGTGAAGAATATTGGGGGGCATGGCTCAGATAGCGTATCCCTCAAAAAGAAGTCAGCTGTCCTTTCATTCTATGGAAAGGAGGAATGGCTTCTCAAGTGGCTGCTGAAGAAATTGCAAGCTCCCAAAGATGATATTCCAAGGTATGATCTAACAGCACCGCTTTACCACTGTTTCGCCTAACGTACCTTAAGGAAATCTATATTATCATGGAAACTTCTCACCCGTCTAATTCAAACGCTGCCAATTTCGAATACGGCTAGAATTTTAACTGAAAGAAAATTCCTGCCTATACTAAGACAAACTTTAGAGGAAGTAGAAAAGCTCGCCCAGGAGACCTTGAAATCGGACGAGAGATTGGGATCGGGCTCAAGATATGACGGGGAGCCAATTTCAAAAAAATCTAAGAAGCGAAGGCGCTCCGGGGAGTTAGTGGTTGAAGAAAGTGCTAAGGATCATCAAATTCCCGATTTGCTGATGGCCATTTCTATTACACTTGAAGTCATGATAAGTTTTGCGACCCTCTCCCTAAAATCCCAAGAAGAAGATGAATCAGATTCCATGTTTTCAACGGAATACATGAAAATGGTTCTGAGGTCTACCGGAGAAGAGTCTGCCAAAGTATTAGGCTCATGGCTTTCGCTGTCTTATATTATCCGGAATCACGCAATTGTTAATGGTCGCAATTGGCTCTCGCCATTTATAGCTATATGGCAGCTACGATCTTCAGGACCAGAAGACTTGATTCATTTCTCACTTCACTGCTCTGAATCTTCATTGGCACTACTTCGACACTTTAGAAGTCAAGGTAACATGCATCAAGAATGGGAATCAGAAGTAGAACAGCTTGTGGCACGAAATATTATGATCCCAGCGAGAGCTGCAAATGTAGATAATGGAGATCTCGATCTCTTGAATACTTTGACAAGACTTTCTATTATACAAGAATCAGCCAATGCGCCCATTTTATTCGAGACGGCGATTGTCTCCATGCAACCACGAGGAGCACACAGACGCCGGCAAGACAATGACACTTGGCTTCAAGCCGTGTTCACAACACTGAGGGAGGCTATGCCTTTACAACGTGTGGAAGAAAATGGCGCAGCTATACAATGCATGCTTGATACTGCAATGAAGCATAACGTCCAGTTTGACCTCTCCATCTTATACGCAATAGTTTCTGAGTTTGCTATTTTGCCTGTTTCTACCAATTGGGCTCTTATCTCTACAATTGTCAAACTAGATGCAAATACGTTCCTTGTTCCGAATGAGAATAAGGATCTCCTTGGAGAAGTCCTCAGAAGAATAACCGAAGCTTGCATTGGGTCAACCTGGGTATCTAAGCAAAAACAAATAGTTGTTAATGTGGTAGTCCCTCTAATGGGGGAATTTGCTAAGGCACGAGACTTGTCTGGCTTCATTCGGCACTGGTTCACTCAGATTGTCGCATTTGAAGAGTTGCGGGACCAAGCTGGTTCCTCCTCCTTGGATACATTTAGCGCGTGGGAAGACGATGCCCTACAAGAAGAGCTGAAGAAACTGTTGGAGCCGTCATTGACTGTTCAGCAGCTGATCCAGTTGCTCGAATGGCTATCTGAGGAAGTCGACAAGAATTCCAACGCTGTATGTTTGATACTTGAAGCTATCTCAGGATCCATAACATCAGAGATTTTTGTCGACGCGATTGGTCTTCGCCCTTACCATATTATGTTTAGCAATCATTTATCACAAAATCTTGACAAAAGATATAGGTGGCGATTGTGGAGGTCTCTTTCTCGTACATTATCCTGGCTTCAGCCGAGTGGTGTCGAGGAGTTCTCCCAGTTATGTAATCAGAAACATGCGCCTTTTGACAGTTTAAGTAGTAACTTAGGAGTCGCCGGACTCCTCAAGACTGTTAATAAACATTCCCTAGGGCTCGAGATTCTGGAAACTCTCCGCTTTGGTTGTTTAGCCTGGAGCATTGCCCCATTGGGAAGCGAGATGAAAGCTCTTGCCGAGAAGTTGATGCTCAATCTTTTGCAAGGCTTAGCAGCAGATCTTAAGTCATTCTCCGGTCGTCTCGTAGAAGCTGAAGACCTTGGTAGTGAAGTCTGTGGCTCTTATCAAAATACCTTATATCGTGGGGTGGGTTGGATAGTGTGGTCGTGCGTCCGGTGCGTGTTCGTCGAGAATGCACAGGTCCTAGGGTAAGTCATTTAATCTCACATTTGATGTTACTTACTGACAGACATAGAATTGGAACTCATTTGCCTGAAGCTACATTCCAAAATATTCTCCGAGATCTTTTATGGGTAGCTTCAATTACACCTGAAGAAGCTTCGCCTCATCTCAATCCTTGGCTCCATGCTAATGTAGATGCATTTCCTAGCGTATGGAGATCACTTCTGAATAATGAGGTGATGCAGGATGATGAGAACTTAAAGGGTAATTTATATCCTGGCAACTATATATGTTGGCTAACTAGTTACTAGTGACTATTGTTGATGTATTGCTATCTTCTCAAACCAACGCAGACAATCCCTTGATGGCATCTCAGGCAAAGAACAGGATGGTGGTACAATCACTCACAACGTTGCCGCTCGATGTGTTCTCTAAGAAAGAAAGGGAACGTATCATGAAGGCATGGATTCAAGGCAGTTCGCAAACACGTCTTTCTGAGCAGTCGTATGATTTGACTAGTCCAGATTCTCAAGTGCTCGCGTTGAAAGTGAAAATCATGCATAGACCAAGTCTCTATGAAGTAAGAAATTCGAAGCAACGCTATTTCATGACGCTAATTATGCTTAGGGCATCAAATACAAAGAGCTTATATCCATAGCTGATTCTATAACAGATATGCAATCAGTTGGTGCCAAAGTCAACATTGGCCTATTAAGAGAATTAACTAAGTTGACGTTATTGTAAGAGTAGGACGCTTAGAAACATTGGGGAAATGCTAATGGAAGCCAGGCAAGTGACGGAAAACCTCGATCAACCTCGAAATCGAATTTACGCACTAGAAATGGTAGAATACGTCCAGAAGAAGCTGAACACCCAAACAGGCGAAAATGAGAAAACGAAGCACAAATGGAATCCTGCTAGGGTAGCACTATTTGAAGCAACCCTTGTCTCTTTGGCTGTCAAAAGAGACTCTCTTGATAAGCTCAGCATCCTGAGCAGCAGTGATTTGTTGATTCTGACTACAACATTTGAGGATTCCCTTTTAAGCAAGCTACAAAAGTCTCTCCGGAAGGGTAGCAAGCTTCAACGGGACGAGAAGCAGAATTCAATTATGTCTTTCATTGATGCTTTAACAGCCATTAATATCAACAAACCGAAATTAGCTTCACTGGTTAGTGATGCCAAAAGGTTTTTGGAAACTCTCGATGAGACGGAACATGATATGGGCATGCGGGTTGCTGCCTTCTTTTCAGGAATTCCTCAGGATGATGGTGAGACTACTAACCTCAAGGAAAGTGGAGATACGTCAACTATCGCAGGAAGGCAGTCAATTATTGCAATTGTACAAACTATGATTGATGAAAAGGACCAGGATGACAGATTGGAACTGCTCGCGTCAGTCTTCAGCGAATCATACGCTATATCGACTGAGCTTGATCGACTTCTAGCTGTAAAGCATATAATCTCAGCCTGTTCAGGTTTGTAACAGCTCCTTGAAACTCAAATACTCAATCTAATCGTAACTAGACTCTCGACGAACATTTGATGAGGACGATGATGAATTTGATCTTTCTTCGGCTTACTCACAACTCTGTGGCAAAATGTGGAGAGTTAAAGGATACCGAGAATTCGCAGTGATAACAGAGACAATGGAAATGATGCTTCGGACTAAGGTAAATTATCAGTTTAATACCCAAAGAATCAATCTGACAATATTAGGGCCGTGCGATATCACAATGGAATGTTGACAGCACGCTTGGTGGTATATCGATTATGTGCTCTCGACGTGGACCGAATATTCGGTCGTCTCAGGCGGGCAAAATCTACCTACATCTATGCCACTTGTTGCAAGCAATATTGACATCGCATCGGCTAAAGCTTGAGGGACACTTCCACCTAGTAGTCCAATGTTTGGCATCGCTTCTTCGTTGTCTCTTTACCCCCTTGCCATATTCGAATTCCAGTTCTAAGCTCTTTTCTCCTCCTCCCTGGTTGCCCGCTACATCACCACAACTTAACAATCCCCACGCAGCAGCCTTCACTCGCCTCCTAACTCTTATCTGTAACCCGTCGGTCTCCTCAGTTACTCGATCCCAGCATAACGCCCTCACCTCTGCCACCGACAAAGCAAAACGGATGGCTGGCCAGCATATGCAGTATGTGTTGATGGCATACATCAGATTACAACTTGAAATGAAAATGTTGCCTACCGTCAAGGAGCAATTAATTCCAGGAATATACGCCCTTTTTGATACCACCACACCAGAGCTAAGAAGAGCTATCAATGAGGGCTTGGATGGGAGTGGCAGAGCCATGTTCCGGATTCTCTACACGGACTATACTAAATTTGGGAAGTGGAAAGGCTCATGATCACCTACCTATGTTTTATAGAAATTTGGTGGACAAGATTGATAGACGCAAAAGAAATCTCAATTTCCAGACCCAACTTTTATGACATAGTCGCCTCGTGAGTTTCGCTTTTAAAAAAAATATTTACTGCCAGGTAAATGTAGGACGACGCTAAAGGTTGCGAGCAGAGTGACAAGATTGCGAAGTAACATAGTCTTGCCAAAAGCGATCGAGTAAGCTCTCTCTATAAGCATGTAGAAGAGAATCCAGGCCTGTAAAAAGGGCTAATAAATGGCATACTTGATACCAGAAAATTCCAGGGTTACATATGATAAGATTATCTAAGCGTATGTCGAGACTATCTTTTGCATTAGTTGGATCTCCAGCGCGTATGACTTTGGTAGAATTTGGGTTTAGTAGCTACGTTATTTGGGTTTGGGCAGGGGGTTAATATTCGAGTCGATTACACGTATCTTGAAATATTCTAAGATTATGTGTGGTTGCGCCAATCTCGACAGACTTTGAATATGTAAGAGAAGTCAAGCACCCTTGATATGATAAAAGCCTCTACCAATGAGTTACGTTCGATTCACTTCTGCCGGTAAGATTGTACGTTCTGAACACTCATCAGAAAGTGCAAGGTCACTGCGGATTTGAGATGTACGATGATTAAATCAGGATTGTCTAAGTCAGGGGATGCTCACGAATAAGACCTTTGACGCCCTTCCTCCTCTCAAGGGCTGTATATGGTCTTAGCTCATCGTAGAAACAAAGAAACCCCCCGAAACACGCCGCGAGTAAGGTGAGGCTCTACAGAGATGACTGTGTCATGCATTACCGACCATTCTAAAGAGGTGACATTGTTTCTATTTTGAGGGATTACATTTGGCCAGCCCACACAATCTTCCATGAGAGGATCTCTCGGGACAAGGTGTACAATTACAATTACAAGCAGCCAGTCCCTAAGCAGCCTGTCAACGTGCATCATTCTCCTTTCAAGGGACGACTAAAACTACTGTAGAGCATGTAGAATAGTGGAAAAGTGGACCTGTGGAGGCTGTATGTTCTAGAAGGAAATGAAAAAAACGTGGAAAATGGCCAGGATATAAGATGACGGCGCCTGCAACCATCTCTTGGCTACACAGGAGGCTCAAATTGTATAACTAATCTCATAAGTGGCTGAGAACTGAAAAGTCGGTGAAATTCGGTTATGACGAGTCTTTTGAGGGACTTTTTGACATAACCTTATGTTCGCTTTCATCTCAGCTTCTAGAAGCCAACTTAGAAGTATGCGGATACACCTGAAACCGGCAATTGAAAGAAGTCTGACACTCCTGAGGGACCCCTCAAATGATGATGCTTTACTATTCGTTCAAATTCTGGTTTCATAACTTTTATGCCGGCGGCAATGCGGCGTTTGGAAAGGCTGTGTAGATCTTGCCTGCCATAATGAAGTAGCCTGGGGAAACAGGGCGATCATACGAGTAATAGTGTAAAGTTTCGTATAGAGGCCTCACATAAAGTAGAGTTCTGGTTTCAATAGTAAGAACGTACTATGGAACCTATTGTATAAGATTGGGCAATTTGTGTTTGCTCAAACAGCTGCGTTCTTCAGCGATAGCAAATGAAGTAGGACTGGAAAACTTATGTTTCCACCACCGTCAACGGGTAGATCTGCTTCTTATGATTAATTTAACATTTTATATTAGAGCACGGTGTTTCCTAGTGGCCTAAAGACTTGGAATTATTGGACAGGGTGAAGCGTAACTGGGGGGAGAACGCCATGTGGATGTGATTACAGCGCGGCCGCTTGACTGGTTTTAGGACCAACACTACGACTACCTGGGTCAAGTCAAGAGCTTCTAGATCTGCTAGTAGTTAGTGATCTAATAGATCTGTTGCTGTCCCGTCCATAGGTCTTTGGGCATCCCAGGGATTCAGGGGAAGAGGCACTTTGGGCCATGGAGTTAGAGAGACTGGTGGCTTGTGGATAATCCCAATAACCCGACTCCTGACTCCTTGAACATTCGTGTACGGTACTTAGTAGCAAAGTTGCAACTGCAGGGTCGTACAGTACCGTACCGTCCCGGCCAAGACAGGAGACAGTATGAGCCCCCTAAATATAGAAGCATCTGGAAAAGTGCAAAGGCCCAAAGATCCATATTGCTCGCGGATACTGTAATGTCGTTAATCCTTGGATGACACTGCGTACATCGTAGGATTCAGATGACGGTATCCTTGCAGTGTTTCTTGTTGAAACTGGAAGTCAGAGACCGCCCACCCGACCGATCTGACTTGGACTTCATCGACTGTCAGTGGAGGTTATAGAGTGATTGGGTGCTCGTTCGGCGGAGGATTCACGATTGGGTTTGGCGCAATATGCAATGAGCATCCCATCCCAGAAGCTTGTAGACTTGTGGCTAGTGAGAAACGTTATTACCAAATCCCCTACTAAGAAAAGCTGTGCAAATGCGAAAGGCCAGCCATTCTCATCTTTGCTTTTTCCGTACTGAGATCTCCTTCTGGCTCCCGACTTGCAATTCAGTCCTCGTTCATCGTCATTGTATTCCGTCGCCCGGGCTTCGTTCATCGTCGGCGCGATCTTCATCCTCACCCTCCCTCGCTTCTTCACCCCAGAAAAGGCGTGTGTTCCAAGTTCACTTTCTTGTTCGTCCTCTCATACCGAGCGCTATTATTATAGCGGGGACTCTCTGGATTTAGCTTAGCGGATTACCTCCCGAGGCGAGCAATCTCTCTCCTTTTCATCCTCACCACAAACCAAACCAGCCATCGATAGTCTTTCCCTTCACGAAAGAAGACTGTTCGCCAAACATTGTTTCTACTACTTAACAGTTCAATTGTATTCCGGTAAGCTTATCCCTCACGCTCTTTGTCTTCTCCAAATAGTGGTGCTCTCGGTATCTCCGAAACTGCGACCGCTGTCAACTTCCCAACCCTCAATCTCTCAAAATAACCCCCCGACATCAACCATCACCAATATCATCGGGAAAATCTGGCAATCAGCATATCTTTCATGAGCTTCTGCTGTGGCATCATTGTTGCTGGCTGCTAGTTGTCTGCGAACCTGATCTGCGGTCTATTTCAGCCTATTAAAGAGCCTCACGCTGACGCCCCCCTTTAGAGCGCATTTCGTCTGTGACTGATTTGCAATCAACGGCCTCACCTAAAAGGTGCACCTTAACCATCGCAAAATATATCCTAATAACTGCTTGAAGCCGCCAAGATGGGTTGTGGCATGAGTACCGAAGAGAAGGAGGGGAAACAGAGAAATGAGGAGATTGAAAATCAGTTGAAGAGGGACAAAATGATGCAAAGAAATGAGATTAAGATGCTTCTCCTCGGTCAGTCGACGCCATCAAACATTTGCCGAATTGAAATCTAACACTGGTTTAGGTGCCGGAGAGTCCGGAAAGTCCACTATCTTAAAACAAATGAAGCTCATTCACGAGGGGGGCTATTCACGCGATGAGAGGGAATCGTTCAAAGAGATCATCTTCAGTAACACTGTTCAATCCATGCGTGTTATCCTCGAGGCTATGGAGTCGCTTGAGCTACCATTAGACGATCAAAGAGCAGAATACCATGTACAGACAATCTTCATGCAACCACAACAGATCGAAGGAGACAACCTCCCTCCCGAGGTTGGAAATGCTATTGCGAACCTGTGGAAAGATGCTGGTGTTCAAGACTGTTTCAAACGATCAAGAGAATACCAACTCAATGATTCTGCCCGATAGTAAGTAATCAAGGCACAGTTTATCGTTGCTCCACTAACTTGACTACCTAGCTACTTTGATAATATTGAGCGTATCGCGCAGCCTGATTATATGCCAAATGATCAGGATGTTCTCCGGTCGCGTGTCAAGACCACTGGTATCACCGAGACAACATTTATTATTGGTGACCTCACCTACCGCATGTTCGATGTAGGTGGACAGCGATCGGAAAGAAAGAAGTGGATTCATTGCTTCGAGAACGTTACTACCATCCTTTTCCTTGTTGCCATTTCCGAATACGACCAACTTCTCTTCGAAGATGAGACTGTCAACAGAATGCAAGAAGCGCTTACCCTCTTTGACTCGATCTGCAATTCCAGATGGTTTATCAAGACCTCGATAATTCTTTTCTTGAACAAGATCGATCGTTTCAAGGAGAAGTTGCCGGTCAGCCCAATGAAGAACTACTTCCCTGATTACGAAGGTGGAGAAGATTACGCTATGGCCTGCGATTACATTCTGAACAGATTCGTTAGTTTGAACCAACACGAGACAAAACAGATTTACACACATTTCACCTGCGCTACCGACACCACTCAAATCCGCTTCGTGATGGCCGCTGTCAATGGTATGTTCTTGGCACCTTGATAATTTCTTTTTGGGGACTAACAGATTTTCAGATATTATTATTCAAGAGAACCTTCGTCTTTGCGGTTTGATCTAAGTTCAAAGCTAGACATAATTCTTAGCGAGCTCCCGCACTTAAAAGATACTCGCAGTTACACTGATTCTTGCTTCGGATACAAGGCGTTTATCTCTCAAAATACGGTGGTCTCTTTACTATACCAGCAATACCTCGCATTGTCCCTACCCTCCTTATATTTCGCCTTTCAACACTTTCGCTCATACTCGGTCGAAGAACGGCATGTGATATGAATGGGCTAAACTTCGGGTGTACGACAGCAGTACATTTGTCTGCTTCGTTGTGACTATTTTTTTTCCGGCACTATGTTTCCAGGGTGCACTCTCGAGAAGAACCTTTTGATACCTTTTTTATGGAGTTGTCTGTTTTCCCTTGTGGAGGGGTTTTCCAGTTTCCTTCTTTGATTCCATTAGTGTTATATTAATAGCGACGGTAAAACCTGATTCGGAATCTGATGAAGGCGGCTTCATTCTGATTATGGCTTAACATGAAGAGCATGAAGAGGATGAAAGAGGACGGGATAAGAGATGGATGGCTTCGGAATACTCTGTTGTAAGACGGTCGCCAGTGCTGTATGGCTAGCAAAGCTTATAGCTGTTGAATAGACGATTGAAATCATAATTTGCATCCGTATTGTGAGATGGTGAATGCGTAATATCGAGAATGCTTGGTATGAATGACAAGTATAATCGATGCAACTTTTTTATACAGAGATAGCATTATCAAAAAGTCAATTATTGTGAATATAAATTATTAGAGGTCGCTCATACATTAAAGTGAACTTTTCTCTGATGTGTTACCACAAATCTTGAACCTTCCACGCCTCCTTCATCAGGCAACCACAAGTTTCAATCAAGCAACCTATTGAATATTCCCCACCTCATCATTAACGCCTTCCACAAACATAGATGAACAAAGTCTAAGAGGAAATTATCATTGCCATCGCTAATAAAGTCGCTTCCATCCAAAATGCAGTTCCGCCCTGTGCTCGTAGTGCTAGCTTGTAGTCACCTGGTCGCGGCCTACCTGACCCACGCTGGTATGCGCAACCTGACGGTGCTGACGGATGAGTTGAGAGGGATGATTGATAGGTACGACGAGTCTCGGGAACAGAGGGTTTTGGGTGGTGGGGAGGAGACAGAAGTGGTAAGTTCTGTTTCCCTACGTCCCGTGTCTGATGCGCGCATCTGCTTGATATGGGTCATTCGAGACACCTCTAGTGAAGTCCAATGCCGACCATTTTTTTCCCGATTCCATACGTTTTGCCATCGTAGTATTCGCTAATGTTGTAAACTTTAGACGGTAGCCGCTGCTATTAAATTGCTGTGTGCTGATGTTCTTGTTGAGCTGGAAAAGCCTACGCCAAAGCATGGTGGAGATGAAAATGTCAGTTATTGCGTGTGTCTGTCTTAGTTGAGAGGGGAACAAGACATGGTTTCAAGCAAGCTATATACTAATGAGAGATGCAGAAACCAGATTGCAACGACGTTATCGATGAATACCATTCTTTCCTAGCGGCTACGGTCAAATTACTACGAGATGTAAGTCAACTTTATAACTCGAAGCATATCAAGGCACCAGACAGTCTAGAATCCCGTTTCACAGGTTTCAGAACTCCTTCCCTTATCTGAAATCTTTGTTCAAGTGGTTCTATTATTCACAAGGTTTTAACTTCCTAATAGGTGGGCGAGGCTCAGATGAAGTGGAGATGGGATACCGAAAGCATAGTATTCAACGCTGTGGGATGGTTACAGAGCCTTTGGGCTAGCAGGTCTGCCGTACGTGTTTCCTACTGAATTTCGTGTTTTCCGAATTCTCTACAATTTGCACTGTGTACCCAGTACGAGAAGAATGGAGCTGACAGTGGGTAGAACAAACAAAACAGAAGTTTTATCGAGCAGCAGATGGTCCTGTACGAGTATCACCGAGCAGAAGGGTGCTTCGGGAAAGACGACGAAGTGCTACATAGGGATGTGGAAGTGGTGGAGTTTTTGAATGATTTGCTTGATAAGTTCTGAGTGAAGCTGGAAGGCTCTTTTTCTTGCAGCGCTTAGTCGACGGCGTTTGGCGTGTGGCTTTCGATGTCTAAGATGCCATATGGAGTCAAGGGAGCTGCATTAATAATTTGGGACAATCCCCTCTTAACCTAATTATTTCTCTTACAGTGCTAGGTGAAATCAGAGCCGACAACTCGTGAGTGCCCCGGGAAACTTGATTAAGAGGAGAGAATTTTAAGAGACAGAATGAATCTTCGGCGACACAAAACGACTTGGTACATCTTGATTCTTGAGATAATATAAGTTCTTTAGCTTCACTGGCATAGTGAGTAGCTACGGTGCCATGTTCTTGTAATCAAGCATGATCATGATCTATACGAATCTATCCATCTAACGCCGGGTATCATTCCATTTCTAATATGCAAAATGCAGCCATTCTCGATCCGTTTTATGCATTTTCAAAGGAGTCATTGAGATATCCCACAAAGCTCTCCCTGATCCGTTGCACTGGAACTGCGTTCTTTCTGTTTAAGCTGATGAACTGTCTTCTCAACCTTTGCAAAGCCGGCAGGCCTATAGGATTAGCAGGTAAGTCTACCGTCAACTCTTCATTATCTCTCTCCCCTACACCAACCTCCCCGCCTCCCTCTCCCGGGTGATCCTTTGACCACTCCAATATCTTATTGAGAATAGCCTGTGTGCTCTTATCCAACTCATACAGGTAATCCTCGCTAGTGGATACCTTTAGGACCGTCGCTTGGTTCGGCCTCACTATCTTCTTTCCTCCTTCTGCTTCCGACCCTACAACAGCATCCCATATACCATCACAGTCCGGCTGCTCATCTTCCCACAGTACCGTGAAGAGCGGACTGTCCCACCTTGTGAACGCATTTGGTTCCTCATATCTGAACACCAAGTTCTCCCAGCATTCCGGTGTGTATGATTTATCTTCTTCCTTCACGTCCACACTGCCTGCTAGCCTCTCCTCATTGATCATCCTGGCCTTATCTACTGGAGTCCCGATATGCACCACGCAATGGGGCGTTCTCACTGCTTTTGCCTCGCAGTATAACTGATACCGCCATCCCTTGATGTAGTTCGCATGATCTAGAATCACTATATCCTTATTACTCAACACACGTTTGACAGCTGCGTACACAGATGCCCGGGCATCTTTCTCGGATGCATTATTAGACCGCTCATGAGCGTCTTTCGACTCTAGATTGTATACTGTGCGGGGGATGGCGAGGCTGTGGTCAGATATTAAATGCACGCGAAGACCACTTGAGGGGTGGGTATTTGGGAGGGACGATATCCGATGGAGAAGGTGAGTTTGTAATTGTTGGGCTCGGTGGGTTTTACCAGAGGTAGGGAAACCGGTTATTATTATGAGCTGCATGGAATGTTAGGGAAAAGGCATATTTTAAAAGTCCAGAAGAGACTCACCGGCATGGTTTACAAGATGCTTGATGTTTAGATCTTAACTTTTCCCCCAAGGAGGGACTTGCCCCGCGTGTACAGGCTGCACACACCCTTACCTTACTAATAAGTTGTGGTTGATGCCTGAAATTCATTCGATAACTCTGCCTGTTCACTATCAATTTTCAAGGCATTCAGCTAAATTATTCTCAGGGCCGCTATAGCCACCCTCACTTACCAGATGTAGAGAGATCTGTGGTCTTATGTATTACTTGACAACTCTATATATCCAATCTCATTCAATTCAGTTATTTACAGTGCAAGTTCACACGAAAGGATTCTCTTATTTGGTTGTTTGGTAGCTCCCCAGGTTTTTAGATTCTATCTTTCCTCTTCTGGATAACCTCTGATTGCGCGAGATCTAACAAGAGATAAACGAAAGTATTGGTGGGTTAAGCCTCATGTTTGCTTGTATTGGATTTCTTTAGGATTCAGTTCTACAAAGGCCATTGAGGTAGTGGACTCAGTATCGTATATTCAGTATGAACTGCTAGCCAAGAGCGCTCCAGAGAATATTGAGGATATCCTGCGGGCCCAGGGAGTATCAGGACTGCTAAACGCCATAATCATCAGCAACACTTAATAAACATTGCTGGCATTGGGGCACATGGCTGCAGGTAGTAACCATTGTTGTTCACCGAGGATGAATGATAAATCTAGGATGGATAGACCTAATACCGAATGCTTTTAACGAATCTCATACCTTGCATACTTCACACAGCGTGTAGATTTGGCCAGCCTAAGCAACTTCCAAACAAGGCTCTTTCAGACAACGTATTGAGGCTTTTATGGCACTCTCAGATTCAGAAGGCTAACCAGTAATGTTTCGTCAGACGCAAGTTGCTGACTTGGAATGGACTTTTAGCTACACGCCTACAAATCATTGCTGATAAATATTGATCAGTGTGGAAATAATCTTGCTGTGGAAATGAAGTGCAAGTGATCTGGAAGTTTCCAGACGAGCAACACCTCTTACTGCAAGGCTGGATGACTTCTGCTTCGAAATGGACTCCACATGGGAAGTGAAGAAGCTGGCCGAATGATAGCCAGTTTCGTGAATCAGATTCCTCCAGGTGCATAGTTTTCAGCTTCGACGGAAGCATGAATCAACCATTTTGAATCTAATCAGGAAATGTGAAGAGATTGAAGGACACCCAAGTTCGACTTCTCTTCAGCCTAGGTTGTACCAAGCACTTACAGAATACGTTGGCAAAAAGCCAGGGTCAGTTATTTCTGGCGTCAATGACACTTGCCAGCGCTCTAGCAACCATATCAAAAGCCCTTGATAATGCCGCTGGCGTGCGAAGAATTAATGACGACAGAGACGAGCCTAAAAAAAGCATTTACAGAGACGTGTTCATGAAATTTGACTGCCGCTTGCTCTCGTATTGATCTTTCCCTGTGAACCTCATGAGCTTACCTGCTGCCATGGAACAAAAAGATGGCGGCAGCGACAGCTGCGTATTCTACTCCACTTCTTATCACTGAACTGGCTTTAGCCAATTGGTAGATTTGTGTAGGAATTAGAGCGCCAGCCAGAATTCCGAATTGCTCTATTGGAGCAGTGTTGTACTGACTTTGCAGGAGGCCGCATCAATAGCTTTCCACGCAGCAATGCTTGGCTTCCAATCAAGACACTCATCACTCACACTCCATTACACCATAATGGGATAGACTTGAAGTGAAAACCAGCCTGGGAATAGGTGTCGTCGTCTGTCTTGCTACGAAGCACATTTGTTTAATATAGCAGATTGAACGAGTCGGACTTGAGTCAACATCACCAGGGGGTTTCATTTGAAAAGCGATGATCGACGTGAGTTTCAGGAACCAAGCCAGTTTTGTCGTAGGACCGCACGATGAGCTGGGAAGAGGATCAAGATGCGGCCCGCCCGGTCAAACGCTTTCTCCCTTGAAGCCAGTTCCTCCTCGTTTTTCTTGCTTTTTCTAGCTTGACAGCGGGGCGTATTCATCCATGACCGGCGGCACGTCGTGGGTCAAGCTATATGATCCATTGGCTTCACAGCCGTGACGACGGTCAACCTCGCGCTGTCGTGACCGACCATGAGTGATTTCTCGAGCGATGGCTGCCAGACGACGGCAACAGAGGACCAACTAGTGTGGCCGGGGAAGCTGAGGCCGTGACAGCAACTCGAATCAGTGGTGTTGTCTCAATTGATTCGTGACGTTTGCTGCAGCGCGTCTGGGAGATATCACGCCGCGAAAAGCACGTTTATGCCGGGCTCGTCCCAACCAAATCCCTGCTTCACGGCGATGCAGCGTGTTCCACCTTTCTCTGCACGATGATATGCTCACCAGCGACTGAATCAAGCAACTCGTCGCCAGCACATCAACCGTCCCATGCAGCGGTCAGCGAAGCCAAGCCGCATCTCCCTCTCCCCAACTCGGTCATAAGGAGGGCATTCCCCCACATCTTTCCCACCAGCTTTCTTCTTCTTCTCCCAACCAAACTTGGTGCCCAATATCTTACCTCTCTGGCACTTTACCCACCGCTCAGTTCTACTTGCATTCAACAACAAAAGAAAAGCCTTTTGGACTCGCATCAATAGACTTTCTTTACCTAGTGGTTTGCAGTTACTCGCCGTCGCAACCACATCCAGCCAGCCGCTCCTGTGATTTCATCCCAGGGACCCTAAATGATTTGTGTTCAAACCTCTTGCGTGAGCCCTCAGCCGGATACCATGGCCGGATACGCTCCACAGAACCGCACCAGGACCAAGGCCGCCGCCAGGTATATTCTTTTCTTATGTCATTGCGTTTTGTCTTTCTGCTGCGTTTTCTCGAGTTCGAGAGCCATGTATCGTCCGAGAGCCATGTTTTGTTTCTTCTGTTTCGACAGCACCCGACATCGATGGCTTCCAGATCGCACCACAGGACTTCCACAAGGCTCCCTTTAGGATTTCAATTTCCCATGGATATGGACCCCGAATGGAACTATTTCACGTGTTCCAGTCACGTTCCATCTCTAGAGCTGACCAGCTGAGATGATGGTGTGATTAATACTCGTACTCAATTAGTACTCATCCAACCCACTATGCCCTTCCCAGCTCATGGCGAGTTTGAAGTGGTCTTGGTAAGTATAGCCCTTATCCAGGATAAAAAAAAGATTCAGGTCTCCATGACTGTCGGTGGCCACATATTCTGGATCTAGCTGCCTGCCTGGCTTTATACTCGTGTCCTGCTGAACTCCATGTTACCCGCCCCTCGCAACGCTAGGGAATTTGCTCCTCAATCTGATCAATCCGAGTGATCTTCCTACCTGGGTTCGGGATGTTTCCGGCAAATCCTGCGGAGGCAACATTCACTTTGTATATTACCACCTTGGCACCGTCGCTGGGTCACCTGCCGGTTGTGTAGAGTGATATATTTAGTATTGATCTATCTGCACCAGCTCTATTCATTGATATCGCCTCTGGAAGGTTGGATATAACTTTCGATACCAAAAGATCTCTTCTACCGGGTCTGGACAATCCATAGGAGTTTTCCCGGGATTCATCCAGTCTTGAGGATTTACACCGCTTTCGGGTTTATAGGACTTTAACCTCCATGGTTAATAAGGACCGTTGCTGGCCAGCAACAGGAAGGTCCGACAGGCATCTATTTATGCCATTGAGTACGTACACCTACTCAACGCCGACTCATGGTCTGGCACGCTACCCCTTCAATCGCCTGAGAATAAACTAACCATATGCTATTCGTTGCATGCAATGTAGAAGTATTGCTATCTATCTGCCAGGGCTTGAATGTATGGACTACCTGGATGACCAACCCCAAATATGATAAAAGACCCTCCCAAGGATATTCCCGGTACCTTCTACCTTCCTGGCCTTCAATCGGACCACTATCTGGCTACACATCCACGGGATATAAGAGACTCTTTGACCCTGCCTCTTGGTCTGTACACTAAAATACCTAATTTGCTGGTTCTTTACTGACTAACTTGTCTCGCAGGATTCTATTGATGTTGCTTTTTGTTGCGATTTTATTTCCTTATTGTCAAATGTGAAAATACTACAACGAGGTTGCACAGCACACTAACCCAGATCGTGTAGCGGTTTCCCAAATGTCACTCCATATGTTCCTGGAAATCCCGGTATTTCATTTCGTCACACAGAACCTACCCAGGGAAACCACAGCGGAACTATATGGACCAGGACTAGTGAAGGCCAACAGTACTTCCACTTAGATCCACTATCTTCAGGAGCTTCCCCAAATGGATTCTCTGATTCCTCACATTCTTTTCCTGCTTCTCAGATGATACAATCAGGTCAAGTAAATACCCATGAAACCATTTTAGGAACTCAAGGACACCCCTGGAATGCCGACCTTTCTCCATTACAAAGCGAAGCAATGTCTCGTTTGCCATCTCAGGATTCCGTCAGGGCCAACTCATACGACCTTTCATCTTCTGGAGCTAACACTTTTGATCACCCTGGATCTGAGAGAATGTATGCTAGCCTCTCGCAGAAGTCTTTCCATATTTCTTCTGCCAGATCAGACATTACAGGCAGATCTAGCCCGGATAACTTTCTGCCTTACACCCCAAGACAACAACCTCCCATGGATTTACAAACCTTTGAACACTTCCCATATCCAGGAAGAGAAGAATTCCAAGACAACCCTTCTGTATATCACAGAGAGGATTTCAAGTTGGATCTTACATCCAACAGTCTGGCTTCAGATTCAACGTACAGTATTTTCCCAAACCCTGGTGAGAACTTCGCCCCTCTTGCGGTAGATAACCCTGTTGCGGGTGATTCTATAGCATATGATGCCAAATTGCTTCACGAATCCCCTGTTTGGACCATTGCTGCTTTCCCGGAATCTCAAAGGTCTTCTCCTACCTTGAAAGAATGGCCACTCCCAGAACCCCCTATGGTGTCACAAACTAGCAGTCCACTGGAGTATGACTACTCGCCCAGTCTTGAGAGCCTATCCCCAAATGTCCAGGACTATCCAGATGTGTCAGAGATCCCTCCTCATACTACTAGCGATAGAGTTCTTAGAAAACCGATCGGGCCACGACAGTCCAAAGTCACTAGTGATCTGGCTGCTAGAAACCAACGTTTCCCGGGCGCTTCCGAAGGATCCGATCAATCTATGAGGTTTGTTGGCCGTTCAAATTTGGATGTCGATAATACCGCCCGTGATCATCCATATTACCAGAACGTCTCTGTCCAAGCCGATGGATTGTACCACTGCCCATGGGAGGGTCAAGAAGGCTGTTCCCACAAGCCTGAGAAGCTGAAGTGTAATTACGAGTATGAAATTTCAGTTTCTTACATTACGTCTCAAATGCTAATCAGTCTGCTCGTGATAGTAAATCAGTGGACTCCCATCTAAAGCCATACAAATGCAAGGTTCACGCGTGTGAGAACTCCAAGTTCTCTTCCACAGCATGCCTTCTTCGCCATGAGCGTGAAGCGCACGCCATGCACGGACATGGAGACAAGCCATATTTGTGTACGTATGAAGGCTGCGAGCGTGGTGCAGCCGGCAACGGCTTTCCCCGCCACTGGAACCTCTGTGACCATATGAAACGTGTGCACAACCACCCAGGTCCATCCAAGAGCAGTGGTAGTGGCTCTCCTCCTCCCTCTACTGGATCCAATCGCGGGAAAAACAAGCGAAAGGCTGAGGTCAGTGAGCCTGCGCCATTTGAGAAAGCCATCAAGAGAATTGCCACCCCCCCTGTGGCTGTCCGCCAGGAACCCAGCTTAATGGATCACTATCACGAGAGCGAGCGTAAGCTTCTAGACGTTGTTAAGCGTCTTCATGATCCCAGGAATGCCCGTAACATGGAAATGCTTCGCAATGCCAGCGATTGCATAAAGGTAATGGCTCAAACCACTCAAAGGATCAATACCGCACCAACAATGGAACGAAACTCTAGCCAGCAGTCTGGCTGAATGATCAAATTCAGTGAGATAATGGATGATTGTATGTAGATACTATTCTGGCCTATCCTTCATCACACTTGAGACATTCTTGCTGATATATCCTGTGAAGAAATTACTCGCCAGGTGATGGCACCCACCCCTCAACCCGGACTGCGGAACCAGTACGCACGTTCTTAACCAGTAATCGACAGCTCTAAGTCATGGACCAGTCATGCACACATGCCTAGGATACTGCCGAATGGATACTACGGACATTACCCGGATCATCCAAAAAATGACACATGCCCGGATGGTTGTGAATGCCAGAGGATAGACCCGCAGGAGCCCTAGATGTTTGATGTTCGCCTACAAGGAAACTACTTGTGAGGGTGAGAGTGAAGAGTGATGATTGATGATTGAGTTTGAGATACTCGGGGAGGTTGGTTCAGGAGCTGAATATTTTGTGGCGTTGAATGTACCTGTCATATTTTGATGTATGGAGCGCCAGGCAAGAGTAAGGGGAGGCTTGAGATTGAGGTTAGCTGCAAATCATTAGATAGTTTTAACGTAAATGATTTGGTTATCAAGGATGTTCAACATTTTGTGCAATTTAGTGAAGGGTTCGAAGTGGTATAACGAGTGTTCGGTGTGAAATGTGTCCAAGTTACCATGAAGCTGCTTGAAAATTGAACTCGCCACTGGCTACCTCTCCTAGTCTATGTTGATCTTCACATCTCCCTACCGAAATAACGTGGTGTATCTCTGATAAGATCCTTGGATAGAAAACGTTACCGCAACAATATGGATTTCTGAACATTCGTTACCCTATTTACTTTGCTGGCCCAATCTGGGGGATGATCAATTTAGCTATGAATGCCTACCTATATAACAGGTTTATGCCGGGTAAGGCTGGCATCACCTTGCTAGCAAGTGGTGTACAAGCTCACCGCAGTGGTCAGCAGTACAACAAAAAGCTAATGGAATTATGTCTCCTCAGAATACCTATGCGTTTTAAACGTGTCTACTTCCCCATGAAATCCGTAATACTTAGTCATTGATAGAAATGGTAAACAGTCCCAGCCTGATGTGCTAAGACAACAACTGATTTAATGGGCGATTTTCAAAGCCAAGGATTAAAGGGGGTGGTTCGCTAAGTAAACGTTGGGTAAGAGTTGGCCTTGGCATAATCATCATCATGCGCCACAGCTCTACTCTATCTACTAGCCACGTCAATGCTCAATGCTGAACTCAAACCACTTGTCCCGCTTGACATATTTCGTGGTCTTAAATCATCATGGCTAGAAGCACCTCGATAGCCTCGATAGGATCGGAAGCCACAAGTACAAACCTAGAGCGCATGCTACAGAGACTGAAGTTTCTTCTCGTTTCACCCGATGCAAACACAGAAGAGCTACTCCGCACAAGTAGTGAGGAACGGCTTAAGGTTGCTGCTGTAAGTCTAACCACACTTGCCTACAGGTGTAGGGAAGAATGTGCTAATCTTAAATTGTAAAGAACATCAACTATTCAAGGGAACTCCTACTTGAATTAGAGCAAGATGCCTCCGCCATCCGAATCCTCTCCAGAAAACAAGACACGCAGAGCATGCTCGTGAAGCAGCGGCATGAGCTCGATATGCTGCGGGAGCGACTGGAAGAGCTTAATGAATTAGGGGATCATGAACTAGAAGCTGGGGAAGGGAGTGACGAGGAGGACTTGATCGGAGAGGATACACCTGACGAATCTACGGAAACAGAGACCGATGAAGTGCAGACCCCGCCAGGTACGGCATCCATGACAGAATTTGAAAATACTTCGACTGGGAATCTGGCACAGGAAGAAGAGAACTCTTTCTCCAGAAGTCGGGCGCCAGAGGTTCACATTGAATCGTCGACCTTACGACATCGCCGAGATAAAGAAGAGCTTTTTAAGCCCACGGCTACATCTACTGCGCTTGAAACGAAGACCGCGGAGCAGCTCATGACACATAACCGCACGGAACAAGAGGAGTTGACGAGTTCGATGCTAAGCATGGCTGCGATGCTGAAGCAGCAGTCCAGGGCTTTTGCAGCGACCTTAGAAGGAGAGAAGGATATACTTGACCGGGCTGCACAGGGTCTAGATAAGAATGAGCTAGGTCTTGAAACTGCGCAGACTAAAATGGGATTTCTGAGAGGAGTTACGGAGGGTAAAGGCTGGCTGAGCCGCATCATATTATATGGAACAATAGCGATCCTCTGGATGTTTGCTCTGTTCATTATGCTTGTTATGCCTAAGCTCAGGTTTTGAAACCACAGCATGACTCACAATATTGGGTGCACTCGTTAAGCATGGAGTTTGAATCAATAAGCGGGAGGTATTTTCCTATGGATTACGGCGACTGCATGGAGTCTGGGGAAATGATTTTAATGGCTTTTGTTGATACCACGGACTAAAGATAAGTCACAATACATACCAGAGTCTGTTTTGAGCGTGTACGTAGTAGGGATCCAAACTCTTAAAATCTAAGAGTATGTGAATTGTATTAGAACAGAATATTTTTGGGAATTCTACACTGTACCAGCTGCCCTCTGTGCATTTCTTATAATTCGGCATACTAAGATTGTGAAAATTAAATTAATTTGAGAACTTGCATATAGATGTGCTTGTATTACTACTCAATTTCGATATCAGTGCCATCCTAAGAATATTATCTTATGCGGAAGAACCCTAGTAGCTCTAATAGCCATCCGTAGCGATGTAGAAATGCTCAATATTGAGTTTCATATGCCGGACCTCCGGAAAACAGAATAAAGAAGCAGCCTTTCTTGGCTGTGGTTCCGTTCTGTGAGAAGAGCTGGGATTTTGTGATGTAGACCACCCGTGCTATCCTCCAAGAAATAACATAAGCCGGTATGCCATATTTACCAGCTCGCCGGTGCCTCTAAGCTTTCGAAAGAACTCCAGATACACGGCCTACAACGAAACGTTCTGCATATTAAGCGCAACCCATAAAAATAATATATCGCAAAAGAAACCAGCATTCCCAACTTAGGAAAACCGGTAATAGGCTAGCTTCACATTCACCTTACCCAAAGTTCTGGCTGTTCGAGAATGGCGGCTTGGAGTACTACGAAGGCGCTGACTCAGGAAGGTGAGCGAGGTGAGCTAGGTGAGCTGGACGAGTTCTCCAGACCTTCCTCGGTGTCAAACTCATCCTCAACCTCTGATTCCGAGTCATAATCATCTACACCTACAGAAACACCAGAATCTCCCTCGGAGTTGGAAGTGTCCTCTACCTCTTCTTCCGACTCACGATCCCATGGAGCTTTACGACCAGGTGGAAGTTGACCTACAGGGCGGCCGCCGACTGGTTTGTTGTAGAGGAACTTGTTGGGGTCATGAGGATGGTCTTCAAGACGGCTGTTTGAGACGGGCTAGTTAGTACATCATCTTTATATATGAAGCACCACATAATTTGCGGTGCGTGAAACGAGCTCAGCGAAGAAAAGACTTATTAGAGAAGTGGTGACAAAGGATGGATTCAAACTCACTCGTCCCAGTCAACGCCCGTCTTCTTCTTGAAGTACTTCTTGAAATCCTCGAAGGCAGGCTGAAATTGCTTTGGAAAACAGTCACGAGTATAATGAGATGCGGGTTTGCCAACGCTGGTGAGTAGACTACCAAACATGTAGTGATGCGGCTTAGCTAAAGATTGGAAAAGCTTTATCAAGTTGTTAGTCTTTCGAATCGAATAGAGATAGCAGACACCATACATAAAGGGTGTACTTCTCTGCCTTAACTCTACCGTCAGTGTTGATTCTAGTACAAACTGCCTATTTTCGGTTAGTTTGCCTTATGTGGTAACTACGAGTTTTTCTTTGGCATCAACCGGCCTGGAGACAAACGCTCAGCAGACATTTGTCTCACACAATTTCATATTTCTTTTTTGGAATGAGATATTCAACTCACCTTATATTCAAAGCCATCTGGATCGCAATATACTCGATTTAAACCTTTGAGTAGACGTTAGCCAAGATAAGTAACTTCTCAACGAGATGCTTAACAGACGGTTGTCAACGAGTGCATGACCAGCCCGAACACCATTCTCAAAGGAGGCACGATAGCGCTGCTGTGCCATCTTTGTCTTGTGGACTCGTTTTAAAACCCGGCTTAAAGTATAACCCTTTTCAGCTCTGCATCGCTTTTTGGAATTTTGAACTATAATACAATCCTCGAGCCATTCTGGAATGACAATATTACAGCGTTTCCCCAGCATCAATGCCCGCCGAACTATAGTTCATGTTAGTAGAAGCCTTGAGTATCAAGAGCAGCCTTATAATCACCTTGTGCAGTCTTCTTCTTGTACTCTGCGATGGTGCAGATAAGGTGAGTGGTTTGGTCGGTGACTTCGTTCTCATACTGCGCACCATGGTGCTTAATCCAGCCGACCATTTTCTCGATAAACCAAGCGGGCCTATCAGCAGTAAAGTCGCCAGCGAAAGACATGAAAAGGCCCTTGAAGATTTGCTTCATCTGAGGACCCCTTGATGCTTTTGCAGTAGTGCTACGAGAGGCAGGCTGTGGAGGATGAATACTGCGTGACTGCCTTTTTCGCGGCATGATAACCACTTGATAGATGTTAGTTTGAAGTTAGTCGTAAGATGCATGCGTAAGTAGATATATAGAGAGACCTTTGACTTTAGAATGTTATATAGCGAGGTAGGCAGCTGGCCTTTGACTGACGTTTAAAAGTGAACCTTATGGTGAATAGATGAGGTGTTTGTTATTTTTAGCGAAGATAGGAAAGGTACTATAGAGTTAAAAAGCTCTGCAAGACCTTGAGCGATCAAGTCAACGGAAGTAATGGGCCAAAGAAAAGGTATTGCACAGTTGAGAGTGTGCAGTTAGATTTGAAAAAGACAATAGTGTTGCTCTCTGTCTATGTTGGCAAGGCTAAGAGTAGTCGCATGCAATGGCGAATGCTCAAATAGGCGGCATATCTTGCACTGGCTAAAACATACTTGATGGGTTGAATGACCTGTCTTCGATGCAAGAAACAAGTTGCTTTGCGATCAAGACAATAGCGCAAGTAATTGTGGTAGCAAATACTGTGGATCAAAGCGGTTGGAAACAAATATAGACGAAGCAAGTGTTATAAATCTTCAGAGTGTTTGCACATTGTAATTCCTGATATCCTACAAATACGAATGGTAGGTGAATAAGTTGGTTGAATTATGAAAATTTACACTGACTCAGTCGATAAAGATTGTTGAAAATTGGGGGTCACACACAAAGGATAGCCAATTTTACATATATTTACATCTTAATAGAGCTCTAATTTTGTGGAAGATCGGGAGCACCTGGAATGAAATAAATGTATCAGAGAGAAAGAAGCGTGATATTCAAATCTGACCACCACTACCAATAAGGTCTCGGCATTTCCTTCAAGAACTATAAACATGGAAGTCGTGAAACAAAGGATAAACTTACGGTACGGGCTTGGGCAATAGGTGTTGAATCCACTTATTAAATGCAGAAGCAGACTTCAGATAACGAAAGCTAGAACCAAGAGCGCTGATATTTGATTGATAATGAGCATCAGATACTCCTAGCTATCGAACGCTTTTGGCTGCCTGTATAAACGCTTTTATGAGCGCAATACTCTGAGTGCCATTCTCTTCCACTCCACTACTTACGTCCACGCCGATAATTCTGTCGCCCAAATCACCAGCT
>Ga0247807_10000161_pt1 | contig 47634 bp, 49 predicted proteins | sample UWRJL074202C1_FD_179931 | JGI IMG/M metagenome (GOLD analysis project Ga0247807, IMG submission 179931) | Plant litter microbial communities from Arlington Agricultural Research Station in Wisconsin, United States - UWRJ-L074-202C-1 | ecosystem: Environmental > Terrestrial > Plant litter >...
AGGAGATCTTGATACCCTGGAAGGAAGATCCACTCGGAATTGGGTAAGGTCTCACTTCTCTTGTTATTGTCCTTAAAACTCTGGTACCCCGATTCTACCCCTACTGGGCATTTCCGGAACTTTTGCTGACTTGCAAGCTGTGCTGTACAGATGGTCCTTGTTGTTGTTCTGCTTCTTTTCAGGGACTCAGATCTGGCTATATTTCTTCGGTTTGTATCGTGGACATCAACCTGAGTGTACTGCAAAAGTGTTTATCTACGCAAATGTCAACATGTACAACCACCACTGGATCACATTCTTGAGGGTAATTGCCGTTTTGGGGGCTATAAGTGTTCCAGCAACTCTCATTACAGCTGTTTTCTTGATAGTTATTGGTATCGTTAGATCTATGGAGGGAAAAGATGATATGAAAGAAACCAAGACTGAAATGGCAAGTGCTGTGAAAGAAGACCCATTGGTTCATCCGGAAATTCCACCAGAGGTTGCCATTGGCACTACAACAGCAACTACAAGGGTAGAAGATAGTCACCGCCGAAACTTGCACATTGGGATGCTTGGAGGGGAACCAAGAACGGAGGAGGAACGCGAGACTATATTGGCGGAGCTCGCCAACATTTCAGAGGAAATCAAGACCAAGTACCGCCTGATTCTGCTCGGACGCTTATTCAGTATTTTGCATGGAGTCTTTGGAGTAGCATTCTCCATTGTCTTTATTGAGAGAACGATCGCCATCAATGAGATAGATCTATCCGCATCTCCGATCTACTCTTCCAGCCAGCTTTCTGCTCTACTGGTAGGCATATTTACTGCTCTACCAGCCGGCTGGAAGAGCATATTGAAACTCATTATAGACAGGAGTGAATTCAAAGACAAGGTAATTTCAGCGTATCATCAGAGACAATTCGAAAGGCGAGAACAAAACATGATACGCATAGAGAAAGAGCGTAGACGTGAGAATGAACGTCGCGAGAGAGAACGCCTTCAAGCGGAAAACATAGTCAATCCCACCGAAAATCAGCCAGTCGTCATCTCGCAGAGCCCATGGACGACACCATTGGCAACCTTCGCAACCCGCATGCCAAACTGGAGGAGATCGGCACAAGTCAATCCCGAGAGTAGAGCAGAACAAGGAGTGGATGTGACTACTTTGTACAGTCAAGATGGCAGACATGAGTCCTGAAGGGTTATCAAAAAGCTCTCATTTCATAGTAAATCCCACAATTTGTTTGAGAATATATGTATATTCAAGTTCCTTATTTCTAAGTCCAATAGTAACTACAAGAAATGCTCCTAGGATAAAGACTATAGAACTGCATAAAACTCCCCAATGGACTATACATAATGTGATTGATCTAAGGCTATAATTCACCCAATAAAATTAAATCTTAATCATTCTTACTACCAACACGCCACTAGTTGACACTAGAAGGTAGTCTCTTGCCGCCCCAGTTGATGAGCTTCGCGACTTCTATTTCAGAGCCTTTACGCAAAGCATCGATAACATCTTGAGATTCGTAAACCAACTCCTTGTGAAGAAACTTGGTTAATATTGCAGTAAAGGGGTCGCAGCTCGGACTTCGACATTGGAACCATAAAGACATTTTAGGCCAAGCAAAGCTGTCGGGAAAAATATTACTAACATATACAACTCAATATCATTGCAGCAACACTTTCTACAGTCAAGCTATATCCTCAAGACCGAGGACAAAGCGAACTCCCTTAACTGAGTCTACACGAAAGGTATGACCAGCTTTGATTTCTGGAAAGATCCAAAAGAAATGTGGTAAACCAGGGTAGTTCACCAGGGTATTTTTAACGCTGTGAAAACCATCAAATTAATCACTGCCACGGATGCAATGAAAGAGAGATATGATTCTACTCACCCGAACTTATCTAACTCAATCTTGTAAATGGTACCATCGTCTCTCAATGGGTCAGCTCCACAGGTTGAAATATATACCGGAGGAAGCTCGGACTTCCTAGGATGCAAGGCTGGAAATACATAAGGATCATCTTTCATATTGTCGCATCCATTGATGGCTGTTATGATTATTATTGCTGAACTCGCCCACAAGCAAGTTTTTCACGTACCGTTGAACACGTACATAGCGGCTCGGTCAATAAGTGGACCAGCTGCGTTCTCTACATAAGCCGTATAATTGGGCTTGAACTCTTCAGGCACGAATTCTGGGTGCATGGTAATGGGAGCCAAAGCGACTATACCAGCCATCGCTGGTCGCATGCCTCGCTCAATGAGCTTGAATGCAACTGAGAAAGCAAGCCCTCCTCCGACGGAAGCACCAATGGGGAAGCATTTAGATTTGTCCCCATTAAGTGCCTCGCAATTCTCATAGGCCTAATCTTAGGTCAACTACTGAAACATAGCAGGTTTTAGTAAGTCAAATAAGAAATGCTCACCCAGAGGTATGCCTCAAGTACGTCGTCAATCTGGGCGGGAACAGGATGTTCAGGTGCTAGCCGAAAATCTACTGACACGATAATGCATGGGGTGTGTTCTGCAATGTAGCGGCAATTAACTTGACTTAGATGTTAGCCTTGCTTATTCTAGCACATCATCCAATACACATGATGGAATTTGTTGCTCTCACAATCTTCAAAATCTGCTTTCACACTGCCAGCTACAAACCCACCACCATGAGCACTATTACGGATTTAGAGACTGTTGGAACTTTCTTCTCGATCCAAACTCACTAAATTCCTAGTGGAAGCTTTCTTGTCGAAGTTGCCTCCTTGGGAGTATATATCCGCACTGAGACCTTGCCAGATATTTGGCGATCCTCTAGATTAAACACGTGAGCAACCCTTGGGCAGATCTGACTTGTGATGGAGAAGCCATAAAGCAACATACCAACTTTTAATGTAGGGTCATGAGGGGGAAGCTTTTCTCCGATCGAAGCACATATTGCTTGATAACCCGACCTAATTTCCTCAGCAGTCCCGGTTATTTGAGGACGAAATCCCAGCATCCTCTCATACTCGAGCCATTCTTCGGTTAAGTACATTTTGTGAACAGAGATCTTCTCGCCTACACAAGTTCGGCCGCAGCTGCAAATCTGTGCTGGAGATTTACTGGAGCGTTTTTGATCCTGAGATATCAAATAACAATATGTTGGCTTTTGAGATACATGGCATAATCGGCTCCACAATTCATGCCACACTGTAAGAAAGGGGTGTCGTAGAATCAGCAAGACCGGAGTATTTCAATACCTTGGCATATGGACACCGAGTAATTGTGCATATTCTGGGTGGTTTGGTTTTATGATTATTGACAAGAGGTGGAATGTGCTACAGGCTACCAAATTTCTTCATTGATTCTTTGCATTTGCGGAGAATGACTGTTGGAATAGCCAACGATGATTATAAAAAGAGTATATAGATACCGAGAAAAGATTACCCGAAAGCAACTGATGTCAGCTGCAAGACATGTACTATCCGTATAACCATGTATCATATTGCATAATGACGACTGCATAAGCGTAAAGTACGAAAATTTCAGCCAATTAGATAACAATCCGCCAGATAGAACATTTGATTAAGGAAAAGATTCTAATCAACTCTAGATAAGGCTAGGATTAATTTCAACAGTCATTTTTGCGATCAATTAACATCACAGTGTACCGTTAACGATTTAAAAAGAACAGGAATGTTAGAAAGGGGCTGGATATCCTTCTGCATCCTATTTAGGGGAAAAATTGACACATTCCCATTAAGGTTTTTCTTCCTCGTTCCCTTCCAGAGCGCGGTTCAACAATAGACCATCTAGATAGGCTCTGACTTCTACAATCTTCCCCGCCTCCCATCTAGTCGACCAGGAATAAGAATTGTCATAGAGCATACCTAGCCCTCATCTTAGTAATCGATCAAGATTTCACCTGTTTCAATCGCATTCTCACCGTTCTTGCATCGCGCTTCAGCAACCATCTCTATCACTGCCCATTCTTCTACGTCACCTCCGATAACACTTTTTACCTTTAAGTTCATTGGTCCATCAATAACCGCCCCAATACGACCTGCAGAGTTTGAAAGAAAGTCCGCTTTGGAGTTGTATTTCCCGGAGAGGGCATGACTGCCCATCACAGTCCAAGAGACATCGTCAGCTACATGAGCATAAAATGCCGCAGTGTCCAATTAGAAAGTTAGCTTTTCGTTTCTTCTCTTCAACCTCAAGCTCACTTGGCTATGGCCCCTATAGAAACTTCAAGGTGTAGATCTAACGTTTTTCTCAATAGCTTGAAATGATGCTTACCGCCGCGCGTGAGGTTTGCAAATATCTCCGAGATCTGTGACTTCGTCGGGAAGACTTTAGCTTGAGTGTTGGACATTATGAAGTGCCAGTGACGGTTAGCAGGGGGCTTGTCAAAATAGGCTGAGGATCCGAATTCGTCGTGCTGTACCAGGTCTTTGTTGTTGACTTTATGACAAGAGATGTTGGTAGGACCGGAGTATTTTAATTTTCAGGGGTATTCCTTATCACCGAGGTATTACCAGAAACTCAAGCACGGGGGAAGGGGCTTACAACGAAAAAATATGCATTATCCTTGCCTTACTGGTTTTTGATTTAGAAGTTTTACCTTCTTTTTCTAGTAGTCTACATTGTTTGTCACCTACACTACAGTTACTCAACTAAAAAACGTTAAGATATGCGGTCCTCAAACAACTTTGATTCGTTTCCACGTCTGCATAGATTTTCCAACCAAAGACAGTTCTTCCATCGCCTACTTCACGTTAATTTACTCACTCCAATATCTGTCAAGATAGTGGAAGATGTATGCCAAAATTAAAGAATATCGAAAAGCCAATGTTAGTAGACGCTAACCCAAGAAAAGAATATCCCATGTGAACAATCCTTCTATATCTAATGACTGTATGTACTTTATTTACCCTGCTTAGAGTTTTTCCATTCATGCCTTTCATGTTTCCCTTCCTAGTTGGCAGGACAGTTCAAAAGAACTCATTTGGCTACCATTACCATTAATCAATCTTACACCTTATTTCCCCAAGTTTCGAGCCATATAAGCATCTCCAGTGGGGAAGCACTTACATGGCGTCGTCGTAGCAATATTCAGATATAAGTATCTAGCTTGAAAGAAGAAAATATATATATATATATATATATATATATATAAGAGCTGAAATGTGGTCACGTGTATGCCCCATATCTCTTAGGCGCCTGGGGTGGAGACCATACCAAATAGCTTCTCCCGCTTCATGAACAACGACATGATAATGACAAGAGCCCCGGAGGACAATGGCACCGCGTAGACTTTTTTGATTGTCTCTGCGAGCACGTTTACAATCTGTGCCCGAGAAACATCATGGTTGCCTTGGAGAATAGGTGCATTCAAACCAAACAACGCCCCCAGTACCTCATCTTCGTTAGTTGCAGGTAACAAGGCTCGGAGGTGATTCAAAGCTTCATTAAGAAACACGCTATTTGCGATAGAAATTGCAACAGCAGGACCTGCGAGTTGAAAGAAGGTGCAAAAGCCAATTGCAAGGCCTCCCTCTGCGGGCTTTACTTTCATTTGAGCGACGCCAAAAGACATCTGAACTCCAGCTCCAACTCCAATTCCATATATAATTGAATATCCGTAAACGTTAGGAGCTGGAGTAAATTGGTCGACGGTGTAGAGGCATGCACTGCCTATTGTAAGGAATATCCCCGATAATAAGAACCAGGGCATGTAATAGCCATACTTCCCCACAATCATTCCATTTCCAACACAGACAACGACCATGAAGCTCACAAAAGGCAGAAGATGTACTCCTGAATTGAGGGCCGACTCCTCCACCACGAGCTGATAGAACAATGGTAAGAAGTATATAATCGTAAAGGAGCCGGTCGTAACAGCAGCAGTTGCGAGCCCGAGCATGACCATGATTGGAGAACGTAGAAAGTGGATTGGAAATATCCGGTCCTCTACAGATGTCCCAATGGTCAGGATCTGTTGGGCTAGTAGCATGATGAAGAGAACTCCGGCAACAACAAAGAGGGCAATGGTGCGAGCAGAACTCCATTCGAACACGATACCGCCGAAAGAGATGGCCATCAGCAAACTTGTCAAAGACCCCGCCATGAGGACTGTTCCAATCTTGTCGGTAGGGGCTAGGCGAGCCCTAAAGGTGGTCCCTGGAATAGGGTCTATGGATGGGATGAGGAGCAGGTAGATTGGACCAGCCACAGCGCCTACGACTAGATTCAGATAAAAAGCCCACCGCCAGGCGTTGGCATTGGCAAATGCACCTCCAATAATAGGACCTGTAAGCAACAGTAAGCATATCGTTCTTCCTCTTAAATCTACTTCAGTTTAAGCCGCTTAAAGTATTCTTTGTCTGGGCTTTTCTGCATGACTTGAACCAAATCATAAAATTCAATTAAAGCTTACCTAGTACAGTACCAAGTCCCCAAATCATTCCAACCAAACCAAAGTAGGTAGGCCGTTCTTGTTCGTTGGTAGTAAGTGAGAAGAGAACCATCACACCAACATACATTCCGGAGCCAAAAAGACCACATAAGGTGCGGCCAACGATAAACGCAGAAATGCTTGGAGCACCTCCGCACAGGGCAGAACCAGCTTCGAATACAAGCACGCAAGCGATATAAGTCCACTTTACATCAAAACGGGCATAAAGTTGACTCCTAGAGTGCTATTAGTTTCCACACACAGTCTTTCTTCTACAGGTCCAGGACAAGCGAGAAGATTCAACAAGTATACATACCAAAAGAGATTAACACTCGCAGCACCCAGCAAGTAGGCCACTGATATCCAGGGCAATCTACTGGCGGAATTGAACTCCTCAATGATTGCAGGCTGGACGTTGGCGGCAATTGTGTTGTCCAGAGCAAAAAGGAAAATGGAAGACAAAATTGCTAGCACTAATAGGAGCCAGCTGAAACCAGTGACTCTCCGAGTATTTGAAGGCGTATCCGTCAGTTCTGATGGATGATTTGCTGCCGGTGCTTCCTCTGATTTTTCGATATCTTTGAATGCCTCCTTGTCGCCAGTAGTGGTACTGGCTTGTAGGGACGGATCACTGCTCACGTTGATGTCGCGGCCGGATTCGTCTGGAGCATTAGTCATTATTGCGGCTACGATTCTGGTAGGTAAGTCGTTTTCGCAGAAATAGTTGTTTCACCCCTGAAGATAGGATCGAGTAGCCCCAGAAAGAATGAACTTGATGTAGTTAGAGCTTGAGGTATAGTATGCAAAAAGAGGAGAGGAGGCGTACTAAGAGAGAGCAGAGCGGAACGGGACGACGCGCAACGAAAGGACCGGATGTTAGCCATGTTATTTCCGGGACCCGAGCATCGGTAGTTTACTCTGTGTTATCAAGAAGGCACACGTGAAACGTCTTACCTGCGTCTTCATGATGTAACATGGCTATCTATTCAGTCAACCACATCGTTATCGGATAGATTGCCAATAAAACGCTTAGATACAGAGTACCTTATCGCTCTCAGAAGCTCAGATTAGACAAGCTTACGCCAATGGTTTCCTATTTCAGTTTTTGATTACGCGCTGCTTGCGCCTAAGGTATTGATATAAGCAAAACAATCACGTGTAATATCATTCTCGTGGGGTATCTACAACTCCTACATGGTTGAGCATTAGCCTACCAGACTTTAGCAAGTAGACCGCTCTCGAATTCGACAGCCAGTAAACCCAGCTTATTTCAGGAACATGGGTATGAATAGATTAATCTGACTTTAAAGTAAATTAATCTGACTTTAAAACCGTGATTATACTGCCCGAGTGTTTTGCTGTTTCTTTACTCGCAATGTAACGTAAACACACAACCCTCACAGGGATTAGGAAAAGGGAGGCAGATTAGAAGCGTATAGATGGAGCGCAACACAACATCAATTAAAGATCTAGGTGAGGTTGAATGAATTATACCATTGGCAGAATACCTGATCGAAGTTTGATTTGTAATTGAATTGTGAAGATAGCCCAAATTACCAAAAAAAGGAAAGTCTATGTTGCAGTACATGTTATGCTTAATGCCACATACCTACGGAGGGAATTCCGATTGGACGCTGCATAAAGCAAGGGTTTCCATTCCAGAGCCGCCTCACTGCCACTCCTTCGTATAGAAAACACCAACCAGCTGACAGAGGTATTGCCTCTGCCGATCTTCTTATCACTCTCCATACTAACGAGAGACGCCTTCAAAGTTGGACAATCGCCGAGAGGAAGTAAGATACCCTAAAGAAATATTACGTTTGTCTGCTTAGTCATATTATCGTAAATATGTTAGCATAATACCCGACCCCATGTTGGATTACTATGAAACTCATTACGGAAACATTTGGCTGCTTAGAATCATAATTGTAAAACCTGTGACCATCATTATGCCAAGAAGTCAAAGCTTTCTTTGGAACAACAAATATACTCTTGAAAGCTGACAACACTTAAGTTCTCCGTACGGAGGCAAACTTTTGATGTTTGAAAGGCCGTGAGCTTCGTATGTTGGACGCTGACTGGAACCAATCCCTGGAGCTTGCCGTAGAACTGCATTGCTTCTGCAGATACACGGCGGTCTGGTCATACCGGGGCCCTATTGAATGAAACTCCTTCACCATGTGCTGTATAGACATATTATATCATAATTATAAACGGCGGGCTACGAGTTCATATTTCACTAAACGAGTTATAAACTCCTCTAAACATTCAACACATAATTCTGACTCGCTAACGAGGCTGAAAGTAAAACGTTGGTATTAGTCCTATTTCAGCTCAGTCTCATCATGCAATCACGACCACAGAGACGCTGGTCAGCCGAGGAAGATAACATACTTCAAAACGAGGTCAAGCTTCAAATTGCAGGTATAAGGCAGCAGCGTTCCCCTCGTAGCGCCAAATGGTACTGATAAGCTACCATAGAAAATCATGGCAAAGTGACTTCATGGAAGAGCATCGCACAGAAGATTCCTGGAAGAACAAACAAAGATTGCCGCAAACGGTTTCACAATGCCGTGGGACGTAGTCTGAAGAAAGTGGGTTATACTAATGTAGATTATGATATAAATCTGACCAAGTTTAGGGTCCTTGGACCGACGAGGAGGATACTTTGCTCAAGGCTCAAGTTGCAGAGCTTGGGACTACCTGGTCGTTGGTTGCAAAGAAGATGAAGACGCGGAGTGCTGACCGTATGTTTTCATCCACTCTTGTTACAATGAGGTTGAATGTGCAATGGTACCTGACTTTTAACCATGTCTGAGTGTTTGGTTCAAGAAACGTTCTTCCGATACATAGCAAGACATGCTAACTTTGAGTTGTTGTCAGAATGTGCAAAGCGATGGCAACATTGCTTGGATCCCAAATTAGATCATAGTAGCTGGGCCGAGGAAGAGAATATTCGGCTATTGAACGCAGTAAAGACATATGGAACTCCTTGGAAATACATTCAAACGCAACTATTTCCAGAGAGATCTGCAAACAATGTCAAGAATCAGTGAGTTAAAAGATGATATGCGAATATATGGCCAATACTTTACTAATTATTCTACTGGTTTTCGATATTGAAGCGTAGAGCGGTCCAAGAAGCACATAGAAAGCTCTTGATGCAAAACCACCACTCAGATACCAAAGAGAACTCTAAGTCGACATTATCTCACCTTGGAGCAGATTTGGACATCGACTCCTCGGGCTCCAATAGCTTTGACAGTCTACTTCAGCCATATAGCACATGGGACGGATTTGGCAACAATACCCAGATGGATATTGGGCTGTTTGGGGAGGATTATGATGTGACACAAACTAATTTCACGATGGACATGATGCCGCCCAGCCAAGATGGTATCATTCCGAGTCCTAATACTGGTCTGGACGAATCCTCACTTTATACCAATACACAACTGAGTACGAGTACCTACTTCTCCGGAATGGGTCTCTCCCCTCCACAGCAATCGGCCCTGGACCTCGATATGGATGTTGAGGAAGATAGTTCCGACGATGAGGATGAAAAGGATAGTAGCGACGAAGATGACGATGAAGTCGCCAATGTCAAGCAAGGCATACGAGGAGATCGACGCATGATATTGGGAGGCACTGAGAACATGCCATCGCCACAAACTTCTCACTCTGACGACACTCACTCTTCTAATGAGCGAGACATCGTAAAGAAACGTACTTCTACAAATATAGATGGTTCAGCTAGCTGGTATGGGAACACTCATGCAAAAGTGACAATCTGCCTGGAAGACCCAGACCCTACAGTCATCGTAGAACTTATGGGCATGTTGATTAAATCCAAATCAAAAATGGCGATCAATATGGAGTAAAGAACTGCACCAAAAAACCCAGTAGAAATTGCGTGATTAGAGACAATCAGACATAAAGATACAGATAGAAATACAGCAAGATACCGAGATAGAAGAATGGGAGAAAAATGGAATGAATTTAGAGATGATACAAAGAATCTACCAATGATCAAAAATCAAAGTCCTCATTGAATGATTCAACGTTGATAAACCTAGAGCGTAGCAAGGGGGATGGAAGCCAATTCAAAGGTGGCAGCAATCAATATGAAATTTAATTAGCTGAAATTCACATGCTGAATACTGCCCAAAGCAAATGGTATGCGGTCATCTAATGAGCTCATATACTCGGTCATCATATCTATGCGTCTGACATCAAGGACCCGAGTATTAGGGGCGTACTGCCAGATGCATGCATGTGCAGTTGATAACTCGAGGACCTAGTGTAATATACAGTGTAAAGCACATACATGCTTCCGCGAATGAAGACTGCGCTACGTATACCAGGAACCATTAGTGATTCTCAAATTCGCCTACCGATATTGCCCAAGTCTAAAAGTTCAAAATGGCAAAATCTATTCCACCCTTTACCTTCAAGAATGGATTTCGTGAGCCAGGTACAGGAGCTCCTTGGGAAACAAAAATTGCGGAAGGAGACAAGGAAGAGTCGCATTATGTGACACCACCGACGATAGATGCGTTGACTTCTACAGTATACAATGACTTCGGCATGAACACTTTGAGAACCTGGCCTACGCTGTTCAATGGAACCTCATCACCCCATGGTCTTCCAGATTGGTGGAAACCAGGTAAAGAAGTTGACGTTCTTATATGTGGAGGTAGGTGCTGCGTAAGGGCATTTGGGATAGAGACGCCAAAATTGACAGTTTCTAGCTGGTCCTAGTGGGTTGGAGGTAGCACTGAGTCTTGTTCGACAAGGAGTAACTTTCCGAATTGTGGGTTAGTTTCCCATAGCGCAGCTGATAAACCCTTAATAACTAACTCTGTAATTATATAGACAAAGCTGCAAGCCCGTTGCTTGCTGGAAGGGCTGATGGGGTACAACCTCGATTTTTAGAAACTCTGCATTCGTGGGGTTTGGCAGACGAAGTACGTGAGGAAGGACCATTGATCGAACGCACAGCCATCTACAAAGATGGTAAGAAGCTTCTGTTCAACAGATCGCATCAGTCGGATTCCCGTTACAGAGGCCTGCACATTATCACTCAGGGTCAAATAGAACGAATCTATATCCGAGACCTTCTGCGTCATAAAGTATTGATAGAACGGGAGACTACGGTTACGAGTTTCACAGTGGCAGAAGAAAGCTCTGGGGAAACATATCCTGTCAGGGCAGTATTGAAGCACGAGAGAACTGGCGATGAAGAACTGGTCCGCGCAAAGTTCTTGATAGGTAGCGATGGCGCGGCAAGCACAATTCGAAAGCAGTTGCAGATTCCATTTGATGGCGTGAGTACCGATATATATTGGGGAATCATGGACTGTGTATTCGAATCAGACTACCCTCACTCTTGGGTCTTTGGGTATGATTTCTTTTTCCATCCACGTTTGGCTACTTCCTATGGTTATACAATTCTCTAATATGACTCTCACAGATCTGTAATATCTTCAAAGCACGGTGGCTGCGTCATCATACCACGAGAAGATGGTTACATTAGGTATTAAATTATTTTCTGTGCAGATTCTCATTATGTTAACATTGCATAGACTTTACACCCAGCTAGACATCTCCACCGCTGGAGAAATTTCTAAAAGTCGTGCAGCCAAAGATGAAAATATCGCAGAATCCGGAGGTAAAATCGAAGTGTCTTCGATCACCGCTGATGAAGTCCTCGCACAAGCGAACTTAATCTTTTCGCCATATAAACTGAAATTTGCTGCACCGCTCAGTTGGTTTGCAATCTGGAAAAGTATGTGAATAATCACCGCTCATTTTTTAAATACTGACAAGCAAACAGTCAGTGAACGTGTGGCACGTCGTTTCGCTTCGGAGGATAGTCGTGTTCATCTTGTGGGAGATGCCTCACATGTTCACTCGGTGATGGGCGCGTTCGGATTGAACGCCTCTATTATGGATGCTGCCAATGTGGCATGGAAGGTTGGGCTATGTTCAAGAAATCTCGCGCAGCTCTCAGCTCTTGGTCCTACATACGATCAGGAGCGCCGTCTTCATGCCAACTGCATTATCAGGGTCTCTGGGTCATACCTTCGATTCGTTTGCAATTCAAATTTTCCACTAGCATCCTTCGATCAGGGAGCCTCTGATTTGGAAAATCTTCCTGATTCAATTCCCTACACTCAAGGAAAAGATGTGGAGTTTCTCCGTGAGTTCTTTGGTAAACATGGCCAATTTCTTCTAGGTGTTGACGCCCCATACCCGTCAAACTGTATCAGTACTCGTGCTCGAAGTGGTCCCCAAGCAATCAGTATTCGCAATGGAGTCCGAGCTCCAAATCCCCGCCTTTGTTTCTCAGCTTCCAGTACTGGATATTTATACGATATTCTCACCGGAGCGGACAAAATTCACTTTGTCATCTTTGGGTCGGATTTACAGGGACCTATAGCGAATGCACTGGCCAAAGTTTCGGCACTTTTCTCATCACCGGATTCCTTCTACCATACATACGGAGGCAAAAGTCGCTTTAATTCCGTACTTGTTACAAAATGTCTAGAGTATGAGGTTGCACCACTACTTTCCGGAACTAGATTTGCTGGCCTGAGAAATAACTGTACACTGTTGTTCGACGATCGTTCTCCTGACGAGGATGCACACACCTGCTATGAGGTAGATCATGCTCGAGGCGCCTTCGTAATTATCAGACCAGATCTGTGGATTGGAGAAAGCGCGTTCTTGGACGAGGCGGATGGTGTATTAAAAGCATATTTCGACGCATGGTTGTTGCCGTGCAACCAGTAGAGACTGGTAATTTAATTACATCGATACGCAAGCTAGCAGCAAAGTAATTCTTCGTAGAATATTTATTGAGATGTTGAAATCCAAGCACATCGTTCCGCTGCATCCTGGACCCATTCGTAGTAAGATGCACTAATAATATTAAAGAGGGTCCTTTCGGGGAGCCCCACCTTTGGACTCAGGGGCTCGCTTATTCGCCAATGATACAGTGGAAGGTAGGACTTATCAATGCGAATGGGCTGTCTACTTATGGTGTAGGAAAGTAATTGTAGACCCTGACCTGGCGCCAGAGCTTGAAACCATTGGAATTAAATCACAAATTTAATATAGCACCACCGGCTGCTAAGATGACATTTGGTTACATGCTGAATTGATAGGAATTCAGACGAGTTACTTGCATATGACTTGAACAGATCAACTATCTTCGTACAAAAACCTGGACTCTTAGAAGTTCTTGAATGCTCTGAACTTGAAACACAGGAGATAAAAAGAACAAAAAATCTATCGTAGCAAACCGACCACATGACTGTGGTCAATAGGTACATAAGTATTCCACCCAACGTCAACGGATCGGATACTGAATCGCCCTCGGATTATAGAGAGCCTTCGATAAGTCGACATGCTTTCCAGATCTGTGCTGCAGTTTCAGAAATCTGCAGTAGTTAGTAACATCTCCATGGGTGTACAAAATATGGGGTGCTTACGTTGTCAGGCAAGAATGCATCGAAGTGATTCCCAGGTATTGGCAAGACCTCCAAGTTTCCACCCACTAATCCCTCCCAAGCAGTAATTGCACTATCTCGAGAATCCTGACTACTCAACCAGTCATATTGAACACCGCAAATCTTCTGGGTGTTGAATAAATCGCAACTCTGAAGGTATATTGTCTTGAATCTGTTCCCATGTGCCGGAATATATATCGGTTCGTACTTTTCAAGCAGCGATGCGCAATACTCAAATTCACGTTTAATTTTAGCGCCGACATCTTCGACCTGGCTGGTTTGAGAGTTTCTGGTTTGAGAAATCTTTGCGATGATTTCCTTTGGAAGTGCCTGATGGTTGATAGGACTTGGACTGTCTATCAAAACGAGACCCTTCACGGCATGCCCTGCAGCAATGAGTTTCTGTGTGGCTTCAAATGCCAATACCCCTCCAAAGGACCAGCCTATAATAATCAGCAATTAATATACATGAGGGAATGGAGAACTAACCGCCAACAATAATTGGTGAGTTCGTGGTGGACAGGATACTTGTTACGTAGCCTTCTGTCATCTTTTCTAGATTATCGTAGGGACGAGTCTCTTTACCAAAATATGGGTCAAGCATACCGTATGTATCGCGGTCATTATTTTTTAATCGTGCGTACATGCTTACTTGTCCACTACCATCATGGAAGAGGCAAAGCGGCATCAATCCAGTCTCAGATCTATGTAAATTCACTGGGTTCTCCACTGATCGCTCATTTGTAGCAGCGGGATTGGCAATTGTTGATCCCTTCTTTCCGCCGTTAGTAGATGAAATATACACATCTGGGAGCTGTAGAGCAGACACGAGCGCATTTTCCAACGAAATTAATGTTGTGAATCCCGATAGCGTGTTGTGATCGAGTTTACAAGATTCTGGGTAGGTAGATTGAAGTTTGGAGACAACCTCAATTAGCATAAGAGAATCGAAGCCAAGCTCATCGAGTGTCTTTCCGTGATCAATAGCTTCGCTGGAAAAGCCGCCGATATTTAGAATAATACTTCGGATAGATTCATTGATTTCTTGAGTCTTGTACTGAGAATTTGGTGCAATAACAGGAGACTTTTGGGATACAGGCGTTGACCCATTAGTTGACAGTAACGGGGTCATGTGGGGCTCTTGGGTGGATGACTGAGCTAATAATAACCTCTGAAAAGAGTTCAAACGAAGTTTCTTGAATTCGATACCGCGTATAATAGCAACTACATCTCCTGCAGAGTTTAAAGCAATTGCATCGGCAAAATATGCATCATCGAAGCCGATAAGGCTAGAATATATAGTGAATGTATCCGTGAAATCGATAGAATGATAAAGCAACTCAACAGATTCAATACTGGCACAGATACATATCTCATCAGACCCCACTGCAAGGTTAGCAGTGAAGCCTGCTGTATGTAATAACGTGTCCGTAAAGACCGGCGGAAACATGTCAGGACGAGAACCTGCCGGCAACTTGAAGGATCCAAAGCTTTCGAGATTGGACTCGGCAACACTCAGGTATATGAGGCTTTGATATTGTGAAGCATACTGAACCACACGAGTAAATACAGCTTCATAAATGGCCTTAGTACGAAATGTATCCAATGGTGACTTTTCCATGCGACTGTGCAATGCGAACCATGCAATCTGCCTTGTCACATATGCTTTGTCTTTCAAACGACTGAATTCCATGGCATTTGAATTCTGAATGGTCACACTACCAGTACAGTGCAACTGGCTTTTGTCCGCGCCGGAAGTAATCCTGAAAGATAAACTACCAGTAGTATCCTGCTTAGTGATACTTAAAGTCACGATTTTCGAATCCTGTGAAACCGTGTAAACTGCGGGTGACGTAAATAAAACATTACTGATGACAATGTCTTGTTTTTCTGTAGCTGAGAGGACAATTTGTGTCCCTTCAAGGGCAAGCTCATAGAAAACTGATGCTGGACATATTGCAGATCCACCAACCTTATGGCCCAATATTAATGGGGCGAGATTTGACATTGTCGTTTCAAATAGAAAATCTTCTGTTGAGTGCGTAGTGATCTGCCATGGTAGAAGAGAGTAGCCAGTCGGTCTACGAGTGTGCGCAGTATGCACATCATGTGAGATGGTATCAAGGCCATTGTCCCGGTATGGTGTGATATAGGACAAACCCGCCAAGGGATAGCTTGGTAAATTGGCTACTTTAGCAGAAGAGCCTGCAAAAGCTTCTCTCCAAGGAATTTGAAACTTGAGTAGTGAGAGTTCAGCAAGCGCTGTGCTAATAGTTGTCCATGCATCTTGCCCCTTTCTTAATGTAGGCACAAACTTGCTGGAGTTGGTCGTAGGCCAGCTGTTCAACAATGGCAATGTCGAAGGGTGAGGCCCAATCTCGAGAAATACTCTGTTACTTAACATGTTTTTCGATTCTAAATCACTAAGACCATCCGCGAATCGAACGGGCTGTCTTGCATGTGAAGCAAAATATTCGCTGTGGAGATCTTCTTTCTTAAGCAGGCGGCCAAGTGCATTTGATACGACTGGTATTCTTGGTAGCTTGAGGCTGACAGACTGCCCTAGGTCATGCAGCGGTAGTATGATAGGATCCATAGCCATAGAGTGAAAGGCGTATGGAACATCGAGCTTCTTACTTTTAATATGATGCTGCTTGCAGTGAATTTCCAATTTATTGATCTCATCTAATGGTCCGCCAATGACACTATCATCAGCACCGTTGTGGCAAGATATGCTTAAGTTTGCAAATTGCAGACTCTGCGAGATCAAGTTCTGAGCTTTCTGTGAAGATATTTTGCACGCTAGCATACCCGATGCTTGAGGCTCACATTTCACGGTCATCAACCTAGCACGAGATGCGACAACGCGTAGGGTATCTTCCAATGTTAAAGCACCGGAAATACACAGCGCAGCATATTCCCCCAAGCTAATCAAGTATTAGTATTACCTCCTTGATTTCGATGGATTATAAAAATACCTATGGCCAACCACATAATCAGGTATGACGCCCCACGCCATAAAAAGCTGGGCAAGCGAATATTCCAGAGACACGCAAGCGCACTGCGAGGCTATTATTTCATCGAGATAATCCAATCCCGGAGTTTTACTATCACGTTTTTGAAAGAAACTGAGTATGCTTGGAAACCCAAACGTTTGGAGAATTTGCTCACAGCGCATAACGCTTTGCGTAAAATGGGGGCAGCTTTGCATAAGCTCTATGGCCATGCCATTAAATATTCCACCTTGTCCGGAAAACACAAATACTGCCCCAGAGATAGCCTCCGTAGACTTGACGCTTTCAGCATCGAGCCCTCTCAATTTGGAGAGCAAGTCATCAAGTGACGTGCAAGACAAGGCCACACAGTAGTCGTAAGTCTTACGCCGTGCTGTTGCAGTATAACATATGTCCCGTAAGGGCATGATATTCCGAGATTGTTCAATTGAATCTAGATGATTCTTCAAAGATACCTTTAAGGCACTTTGAGACTTAGCAGACACCATGAAAACATAAGCAGATCGGTCCGGATCGAGCTGCCGGCAATTTGGCTCAATCCATTCCTCTAACAGAAGAGCTGTGTTTGACCCAGCTGCCCCAAAGTTGTTCAGCATCGCTCTCCTTGGCTCACTGGAGGTATTTATCCATGGCATAGTTTCCGTTGGTATAACGAAGCCAGAATTCTGAAGCCCAACCAGATGTGGGCTAAGCTGTTTTAAACCTGCTTGCAAGGGAATCATTTTCTTTCGAAGCATAAGCAATAATTTAGCGAGACCAGCTGCTCCTGATGCAGCCTCACAATGACCTGCTAGATGTATTAGTACAACACAGATCTAAAATTAGAGAATAGCCCTTATGATTGGAGAACTGCCCAAGGTAGGTTTTAGATCCCGCTTTTGATACAGAAGTTATGTAATGTCAAATGACTACAGAATCACAGACTTCTGAAAAATGGAGAGATTTTGCATATGCACTAAGGGTAAGCGGCGGAGCTTACCAATATTACCCTTGATTGAACTGATCGTTAACGGGTTGGACCTAGAGTGATGCGTTCCAAAAACTGTCTTAAGACTTTCAATTTCGCGAGCATCTCCAGCCTATCGCGCGAACAAATTTAGAACTGCTTATATATCATAAAAGAGAGGAAGTGAGAGAATGTTTAGAAAGGCAGAAAAATGAGACCAACCTGCGTGCCTGTTCCGTGCGCTTCTATGACGCTGATGGACCCAATATCGACATCACACTTCCGAAGGAGGCTTTGAAATAAGTGAATTTGAGACTCGCTGTGAGGGTGTGTTATGGAATGGGCATTGCCGCTTTGGTTAATCATTACATCTCTTATGACGCCGTGTATTCGGTCGTTTTCGGCAATAGCATCAGAAAGTCTCTTGAGCACAAAGACAACACAGCCCTCGCCACGGCCATAACTATCAGCAACAGTCCCAAAATCAGCTTGCTGGTAAAGTAGTTAAAGAGTATAAATAGCTATACTGGACTTCTTGCTCTCGAGACATTTACCTTAAAAGCGTACATGCCTCATAAGTAAGAGATCTTGTAGGGTTTCTACAGTCCGAGACTCCCTACTCAAAAGAAATCACACTTACCCATCAGCGGAGGCATCAAACGGCTTACAGTTCCCAGTGGGACTGAGGAAATGACTTCTGGAAAGTCCGAGATACATCTAAAATATGTCAGTATATCGAACTTTGGTATACGTTGTTTTATACGAACATCAGGGCTGCTTATCACATTGACTCCGCCTGCAAGAGCTGAGGTGCATTCACCACTTTGAAGGGCTCGACATGCCTGATAGATAGAGACGATGGAAGACGAACATGCAGTATCAGTCACGATGGAAGGGCCGCTAAGCTTGTATACATAAGAGATTCTCCCACTGTGAAATGCGCGAAGAGTACCGGGGGAGTAAAATACATCAATATTTTCTCTCAGATTATCTGTATAATCTCCCGTAGCAAGGCCAACGTAACAACTACTACGAGGTCAGCATAAAGTCTACCAGATGTAAACCAGATCCTTGAATCACGCGGATATGTAGATAATTATAATCAACGAACCCAGTTGTAGCTCTTTGGAAAGATGGAGTTGCATCCCCAACGTAACCTGCATCATCTAGAGCATCTTGCGCTGCGTGTAGAAGAAGTCGTTGTTGGGGGTCCATAGACGCCGCTTCTCGGGGAGAAATACTGAAGAATGAATTATCAAAGGAAAAAGGGTCATCCAAGAAGGAGCCATGTCGTGTTGACATGGACCGCGAGCTATTGGTCTTTGAGTCGAGGTCAGAATAATAATCAGACAACATGAAACGTGACTCTGGTATTTCTTGCACGGCATTCAAGCCATGATGTAATGTATCCCATAGCTCCTCACTACCATTTCCCTTCGGAAGGTGGATACTCATTCCTACAATGGCAATGCTATTTTGATGGTTGGTTTGTCGACTCTTGTTTGCAGATGTGAAGGGTGATAGATCTAGGAAGTTTACTTTAGAGCTGTTGCGATACGATATTGGAAACAGTGTTTCTGATGCTGGACCAAATGCTAATACATTTACAGGTATGTGCTCGATTGCATGCTGTCCTTCTCTAAGCTCAGGTGGTTGTTGAATCCTGGCGGAAATGCTCGCGATGGTTTTGGTCCAATTCACACATTTTATTATTAGATGCTCGACAAGCCATGGAACAAGATCCGCTTGGGTCTCATCTTCACTAGAGTTATCGCAAATTTCATCGCCAGCAAAGAGTAGATGTAAGGATGCATCAAAGCTCGACCGGACAGGTTTTGGTGCCTTGCATGGCGGAAAAATAATGCGACGAATCTTCGCGTCTTGGACTATTTTGTTGACTAATTCCTGAAGCTGATCTCCACCGTGGTACCAGGCGTGAACATGAGCGAATTTGGACGTTGGTGGGCTTGATTTTGAGTTAAGGTGTGCTTGGAAGTCTAAAAGGTGACTTGCTGGCCCCGAAACACTGACAATATCTTCACGTGATACTGCAGATACACGAAGCAGCCCTTTCTTCAAACTCTGACTATACTGAATCTTGCCTTCACCATAGATGTGTGAGAACAACTGGTCTTCTATAGCGTCTTGGGAGAGTCCCCAGATCACAAGAGACCATGAACCAACTCTTGCCGTGTCTTCGGCAGCTTGAGCTTCCACGGCATGGCTCCAGGACCTCGTGTTTATGGCGATCCAAAAGACAAGACGAAACCCTTCCACTGCAGCGGCCATGAACTCATCCAATGTGCGTGATCTCGCAACTACGGTGGCTGGAATGAGACCTGAGCAAAATCCAGACGTCTCAAGCAGCTGTTCAAACGCTGCTGCTACGGCTTCACTCTCGCTCTTATTACTAACATTGCCCTTCTCTCTCCCTACTGTTTCTGCAAGGTAGTTCAATATTTGGCAGAGATATATTGTTGTTGCTTGAATCACTGCATGTGTATGATACTGTGTAGGTGGTCGAAGGAGATCTTGTGGACGACTAAAACATGTAGTATCGATGGCAAGCGCAGTGTTTGTGACCTCTTCAAGCCTGCCTATCTCTTCCAAGAAAGCGGTGTGGCACCGAGACAGTAATATGGCCCCAGCCAAAGTACGAGGAATTCCGTCCTCTATTACTGATGCAGAACTAGATGAAAACACCGACAGCGAGCCTTGTCCTCCAAACAACGCAATGGTCGGCGTCGATGAGAAGCTCGTTGACATTGTTGATCACGTGTAGAACTCAGTGAATGTTGTAGACCTCACGCGAAAGGATGTCCAAACTCAGACTACATGCTAGGAAGGGTCTCATTTGAACACATATCCTGCTTCTGAGGCACTAGAGGCGATATTGGAGTTCCAGAGTATGAGCGCATACTCCGGCCCCCGAGCTTCAGCTCAACTGACACCACTTGAAAGAGAAGGCCCAAAGAAAACGGAAAAGCACTGATCTAGCCCTACCTAAGCTACGACGACGTTGAACATGTCGGTGAAATCTTCCTTTATTCGACCGTATATTAACCTCTCCGAGTCTAATATCCTAACAAATGGGGAGACACATCCTCCAGGGATCCGCAACTTCCCTGATTTGATACGATTCAATGCTATACATAATCCGAATCACTTGTTCTGTGTACAGCTGAGTTCTGATCAAAAAGAAACGCGAATTACCTTCTTAGAGATTGCACATGCTGTGGAAGAGTGCTGTACTTGGCTACTCAGCCACATAAAGGGTATTCGTGAAAACGAACGCCTTGCAGATGGAGAAAAGAACAAGCCTATCGCAATATTTCTGGAAAGCGATATCTCTCTGCTTATCTACCTCACGGCCCTAGTCACTATTCATGTACCTGTAAGATAGGCTTTCTATTCTGTGCTCATTTCTGCAGAACACTTTCGATGTTTTTCTATGTACAAGTACTAATCAGAATGCTGTACCGTGATTAGTGTCTTCTACTATCAATTAGACTAAGCCCTCCAGCGATTGTGCATCTGCTTAATCAAACCCAATCCATATCAATACTTGTCTCCGACCGCACGCGACCAAATGTGGAGGCTGCAATATCCCAGAATGAGAATCTCTATTCCACGACCGTTAATCTTGTTCCTACATTCAAGACGTTTCTTGCGGCTCCAACAACATTGAACTCAGATCCGCTTGGCCGCTGGGCCACCAGTCGTCATTTATGTCGCGATAGTGACCGCAATGTGATTATATTACACAGTTCCGGAACTACTGGTAGGTACTACTGTTTCATCCACAACTGCGTTGTGCTCACGGATTAAAATTTAGGCCTACCTAAAGCCATATCTCTTGCACACCGCTATCTTCTTGGATATGCAACATGTCATTTATTTCCATCCGATATAGATGAATCATGTCAGGGCTTGAACGTATCAACTCTGCCCCTTTTTCATGTAAGAGCGTAGCCTTTCTGTGTCTGATCCAAGTACAAACACGACAAGATTACGTGATATCCATCGCCATCTTACTAAAAAATATGTTAGGGATTTGGCTTTCTTGCTCCGTGCCTGGCTTTATCTGTTGGCAAGCCTTGTGTTCTTCTACCTGCATCAGAAATTCCAACCGGCGCACTTGTTGTTTCTGTTATACGCCGACTACCTAGAATCACGTCCCTCATGTCAGTTCCTATGATCATGGAAGAAGTGACTCTACTTGAAGACTTTGAAGATGTCACCAGTGGCATTTTGAAGAAGCTGGATTTTATTGCGGTGGGTGGTGGCGGCCTCAATGCTGTGGTAGGTGAGAAACTCCATTCCAGAGGTATCAAACTATTGAATCATTTCGGGGCCACCGAATTGGGTGCTTTAGCACCCATTTTTCGGCCTGATCCTACATACGAGTACCAATATTTGCGACTCAGAACAGATCTCGGTCTGCGCCTTGAAAAGCTGGATTCTGAGGATGGAGTTTCTGGACTTTGTAAACTATTTGGGTATCCTTTTGCTTGGGACAAAGAGTTTGAACTACAGGATCGCCTGGTATCAAATCCGTTGAGGCCTGATTCCGAGGTCAAGATTATGGGGAGGAAAGATGACATGATTGTGTTATCTACGGGTGAAAAGGTATTTCCTCAAGCAACTGAGAGTTTATTGGAACAGGACCCATTGATTCGGCGAGCGGTTGTCTTTGGAAATAGCCAGGCGGAGGTCGGGGTCTTGTTAGAGCCAGCAATCCCAATGGAAGAACCCACTAGCACTTTTATTGACAGAGTTTGGCCATCAATTCTAAAATCAAATAATCTGGCAGACAGACACGCTCGCATCTATAACAAAGCTGCTATTTTGGTCAAACCAATAACCAAAACCATTCCTCTTTCTGATAAAGGATCAACACAACGTCAAGCAACATATAACGTATTTGAACCCGAGATTAGTCTAGTTTATCACATGCTGGAAAACCCTTCCGAGGAGATTGAATTTCCGTTGGATTATCAAGACATTAAAACAGGACTTAGAAGTATGGTGCAGGATTGTTTGCCAACTCACTCACAGGAAAGGTGTTGGCAAGATGATGATGACTTGATACACTTAGGGCTCGACTCCCTCCAGGCAACACGTCTTTTGCGTATATTGAACACATCCATATCCAAATTAGCAGAACCGATCAACAACCTTGTTTTGCCGCGGAATTTCGTTTATTCTCATCCAACTGTGTCACGCATAGCTCAGTCGCTCGAAATCTTATTTGAAAAGGGAAGGGAACCCCCGGACAATTCAGCAGCCAATATGGCGGACCTATACTTCAAATATTGCTACACTGCATCACGCTTCTCAGGGAATACTAATACAGTTTTAATCACGGGTTCAACCGGAAGCTTAGGAGCCCATCTTGTAGAGGTTCTCTGCGCAAATAACCATGTCGATCATGTGATATGTTTGATTAGACTACCCGTTGCTACGCAAGACTTCAATGAAGCCCTTAGAACTCGACAACAATCAGCTTTTGATGCCAGAGGTATATCTCTGTGTACTAATGCTTGGTCTAAGATTGAACTTCTTCAGTGGATTCCCGACGAACCCTTCCTAGGGCTTGGAAGTGAGTTGTATCAGTTATTGGCATCCCGAATCACCCATATCTTCCATGGTGCATGGCCCATGGACTTCAAGAGGCATTTATCGTCCTTCGAGCCACAAATAAAGACTCTAAAAACAATTTTAGATCTTGGTTTGAAAGCACACGCAGTCCGGCCGGACATTAAAGTCAAGGTGGTTTTTGCATCCTCAATTGCAGTTGTAGGACGCTATGGCATGGAAAACCCCACCAACATTGTACCTGAGGTAATAATGCATGACCCCGCAGTTACTTTGCCTATGGGATATGCTGAAGCAAAGTATGTATGCGAAAAGATTATGGAGAGTGCTCACGTTACACTTTCGTCTCAACTACAGCCTATAATCGTCCGTATTGGTCAAGTTTCAGGTTCTCGGACTAATGGATCCTGGAGTCAAGACGAACACTTTCCTGTGCTGGTGAGAACTTCACAGGCCATTGGTAAACTTCCTGATTTGAAAGGTGTAAGTTTCATTCCGTTCCTTAATATTCTACTAATGCTAATTATATAATTTCACAATAGACTTTATCGTGGCTACCTGTTGACCAAGCTGCCCAAGTCAGCGCGGAGCTTTTGCTAGATATGGGACCACAGGACCTCATTTTCCACATTGAAAACCCAGTCAGGCAGCTGTGGCCCGACATATGTACCATTCTCGAGCAGAATCTTGGATTCTCACCATTCTCCCGAATTCCATTTACAGAGTGGTTAGATCAGGTTTGGAAGAGCGACGACTGCCCAGAAAGCTTGATGGACTTTTTCCAAAATCATTTCCTAACTATGTCTGATGGAAGCTTGATTCTTGACACAAACAATTGCCGAAGGGTCTCTCGAACTTTGCGTTCAGTCAGCGCAGTATCTCCAGGATGTGTAGAAAAGTACTTGCAGTTCTGGTCAGGAAACGGTATGCTGCAGTAGGGAGAGTTTGCGATTCTGGTATTAGACAATGCATGATATAATATGCGTAATATTTATCTGATCTTCATGTAAAGACCTGTATTCAATGCCTCAGTTTACGGAGAAACCATAGGCGATAGTGCCGCTGATTGAAGGACCCGCGTCGGACACCTTCGGTGATGTTACTATTGTACTCCGGTCCTTCGACTTACCAGGGGCTCAAGTCATCTAGCACTTCGATAACACCATAGTTCTTGTGTGTTAAGCCTGTGATTTACCGTCCACACAACGTCCCTTTGTCTTCCACATTCAACTGCGTAGTAAGCACCATGCAACGAACCCCAAAATCCCTTACGGACGCCGTCCAGCTTCTGCATTTGGGACAGCTCCTAACAGCTTCTGCTCAAATCATTTTGGATGAATGGAGCACCGAGGATCAAAAAAGAGAGAAAGTAACCGATGGACCCCCAGATATCATCCCTAGCCGCAAGCTTCATGAAGCTCAAAAGACAGGTGGGTCACCTCTTTTAACGTAGAATAACCCGTGAATCCGCTTCTGACCCCGGTTTCTCATTAGTACTCGCTATAGCTGGTTCACTTACAGAGCTTGTGTCTGAGCCACCAAGCAGGATAATCGAAGTTGCGTGTCAGTACTGGGAGTCTAGGGCTTTATATATAGCTGCTGAGAGACGAATCCCGGATCTTCTTGCAGACGTAGGAGAAGGAGGTCTTTCGAGTAAGGAGCTAGGGGCCAAAACTGGAATAGAGCACCTGAAACTTTGTAAGAGAACGAGCTGCTTCCACTCAATCTGCTACTCTGCTCTATAGGGAACTAATACGAGCCAAATAGCTCGGGTTCTGCGATCTTTATGCTCCATCCACATTTTCCGAGAGGTATCACCAGATCAATATGCAAACAATTCCATATCAGCATCCCTGGTAAAGAATGAGCCACTACGAGCTTATGTTATGCTATTGTGAGTCAATGTTTTATTGAGTCACATGTTGTCTTTTGCTGACCGTTCAGTAATCTCGATCTTTACACCGCATCGGACCACCTACCGAAATACCTATTGGGTAGCAAAGGTGCATCATACGATGTAACCGAGACACCATTCCAAGACGCGGTCGGCACGACGAAGCCCCGGTGGGAGTGGCTCGAGGAGAAAACACCCGCTCAGGAACTATCTGCGTGTGGTGTTGGATATCCTGGTGTACCCCAGGCCAAAAATATAACTAACAAAGACGAACTAGTAGCTAGACCTGAGCATGAAGTTTTCGGCTTGGCGATGTTGGGTGGAGGGATGGTTTTCGGATCTGCGCACCCCTACGGCAAGCGCTCATACATACTTTGACCTCTGCTTTTATGCTAATATGTATGCTATTAGACTATCCGTGGAGTGAGCTTGGTAAAGCCAAAATTGTTGATGTCGGTGGTGGGGTTGGTAAGTTCCAGTACCACATTTCATACCAACCGGATCTCGCTCTGACTTCTTAGGTGGATTCGACATCCAGCTAAGTCGACTTTATCCTGATCTTGAATTCGTTGTTCAAGATCGTGGCCCTGTCCTTAAACAAGCTCAAGAAGTCGTATGGCCCAAAGAAAACCCCCAAGCGCTTGCTGAAAATCGTGTCTCTTTCATGCAACACGATTTCTTCGCCCAAAATCCTGTCGTAGGGGCCGATGTCTATTGGCTGCGATATATCATGTATTGTTCACTTCCCCTTTAAGGCCATATTCTCTGCTAACATAATAAAACCAGACACGACTGGTCTGATGATTACTGCGTAAAGATTCTTTCAGCAATTCGCCCTTCCATGCACAGCAACTCTCGTATCTTGATCTGTGATCAAGTGATGAATTCCACACTTGGCTGTCCAGAAATCAACCCCGCTCCTTCACCCTTGCTTGCGAACTACGGTTACTATACAAGGTATAGCCACCAGCGTGACCTTGCAATGATGGGGATCATCAATGGAATTGAGAGAACGCCGGCGCAATTCAAAGTGATCGTGGAGGCGGCGGGACTGAGTATGGTGAAGATTTGGGTCTGCAGAAGTCAAGTGTCAATTGTAGAAGTGCGACTGCCTCCGAACGATGTTTTGGAGAATGGAAACCATCAATCTGCCAACGGGTTGTAAGTAAGAGAATAACCTGAGTAGGAGCACTACTTTGTGACTCGTGAATTAGGGAATCCCCTCGAAAATAGGGTCATCAATACTTACTTACATGGATTCGATAAATGAAAGTTGAATCAGCTAGGTCTCGAGTGAAGAAACAAGTTTTCTTATATAGGCTGTCTGTTGGCTCCTGTTATAGCTATTCTTAGCATTATATGAAGTGCCCGGCGTTCTTTAATCTTTGCCAATCCATACAGCCGAACGCGTCGAAGCTGAGGCCACAAAAGGTCCAAGATTTATTTACCTACCTATACAATACGCTCACAACCTCGTAACTGGCGAAAGTCTGTAGCTGCTAAGACACACGAAAAATCATTATCTGCAATTTTGGTGAATCGCGAATACTGTGCACAATTCTTCTATCTCAAAGTCAAAGATTTGACTTGGTATGTCATTAAAGCAGCCATGTACCAAATATTAATCATCTCTCACAATTCAAATTTGCCCGATACAATCTGCAGTTCGCCACTCAATTTTCAGTTACATAAAAATGGTGATCACCATCTGCGTGAGACTACAGACCACATAAGTCCGTTGATTCTCAATTCGTCTCTGGATCAGCTTTTCGCTAAATCCTTACGTCAAAGCCCAATTCCCCATCCACAGTACCAATTTCATTCTTTTCCAGCTTATCTACCTTTGCATGGGATGGTCCAACGCCCAAGTCTTTAACAAGTTGCTCTAGAGAATCATCCTGTCCTTGAGCCTCTCCTTCTACCATTCCATCCGGCGTATTCCGAACCCATCCAGTCACATTGTAGGACTTGGCCTTTTTTTGCGTGAAGTAACTGAAGAGTCGTCAGTTTTACCAGGGAAAATTGATTATAGAAAGATTACCGAAATGAAACGCCTAGTCAAAATCAGTACTTTGCCTTCCATTTACAGCGTGTATGCAGACTTACCTTGAACTCGACCTTGGACATTAAACTGTATCTAAACATCTATTCAGGACACTCATCGTTATAGCTCAGAGCTAATCTACTTACCCTCTTTGCCATTATCAAATGCAATAATGAGCTTCTATTTAGTTTGTCAAAGTTCGCTATTAACTATTTGTATTTTAGTTGTTGGTGGATTGAAATTCACGGGATTGTGAAGGGTCTGTTTTCGCCATAATGGTTAGCAAAAGTGGAAGGTTGAGGCGGTCCACCAGATGATCCTCGTGACATCCGGCTACCCCTGCACCACTTCAGGGGTTACAACGTCAACGGGAAAGCATGTCTATCTCACATCTATAGCAGTCCTTCTCGGGATCAAAAGTAGAGAAGTTCTGCTCTCCATCTGGCTTTCAAATTGTATGGTGCAGAATAAAGATTCAAAAAGTCCTTTCATCCGCATTTAGACTCAGCCCGTACACCGCGTTTGAAGAGGTTATTGGAAGTAATGTCTAGCCCGAAGTATTCTTTAGGTATCACAACTCATGGTCCGTTTATTTTTCGTTCTTATAGAGCTCCCCCCCAAAAAGCATTCTAGTAGGAACAATTTCGCCAACCAAATTGTTTGAACCTAGACAACTCTAGATCTTGGGAAAAGCCCCAGCTCAGATCCCTTGTTCCCCTTTCTATACAAGTATTCTCCATACTAATATAGTTGTAGTCAACTATATCCAACGCCGAGGCAACTGGCCCGAGAATGCTATAGGTTACTTCTGTGGAACAATACCATACAATGATGCTCCGTGCCTATCCACAGCGGAAGCTAATGTTGACCAATTTGCTCCTTCGACCTTTGCAAACTGTTGCAACGGTCCTATCATAAACATCACAGAAGCAATAACTGACAAAGGCAATGCTTCATACGGTGCGACATGTCTGGCGTACTGTCCAGTGGATGTTTCACGAACCATGAAACTGACTGGGGATATCACGGGTGAATATTTTAAGTGTATCAACAATCGAACAACAGACTCGCCAAGTAGTGGTGGAAAAGACGGAAATGGAGATGAAATATACGGATCTGTGACTTGTGGATGGACGGGCGTCTCCGAGCATGACAAATGTGAGAGCAGTGTCAGCATCTTAAAGATGAACACCGCATCGCAGGAAGTATGGTATCCTTTCTCGCAAATCGATCCATCAAATCCCACAACGAGGCTTGTAACTACAACTACCTACTCTACGTGCCCGCCACAAACTACTACTACAGCGGCAATTTCGACTTCTTTTCCTGCTCCTACGAATAGTGAAAATTCTGCTAGCGAAAGACGACCGCATTACGTGAAGGTATGGATTGGGTTGACGTGTGCGGTAGCCTTGATAGCTCAGATATCTTGAATTTATCTAGTTTGCTGTTTTCAGAATCTCTATACACATACTTAGTATAGTGGGAGCTGGAACGATATTCATCTGTTCTCGAGTGCAGAACAAGGTTTCCTATCAGTTCTCTTGAACGATACAACCATGAGAGAAATCGGAGTTGGTAAAATGTTCGATCGATGAAAGGACCATACATCGACAAATAAGTGACAGATTTTTTTCCAGGATGGATATGGTTTATTATTGGTAGCTACTGAAGAATATTCCAAGACTTTACTTTTACCAGCAAGTTTTCCACGCCAAGAACTTGCAAATAGATGAATTATATTTAACCTCACTCTAATGTCTAGACGGCATCGAACCTTGGATATCATAATTCGCCGACATCAATAAACATAGTCTCTATTCCAAGTTTATACTATCAAGGCCACCCCAACCGACTTTACCGATTCCTTCTACTCTTACATCAAGTTTCTCCATCTCAGCCACATCCAGAACATTACGTCCATCGAAAATCCATCTGGGTTTATTGAGATGGTACGTTATCTTGGACCAGTCCAGCCTTTCGTTACCAGTGATCCTCTTTGTGGCCTTTTGTTTCTCGAGTCTGCAAACCGAACAATTGTCCTCACAGTCTGGCTCTGTTTCATATGTTCCGACAAGGCCCTGAACTTCATCCTGCGTTGAGGCGCTTGTCGAAGTCGTGTTCTTAAACTCGTCACAATCAGTCATGATTACCACCGCATGGCTTTGTGAGCAAGCTTCGTATGCGTCCCCATATACCTCAATAGGCCCTCCATTCTCCCAGAGCATTTCAGCCCCACAGAGGCGTCCGATCTCATCTCGAACGACACTCATGTCACAGAATGGATCAAATATTGCCACCTCTTGAGGGGACTCCTCTAGCAATATTCGGATTGTTTCCAAAGCTGGACTTTCTCGTGTATCATCAGTTCCTTTCTTGAAAGCATAGCCAAGTACAGTGACTTTCTTTCCTACCAGAGTCCCATTCATCCTTTGCACGATTTTCCTTGCGAACCTAGTACGCTGCCAGTCGTTGACATTTAATACCTGCTGCCAGTATTCTGCAACCTCCGGCAAATTCAAGCTTTGTGCGAGGTAGACCAAGCTCCTAATGTCTTTTCCAAAGCAGCTTCCGCCAAATCCAACTCCAGCTTTCATATACTGTGCACCAATTCGAGTGTCTGCGCCTACTGCACTACTTATCTCTTGGATGTCCGCACCAGTCTTTTCACAGATGGCTGAAATGGAATTTATACTTGAGATGCGTTGGGCAAGCATAGCATTTGCGACAAGTTTGGCGAGTTCAGATGAATAGATGTTTGTGTGCATTATCTTAGATGGCTGAACCCAGGAATAGATATTCGCCAGTACAGATGCGCTAAGACTGCCTAGTTGTGTTGGCTGGCTTCCTATAAGTACACGTGAGGGGGAGACAAGATCTGCTATTGCTGTTCCTGCAGAGAGAAATTCTGGATTAGAGAGAACTTCAAAATGAAGATTCGGTCGATAGGTTTTTAACTGATTCTGGTCAGTACGATACGTAAACTCAGGCCAGAAATTATGTTACGGTATCTTGGATGAACTCGACAGTACGGCATGGAACTGTGCTCTTCTCAACTAAGATTGCACTAGGCTTAGCGTGGATTGCTACTTGTTTCGTGACTGCCTCTAAAGCTGTCATGTCCGTTGCTCTCCCTGCACCCAACCCTCGCTTCTTGGTCGGAGTGTTGACTGCAATCAAGATCATGTCAGCTTCACTGATACATTTCGAAATATCTGTTGAGAAGAATAGGTTTGGTTGACGTTCAGTCATTTGAGTTCCCTCGGCTTCACATCTCAAGGTTGAGAAGCTGGCAGACATGTTGTCAAATGTGGAAGTACCCCGCTCATTTGCAAGGGAGAGGCTCTTCCAGCCATCGCGAGCTACTCGCAGTATCTCATAAAGTCCAGGTTCGTACAATGGGAGATGTTTCGATTTCCATTGTTTAATACGAGACTCGTCCCGGTCCACAACAGTGATTTTCAAATGAGGGTTATGGTATGCCATTACAGCTGCGGTTGGTCCACCTGAGATATAAACTCAGCATTCGTTCGAATCAGAATCTTAAGTGTTGGCGTTCTTACCGACATAGCCAGCTCCGATGCAGCATATATTCTTCACCTCAATGTTCTTAGATAAACAGCCATTGTCTAAGATCTCGAAGCATTTCGTCTCCTTGCCTCTCAACAAAGACTCTCTTTCGAGGGCATCTTGCAACTTCAGTGGCTGTAAAACAGGACTGAACGTCAAGCTCCCGTCAGGAGTGGTGGGAGCAGTTGAATTCTCCAATTCTGAATCGACCGTAGAAGTACGACGACCCATAGCTATTGTTATCTGTGATCGCTTTAGCTTGTCATTACTATTTGTCAAGATCTCTTGACTGCATGCTACTCACTTTAATTGTGCCGGGATTTATATATGTCCAGTACAAATAGCTTGCCGATTTGAAAGACAGGCGCTGAGGGCTAGATGACGCAGGAGCTGTTCGTACTTCGGATCTGGATCTCTACACCTGCTACCTGGTGCTATGCTATGAAGATAACAAAGTTGTCCTTTGTTTGTCTGGTGAGAAGGGGTCCAGTGATATTTTCAAATAAAATGAGAAGCACACCCTCTCACGTCGGTAGTCACGATTGCCACTTCCTCATTTGTTTTAACCCACTGCATCATTACCATTGCCCATTTTCGGAGACTCCTCTAATGCTCACGAGGACCTCGGTAGGTCATGTTCTCACCAGTGATATCTAGTCTACACCACATGTTTGTTTGCAGCCAGCCACTAGAATGACACACGTTGTTGAAGGTTGTGGTACCGGATTGACAGTCAAAGATAACAACCGATCATAGTCCCATATGTTCATAACATTCCACAAAATCGCGTAGGATCTATACATCTCAAATGGGTTGAGATTAGATGTCGAAACTTCGCTTCGACCAATAGCGGCAGCACGTGGAGTAAACACTCGCTTGAGCGGGATGCGCAACACAAGAGGAAAATCTCCGAATGAATAGAATAGGAACCAATCACATCCCTTCCTGCATACTGTGCTGGGCATACCATATCTTGTAGTGAGGTATCTGCTCCTGTGATCGTAAAGTAGTCGGTATCTCAAAGAGTCACATGTAGGCATAGTGTAGTGCGTTCCAGTTTCGAGTTTAGGCACAGCACGATGAAAGTCCTTTCTTAATTTGTCATAATCATATAATCTTCGAAGTTTTCCTTTGCTCTAAAGCTTCTTCAGCTATGTCGAAAGTTTCAGCAACTGTGGAAGCCAGAAGTGATTTGCTGGAGTTCCCGCAGCAATTACGAGGGAAGCGAATACTTCTAGCAACGGAGTCTTTCGGGCCTGTAAATGGCGTCAGTAGAACAACTTTAAACCTCGTAGAATATCTTCGAGGAAACGGCGTCAATGTTGCGGTTGTAGCTCCTGAGTAAGTGATCTGGTGGAACATGCTCGTCTTGTCTCAAAGTCCAACACATTTCTATGTCTCATGCCACGCGGGCTTCAACAGAAACACGTTCGTAAATTGGTTGACCTAGAGCAAGGTGAACCAGAAGTACTTGTTGAGCATAGTTGTTCCAAATAAGTCACATATGATTTTCACAGAAATGGGCTCGAGATATGATTGCGAAGCTAAAAGCTCTGGAAAAGGCATTTTTTCTGATTAGTATCTGTAGAATCAGCACCGCTTCAAAATCACGCCTCAGGGCTACCATGGATTCCAATAACCAAATTGAGGTCCGGCTCAAGGGATATCCTCTGCCCTATAATCCCGAGCTATCAGTTGTCTACCCCGTGCGCCTCTCTGTTCTCTACTCTGAAACGTTCAGATCGATTCCTGATCTCATATACCTGGCATCCCCTGCCTCTCTCGGGTTTCAGATTCTATTGCAGCTTCGTCAACAAAAACGTCAAAACAGACCCCCTGTGCTTTTGAACTTCCAAACTGATCTATCTGGATACTGCGAGATCCTCTTTCCAGCACCACTTGACGCGTGGGCAGTTTGGGTGTTTAGGAGCGTGCAAGGTTATTTATTCCGTCACGAATCTGTCCGAACGATATTTTATCCGTCGATCTTCGTACAAAAATACCTTGAGAAGGCGGATATTCAAAAAGAGAAGATGATGAACTTAAGGAGAGGTGTAGACTGTAAAATGTTTCATCCTTCAAAATGTTTAGAGGAGATGCGGAAGAAGTTCGCGCCGAATGGAGAGATTATTCTGGTTACAGTAGCGAGGTTGGCTCCGGAGAAGGGGTTTGAGTTCTTAGCTGAGTGTGTGAAGAAGTTGGATGGAATGGGTTTACAGTTCAAGCTACTTGTTGTGGGAGGGAATTCAAATCCCAAGGTTGAGCAAGAGCTGAAAGGTTTGTTTGGAAGCCTAGTTGAGAGAGGGAAGGTGTCCTTTGCTGGTTTCTTGAAAGGAGAAAATCTAGCGAACGCATATGCGTGTGGTGATATATTTCTACACTGTTCTATAACGGAAACCTTCGGGTTAGTGGTTCTGGAGTCTATGGCGAGTGGTGTTCCGGTCATTGCCAGAGATGAAGGCGGGCCTAGTGAAATCGTTGTACATGAGAAATCTGGGTATTTAGTACCCCCAGATGACCTAAATGGCTTTGTGGGGGGCATTGTAAGCCTGGCTAATGATTCGGAGCTCAGAATGGCAATGAGTATAGAGTCTCGGCGATTAGCTGAGGCACAGACTTGGGAGAAGATCGGAAATCAAGTAGCTTGGAAGATGGCCGAGGCTTTGGTTACAGAAGAAACTATCCTGGCGCCGCGAAAGTATTCTATACCGGTTTATAGTTGGTTGTTGTTAAGTCAAGGGCTAAGAGGCTTTGTGGGTTCTTTGATAGTGGATTTCAGATTGATGGGAGGTCTGGGAATTATTTTGGGCGTCTGGATTGGCTTGGTCATTACCTGGGTTTTGGTTCAGATGGCTTTGATGGCTAAGAGTTTACGTCGATGCTCAATTTAGACAATTCTTGCTTCAATACACAGCTTCGATGGCAATGGGTGTGAACTCTGATGTTCTATGAGAGTAAGTTGTTGTACAAAATCCCTAAACGTATATGCTAAAGAATCTCATCCAAAGTTGGATGCTCAGCAATGTACAGGAGGCTTTTGCTTGCTACGATACTTTTTAGCTATATCCCTAGCTAGGAATTTGCACTTCTGCCGCAGCTTGATGAGAAACAGATTTGAACATGAGATTGATAAATTTCTGTGTGCCAATTTTGTTGGTTGGAATTGTAATATAGGAATTCTTGTTCTTGAAAAGATCATGCTGCTTAGACGATAGAAACTCGTTGGAGCAATGCCTCAATCACAACAAGGTGCAAAACAAGCAAGTCTACTACCGTCTACCTTCCCAAAGTCTCATTGATCTCTTAATTTCTCACAACCTATCCGTGAGGCTGCCGAATGGTGTCCAGTCCGTTTACAATCCAGGGAATTCCGTGCGTAATGCTTCTACTCCAAACGCCTGCGCCAATACAAAACAATATCATACAAGCCAGTATACGCAATCAAGGAACGAAGATCCTTGAAAAGCTTGCCACCTCTCCTCTACAGCAGACACATTTATCAAAGTTATTCATTGCCAACGTGACCCGGCAATCATCACACAAGCTCAAGCAACGGCATGGCCACACAATTATGCTGCGTGGTGAACTCTGGCACACTACACACTGTGGACCACCTTCTCCCATACCTGAAGCGCCTTCTGCCCACGATTTTTGGGCCTGGGGCGAGGCTTGGAAAGCGCGACGGGTAATGATAAGATGCTCTAAGATTTGGGATTCTTCTTCTGGGGTGAGCTTGCCGGTGGAAGATGACGAGACAAAGTTTGAAGGTCGGTGGCGGGTTGAGGTCAGAACCTTTGATCGTTCTCGTTGTGTTAGATCGCGATATAGAGACCGAGTCACGATGCCATTGTGCGCGAAGTGTGTTGAAAGTGCATGGGCATTGGCTCGTTGCTCTGGCGTCTTGGGATAGAGAAGCTGAGCTAAATCTGCAGGATTTAGTGGTGTATCAAAAACGGGACTTGATTCTCGTGTGAATTGTGGAGATCGTTGAGTAGGGGTCCTCCGGCCATCATCGTTTTCGCCGTCAGATTCCCAGTCGTTCTCAGAGTCACGAATTGTTGTAGCTACGGATATGACACTTGTAGCATCATCTTCCAGCTCGTCTCCCTTAGGCAAATAGTTTCCACTGGAATCATCGCTGCCCCACCAGCCCCCAAGTAGCCACCAATCGTACATTTTTTTATCGAGATTTTCTTCCTCAGCGTCTGTCCAAGATTTACCCTCGATTTTCATTCGATTTCTTGTTTCGGCCTCAACATCAACCTTATCATCCTTTGGCAGAGTCAGTTCTCCGTCAATGTTTAACATCCAAAAATTGAGCGAGTCGGGATTTGTAGGATCGCTCTCATTCTGCTCAGGAGGGCCTGACTTTGGCCTTCGTACCTGTCGATCAATTAGTAATTAGTTTCTGAATGCGGTACGATCTGGATAAGAATGCAATGCGTGTTGAGACCACTTACCAGCCATACGAGCCAACGTGGCCGAGCTTGAATTCCTAGCTTCTCAAGCAATTTCAATAACAAAGAAGCCCATAAGCTCATAATTATTCGATTTATAGCCAAGAAAAACTCCAAAGCCAGTATCCATCGTCCGCTTCTTTCTGTGGCGCCTACACCATCACGGACTAGGCGATCGTGGGGACCCTTAGGCTTCTGCACTTTCTGTGCAGTCATCTCTTTTGCATACCCACTTGAAGACTGGTGGAGAAGATCCATGGGCTGGTCTTTAGCTGCAATCAAACCAACATTATCAGCTAGACCATCATTATCTTGAGATGGATCATAGGCGCGGAAACTAGGACCAAGAAGGTGAGCTCCAGTCGTCTCAAGCTCACGCAAACGCTCTTCTTCGAGCCAAGTATGCTTTCCAATGTTTACACCACGGCTTTCATTCAAGTACACAGCTTCACTGGCCATGGTCATAACACTGAACCCGGTTCTCAGCAAAGCAGTGTAGAAGTCCATATGCATCGTGATCCTAATGCTACTCAACGGAACGTTGGCCTGCATGTTGCGGTGGGCATTTAAAATTCGCTGCACGAACGTGTCTTCTGGTTGCTCTTCGCCTGACGATCCATCAGCACCACTTGGAGGTGCAAAGGCCGACAATACTATGCAGATTGTTATAATGATGCTCCTAAGGGAACCTCTTACTACTTACGCAAGGCAGCGCCATATATAATCATGCATGAAATAATTCCACCCAAGACAAGAACGTGAGGAATAAATCCGACAATGCATACCGTAGGAAATCTGGAGCATACATTAGAACTTAAACGATATGCGATATCACACTTGAGGTCTTTATATGAGGAGGTAAACTTACCGGAGAAGACTCTGGTTAGGAAAATCATCTATGGAGAAGGTCGAAATACTCCAGACAATGAAGGACATGAAGGCCAAGCCCCAGAAGCCAGTATTGATTAGACGCAGTCGGCCCTGTAGATTAAAGACTGCCAGAATATGACTTGTGAGATGGTTCATAGACGATAAAAATCCAACCAACAGTACTTCGGGTGTGGTATTAACCCTTTTCATGATCATAGCTCTTGTGATTGCAATCTGGGTCCCATTGGCAGTAGAATTTGAGATACGTGCCATTTTGGTCCCTCCGAAGTTTCCCCATCCAAGCTGTTGGCCGATTGCAGCATCAGCTTCAGCGAATGCTAAAGAGTGTTCAAAAAGTGTCATCCCCGTCTCCGCTGCAACTTGACGACCTTGTATAGCGCACGAGAGAGTCTCCACAAACTGACTGAAACTGAAAGTCTTGAAGAGGGGCCATAGTAAAGACAGCGAGCCTGTTAGGTCCGTAACAGATGGAAATTTGGGCTGTTCGTTGGGCTCCGCAGATATCATGCGCACAGCTAGACATGAGTCTTCATCCGACGCCCCGAACAAAAGCGTTGAGGCCAAAGTGTGTAACATACCGCCGTTCTGAGTAAACATCAACTCCGAATGCTTCGTAGCATTTCCCCACCGCAGCATGGAGAAGTCCGGAGATGTTTGACACTGTATTGACTGAAGGAGCCATTGAGCTTGAACGAGCAGCAAAACAATGGGCACAATTCTCAGGCAAAATCGGACTTTCCATGGTAGTGTAAGATTCCGTCTAGTCGAAGCGTATACAAGGGTACGGTTGAGGACGATGGCCATAATCAAGCAGCATAACGCCCACTTACTGGTCGCATAACTGAATACGCTTCCTATACTTCGAGCTCCCTCAAGTGAAAATCTGGAAGCAATTCCAGTAGCCTGGTCATCCACCTCCACCAATATATCGGTCCCGCCTTGTATAAATTCCCGAGCCTGTCCTGCGGCGGCAGCAGCTGTTGTCGCAGCATCAACTAATCCAGCTCCAGTGGCCTCAGGTATAATTCGTTGTCCCATGCCCTATGATATAGTAAGTAAATCTTTCGTATAGACCTATTCATGCCAGTTAGGAAACCCCGAAGACATACTATTCTGCTGCCAAAGATATTGTCCACAGCGTCCGGCACTCCGAGAAACGAACCAACTTTCATGAACATACGAGGTCCAGCAAGCGCAAGATCTCTGGCAGATGGAACAAACTGCGTCATATTGAAGGACATGGTCCAATTCCCCAGCCGGCCTGGATCAATAGTGGTGGTAGCCATGGTGGTGTTGCAGATGAGGTGATGTTCTGAGACAAGTTGTCAGATGCGACTTCAGTTTGTGTTCGATCATTGGATCCAGATAAGCACAGACATTATCAAGATCAATACAAGCTCAAATCTTCAGACGAAGCACAAGCTCAAATACCCCAGGTTGGCCCTGTTGCTGTTCTTATTGTTGTATAGATCCTGTGGTTGTCATGTTCCTTAAGCCTGTCTGTACGCTGAAGTCACGCATGCACTTCCCCACCACCACCTCGGCCGTGGCCTAGGACCCTACCTAGTCATGATCTAGTCATGATCACCCTATATAATTAGGCCAGGATGCCGTGAGATAGAACAGCAATGAAGTTATAATGGAGCTACAATATAATCGGAATAATAACATTATTTAGAAACGATTCAGTGCAAAATCTTTACTCATTGTTGGGTATCTATCTGTTGAACTCCGTAAAACTTCAAACTCCAGTAACTATAGTGACATGTAGTAGTATTCTCACATTCCGCCCCATTCAATTGAAAACGTCCTAACAGGATTGATTTCTTCAGGCTTGTCATCATCTTTACCGCCTATAAGAAAAGCCTTCTTGACTCTTGTGCCTAGACGACCTCCGCCGACTAAATGCATCAGATCAATCTCCTCATTCCATGCGAAACTAACAGCATCAAAATGTGCATGGAACCGCATGGGGTCTCCTGGATATACGTTATAGTTGCAACCAAACCGTAATCCTGGCCACATATAGTAGCCTTTAGAGTGAAGATGGGCAAAGAGGGGATAAGAAGATGGAACTGAAATATCTGCCTGATATTTCAGGTCGTCTGGAGAGGAAAATGAATGAGATGTAGTTGGAGTTACAGCCCACGGTACATTTGAGTTTGACCTGTTCGATACCCGCGATAAGGGCCTCTCTGTATTAAACAGAGACTCGGGATCTTGGTCTCCAGTCTTGTGAGTAGCCGTGGGATCGGAAGATAAATTCCTTGCACCGAGAGCAGCTTGCTTGCCCAGTGCAAGTTCTTTCCTGGTCTGCAGTTCGATTTCGGCAGCTCTGGAGGCTCTGAGGCCCAATGATTGAACAGCATCCATGTACTGTGACCTACGAGGACCTTCAGAAGCAAAGTGTTCTTTGTGCCATGCATGATCATCCATGATATAAGCGACACCTTGCTCGACTAGCAGTTTAGCTTCCTCGGGCATGAGTTCCATTGGAAGGCCACTAAAGACATTTTGCTGCGGAGACCTAGGAATAGTACCTATGGGAGTGCCGCAGATACGGTGAGTCCTACGAAGGTAAGTTACGACGTCGACATCGAATAACAAGTATCGACCCGCAACCAACGAAATCAGAATAGGTTCGAAGATTGAGCTGCCGGAGCCAGGGGCCAAGCTTGCTGGCCTGGACATAATAGCAACGCAGGTCACTCAGATTGTTATCACTGTAAATTGCCAAGTTAGAAAGCGACTTGGAAAGGTCCAAACAGTAGATAGAACAGTATTGTTCGATGATCATGAATTAAAACATATTTTAGACATCATGTCCAGATAAATCTGGTGTCAGGGGATTGACAGATCGGTTTTGTAATCATATCGAGGATTGTAAGAGAAAGTATTGGATATTTTGCTTACCATTTGAGACAGTTGAGATGTGTTTTGGATTTTTGAGAGATCAAGGTGAACTGAGAATTATGAATTGAAACTGAACCTCAGCAGAAAATATTTAACAAGAAGCGCTGTTACTCTAGCGGCACGCTAACTTAATCGCACTAAGAAGCGAGTGCCAAGCCAAAGCTGGTGTGGTGCTCGATTTCCTCATACGTTCTGTCAACCTATTCACATTCACAATTGTTATTTTCTTTCCGCAACGATCCTCTGAAGTCAAATCTGATATCCATTTCCCTACGATGCCCCAACTTTGGCTTCTTATACCCATGATAACAATTCCTGTGGTACTTTTCATAGGTATGTATAGCAGTTACTAAAAAACACTCTCCACTAAACATGTAGAATGAACTTCTAACGAAAAATAGCTTGGTTGATCGTCTCATCGTGTCTTGGAAATGACTTCAGGCTCAGATATTCAAATGTTTCATTCAACCCTCGAAATGCCGTTTTTGATAGAAATTACATGAGAACAGTCACGTCTAGTGGACAAGGCACTTGGAACCAAATCGAGATGGATGACATGCTCGGAGACAGTCCTAGAAGCTCTTTTGATTCTACACATCGATCATGAATCTGACTGAGCCAAGTCTCAGTATTTTACAAGTGATAATACAACCAATCCATCAAAATTCAATATCAATTTTCGTGGCTTTGGCTGGACCAGCATCTGGACGTCCCTCCTGAGCCTCCGCATCTCCTTCAACCGGAGGCAAGCTGAAAGGCTTAATAACAAGCCCTTTCCTCCTACTTAAAGTAAACGCCAAATCGTCACCAAAGCCACTTGCATCTCCACCGCCACCGCCTTTCTCATGGAAAATTGGTAGCCGATGAACCTTCAACATGCCTTGTGGAGGCTCCTCGTGTACAGTTGTAGCTCCTGGAGCAGCTTTAATTGCTACCGCCGTTGACGGAAATGGTGCTAGTTCTAAAACCCCGTCGCACAGAAGTTCCATCCATCGTGTCAGACCAGTAATCCTTGGATGGATGGTCAGGGGAAGTGTGATCATAGCTGTTAGTTGCGATGGATGCTTTCTGAGCAGAGCCCTGAGACCATGTAGAAACTGTAGAAGTATATTAGGCCGTGAGGCGTCGGAGGGATATAATGCAGGTGAGAGAATATTGGGTACAACAACCCGGTGTATTGAATTAGGCGAGGAGGCTAAATGGGACGAGAGCTGAGCGAGGAATTTAGTGAAAGGCGATGTAGTCATATCAGCGTCCTTAAATTCAAGATTTGGACTACTGCTCGTAACTGCGAAGTGAAGTTGCGCCGTAGATGGCAGGGTAAGACGCTTGCTCAGATCAAAGTCATGGCAGAATATAGTTGACGGCTGTGATCCAGGCTCTCCTGTTGGCTGTGCTGCACTTCTTTCTATGCTAGATTAGTTCTGGAGATCTGAAACTGCTTGTATAGTAGTCTATAACTGAAAACAAAAAGTACTGTACAAAAGTGCAACACCCACCTCTTGCAGCACCAGCTCCGAATTCCCCAAGTCTCTCATATCTCCAAGCAATCTTCATCTTATCTTCAACCACTTTCTTATCTGAGCTTCGAGAAGATTTCTCTGCGGCTGCGATTCCAGGTAATTCTCGAGACCACAATTCACTCACCCCCAAACAGTGAATATGATGTCCTTGAACCACCCCCTCGGCCGCATAATACCGCAACAAAGCTCCTCCAAAATCCGTCGTCCCGCTCTCCTCAACAAGCAACGAGGTACCCAATACTAAGCCCGCATGCCCAGCTAAAAGATTGTCCAGAGAGCGTGTGCCTGTTGATATTGTTGCGCGGCCATCGAGAGGAGAGGGTCTTACACCCGGAATTGCTACCTTCTCTTCTCTACTAACAGCAGCAGTATTGCCTGGCTGAGCGACTACGACATTTCTCTTCCTAAATGACATATCTTATCTCTCCTACCTACCGTCACAATGTTTGTTGCTTCACAATGGCAGAATCAGACGTTCTTTGATCTCAGCGAAGCCGATGTCGATGGCTTTACATCAGCCCTCCAGAAAAAACTCAGCCTTGCCGAATCTGCGCAAGGCTCGACCAAGCGAAATAATTTCGACCACCCCCAACTCCAAAAATTCATTGTTCGCAACGACTACTCTCCCGGCACCAACGATCAAAAGCGCCAGAAAAGCTACGACTACACTGAGGAATACTGTTTTGAATTCGTCAACTGCCGACCAGAATCCCGCGGCAAAACTGTTTACAACATTATTAGTTCGCTACGAAACAACAAGCCCCATTGCGTAACTCCCCAGTTCTTCTTCCACGGCATTGAAGCTGCCTTTATCAAAGTAGCTTGCAGCAAGGCGCGTCTACCAGAGAGACCTTATTCACGAAACTTAGAGTTATACCCACCTGGTAAATACGTCTTCTACTTCAACAAGATCCCTGTGTACGTCTACGTCGGACAGCCCAGATACTCGTACGCAAAATTCAAAGAACTACACGCCCTTTACTCGGACAAGATGGCTTCCCAAGATGCGACGCTCTTTGAAGAGACCTTCACCATCATCAATATCAATGATGAGAAGTATGACCGTGTTTCGCGACTCTCACTTGAGTCTGAGGATCTGCAAACTGCAATGACTCTAGATGTCAATACGGAGTTGTATCCATGCAATAAAGGGGAGAAATTGCAGGTTATGTTGGCTACGTCGCTTGCTTTGGATGGCAGTAAGGAGGAGAAGGGATGGAGAGATGTTGGTAGAGCTGGACAGGGTGCAGACGCGACGTTAGCGGATATGTATGACTACGTTTGCCATGGAAAGCTCTACAAGTTTGAGGATGGGGATGATGAGACAATGTGTGTTCTCTTCTTATCATGGTCGGTTTCCAGCTAACTTTTGTCTAGTAAGGCTTTTGTCTCATTTGGAGGTTTGTTGATGGCCATTGAGGGCAACTACAAAAAGCTCACACCTCTTCGTGTTGAATATCTTTATTTGCTTCTCAAGAAATGAGTGCTCAGTAAGCCCAAACTCTGTGCTGTGTGTATTTGTAATACTAATTCTATAGGCTTCAATATCTGCATGCCTAGTCTTGAAACACTCTAGATATCTGTCATTTCCATTCACATTCATGACTCCACCTCCCTCGCCATGTTTCCTTTCTCTCAGGCATAGTCCCAGCTGGTTTCGCTGGTTAGGCGTTTTATGAATACCAAAACCGGGGCGTAAATGCATTTTAGTTATAGGTCTGGCATAGATGAACTTCATAAGCAGAATGGAGTTGTAAAAGACATTTCTTCGTGGAAGAACTTAGACACTGCCTCGTTCTGAGATAGTCTGTCTATTCAAGAAAGCCTAATTCCAATTCTATACATGATCCCATGCTCCCATGCTCCATCTTCTAGATAGCATGTGCAGGTGTCCTGCCTTTTATGTTGTGTGAGATCTTGATCGGTATCTGCACTTTCCCCAGAAAAATATTCCACTATTATTATCGATGCCTATACCTCCTATATATACAGTTACCTATATCGCAAAAATATCGAACGCCTTTTATCAGCCTCTCATCTTCCCATGACATTTAGTCCACAATACAAGAATCCTCTTAATAGATCACTTATTAATCACTATCCACCTGTCGTTCTAAAAATCCTGGGTCACTCTTGATCCTCCCCTCAAACTTCCTCCACCACTCCTCGAATGCCTTCAAAGGCACAACCTCAACCCCATTCGCCAAATTGCCGCTAAAGCTCGCCAGAAAATTAAATGCATTCTTGATGATCCTCTGCGCAAGCTGTGTCGTGTCCATCCGTGCCCCTCCGGTAGCCCCCGTTGCACCATTTCTTAAGACAACTGCCTGCTCGGAATTTCCGGACCCTTTCTGGGCTTCCAACTCAGCCATCTGCGCCGCTACGCTGCTCGCAGGCTCAATACTGATCCCCAATGTCACTTCCCCGTCTGCGATTCCACTTCCCGTTGCATTTGTGCCATTCTTTATCTTGAATATCGCACTCTCCTTCCCTGCCCCGATCGCACCTAAGAACCGGAACCCAGTCGGCGTGGCAGCTTGTATATATACAGCTGCAGCTGTCTCAGCTGGGAGAACTATTCCGGGTTGTAGAAAGATGACGATATGCGAATAAGAACGGGCGGGGAGAGCGTAGAGAAACTGGGTTGAGGAGGGAATAGATGAGGGGACTGTAAGAAGGGGGCAGCCGGTGGGAATAATGCCGAAGGGTTGAGGGAGTGTTTCCATTTTCGTAGGTGAGTAAGAGGCTCGAGGAGGAGGAGAAGGAGGAGGAAAAGAGTGGTAAAGGAGCTTTTATAATTTTTATTTTTATTTTTTGAAGCTTCGCTTGATGAGAAAGGTTTCCTTTGGAGCTCCGAGCTCTTGTATCAAAACTGTCAGTCCAGCTTAGATCATTGACCCGTGGTTTATTTGGTAAGAACTTGAAAAGCTGCTAGACATGTGAATGTCTAGTTTATTAGATGTAAGTCCCTTAAGTCATGTATGGGATTTTGGGAAGTCTTAGAGTAAATTGGTTGGAGCAGCCTGGTGGTGGATGGAGGGGTAAATATGGCGGGGTTCAAGAGCTTCCAGAAAGATCCAGCGACATCTAACAGCGTCTCATCGCTCTGCTCACCGCTACCAGCAACGCGAAACGAACCATTTTATCTACCTAGGCATTGTTTTTGGATTTCAGCTAGCTCTTGACTTTTCCTCATCAAAATGAAAACCAATTTAGATCTAGCGAACGAGTGTGACAAGTAAGCCACCAAGTTACCCCTCTTCTATCTGGTGTAACCGGACAGACCTCTATTGGGGGGAATACCAAACTATCGGTAGCTGTCTAATAGCTACACAAACCACAAGTGGTTGATATAGAACTTCACTAAGGATTATGAAGCTTCCCATATAAATCAAAGGACCCTGAAGCTCATGCAGCTCTCCTATCAACCCTTTACACCCTTGTATGTATCGACTCCTTCGTTAGCATCTCACCTCCTTTCCATTGCAAGTTCGCACCCGCAGCTCTAGCTATGTCCATATAATTGCAGCCACTGATTCCTATCGTAGGTTTGGGACGACGGAACCTCCCAAACCCCCATAGGCTACGTCTCCGAGCCCGTCTTCAATCGGTTGGCAAAAGTCCCAATATCTGTAAAGGGCGAACTAGAAGTCTCTCGATTATCACGCACAATATCTTGTTTCCAACATCCAACAGAGACTGAGCGTTCCGCGGCGGTCGCCGCCGTCGCTGCTTACTGTATGAACAATATCCTTTGCTAAGAAGTTGTCTACATAGGGAGAGGAGGAAGATTTAGAGTGGTACTTGGAGCATTATGTTTTGACTGCAAGCCTCAACGCCACTTTGGTTTCTCCTCAACTATCACCACTCGATGATTTACTGTTAACCGTGCTGATCTTATAAGGGCGAGAAAACAAAACATTCAAGATATTGAGCGGGTGGAGAGATGAACTCTACCCCGTTTATGGGCCTAACAATGAACTCTTATATTCCGTTGAAAGAGCCGCAAGTGCTCTCTTTGGAATAGTCACCTATGGGGTACACCTGATGGCCTTTGTGCGTGATCCCACCGCCAGTCACGGTCTCAAATTCTGGATACCCCGACGGGCGAAGTCAAAACAGACGTACGGCGGAATGCTGGATAACACTGTTGCCGGAGGCATGGCAACCGGCGAAGAACCTCTAGAATGTGTGATAAGAGAAGCCCAGGAGGAAGCAAGCTTGCCAGAGCATGTTGTCAGGGAGAATGTCAAAGCCGCTGGCATCATAACCTACATGTTGCTGAGAGATGAGAGGGCCGGGGGAGAAGTAGGGCTAGTGCAGCCAGAATGCCAATACGTTTACGAACTCGAGCTTCCCAGAGACGTAATTCCTAAGCCCTGCGACGGAGAAGTCGAAGTATGTTTCCCTGCTTTCCCAATTCCCTCTTCCGCGCCGTGGAATCATCGAAACACATAAAAAGCAGCGTATCAAAACTAACCCCGAGTCGAAACCATAGGAATTCTACCTCTGGACCGTAGAACAGATACAAAAGGCCTTGGCAGCCGGCGAGTTCAAGCCGAACTGCGCGATCTTGGTGCTGGATTTCTTCATCAGACATGGCATTCTGACGCGTGAGAACGAGCCTGATTACGACGAGATCTGGAGAAGGCTGCACCGCGACATTGAGTTTCCCGGACCACATAGGGCGGCATAGAGGTGGGTGGGCTGGTATATAGGGTATATAGGATATACATATATAGTTTTTAGATACTGAATGAGACCGGATTTTTGGATAACAGAATAGTTTGCAGATGATCGGATTATCAACATTTTCCATTGGGACTACGATGAGCAAAGTATCGTTGTCTTATCTTGCTTTGCCTTGCCGTGCCTTGCGAGCTATTTACTGATTTCTTACGTTTCAAAACACGACGTAATTGGAAAAAGGAGAAGATGATTTAGGTATGTTTCTTGGATTATTATACTTCAAACAGAAATCTGTATCCTAAGCTTTCTTTTATGTACAGTAGCTAAGCCTTCCCTCCAATACGACAAAGATGCAACGCCATGCTCAAACCACCGACCCAAAACCTAGGGACAGCTGAGCTATCACCCGTCAAACGCCAAATTCCATTTCCGAAGCAAGAGCGCCGTCGCTGATTACACGTAACAGTAGTACTCTGAAGATTTTTGTATTCGACATCGTGTGTTGCAAACACGTACATCTCATTCATGGGAAAAGAAAATAGGGGGAGAGATAAACTCTCTCTCTCGGGAGAAAAGAACGGAAATATAGACATGGCTTAACCCTCTTCTAGAGGCGACATTAATGGGCTCTTTTGCCGCGTGGGACTTCCTGCCCGACTTCTTCTCCCTGCGCCAAGGTTATGTAGACGTTCTCTGCTTTCTGTGCGTACCACGAGACCGCTTCTTTCCATCGCATTAGGGAAATTGGCTAGGCCAAGTCCTGCAACAGGCGAATCAGAGTAGTAGCTGTTGGATTCGAAAGCCGAGACCGATACTTTTGGAGTCGCGAGCCCGGATGATCGTCCTAGACGCGACCCTTCACTGCTATCGGAATTTTCTGTATCGTCTTGATCCACATCACCAAGTTCGAATTCATTTGCAGCTTCCACGTCTTCATTTACACGCTCGTAACTTGTGGTGCCCCGTCCAAAAAACTTGCCGGCGCCAAAGAAACCGCCGTTCTTCTTCCGCGGGCTTCCTGGTCTTCGGTTACCACGAAGAGTTTTGCTGATTCCTCTATACAATCGAAGCCTTCTTTCTCTCTTCCGGAAAAGATAGCCGATAATGATTAAAATAAGCATAAAGAGAAAGAAGCCGGGGGTCCCTCGAGAGTGCTCCTGTGCTTCGGAAGCAAGCTCCTCGACTACTTCAGTGAAGGTATCGTCGTCTCCAATTGGTACGGGGTTCGAATTCGAGCCAGCTTCTTGAAAGTCTTGGGGGAGGACGCTTCCATCTGGAATGACATTGCTGCCAAATCCAACCGGTAGGGCGGACGCGGTTACCGGTGGTATCTGGCCAGCGGCATAAAGAACCATTTTACCTAGAGTCCAGCTAACCTCTACCCCATCAATTTTGTTCACTGCTTGAAAGGGATCTAGGAACCCTCCGTCTTTCGCGATCGCAGTAACCTCTTTGGTGCCGTTGTAACCCGAATGTGAACTCTTCTCAATACCAACTCTTGGTACCCCAATACCGTCGTGGAGTACACTGATGAGCCATGATGCTTTGAAACACACCTCTTGGGCTGTCTTCGCATCTATCTTGTCGCCCCATTTGCTTGACGACACACCCACCTCGATATCGTCCCACTCTTCACTGCAGAAATCCTTCACCATGCTCTGATACGCAGTAAAGTCGTATGCCTTATCTTTGTGTGCCATTTTGAAAACTTCGTGAGTAGTGTGCCAGTACTCCGAAACCCCCACGAAGTGATTGACATCAAAATCGATGGCTGGTACATGTTGCCCGTGTAGGAGGCAAGGTTGGTCTGCGCAAGGTGCATCCTTATCGAGGAGAGGGTAAGTTTGTCGCAGACATTCATCAAATCGACCAGTACCAAGCAAAATAGGTTCGGGTCCAGTCTTTGTTCCTGGTTCAATTTCATCACCTTTCAACGTGGTTCTCAGTCCTGAAGGTAAACAAGGATCTAGCAGCTCTTCGGCGTCATGGGTGAATGACGCATCCATGAGAGCTTGCACGTATCGCTCTCTTGCCTGGTTGACTCCAAAACCTAACCAAGTGGTGGTAAAAACTTTATACTCAGCTGCAGCGCCGTTTATGGTTCGCATCCGCAGAAGCTTCAGGTCTTCAGCATGCTTGATGGCCTCCGTAGTGTT
>Ga0247807_10000162_pt1 | contig 47300 bp, 44 predicted proteins | sample UWRJL074202C1_FD_179931 | JGI IMG/M metagenome (GOLD analysis project Ga0247807, IMG submission 179931) | Plant litter microbial communities from Arlington Agricultural Research Station in Wisconsin, United States - UWRJ-L074-202C-1 | ecosystem: Environmental > Terrestrial > Plant litter >...
CCCGACTGGCCATCATCGGGGGCGGTGTGGTCGCCGTCGAGATGGCGACCGCTTACGCGTCCTTCGGCACCGAGGTCACGATCCTCTCCCGCAGCGGACTGCTCGCCGGGCAGGAGCCGTTCGCCGGTGAAATGGTCGGCGAGGCCCTCACCGCGCTCGGAGCCACCGTGCTCACGGGTGTCTCCCCCTCGTCGGTGACCCGCTCCGGCGACATCGTCACCCTCGAACTCTCCAACGACTCCACTCTCGAGGTCGACGAGGTGCTTGTGGCCACCGGTCGTGTTCCCAACACCTCCGACCTCGGCCTCGACGTGGTTGGACTGACCGCCGGCGACTGGGTCGACACCGACGACACCCTGCTGGTGAAGGGATTCGACTGGCTCTACGCGACCGGCGACCTCAACCACCGCGCCCTGCTCACCCACCAGGGCAAGTACCAGGCGCGGGCGGCAGGCGACGTCATCGCGGCCCGCGCGAAGGGCACCCCCGTGTCGGACCAGCCGTGGGGAACCCACGTCGCCACCGCCGACCACGAGGCTGTACCCCAGGTGACCTTCAGCGACCCCGAGGTGGCATCAGTGGGCCTGACCGCAAAGGCGGCGGAGAAGGCCGGCTACACCACACGGGTGATCGACTACGACCTCGCCAACATCGCCGGATCGTCCGTGCAGGCCGACGGCTACACGGGTGCCGCTCGTATGGTTGTCGACGAAGACCGCAAGGTTGTTCTCGGCGTCACGTTTGTGGGGCAGGACGTCAGCGAGATGCTGCACGCCGCGACCATCGCTGTAGTCGGTGAGGTTCCTCTCGACCGCCTGTGGCACGCGGTTCCCGCCTACCCCACGATGAACGAAATCTGGCTGCGTCTGCTCGAGACCTACGGTCGCCCCTGACGCCACCGGTGAGTGGAGCATGGCCGGGTGCTGGCGCAGGAGCATCCGGCCCGCACCACCGCATTTATCGCGGGACGAGCAAGCTCTCGTAGACGCCGATCAGCGAGGCGGCAGCGGTCGCCCAGGTGAAACCTTCCGCATGGGCGCGAGCAGTAGTGCCGAGTGCGGCCAGCCCCGGCTGGTTCTCCAACATGTCGGAGATGGTGCGCGCCCACTGCACGGGATCGCGGGTGCCCACCAGCACACCCGACTCCCCCTCGGCGACCGACTCGAGGAGCCCGGTGCTGCGGAACCCCACCACCGGGGTTCCGCTCGCCGCTGACTCCAGCGCCACGAGTCCAAAAGTCTCCGAGTGGGAGGGAACCAGGGTGAGGGATGCCGCGGCGAACAGGTCCGCGAGGTCATCACGGTTCAGCGAACCGACCAGCCGCACGTCGTCCCCCACCCCGAGGGTGTTTGCGAGCTCCACCAGGGAATCCCGGAAGTCCTCAGATCCCTCGGTCGGCTCCCCCGCGATCACCAACAGCGGAGCCCATCCGCTCATGTGGTGCTGGTCGTGGATCGCTCCGAGCATCCGTACGGCGAGGTCCTGCGCCTTGAGCGGCTGCACGCGACCCGCGACCACCAAAATGGGCCGGTCGGGTTCGAGCTGGAGTTTGCGGCGGAGCGCGGCGGAATTCTGGGCACGCGACGGGTGGAAATGGTCGACGTCGACGCCGGGAGGCACCACCCACATCTGTTCCGCCGGGGCGCGCAGGCCGTCGATGAGCGCCGCGACCTCCGCCGAGGACCCGGCGACAACCGCATCGGCCTCGGACGCGAGAAACGCCTCGGTGAACAGGCGCCGGTCGGGCTCCGGGGTGTCTCCGGCTGCCAGGGCGGCATTTTTCATCACCCCAAGGGTGTGGAAGCTCTGCACAAACGGGAGGCCGAGTTCGAGGGCGACGGGAAGCGTGGCGAGGCCACTGATCCAGTAGTGCGCGTGGAGCAGGTTGTACCGGGGAGCGGTGCGCCCCACGAGGGTTGCCACCGCTTCGCCGAACGCGTCGGTGACGGCGGCGAGCTCGGTTTTCGGCAGCGGCTCGAGTGCCCCGGCGGCCAGGGTGCGCAGCGTCACCCCGGGGAACAGCTCGGTGACTTCGGGGGTGCGTTCCGCCCGCGTGAGCAGGTCGACCTCGACCCCTTGGGCGGCAAGCGCGCGGGCGAGATTGACCAGCACCACGTTCATCCCACCGGAATCACGGCGTCCGGGCTGCTCTGCAGGCGAGGTGTGCATGGACACCATGGCCATGGCCTGCAGTCGACGGGTCATGTTGCCACTGTATTCTGCGCACATGACTTGCGGCCGAGAGAGGATACCCGGGCGGGTCGCGGCGACTGCCGCTGCAGCGCACCGAGGCACCACCTCTGAGATTGTGTTGAAGAATTTATCCCTCCCAAACCCCGAGGGCTGCGAACTACTGTCGAGCCTCATCGCGGAAGTCACCCCGTGACAACAATTGTTCTCACGGGAGCCAGTTCGGGTATTGGAGCAATTGCTGCGGCGAGTCTCGCTGAACGAGGGTGGGACGTTGCCGTCGTCGGTCGTGATGCCAAACGTACGAGGGGCGTGGCTGCGACCGTCGGCGGAACCCCGTTCATCGCCGACTACGACCGGCTCGACGACGTACGCGCTCTCGCGGCGGACCTCCTCGCGACGTATCCGCGCATCGACGTGCTGGCCAACAATGCCGGCGGCTTGGTCAGTCGCCATGGCCTCTCGGCCGACGGGCATGAGCGCACCATCCAGCACAACCACCTCGCGCCGTTCCTCCTGACGAACCTGCTGCTGCCCCGTCTGGAGGCCAGCGAGGCCCGGGTGGTCAACACCGCCAGCCTGATGAACCGGTTCGGAGTTGTGCGGCCGGACACCCTCGACCGCACCCGTCTGCCCTACCTCGGCGGTGCTGCCGCGTACTCCGCGGCCAAACTCGCGACGATCCTGTTCACCACAGAGCTGGCGCGGCGGTCGACGGTGACGGCCTACGCCTTCCATCCGGGATTCGTCGCGACGTCGTTCGGCCACGACTCGGTGATCATGCGCGCGCTACTTGCCCTCTCGGCATCCCGACAGATATCCGCCGACCAGGGCGCACAACCGCTCATTCAGCTGGCAGCGGGACCCGACCTGACGGCCGCAAGCGGCACCTACTTCGACGGACTGTTTCCCAACGGCGCGACGGGACGCGGTGCAGATAACGCTGCCCTCGCCTCGCGGCTGTGGGAAGCAAGTGCAGAAATGGTGGGGCTGAGCGGCAGTTAGACGGTCGCTGCCGCGCGGGTACGGCTGGCCAGCGGGATCACCAGCGGGGTTCCCGACTCGGGGTCGGTGAGAATCCGGCAGCGCAGACCAAACACCTCGAGCACCATATCGGCGGTCACGATGTCAGACGGGGCTCCCTGCGCGATGATGCGGCCGTCTTTCATCGCGATGAGGTGGGTCGCGTAGCGCGCGGCCTGGTTGAGGTCGTGCAGCACCGCGACGAGGGTGCGATCGCCGGACGTGTTGAGCTCTGCGAACAGGTCGAGCAACTCGACCTGGTGGGCAATGTCGAGGAACGTGGTCGGTTCGTCGAGCAGCAACAGCGGTGTCTGCTGCGCGAGCGACATGGCAACCCAGACCCGCTGGCGCTGACCGCCCGAGAGTTCGTCGACAAATCGTGCCGAGAGCTCGGTGGTGTTGGTAGCCGCGAGCGCGTCGGTGACGGCGGCTTCGTCGGCGTCCGACCACTGGCGCAGCAGCGACTGGTGCGGGTAGCGGCCGCGGCTGACGAGGTCGAGCACGGTGATTCCGTCGGGGGCGATGGATGTCTGGGGCAGAAGTCCGATGCGGCGCGCGACCTCTTTGGCCGGGTAACTCGAAATCTCGGCTCCGTCGAGCAAAACGTGGCCAGCCGTGGGCTTCAGCAGGCGAGCGAGGGATCGCAGCAGGGTCGATTTGCCGCACGCGTTGGGTCCCACGATCACCGTGAACGACCCGTCGGGGATCACCACGTCGAGCTCGGGGATAACGGTGCGCTTGTCGTATCCGACCCGCAGGCCCTCGACTTCAATCCGCTGTGGAGCCAGCAGCGCGGTGGCGCTGCCTGAAGTGGCGTTCACTCCGACTAGTTTTCGGAGCGGCCGAGCCGCCAGTAACCCATAAACGCGACATCGGTGCGGTGCAGGCCGGTATCGCGGACCAGGAAACGGCGCAGCTCTTTGATACACCCGGCCTCGCCGGCAAGCCAGGCGTACAGGTCGTGTGTTCCGTCGGCGGCGGGGACTTCCCACAGCAGTTCGCTGTCGATGTCGACCTCGCGCAGTGCATCGGCGGCGGACGGTACTTCCGCAGCGCCGGCGGGGATCATCTCGGACACCCAGGCACGCACGGCGCGGTCGAGCGCTTCGCCGCGCTCGAGGCCGGGACGCTGGTCGCGAGCGAGCCAGCAGACGGTGACACCACCGGGAGCGGTGACGGGAAGGATGTCGGCTGTGGTGGGCACCTCGATAAACACCTGGCCACGCGACTTCTTGGGGAGGGATTCGAGAATGCCGCAGATCGCGGGCGCTGCCGTCTCGTCGCCAGCGAGGAGAATGCGACCGGCGGTACCGGGCTTGAACTCCACACCACCGATTTGACGGTCGTCGTTGGGGTCGAGGGTGCGGCCGTCGGGACCGATGACCAGGATCTCGTCGCCGGGAACCGCGTGCATCACCCAGCGGGTGGCCGGGCCAGTCTCGCCGTGGGTGACGAAATCGACGTCGATTTCGCCGAGCTCGGGGCGTGCCGCACGAACCGTGTAGGTGCGCATCACGGGACGCTCGTTCTCGGGGGTGTCACGCCAGACCGAGTACCAGTCTTCGGTGTCACGCGGGAAGTCGGCAACGCTACTGCCGGGAAGGGGCAGCACCAGCTTGACGCGCTGGTCCATACCGAGGAAGTGGAAGTGGGCGAGTTCATCGCCACGGAATGTCACACGAAGGAACGAGGAGCCGAGGGGCACCACAGACGCCACCGTGACCGCGAAAGCAGCGTACGAGACGCGCGGCGGAGCAGCGGTAACGGAGGTGTTTTTCGTAGTAGACATTGCTTCGAGTATGGCATGCCTTACCTAAGTAAGCGAGGATCGGTTTGCCCTGACGGAAGACTCCCAGAGTAACTTTTCCTCGGTTAGCTCGTCGCATCCCCCTGCTGAGCGGATCGTGCTGGTTATTCGATACCCCGTTGTGCCCAATACTTAGTCGACAACCGTTGTAATTGCTGGAAGGGACCCGATGTCGCGCCGACGTCTCGCACTCGCCGCCGCAGCCCTGCTGCTCACGGCACTGACCGGCTGCGCGTCCGGATCGCCCGACACCGTGGCAACACCCGGCCCCGCCGCCACTGCGGTAGCTACTCCCACGGCGACCTCCACTCCCACCCCGGTGGCCACCATCGATCCCGCGGACTACACCTGCGAGACCATCCTGTTGCCCTCGATCCTCGCCGACTATGAGGCGAAGGAAAAAGACGGGTTTACGCTGCAGGCCGACTTTATTGAGCGGTCCCGCAACTTCGGCGGCACCATCGTCAACTTCGCGGAGTTCGGCGGCATCCTCTGCCAATGGGGCTACCCCAGCGGCGAAACGATCGACTACGGCTTCTCCGCCATCACGGACGAGAAGCAGGCCGATCAGTTGACCCAGCTGATGACCGGCGGGTTCGTCGAAGAGCCCGACGATCGGGGCATCCTCCTCGTCAACGCCGATCCCGCCGCGATCACCGAAACCTACCTGTTCACCGACGGGTATTGGTTCTACGGATCCGACCGCGACGTGCTCGACCTCATCGTCGACAACATCCCCGCGCTCTAACCTCAGCGCTGCGGCGTCTGACTTACCACTGCGGCGGGTGGCGGCGCTGCCAAGCCAGGCGGCGCTCGAGCTGTGCCCCAATCGCCAGAAGTACGTGCTCTCCCCCGGGCCGACCGATCAGCTGCACCCCCATCGGCAACCCGTCCGGCGTCTGCGCGATCGGCAGGGTGATGGCGGGCAGTCCGGTCACGTTGGCGAACGAGGTGAACGGGGTGTACTGCACCTGTTGGGCGAAGTTGCGCTCGGCATCCTGCGCGTCATACCAGCCGACCGGCCGGGGCGTCATGGCGAGGGCAGGAGTGAGCACCGCGTCATAGGACGCGAACTGCCGAATGATGCTGCGCTCGAACACGGTGAGCGCGGCCAGCGCCTCTGACACCTGTCGCCCGCTGAGCTCGCGGCCCCGGGTCACCAACCACTGGGTGAGGGGTTCAAGCAGGTCGAGCTCGTCGCCTTCTGCCGGGATGCTCGCCGCCCCAGCCTGCCAAATGGTGCGAAATGCTGGCGAGTAGGTCGGGTCAGGCGTCAGGGCCAGGTCTTCGAGCCCATGCCCGAGCGCCGCGAGTTCGATGACGGCGGTGGAGAGCGCGTCTCGGGCCTCGAGGGAGATATCGATGTTGTACGCGTCGTCCCAGGGTGAGGTGGTCATCACACCCAGCTGGAACCGGCCCTCTCCACGCGTGGCGGCATTCATCAGCGCGCCACCATCCCAGCGCGGGGCGCGCACCGAGTACGGGTAATCGGACCCCTCAATCAGGGCATCGAGCAGCATCGCCGCGTCCGCCACCGTGCGGGCGATCGGCCCTGTTGTGACGAGTCCGCCCAGGGTCCCCAGCCCGCTGCCGGAGGGAACGAGTCCCCGACTGGGTTTGAGGCCCACCAGGCCGGTCGCGGCCGCGGGGATACGGATCGACCCCCCGCCGTCTGAGCCCGGCGCCACAGGAAGCAGCCCGGCAGCCACCGCAACGGCCGCGCCGCCGCTGCTGCCCCCGGCACCCAGCGCGGTGTTCCACGGGGTGCGGGCGGGCGGGGCGACGAGCGATTCGGTATAGCTGGGCAGGCCGAACTCCGGGGCATTGGTTTTGCCGAGGCTGACGGCGCCGGCACGATCGAGCACCTCAACGATCTCGTCGGATTCGTCGGGGATGAAGTTCTCGAACAGCCGCGATCCGAAGGTGGTGCGCACCCCAGCCCGGCGGGAGAGGTCTTTGTCGCCGAGCGGCAGACCCCAGAGCGGCGACGAGCGTCGCGGCTGCGCCTGCAGTTCTTCGGCGCGCTGCAGCGCCCGTTCGGCCGTCACGGTGGTGAATGCGCCGAGCTCGGGATTAAGCCGCTCGATACGCGCGAGGTAGTGCTCCGCCAGCTCCACCGCCGTCACGTCTCCGCGTTGCAGCCAATCCCACTGTTCTTGGGCCGTGAGGTGATGAAGTTCGAACATTCGTCGAGCCTACGAGACGCGGGCGCAGCGCGTATGCGGCGGGCGCGGTCCGGTGCTGAAGATGCGAATGGATGCTTGACAATCCACGCCCGGGCTGGTTGGTTAGTTACATGAGTAACGAACCAACGAACATGGCACGTTGCGAGATGCGCCATGGATGAGTCTCGACCGATCTTTGTGCAGATCGCCGAACAGATCGAGAACGACATCCTGAGCGGAACCCTGCCGGAAGAGGCGCAGGTGCCGTCCACCAACGAGTTCGCGGCGTTCTATCGAATCAATCCAGCAACGGCAGGCAAGGGCGTCAACCTCCTCGTCGAAGCGGGAATCCTCTACAAAAAACGTGGCATCGGAATGTTTGTCACGTCAGGGTCCCGCGCACGCCTCGTCACCCAACGACGCGAAGAGTTCCACACCGAATACCTCCGACCCCTGGTTGCCGAAGCCGCAAAACTCGGCATCACCCAGCACCAGCTGGCCGACATGATCCGCGAGGAGAAAAGCGCATGACTGCACTCATCGAGGTGAACAACCTCACCAAACGATTCGGCAAACTCGCCGCCATCAACAACGTGAGCTTCACCGTCGAAGAAAACACCATCCACGGCCTGCTGGGCCGCAACGGCGCCGGCAAAACCACCCTGATGCAGCTACTCACGGGGCAAGAGTTCGCGACGAGCGGCAGCATCCGAGTCTTCGGAGAAAGCCCCGTCGAAAACGCGCGGGTGCTCAACAAAGTCTGCTTCGTCAAGGAGAGCCAGAAATACCCGGAAGACTTCACTGCCACCCACGTCTTCCGCAGCGCTCCCTGGTTTTTCCCCGCCTGGGATGCCGACTACGCGCAGCGACTGATCGCCGACTTTCGTCTCCCGGTCGGCCGCCGCATCAAAAAACTCTCCCGTGGCCAGCTGTCGTCCATCGGGGTCATTGTGGGACTCGCGTCCCGGGCCCCGCTCACCTTCTTCGACGAGCCGTACCTGGGCCTCGACGCCGTAGCACGGCAGATCTTTTACGACAGGTTGCTCGAGGATTACGCGGAGCACCCGCGCACCGTCATCCTGTCCACCCATCTCATCGACGAGGTCAGCGACCTGCTCGAAAACGTGCTGGTGCTCAACGACGGCGAGGTGATCATTGATTCAGACGCCGAGTCGCTGCGAGGTTCGGCCACCACGGTTGTGGGCAAACGTAGTGATGTTGAGGCGTTCGCCGCCCACCGTGAGATCCTGCACCGCGACGGCATCGGCGGCATCGCTACCGTGACGGTCGCGCGGCTGAGCGACACCGAACGATCCGAGGCGCTCGCCCGCGGCCTCGAGCTCTCCCCCGTCTCGCTCCAACAACTAATCGTGCAGAAGACAAAGGCTCCGAGCCAGGAATTCGAGCAGAGCGCATGACCACCACACTCGGCGCGGTGACACCCGCTCCCACACCCTCCTCCGTATCCGTCCCCGCCAAAGGAGACACAATGAACCGCATCACCGCGGTCGCCAAACTGCATTTTGTGAACCTCTGGACCGTGCTGTGGGTGCCCGGGATTATCCTCGCGATCATCCTGGCGATGAACCTCGCGATCTGGTGGCTGATACTCAGCGCGGTCAGTGACACCACAAACCAGGCCGACGTGCGCGAGGGCTTCGGCTACAGCGGTGCCGTGTTCTACATCTTTGTCCACATGATGGTGGTGGCCGTGCAGGCCTTCAACCTGACGTTCCCCTTCGCGCTCGGCTATGGCGTCACCCGTAGACACTTCTACCTCGGCTCGATGCTCGCCTTCGCCCTGTTGTCGGCGTTCTGGGCGGTGGTGATGACGGTGCTGTCGCTCATCGAGCAAGCAACCGACGGCTGGGGTCTCGGCGGGGCGATGTTTTCGTCCATCTACTTCGGTGACGGGGCGTGGTGGCAGCGGCTGTTCCTCTTTTTTGTGACGTTCCTGTTTTTCTTCTACATCGGTGCTGGCGTCGCGACGCTGTACGTGCGGTGGAAGGCGAAAGGCTTGCTGGCCTTCTTCGCCCTTCTCGCCGCTGCACTGGTCGGCGGGTTCGCGCTGATCGTCCGCACGGACAGCTGGAGCGCAGTCGGCGACTGGTTCGTCACCAATGGCACCTACGGGGTAGCAGCCTGGGCGTTGGTTCCTGCGGCACTTGCCGCGCTGGCCGGCTACTTTGTGTTGCAGCGGGCCACACCCCGCAACTAGTGGCGAGTAGTGGAGTCGGTCCCGGCGGGCGCACCTGCCTCCGCCGGCTCGTCCCGCGCGCGTAGCTCCTGGTAGGCGGTGATCTGCACCCCGCCGGGAGCTTCGAGCCGCGCGTTCAGCGAGTTCCACGGGGTGAGGGTCGGCGAGGCGAGCACGGAGGCACCCGCAGCCTCCAGGGCGTTGGTGGTCGCCGTGGCGTCCTCCACTTCAAACGCCACCCGCACACTCAGTGTCGACCGGCGACTCACTGGACGCCCCACCTCCACCTCATCGATGTGCCGAACCTGGGCGGGATTCGCGATCTCCAGGGTCGCCGTTGGCACACTGAGGATCGTCACGTGCGCCCCATCACCCCCGGCAATCGACTCGAGTTCGGTGAGGCCGAGAGCATCCCGAAAGAAGCGCACGGCCGCGTCGTAATCGTCGGTTTCCACAATCAACCGGAGCTGTGATGCAGTCATGGGCCCACCCTAGATCGCGTGCCCGAAGGCCGCCACTGATCGGGCGCGCCGTCCTCCCGTCTCGTTTTCTGGTACATTTGTGCCACTATTGCCGGAACAGACGCTGCACACCCGCAGTGCAGTTGGGCAGCGTAGAGGGAGCGGCAGCACACATGGGGTATCTCTTTTTGGCATTGGCCATCGTTGGCGAAGTCGTGGCGACGAGCTTCCTCAAGCTGACAAGCGGCGACCGCGCGCAGTGGTGGGCCTACGTTGTTGTTGTGGTGGGCTATGTGTTTGCGTTCGGGATGCTCTCGCTCACCCTCTCCCGCGGCGTTCCACTCGGCATCGCCTACGCCATCTGGGCGGGTGTTGGTGTTGTGGCCGTCGCCCTGATCAGCCGCTTCTTTTTCAACGAGTCCCTCACCTGGGTACAGGTCGGCGGCATGGTGCTCGTCGCGGCCGGTGTTGTCCTCCTTGAGCTGGGAGGCAAGCACGAGTGACGCTGACTCCCAAGGGTGAGGCCCGCCGCGCCGCGCTGATGGACGCCGTGCTGCGGGTGCTCGAGCTGCACGGACCCGGCGGGGTGACCCATCGCGCAGTCGCCACCGAGGCCGGGGTTCCGCTTGCCGCCGCCACCTACTACTTCGCGACCATCGACGACCTGCTGGTGAGCGCGCTCACCCGGGCGACTGCCGACCAGGTCGACCTCTTTGCGTCTCTCGAGACCCCCGACATCGCGGCCTTCGCCCGGGCTCTCTACGCCTACACCCACACCAATCGGGCCTCGGCCATCGCCCAGTATGAGTTGCTGTTTCTCGCGATGCGGCGCGACAGCCTACGTCCGGCCGCCGACGTCTGGTACCAAACCCTCGAAAACGCGGTGCGGGGCACGGGTCTCGACGATCACGCCGCCGTTGTGGCGGCTCTGGCCATTGATGGTTTGCTGTTGCGGATGCTCTGGCACGGCGACCCCTCGTCGGTTGACGAGATCGAGTCGATGCTGCGGAGCATACTGAACCGCTAAGCGCACGGACCCGGACGCAGCGCACCCCGCGCCGCGCGTTACTTGAGGGACTTCTGCATCAGCACGGTGCCCAACCAGCGCCCGAACTTGAAGCCCACCCGGCCCATGTGGCCGATCTCCTTGAACCCAAAGTTTTTATGCATCGCGACGGACGCCTCAGCACCCTTGTCGGCAATAACGGCGATCACTTCACGGGCGCCGGCCGCCTTCGCGCGGGTGAGCAGTTCCTGCATCAACGCCTTGCCGAGCCCCTTGCCGGTGGACGCGGGGCCCAGGTAGATGGAGTTCTCCACCGTAAAACGGTAGGCGGCCTTCTCCTTCCACGGCGCGACAAACGCGTATCCGAGAATGATGTTGTTGGGACTCACCGCGACAATAAAGGGCATCTTCGCCTTCTGCGCGCGGGCGAACTTGCGCTGCATCGCGACCAGCGTGGTCGGCTTCTCATCAAAGGTGACCATCGAGTTGAGCACGTAGTGGTTGTAGATTTCGCGCACGTGCGGCAGGTCGGCAGGCACGGCCTCGCGGATGCTGTACTCGAAGATCGGCAGCGGCTCCGGGGCGGGGCGCAGGTGCGCGGGAAGGCTGCGGCGGGGCTGGTATTCCTCTTCGAGCACTTAGGGTCCCTTCGCGGCGATGTGTCCCAAGTTTAGGGTGTGCCGCCCACGTCGCGCGGGGCTGTCAGGGAAGCGACGCGGACGCCCTGCACGCCGTTGTTAGGCCCGCAGGCTCCAGTCGACGGGGTCAGCGCCGAGCTCGGCGAGCAGGGCGTTCGCCCGGCTGAAGGGGCGGGACCCAAAAAAGCCGCGCCGGGCCGAGAGCGGACTCGGGTGCGCGGACACAATCACCGGGGTGTCCCCGAGGAGAGGTCGCAGATTCTCGGCATCCCGACCCCACAAAATCGCGACGAGTGGTGTGCCGCGGGCGACGAGCGCCCGAATCGCGGCCTCGGTCACGGCCTCCCATCCCTTCCCTCGGTGGGAGCCCGCGGACCCCGGGCGCACAGTCAGCACGCGGTTGAGCAGCAGCACCCCGTTCTCGGTCCAGGCAGTGAGGTCGCCATGGGTCGGTGTCGGGATGCCGAGGTCGGTGCCCAGCTCCCGGTAGATGTTCTGCAGGCTGCGCGGGAGCGGGCGCACGGCGGGGTCGACGGCGAAGGACAGGCCGATTGGATGCCCCGGGGTCGGGTACGGGTCTTGTCCCACAATCAGCACCCGCACGTCACCGAATGGAGCACTAAAGGCGCGCAGCACGTTCGGTGCAGCGGGCAGGAAGCCGTGACCGGCGTCGACCTCTGCGCGGAGGAAATCAGCCATCGTGCGGAGGGTACCCGCCACAGGCTCGAGGGCCGCCGCCCAGCCCGGGTCACCGATCGCGGTGAGCGCGGCGAGGTCAGGGTGGTCAGCGGAGTTGGCGTGCTCGGGCGAACTCATGCGCCGAGCGTGCTGACGAGGACACCGTTGTCGGCACTTGTGACCCGCCAGACGCTGCCGAGGCCTTCCACGTGCAGTGTGCCGTCGCCAACGATGAGCACGGTGTCTTCATCGATTGCCACCCCACCGCCAACCAGGCCGGCTTCGGTGGAGGCGATAAGTCTGCCGAGTGTTCCCCACTGGGCGGCGTGCACATCGACGGCGAGGTCCACGAGGCCGAGGCCCTCGGTGACGGTCACGTCGTCGAGGTCTTCACCGGTGTCTTCTGCGGCGATGGGCACGTCGCCAATTTTCCAGCCCCCGATGATCGCGGTGTCGGCGGCGAGCGCGGCCCCCGCGGAGTATCCGAGGTAGGGCAGGCCGTCGGCGACAAGCAGCCGGATCTCGTCCACGATGGGGGTGATGGCGTCGAGGTAGGCCGGGGTGAGCCCTCCCCCGATGAGTAAGCCGTCGATGTCGGAGAGCAGCGCCGATTCAGCCTCGGAACCGTCGGAGAGCACGGTGATCACCGGCGAACACGACGACACCCCCGTGAGCATCGAGAGGTAGTTGGCGTGAGCATCCACTCCGGACGCCTCATCGGACGTGACGAGCAACACGCCAATGCGGGGTATCACCCGAGCCGCTCCGGCTGCCCGCGAGTCGGCTTCGGTCAGGAAATGGCGAAAGAGGTCTTCCGACCATCCGCCGCCGACGAGATGAATGCTCATGGGGTCTCCTCGGATCAAACGGCCGCGCGTAACCGCGCGGGTGTTACCCCTCTAACGTAACGGGAGGAAGCGACGACCACGGGAAGGCGATCCACCGCGACGTGGTTCGCCAGGTGAAGTCGGGAACGTGGACGGTGCCGGGCTTGGTGTAAAGAACAACGGTGCGCAGGTCGGCGCCGGCCGCGCGCAGCAGCTCCACCACCATGGCGAGGGTACGGCCGGAGTCCGACACGTCGTCGACCAGCAGCACACGCTTGCCCGACAGCGAGGGCTCGTCGAGCATGGGCGGAAGCATAATCGGGGCGGGAAGCCGCTCGTTCACACCGGAATAGAACTCGACGTTGAGGGCGCCGCAGCTCTTGACGTCGAGCGCATACGCGATGGCGCCGGCGAGCAGGAGTCCACCGCGGGCGATCGCGATGACGACCTCGGGATCAAAATCACTGTGGGCAACATCCCGCGCAAGATGGCGCGCGGCATCCCCGAATTCCAACCATCCGAGCACCTCTTTTTCGATAGCGGTGTCGTCAGTGGTCTCGTCGGTTGTGCTTCCCATGGGATCAACGGTACCGGCCATTTGGCAACCCGTTGACTGCGGGCCCTTTCCGACCGCAGACACGAGGATGTGTCGTGATATGTACGAAATATCAGAGGACTACCATCCGGTCATGGAGAAGCTGCTGCGTGGGCGTTCCGGCGCCATCACCCTCGGTCTTGTGGGGTACCTGTTCCTCGTCGAAATGGTGAGCGGAGTGCTCCAGGGCTACTACATCCCGCTCATTCCCGACCTCACCGAACATCTCGGAATCCGCGACGCCGACTTCAACTGGTTCGAGGCCGCCCAGCTGCTCCTCTCGGCGATTGTCGTGCCGATCCTCGCGAAACTCGGCGACCTCTACGGTCACCGCCGCATCTTGCTGGTCTCGACCGTGGTGACAGCGGGGGCCACCTGGTGGCTCGCGTTCACGGGTGACTTCACCAGCTTTCTTCTCGCCTGGGCGCTGCAGGGCTTCTACGTGGTGTGGCTGCCGCTCGAGGTGGCGCTCATTTTCGACCGTGGGCGCACCACCGGCACCGGCGCCTCCCAGACCCGCAAAGCCGCCGGACTGCTCGTGGTGGCGCTCGAGGCCGGCGCCATTCTTGGTGCGCTCGGCGGTGGCCGGGTCTTCGCAGCCCTCAACAACAACGTCTCCGTCACCCTCATGATCCCGGCGATCGCGGTCACCCTGGTCTTCTTCGCCATCCTCTTCGGCGTCCCCGAGTCGACTCCCGTCGCGGGCCGCTCACTCGACTTCGCCGGATTCTGCATCCTCACCATGGGCCTTCTGCTCATCACCAGCGGGCTCACCTTCCTCCGCATCAATGGGCCAACAACCTGGTGGGTCTACGCGCTGATGCTCGCCGGTGTGCTGGTGTTTGTGCCGTGGTCGCGGTATCAGTTGCGACGCGACGACCCGGCGATCGACCTGCGGGTGCTGCGCCAGCCGAACATGTGGCCCATCCAGCTGACCGCGGGGCTCATCGGTATCAGCCTTCTCGGCGCGCAGGCTCCGCTGTCGACATTTGCCGGGTCGGATGCTTCGGACGGCCACGGTCTCGGTCTCGATGCGTCCGGCATCTCCAACATCATTGGCGTCTATTTGGTGTCAATGATTGTGGGCGCTCTCCTCTTCCCCCTGCTGTCGACCCGCACGTCACCCCGGATCGCGTTGATCACGGCTGCGTTTTGTGTCGCGGCGGGTTACCTGATGTTCCTGCCGTTCCACTCGTCCGTCACGGCCGTGGTGATCAACATGGCCGTCGCGGGTATCGGTTCCGGTGCCCTGGTGGGCGCACTGCCCTCGGCCGCAGCCGCGGCCGCTCCGCGCGGGCAGACCGGTATCGCCACAGCCCTGACCAACACCACCAAAACCATCGGCGGGTCGTTTGCCTCCGCCGTGTTCGCGATTGTGCTGGTCTCCACCGCGGTAACCCAGACAGCGTCGAGCCTGCTGGATTACCTGACGGTGTTCACCATTTGCGGTGGAGGCGCGCTCGTGGCCGCGATCCTGCTGTTTATGGTGCCGAAGCTCGCGTTCGCCGACTCCGACGCCGACGCGCTGGACGTCACCGCGTCCGTGTAGGTGTAGGTCTTACAGCTTGGGCTTGAGTTCGCCGCGGGCAACCTTGTGGGCGGCAGCCTGCGCGACGGGCTTCACGATCACGAGGTCGATGTTGACGTAGGGAGGCAGCTCGAGCGAGTGCACAATCGTCTCGGCGATGTCCTCGGCGAGCAGCGGGTTGGCGACGCCTTCGTAGACGGCGTCGGCCTTCGCCTGGTCTCCGCCGAAGCGCACCAGGGAGAACTCTTCAGTCTTGACCATTCCGGGGGCAACCTCGATCACACGGATCGGTTCGCCGGCGAGTTCCAGGCGCAGCACCTGAACCAGCGAGTGCGCGGCGAACTTGGCGGCGTTGTAGCCGCCACCACCCTCGTACGCGATGTGTCCTGCAGTCGAGGTGACGGTGAGGATGTCTGCACCGCCGGCATCCACCGCTCCCGCACGCAGCAGGGGAAGGAGTGCGGCGGTGACACGCTGGACGGCGATCACGTTGATCTCGTACATCCAGCGCCAGTCGTCGGCCGACCCCGCTTCGATGGACGACGTCCCTACGGCGCCACCGGCGTTGTTCACCAGGGCATGCACTCCCCCGGTCGATACGAGGAAGTCGCGGAGGGCGTCGACGTCGGCCTGGCTCGTGAGGTCGGCGGCAAAGATTTGCGCACCGGTTTCTGCGGCGAGCGCCTCGAGGCGATCGGCGCGGCGAGCAACGCCCACCACGTCCCACCCGCGCTCACGGAACAGGCGAACAGTCGCCGCTCCAATACCCGAACTCGCACCGGTCACAACAACGCGTTTAGTCCCCATAGCTAAACCGTATCGTGCGGACGACTAGGCTTTTGCCAATGCCGAACCCCGTGTCACCGCCGACGTCACCGCCCGCTGCTCCGGTGAAAAAACGGGTGCCCTTTTGGGACAACGCGCGGTTCGCCACGATCACCCTGGTGGTGATCGGACACGCGATCCAGCGGCTCACCAGCGACTCCAACCATGCGTACGTTCTGTACCTGTTTATCTACGCGTTCCACATGCCTGCGTTTGCGATGATCAGCGGGTATTTCTCCAAGTCGGACCCGCCCGGGCGCCGGCAGATGATGAACGTACTGACGAACATCCTGCTTCCCTACGCCGTGATGGAGATCATCTGGACCGTGGTGCAGGCACTCGTGGAAGGCAAACGTGAGTTCAACCCGTCTCAGCCGAGCTGGACACTGTGGTTTCTGCTCGCGCTCGGCATTTTCCGGCTAATTTTGCCGTACCTCGCGCTTCTGCGCTGGCCGCTCGCGTGGGCCATATTCGCTTCCGTGAGTGTGGGGTATTTCAGCAACGTCGACAGCACGTTCTCACTGTCGCGCGCCATCGGCATCCTGCCGTTTTTTGTCCTCGGCTGGAAGGTGCGCGAGTGGGGTCTCGTCGACCGCTGGCGTTTTGTCGAACACCAAACCTGGCCGATCCGTACTGCGTCAATCGCTGTTCTCGGCGCCTGGCTTGCCGTGGTGTGGATTTTTATCGCGCAGTGGCGCGAAGTCACCCTGCACCACTGGTTCTTCTACGACGATTCCTACACCGACATCGGCGGCGGACAGTGGTGGGCCGGGTTTGTGCGGCTGGGGCTGATTGTGCTCGCCACGATTCTCAGCGCCGCGTTTTTCACGCTGATACCGCGGCGCGAAACGTGGATGACGGCATTTGGGCAGTCAACAATGTATGTCTACCTGCTCCACACCTTTGTTCTATATCCCCTGCGTGAAACCGGGATCCTCAAGGGCGAACACTCGTCGGCGATGTGGCTGGTGAGTATGGTCTTCGCGGCGATCGCCATCACCATCGCGCTGTCGAGCCCACTGGTGCGACGAGTATTCCGCCCCCTGGTCGAGCCCAAGGGCAACTGGCTCTTCGCCGACCACGAGGAGCACCCGCCGTCGCGGCGGGATCCGACAGGATCCCACCGCCCGACATAAACCACGGGCACACCGTCGCGACGCCCCGTGTGAGTGCCTAGGAGTGGCCGTGACCGCCCACGCGCTTGGGCAGTGCGAAGACCAGCGCGAAGGCGACCACTCCAAAGATCGCACTGAGCAGCAGTCCCGATGCCGCGGCGTCGGTGAAGGCCGAGGCGAGCTCGTCCTTGCCCGGTCCCGTCACGTTCAGGGAGCCAAAGAACACACTGCCCACAACGGCGATACCCACGGCGCTTCCGACGCGCTGCATCACTCCGACCACACCACTGGCGGCACCGGCTTCGGTGCGGTCAACGGTGGCGACGATGAACTGCGCGTTGGGGGCGATAAACAGACCGTTTCCGACACCCGCGATGAGCAGCGGCACCAGGAGCATCCAGTTGGTGAGATCCGGTCCGTCCACAATCTTGAGGACGAGCCACACCCAGATGAGGCCGATCGAGAGCAGGCCAACACCCACAATCAGCACGGAGCGGCCGAGGCGCTGTGACAGCTGGTTGCTCTGCGACGAACCGATGATCGAGCCCACCGCGAACGGGATGGAAACGAGGCCCGACTCGAGGGCGCTGTGGCCGAGACCGGACTGCCAGAGGATCGAAATGGTGAAGAAGATACTCGTGAACGACGCGAAGTAGACGAGCGCAAGGATCGTTCCGCCGGTGAAGGCCGGGTGGCTAAAGAGGTGCGGGGGAACCAGCGGGCTGTTTCCCCGCTTAGAGAACGCGACTTCCCAGAATGCGAATGCCACGATGAGCAGCGCGCCGGCCGCGAGGGTGAGGTAGGTCCACAGCGGCCACCCCTGGTCCTGTCCCTCGATGAGGGGAACAAGCAGGGCGATCAAGCCGGCAGAGATCAGGAAGAGTCCCACCCAGTCGATGCCCGCGCGGGCTTCGCCGGTGACACCGGACTCAGCGCCGTTGGGCAGCAGGATCGCGGCGGCAATCAGCGCGATGATTCCAATGGGAAGGTTCACCCAGAAAACCAGGCGCCAGCCCTGTTCGTTTCCGAACGCCTCGATGATGAGGCCTCCGACGATCGGGCCGAGCGCGGTCGAGACACCGATGACGGCACCCATAATCGCGAAGGCCTTGCCGCGCGCCTGCGGCGGGAAAAGAAGCTGGATGACGGCGGTGACGGCCGGCACAAACAGACCGCCCGCCATTCCCTGCACAACACGCGCGATGATGAGCTGGACGTCATTCTGCGCGAGACCACAGGCGAGGCTCGCCGCGGTGAACAGGGCGAGGCCGGTGAAAAAGACCCACTTGTGGCCGACGCGGTCGCCGAGACGACCGGCGGGGATCAGCACCAGACCGAAGGCGAGCGCGTAGCCGGAGATGATCCAGGACAGCGTCGCCTCGGAGGCGCCGAGTGTGCTCTGGATGGTCGGCAGGGCGACGTTGACGATGGTTGTGTCGAGCAGCGCCATAAACATACCGGCGAGCAGCACAATCAGCGCCTGCCAGGCACGTTTGGGGATCACGGGAGCCTCGGGGCGCACGGTTTGAGACATCAGGATGGGTCCTTTCGGGCCGACTCGTCGGCAAGAATTGTGGGGAGTTCAGAAAGAAGGTGGGTGTGCCAGGTGATTTCGGCACGGAGCCGCGCGACCCGGTGGGTCAAAATCACCCGTTCGCCGACGGTGAGGTAGTGGGCGATCTCGACGTTGCGCGCTTCGCGCTCCCGGAGTAGCTCTTCGAGGTCGGCGAGTCGTTGGGCGATCATCCCGGGGACCGCGTCGAGGCGATCGGGATCGAGCCGGGCGAGAGCGAGGTCGAGCGGGTCGGGCTTGATCACAATGGTGCGGATCGCGTCGTCCAGGAGTGCTGCGAGCGCAACACGGCCGGCCTCGGTCACCCCGTGCACAACCCGTTCGGGATAGTTGCCCTCCCGTTCGGTGCGCACACTTTCGAGCAGCCCCTCGGCGGTCAGGCGCTTGATGGCGCCATACACGGCGCCCACGGTGATGTCTGTCCAGCGGTGCACGTGCTCTTCTTCAGCGAGGAGCCGAAGCTGGTGGCCGTGCATGGGGCCACGCTCGGCGAGCGAGCCGAGAATAAAGATACGGATGGAAGACACAAGCGACTACTCTCGCACGAGTAGTCGATGTCGTCAAGGCAGAAAAACACTGGTTTTTTTCTGGGCGAAACCGTGATCGCCGCACACCATGCATTACGTACTGTGTCGCACCTCATTGCCCTCACCAGCCCCTCTTCTTAGGCTCACTGACGAGCGGACATCCGACCCGCTCTCCCCAACCGTCGAGGAGACGCGACCATGAGCGACTGGAAGTTCGAAACCAAGCAGGTTCACGCCGGCGCTGCACCCGATCCGACCACCAACGCACGCGCGACGCCCATCTACAAAACGACGTCCTACGTTTTTAACAACGCTGACCACGCGCGCAACCTTTTTGCGCTCGCGGAGTTCGGCAACATCTACACCCGCATCCAGAACCCGACACAGGCTGTTGTTGAGGAGCGCGTCGCCGCGCTCGAAGGGGGCACCGCCGCCCTCCTCGTCGCCTCGGGCCAGGCCGCCGAGACCTACGCCGTACTCAACATCGCGCAGGCCGGGGACCACATTGTGTCGTCGTCGTCGATCTACGGCGGAACCTACAACCTCTTTAAGTACTCGCTCGCCAAGCTCGGCATCGAGACCACCTTTGTTGAAGACCAGGACGACCCCGAGGCCTGGGCCGCCGCCGTGCGCCCCAACACCAAACTCTTTTTCGCCGAGACCATCGGTAACCCGAAGATCAACGTGCTCGACATTGCGCTCGTCGCCGAGGTCGCCCACAACAACGGTGTGCCGCTCATCGTGGACAACACCATCGCTACCCCGTACCTGATCCGCCCGTTCGAGCACGGCGCCGACATCGTGGTGCACTCCGCAACGAAGTACCTCGGCGGCCACGGCACGGTCATCGGTGGGGTCATCGTCGACGGCGGAACATTCGAGTGGTCCAAAAACGTCGAGAAGTTCCCGGGACTCACCGAACCCGACCCGAGCTACCACGGCGCCAGCTACACCACGGCGGTGGGCGACGGCATCGCGTACATCATCAAGGCGCGGGTGCAGCTCCTTCGCGACTTCGGTGCGTCCATCTCCCCCGACAGCGCGTTCAGCCTCATCCAGGGAATTGAAACCCTGAGCCTGCGGATCGAACGGCACGTCGCCAACGCCCAGGCGGTAGCCGAGTGGCTCGAAAACCACGAGGACGTCGCGTCAGTGAACTACTCCGGCCTCCCGTCGAGCCCCTGGTATGCGGCCGCCAACCAGTACGCACCCAAGGGCGTTGGTGGTGTGCTGTCGTTCGAGCTCAAGGGTGGTGTCGACGCCGGCCGTGCGCTCGTCAACAGCGCACAGCTGTTCAGCCATGTGGCGAACATCGGGGATGTGCGCAGCCTCATCATCCATCCCGCCTCCACCACCCATTCGCAGCTCACCCCCGAGCAGCAGCTGACATCGGGAGTCACGCCTGGCCTGGTTCGCCTGTCGGTGGGAATCGAGAACATCGACGACATCATCGACGACCTCGCGGCCGGTTTCGCTGCGGCGCGCGCGGCGACAAACGTCTCTGCCTCCGCCTGATCGTCACTGGCGCACCTGCGCACCCCGATTGGCTCGCGGCGTAACAAAGCCGCGAGCCATTCGGCTGTGCCGGATACTTGCGACAGACACTTGCGACAGACACTGTGGCGCAGCGAGACTGTGGCAAATACTGAGGCGTAGACATGGACTGGCAAACACCCGAAGACACTGTTCCCTCGGCTTTTATCACCGAGGCCAACGCGCGATCGCTCCTGGGAAAACCCCCGGCGACCGGCGCCTGGCGCGTCGGCGACCCACCTGGCGACCGGCACTTTGTGTCCATCGGTTCGGTTGAACTCGAACGCGGTGGCAGCATTCCGGCAGTGCGCATCGCGTACGAGACCTTCGGCGAACTCAACGAGACACGCTCCAACGCCGTGCTGGTGCTGCACGCCCTCACCGGCGACAGCCATCTGACGGGCGCGCCCGGCAACGGTCATCCCACCGCGGGCTGGTGGGGTGGCCTTGTCGGGCCGGGGCTCGCGATCGACACCGACCGCTGGTTTGTCGTCGCCCCCAACATGCTGGGTGGATGCCAGGGCAGCACGGGCCCGTCGTCGTACGCCCCCGATGGGGTCGAATGGGGTTCACGGTTTCCGTTTATCACCATCCGGGACCAGGTCACCGCGCAGGTCGCCTTCTCGGATGCGCTCGGTATCGAGCGATGGGCGGCCGCCATTGGCGGGTCTATGGGTGGGATGCACGTGCTCGAGTGGGCCATCGGCTACCCCGACCGGGTTGAACGGGTGGGCATTCTTGCCGCTCCCGAAGCGACCCCCGCCGACCAGATCGCCCTGCAGTCGATGCAAAAAGATGTCATCCGCATGGACCCCGCGTTTGCGGACGGCGCCTACTACGACGCCGCGGAAGGCGACGGCCCCCACCGCGGTCTTGCGCTCGCCCGACGGATTGCCCTGCTGAGCTACCGCTCCCCCGGCGAACTGAACGAACGGTTCGCGCGCGCCTGGCAGAGCGGGGTCACTCCCCTCGGCGACGGCGGGCGCTACGCCGTCGAGAGTTACCTCGACTTCCACGGCAACAAGTTCACCCGTCGGTTCGACGCCAACAGCTACATCACCCTGGTCGAGGCGATGAACTCTCACGACGTGGGTCGGGACAGGGGCGGTGTCGCCGCGGCGCTCCGCCAGGTCACCGCGCGCGCGCTTGTGTTGGGCATCGACACGGACCGCCTGTTCCCCGTCGAACACCAGCACACCATCGCGCAGCACCTGCCCCATACCATCAACGACGGGCGCGCGGTGATCACTACGTCCCACTTCGGACACGACGGATTTCTCATCGAGGACGAGGTTGTCGGCGGTCATATTAGGCGACTGCTCAACGACTAACAACTAGACAAACGAGCGACTGTCACCTTCGCTAGAGTGTAGCCAGGGGGAAACACCATGGCTCCACCACTGATCGAAGAAGAACGCCCTGCCGTCATCCGGGTGGCGATAGTCGACGACCATCGACTGGTACTTGACGCGCTCACGGCCCGCTTGCACGAACCCGACAAGGGCATCGCCGTGGTCGCCAGCGAGACCACCTGGGGTGGGCTCATCACGAACCCCGACTTCCCTGTCGACGTGGTGGTTCTCGACCTGCGCCTCGAAGACGGCATCCCCGTCGGCACCAAGATTCGTGCGCTCACGGCAATCGGTGCGGTCACCGTTGTCATCAGTCGCCACGCCGACACTGCGTCGATCACGACGGCGCTCCAGGCCGGAGCCCTCGGCTTCGTCGCCAAAACTGAATCCGTCGATGAGCTCATCGAAGCGATCCGTGCCGCCGCGGTGCACAAACAGCATCTCTCCGACTCACTCAAGGCTGCCCTCGCCGAATACACTCCCACCCCGGATCCCGGCCTCGGCCGCCAGGAGCTGCGCGCGCTAATGCTCTACGCCGGTGGGCGTTCCATCAAGGAGGTCGCCTACGACATGGAAACCACCGAAGAGACCGTCAAGTCGTATATCAAACGCGGTCGCCGCAAGTACCGCGACGTTGGAATCGACGTGGGCACCCGCATTCTGCTTCGGCGCCATGGAATCCGTGAAGGGTGGCTCAGCCCGGAGTAGGACGACCGGTCGCCGCCCTCCGGAGTGGTGTACCTCGATCCCCGCGCACTGTGCCAGCATCGAACTGTCATGGAACTCATCGCCAAGGAACGCGATCGCCTCCTGCACCGTACTGCGCGCGCCCTCGGGCTGACCGGCTCAGTGCTGTCGCTGGTCGGCGTGGTGATCCCCGGCGTGGTGCCGGCACCCGTCGTGGGGCTGACCCTGCCGCTGTACCTGGTGTTGATCGGCAGCCAGATGATGGTCGGCCGCAGCACGTCGCGGCGGTGGGTCGCCGTCGGCCTGGTCTCGGGGCTTGCCGCCCTGGTGATCCTCGCCGTTCAGGCGCCCACGGCGGATGCCGCCGCGGCCATGGTTCCCCTGGCCGCCGCCGGCCTCGCGAGCCTCTCGCTCGCGGTCTCCCCCACTCTTGCCTGGCTGGCCCTGTTCAGTGCCCTGGCGATCACCAGCACCACACTCGTACAGCGGGCGAGCGCCAGCGACGACTGGATCTCGCCGCCCGCCCTCGCGGTGCTGATCGGCTGGATCCTCACGGCGCTTGCGGGGTACTGGCTGGCGGCGAGTGTGCCCCGAGCATCCCGACGCATTTACAGCATTGGCAAGGCCCACCGGGCCGAAAGGCAGGCGAGCGAAACGGAAGCGCAGCGTCGCCAGTCCGCCCGACTGCTGCACGACACGGTGCTCGCCACTCTCACCCTTCTCGCGCACTCCGGTGTCGGCGTCGCCCCGGCGGCCCTCCAGCAGCAGGCCAGCGACGACGCTCGGCTGCTGCGCCAGTTGCGCCTGGGTGCCACCCCCACACCCCAGTCGTCGGGCTCCTACAACCTCGAACCCGTCGAAGAGACCGTGCTGGGTACCACCCTCGAATCCGTCAAGCAGCGCTTCGGTCGTATCGGCCTCGAGGTGACCTGGCACGGCACCGGGCAGGTTCTCCTCCCCAGCGACGTGCTCGATGCGTTTCTCCTCGCGTTGGCCGAGTGCCTCGAAAATGTGCGCCGGCACTCCGGGGTGACCCAGGCCGACGTCACCATCACCGATGACGCCACTACGGTGCGCGCCATGGTCACCGACTCCGGAATCGGGTTCGACTTCGCTGGCATCGACGAAGACAAACTCGGGTTCAAAGAGTCGGTGGTGGCGCGGCTTCGCGAGGTCGGCGGCAACGCCCGGCTGTTCTCCAGCCAGGGCTCGGGCACCACCGTGGTTCTCGAGGTTCCCAAATGACCCGCGCAGAGACCGCCGAAGCAACCCGTCGCGGCCGGCATACCAAACCCTCCTCCCCCGGAGTCGCCCGCGCGTGGCGCCAACCCAACGAGCGGGGCGCGACCCTCGGAACCGGGCACCTGGGCCTCGGCGCCAGTGTGCTCTGTGTGGTGCAGGCCTTCTACGGGCTCGCGCTCTTCGCCGCGCACTGGGACTCCTACCCGCGCACCCTTCCCGTGGTCGGCGCCTGGGCGCTATACCTCGCCACCATCGCCGTGGCGATCATCATCCTCTCCACCCTCGGCGACCGCCTGCCGCTGTGGATCTACGGCGTTTTTCTGCTCCTGCTCGCCGGTGTTGTTGTCCTCGACTTCGTCGCGATCTGGCCGCTGGGCGACATCGGTGGGTACGCCACCGCCTCCGTGTCAGCGGGGTTCGGGCTACTGCTGGTGGTGACGTTGCGCGCCGGGCATGAGTTGATTGCCGCGGCATCCACCCTCGCCCTCGCCTTTTGCACCGCCATCGCCCTCACCACCCCGCTCACCCCGTCGACCCTGCCGACCCAGCTGAGCACGGTCGCCCTCGCGGTGCTGCCGAGTGTGCTCGGGGTGATGGTACTGCGCGGGTTTCGGCGGATGGTGCAGGTCGAACTCGACCGTGTGCTGGTGCAGAGCACGGTGTCGGCGCCGCGGTTTGCGGTCGGGATGCTCGCGTCCGAGGAACTCGCCCGGCTCGACCTCGACGCCGAAGAACTCCTCGACGCCGTCGCGACCGGACGCACGCCGCTGCCGCTGTCCCCGGAGGACGCCTCGGTTGCGGCGACACTCGCGACCGAACTGCGGCTGCACCTCATCGAGGGGCGCCGAGAGACCTGGCTGTACCATGCCGTCACCGAGTCCGAACTGCTCGGCAAGGCCGTCTCGCTCACCGACCGGGGCAGTCTGGCCGGTCTGCTCGACCCGACCCAGCGCGACGGTTTGTTGTCGGGAGTGTGGTTGATTGTCAGTGACAGCGTCAAATCGAAGGCACCACGAACCGTGCAACTCACCCTCGGCCCGCGCCCACAAACATCCGAACGGCTCGCGGGAAATAGGATTGCCGTGCCGATAACAATCACAACGACCAATCTGCCCCGCAATCGGGTGGATCCCGCCATCTGGGATTCCATCGGAAAAATAGGGCGATATCGCGATTCGACCCACAACGGCAGTCTGCGCCTCGACATCACGTGTCTTGTGGACAACCCCGCAGATCGCTGACGCGGCACCCCTTTTCAGAACACCGCCCCACCTGCACCACCTGCACCACCGCCCCAGAACTGAACCCGAGATTCCCGAAGAATAATGAGGTTTTACCGTGAGCAATGCTGCCGCTCCCATCCGCCTGGCGCTGGTCGACGACCATCGGATGTTGTTGGGTGCGTTGACGGAATGGATCCGCAACGCGGCAACTGACATTGACATGGTCGCCGCAGTGGCCACCTGGCCCGAGCTGCTCACCCACCCCGCGTTTCCGGTCGACGTGGTGCTGCTCGACCTCGACCTCAAAGACAACATCCCGGTGTCGCTGAAAATCGCGACCCTCAAAACCACGGGTGTGCACGTGGTGCTGATGAGCACCTACTCCGAGCCGAACGTGGTGCGCGAAGCCCTCGCCGCCGGTGCCCTCGGCTACATCGTGAAGAGCGAAGACGCCAGCATGATCGCCGAGTCCATCCGCTCGGCCGCCAAGGGTGAGTCGTTTATCTCGGCCGAGCTCGACCTCGCGCTCAACGCGGGCGAGGTCGGCGGAGCGCCGAAACTCAGCGCACAGGAGCGTCGAGTGATGGCCCTCTACGGCGGAGGCGAGCCCGTGAAGGCTGTCGCCTTCCAGCTCGGCATCTCCGAAGAGACCGCAAAGAGCTACCTCAAGCGCATCCGCGAGAAGTACCGCGTTGCGGGTATCGACGTCGGAACAAAGGTGGCGCTACGAAAGCGAGCCATCCAGGACGGCATCCTGCTCCAGACGGAGACCGCCGGCTCCCTCTGAGTCGTCTCCCGAACCGTCGGAACCATTGTGTGTGACTGACTGAGCGTCGGCCGCACGACGCTGGTGGATGCCCAGCATCAGACTCACCACCACCAGGATCACGGCGGGAACACACAGCGCGAGACCGACCCAGGTGGGCGCGAGGTATCCGTAGCCGGCGGCGATCACCACACCGCCGAGGTAGGCGCCGAGGCTGTTGCCGAGGTTCAGCGACGAGTGGTTCACCGCTGCCGCGATGGTCTGGCTTTCGCCGGCGACCTCCATCAGTCGCATCTGGATGCACGGCGAGAGGGCGGATGACGCCGCGCCCACCATCATCAAAAAGACCAGGAGTCCGGGAACAGTCTGCGCCGTGAGCGCGAGGCCCAGCAGCGACACCGCGAACACTCCGAAGAAGATAAACAGGCCGCGCATCAGGTTCCAGTCGGCAACGCGTCCACCGATGAAGTTACCGATGGTCATTCCCACGCCGAGCATCACCAGCGCGATGGGCACCAGCGAGGCGTCGAGCCCGGTCACTTCGGTGACGATTGGGGCAACGTAGGAGTAGACGGCGAAGAACCCGCCGAAACCAATGGCGCCGATCGCGAGCGCGAGCCAGACCTGGATGCGACGGAACGCACGCAGTTCCCGGCGCATGGTCGCCCCGGGGTCCCCGGCCTGGTGCGGCACAACGAGCCAGACGGCCACAAAGGTGAGCGCGAAGAGCAGCGCAACAACGAGGTAAGCGACTCGCCATCCGGCGACCTGCCCGAGGAAGGTGATGGCGGGCACACCGATGATGTTGGCAATGGTGAGTCCGGAGAGCACCAGTGCGATGCCCTGCCCCCGCTTGCCCGGGCCCATCAGATCGGCGGCCACCAGCGCCGCGATGCCGAAGTAGGCACCGTGCGGCAGGCCCGCCACAAACCGGGCGAGAAGCACCAGGCCAAAGGAGGGCAGCAGTGCGGACGCGACCGTTCCCACCGTAAAGGCGACGAGCAGCACCAGCAGAAGCTGTTTGCGGGGGAAGCGTGCGGAGAAGGCCGCGATGGTCGGGGCACCGACCACCACCCCAAGGGCGTAGGCGGAGATGAGCAGGCCGGCGCGCGCCGTTGCTTCTTCCTGCGACGAGGCCCAGAGGTCGGGCAGCAGGTTCTGGGCGAGGTCGGGCAGCAGGCCCATCGCCACAAACTCGGTGGTGCCGATAGCGAACCCGCCGAGCGCAAGCGCGAGGAGGGCGAGGCGTGCGCGGCCGGGGGTGAGCCCGTGCGCGGGCAGTGCGGCGGACGACACCGTGGTGGAGGAGGTCAAGGGCGAGCCGTTCTGTATCTCGGGTCAGACGCGGATGTCGGGTGGAACAGGGGCGTCTTGCAGAGGAACGCTCGCCGTCGAGCCGTTACCTGGAGGGGCCTCTCGGCAATGAAGCAACTACTACTGTAGATCGCCTTCGACGATGGCGCGCTCGAGGCGTTCAACTTTTCCGGTCAGTTCTCCCGTGTGGCCCGGGCGAATGTCGGCCTTGAGAACCAGCGACACCCGGGTGCCAAACTTGCCGACGGCCTCGGTGGCGCGTTTGATGACGTCGAACACTTCGTCCCAGTCCCCCTCGATGGTGGTGAACATCGAGTCGGTGTGGTTGGGCAGGCCCGAGTCGCGCACGATGCTGACGGCGGCGGCGACCGCGTTGTGCACGGAGTCACCGGCGTCGGCTCCGCCACTCGGAGCGATGGAAAAGGCAACAAGCATGAGCTACTCCTTCAGTGATGAAACGGGTGGGGACGCTACGGGTGCGGCTGGCGGATCAGTGGATGCAGCAGGGCTGTATGCGTCGGTGGTGACTGCGTCGGCACTGAAAGCGTCAGGGCTGAATGCGGCGGTGGTGGATGCCCCGGGGCGACGAATCATTGTGATCAACGCCGTCACCGCCCACCCCAGAAGAACAAACAGCAGTACATTGCGCGCAGTGAGGATCACCAGCAACGTCGGCTCGAGCATCACCACGGAGTTGTAGAAGTGCGGGTAGATCGCCTGGGTCAGCAGCGCCATGCCCAGCACCAGTGCAGCAGGGACGCGGAAGGATCGCCCCTCACCCTCCAGGCGGGTGGCAATACCGAGAATGATCGGAACGCTGAGCCAGCCGATGAACTGGGGAGATCCGACCTTGTTGAAGGCGATGAGCGCCACCACCAGGGCGAGTGCGAGTACGGGCAGGATCTCGGCGGCGGGGATGTGTCGGCGCCGCGCGAGCATCCCGAGCCCACAGAGCGCGAGAACCGCGATCGCCAGCAACGGTGTCATGAGGGAGGCGGCCGTGGCGACGTGGGCACCCGTCACCTGGTAGGTGAGGATGTCCATGTCGTAGTAGACGGTGGCGCCGGGAACACCGGCGAAGGCCTGCCACATCCAGAAGGTGGTGATGGGGGCTTCGATCTGCAGGCCGCGGCCGGTTTGTTCGGTGATAAAGCTCAGCACGTTGACGCCGCTGCCGAACGCGAGGGCAAACGCGACGATCACAACGCTGGTGAGAATTGCGGAGACGACGACCTTGCCGCGGCTCGGCAGCACCACCACCAGGGCGGCGAGGAGAGCGGCGGGCCAGATTTTCATCCACGTGGCGACGGTGAGCAGCAGTGCGGCGATCCCGAGGCGGCGCGCGATCATCGTCACCGCGACCAGGGCGAGCGGGATGGTGATCGAGTCGATCCGGCCGACGGCGATGGGGCCGAGGAGGGCGAGGAAGGCGAGCCACCACCAGCCGAGCACCAGCGGGGACTGCGCACGACCCCAGCGGGTGAGGGCAGCCAGGCCCACGGCGTTGAGCACGGTCACCAGCAGCAGCCAGGTGATGCCGTAGACCCCGAACCCGAACAGCGTCGCGGCGAACATGGGCACAATCGCGGCGATCGGGTACACCCAGGCGCCGCTGATGCCGGCCCAGTAGTTGGCATAAACGCCCTGTTCCATCCACTGGCGGTAGACGTAGGTGACGTCGTTGAGGCCGGATGCTTCGGGGTACAGGTTCAGGTAGATCAACCACAGGTGCACCACAACAAAAACGAGCCAGAGCAGCGAGCGGCTCTGGGCGACGGCACTGAACGTACTCGCGGAAAGCGGGTGTGTGCGGGCGTCCGTCATGGCCTCAAGCGTATCCGTACCGCGGTGCGCTTCGGACGGCGGCGCGAGGCCGTGTGCCAGGCTGGTGCGCTCGCTGACGGAGGACGCTGCGCTCGTGCTCGGCGCTACTGGTCAGCGAGCAGTTGGGCGATGGTGGCCGGTACTGCGGCGGCGAGGTCGAGGATCGTCAGTGGTCCCCCGGCCGACGCGCGCGCGGCGGCGAGACCGTGGATCACCGCTGCCGTCGCAGCCAGTCGCGCCAGCAGTGCGGGGTCGCCGGGGATGTCGCGGGAGTGGGTGGCGACGAGTGCGCCGAGGATACCGCCGAGCGCGTCGCCGGCGCCCGCTGTGGCGAGCCAGGAGGGGGCGAATGCCGCACTGATTCGGGTGCCGTCGGGCGCGGCGACATAGGTGGTGTTCCCCTTGAGCAGCACGGTGACCCCGAGGCGTTCGGCGGCGCCGATCGCCGCCCCGGCGGGATCTTGCCCGATGGCCTCGGGAGTTGTTCCCAGTACCCGCGCCAGCTCGCGATAGTGCGGGGTGATCACGGTGGGGCCAGTCGCCCCTTCATGGAGGTCGAATGCGCCGCCGTCGAGCACCAGCGGGAGTCCTTGGCCGACAGCCTCGTCCATTCGCGCCCGGGTCGCTGACCCCCGCGTCTGGTGGTCCATCCCGGATCCAATCAACCAGGCCTGCACCCGGCCGGGCCCGGCGACGGCCTCAGGGCGTCGTTCGAGTACAAAGCGGCTGGCCCGCTTGGGACCGAGGTACCGCACCATCCCGACCCCGGTGCGCAATGCGGCCTCCACTCCGAGCACGGCCGCCCCGGGATACTGTGCGCTGCCGGTGATCACCCCGAGCACCCCACGGGTGTACTTGTCGTCGGTAGGTTCGGGCACTCGAATGTGCTGGGCGGCATCGGCGGGAGTCCACACCGTGTAGTCGGTCATGTGCCCCACGATAGTTCGACGGGGCACGGCCAGGGAATATCGAGTACCCCTCTAGGATTCGTGTGTGACCTCCACCGATATCTCCGTTCCTTCCACCAGCGCCGATGCGGGCACCACAACACCGCTGCTGTTCCGCCCGATGACCCTGCGCGGCGTGACGTTGCGCAACCGGATCTGGGTCGCGCCGATGTGCCAGTACTCGGTGGACAAGCTCGACGGTGTTCCCCACGACTGGCATCTGGTGCACCTCGGAGCGATGGCCACGGGAGGTGCCGGACTCATCATTGTCGAGGCATCTGCGGTGAGCGCCGAGGGTCGGATCACCGACCGCGACGCCGGAATCTGGAACACCGAGCAGCGTGAGGCCTGGGCCCACATTGTGGAGTTTGTGCACGCGCAGGGTGCGGCCGCGGGGATCCAGCTGGCCCATGCCGGTCGCAAAGCATCCACCTGGCCCGCCTGGGGCACCACCAACTCCGGCTCAGTACCGCTGTCCGATGGCGGCTGGCCCACTGTCTCGGCATCCGCCATTCCCTTTGGCGATTACGCCACCCCGGCCGCCCTCGACACCGCCGGCATCGACGCCGTGGCGGGCGATTTTGTGCAGGCCGCGATCCGCTCCATCGAGGCCGACTTCGACCTGATCGAGATTCACGCCGCGCACGGCTACCTGCTGCACCAGTTTCTCTCGCCGCTCAGCAACACGCGCGAGGACGAATACGGCGGCAGCCTGGAGAACCGCGCTCGCCTTCTGCTGCGTATCGTGCGCGAGATCCGTACCGCGGTCGGCGAGAGTGTGCCGCTGCTCGTGCGTTTCTCTGCGACGGACTACGCCGAGGGCGGCTGGAACCAGGAGCAGACCGCGACGGTCGCCGAGTGGGTGCAGGCCGCCGGTGCCGACCTGATCGATGTCTCCTCGGGTGGCAACATCAGCGGCGTACGCATCCCGCTCTCCCCCGGCTACCAGGTGCCGTTCGCCGACTTTGTCCGCTCGACCGCAGGAACGCCCACCGCGGCCGTGGGCCTCATCACCGATGCTGCCCAGGCCGAGCAGGTGCTCGAGGCGGGGTCGGCCGACGCGATTCTGCTCGGCCGCGAAATGCTGCGCGACCCGCACTTCCCGTTACGGGCCGCCCACGAGCTCGGTGCGGAGATCGACTACTGGCCGGGCCAGTACGAGCGCGCGAAGTGGCGAAACTGACGCCGGAGCATCCCACCACCGCACGCCTGAACGAGGTCGTCAGCGGCGTCAAGTTGGTCAGCGACGCCGTGTGGCGTCTTGCACCTCGCCGACGAGCTCCTCGATGATGTCCTCAAGGAACATCACGCCGCGCGTCGCACCCGTCTCATCAAAGACCCGCGCCACGTGCACACCTGATCGGCGCATAGTCGCGAGCGCGTCTTCGAGGTCGGTCGCCAGATAAATCGAAATGAGCTGGCGGATGCGCTTGGGCGGCACCGGCTCGGTGAACTCATCCTCGTCCACGTCAATGACGTCTTTGAGGTGCACGTAGCCCGATGGCTCGTCCTCGGCGTTCAGCAGGATGTAGCGGGAGAACCCGTGCTGGGCAACGGCCCGCTCGACATCGGCGGGGGTCGCGTCTTCGGGGAGGCTGACGAGGTCGGCCATCCCCACCGCCACGTCCTGGGCTTTTTTGGTGGTGAACTCGAACGCAGCGTTGAGCGCTCCGGTGTTGTCCTGCAGCACACCCTCACGGGTCGACTGCGCAACGATGTTCGCCACCTCGTCGATGGTGAAGATGCTGTTCGCTTCGCTCTTGGGTTCGATTCGGAACAGCCGCAGCGCCCCGTTCGCCGTCGCGTTGAGCGAGACGATGATGGGGCGGAAGATCGTCGCGATGAACACCAGCGGCGGGGCGAGCAGAAGCACGGCCCGGTCGGGCACGGAGAACGACAGGTTTTTGGGAACCATCTCGCCGAAAATCACGTGGAGGAACGAGACCAGAAGCAGCGCGATCACAAAGGAGATCACACTGACCAACTCTTCGGCGAGGCCCAGCAGATGCAGGGGCTGCTCGATGAGGTGGTGGATCGCGGGCTCAGACACGTTGAGGATCAGGAGCGAACAGACGGTGATGCCCAGCTGGCTGGCCGCGAGCATCAGGGTGGCGTGCTCCATTGCCCACAGTGCGGTTTTCGCCGAGCGCGAGCCTGACTCCGCCAACGGTTCGATCTGGGAGCGTCGCGCCGAGATGATGGCAAATTCCGCGCCGACAAAAAATGCGTTGACACCGAGAAGGATCACGAGCCAGACAATGCCTACCCAGTCGCTCATGTGCGGTCTCCCTCGGGTTGGGCAGTGCGGGATCGGGAGGAACGGGTTTTGGCCACGAGCACAGGCTCCTCGGGCACGGCCGTGGGGGTGTATCGCACCCGGTCGATGCGGCGGCCCTCGAGCCGTTCGATGCGGAACACACCGTCGTCGACGGTCACCACGTCTCCCACAACGGGAAGGCGACCGAGCTCGCTCATAAGCCAGCCCGCCACGGTTTCGTAGGGGCCCTCTTCTGGCACCTTGACGTTGGTGCGTTCGAGCAGTTCATCAGGACGCAGGATGCCCGGGAAGGTGAACCAGTCGCGGCTGCGCACCACGTCGGCCTTGGTGCGGTCGTGTTCGTCCGACACCTCGCCGACGAGTTCTTCCACCAGGTCTTCGAGGGTAGCGACGCCGGCGGTTCCGCCGTACTCGTCCACCACCACGGCCAGTTGGAACCCGCGCCCGCGCAGTTCAGCGAGCAGGATGTCGAGTTTCATGGTTTCCGGCACACGCAGCGGTTCGGAGGCGAGCGCCGACACGGGCACGTCGCCGCGCTTCTCGCGGGGAACAGCGACGGCCTGTTTGACGTGTACTACGCCCACAACCTCGTCGATGCTCTCGTCGAGCACCAGAAAGCGCGAGAAGCCAGTGGCGCGGGCCAACGCGATCACGTCGGAGGCGTGATCGGTGCGGTCCACACTCTTGACGCGCGGACGCGGTGTCATCACGTCTTGCGCGGTGTGATCGGAGAACGCCAGGGTGCGCTCGAGCAGGGTCGCAGTGTCGCGGTCGAGGCTGCCCTCCATGGCGGAGCGGCGCACAAGCGAGGCCAGTTCTTCCGCGGTCCGGGCGCCCGAGAGCTCTTCCTTCGGCTCAATGCCAAGAAGCCGGAGTACTCCGTTGGCGGTGTTGTTGAGCAACGACACCACGGGACGGAACACCATGGTGAAGCCGACCTGGAACGGGATCACCACCTTGGCGGTTGCACGCGGCAGGGCGAGTGCAATGTTCTTCGGCACCAGCTCGCCGATGATCATCGAGACGAGTGTCGCCAGCACAATCGCGATCACACTGGCGACGATGGGCACCACACCCTCCGGCACCCCCAGGGAGGTGAGCGGAACGGCGAGGAACGTGCTCAGTGCCGGCTCGAGTGTGTATCCGGTGAGAAGTGTGGTCAGCGTGATGCCCAGCTGCGCGCTGGACAGGTGCGTGGAGGTGATTTTGAGCGCCGCAATGGTGATGCGGAGATTGCTCTCGCCGCGCTCCTGGCGTACCTCGAGATCGGAACGATCGAGGTTCACCAGGGCGAATTCGGACGCGACAAAAAGACCGGTGCCAACCGTCAGCACAATGCCAACGCCGAGCATAAGGAGTTCATACATGGTAAAAACCACGCACTAATTCGGAAGGGGAGGGCAGCCGATGCATACCCTGAAGACTGGGAGGATGGTCATCCATTGTCTGCTGAGTATATCGAGCCTTCGCTACCAGGAGACGGGTAGCGCCTTACCTTCTTCATATCCGGCGGCACTCTGAATTCCGACCAGGGCTTTTTTGTGGAAATCGTCGACACTCGTCGCACCTGCGTAGGTGAATGAGCTGCGCAATCCCGCCGTAATCATGTCGAGCAGGTCCTCGATCGAGGGACGCAACGGGTCGAGGTAGATCTTCGAACTGGAGATCCCCTCGGCGAATAGCGTTTTGCGCGCAAGCTCGTAGGCGTCGAGGCGTTCGAAGCGCTGCTGCACGGCCTTGGTGGAAGCCATGCCCCAGCTCTCCTTGTAGACCCGGCCGGTGGCGTCGGCATTGAGTTCACCCGGTGCCTCGATGGTTCCGGCGAACCAGGAACCGACCATCACCGATGCGGCGCCAGCCGCGAGGGCGAGGGCGACGTCGCGCGGGTAGCGCACTCCCCCGTCGGCCCAGACGTGGGCGCCGAGCTCACGGGCGACGGCGGCGGTCTCGAGAACTGCGGAGAATTGGGGACGACCAACGGCCGTCATCATACGTGTGGTGCACATGGCGCCCGGGCCGACACCAACCTTGATGATGGAGGCACCGGCCGAGACGAGGTCGCGCACGGCACCTTCGGTCACCACGTTGCCGGCGACGAGCGGAATTCCGAGGCCCAGCGAGGCGACGGTGGAGATGGCACGAAGCATGCCGTCCTGGTGACCGTGCGCGGTGTCGAGAACCAGCACGTCGACCCCGGCAGCAGCGAGTGCGCGCGCCTTTGCCGCGACATCACCATTGATACCGAGTGCTGCAGCGACCTTGAGGCGGCCGTCGGAGTCGGTGGCGGGTGTGTACAGCGTGGACCGCAAGGCGCTCCGACGACTGAGCGTTCCCACCACAACACCGTGGTGCAGAACCGGCGCGAAGTCGATGTCGGCCGCCACCATCAGGTCGAAGGCGGCGCGGGGGCCGTCGATGTCGTCGGCGTCGATCGAGGTCAGCGCACCGTGCACCAGGTCGCCGAGCTGCGCGTCCGGCAGGGCGGTGCCGAGTCGGGATGCCGGGATGCAACCAACAAAGGTGCCATCAGAGTTGTGCAACACAATGCCGTGGCCTTCGACCGCAGGAATCTGCGTGAGCGCTTCGGCAACCGTGTTTTCGGGAGCGAAGTTCAGTGGGGTGTCGAAACGCACAGGCTGGTCTTTGACCCAGCGGATCGCGGCATCGAGGTCTTGCAGGCGCATGTCCTGCGGAAGAACACCGAGTCCGCCGCGGCGCGCGAGGGTGGCAGCCAGTCGCGGTCCGGTCACCGAGTTCATGTTCGCCGATACCAGCGGGATCGTTGCACCCGTGCCGTCTTCGGGTGCCAGAGACACATCGAGGCGGCTGGCGATGGACGATCGGCTCGGTACAAGGAACACATCCGAGTAGGTCAGATCGTGTTCCGGCGTTGTTTCGTAAAACTCCATAAAAATAACGCTAGCCCCTCGGGAGGGGGAGACGCGCACCTCCGTCAGACACATTAGGCTTAACGAGGGATGCGGCCAGAGTCGGCCGCATACAACGGAACGCACAATCGAGGAAAACGAAAGTGGGCGGTCGGCTGTGTCTAGCCAGATAACCGGAGTCACCTCTGAAGATGGTTCGGCGGGTGAGTTCGGCGCAAACGAATGGCTCGTCGACGAAATGTACGAGCGATTTGTCGTGGATAAAAACTCTGTTGATCGGTCGTGGTGGCCGATTCTCGAGAGCTACCACCCATCTCCTGCGAACGACGGGAACGGCGGAACGTCGGATCCCACTCCCACCACCACCATCCCGGTACAGTCCGGCGCACCCGCGCCCGCCCCGGCACGCCCAGCGCCCGAGGCCCCCGCAGCGGAGAGCCAGGCTGAGGGTGGCGAGGCTCAGATCCCCGCCGAGATCGACAGCCCCGTGGCATCCCCCGCCCCACCCACCGGTTCCCAGCCGGTCGCTCGCACCACCTCGGTGCAGGCCAAACCGCAGCCGATCCCCGCCGAGGCGCCCACCGCGGCCAAGGCGAAGCCGACCGGAACAGAATCGGCCCCGCCCGCCGAGGATGCCAGTGTGGTGACCCCGCTGCGTGGAATGTCGAAGTCTCTCGCCGCGAACATGGACGCCAGTCTCTCCGTGCCGACGGCGACGAGTGTGCGCACGATCCCGGCCAAGCTGATGATCGACAACCGCATTGTGATCAACAATCACCTCAAACGCTCGCGCGGCGGCAAGGTCTCGTTTACGCACATCATTGCCTGGGCGATTGTCGAGACGCTCAAAGAGTTCCCCAGCCAAAACGTCTTCTACGACGAGGTCGACGGCAAACCGTCCGTGGTCTCCCCCGCGCACATCAACCTCGGTATTGCCATCGACCTACCCAAGCCCGACGGCACCCGCGCGCTTCTGGTGCCCGGAATCAAGCGCACCGACACCATGGATTTCGGCGAGTTTCTCGTCGCCTACGAAGATGTGGTCAAGCGCGCGCGAGCCAACAAACTGACCGCGCCCGACTTCCAGGGCAACACCATCTCGCTCACCAACCCGGGCGGCATCGGCACCGAGCACTCGGTGCCCCGCCTTATGCGCGGCGCGGGCTGCATCGTCGGTGCGGGTGCGCTCGAGTACCCGGCGGCATTTCAGGGCGCGTCGCCCAAGTCGCTCGCTGAGTTTGGTATCGGTAAAACCATCACGCTGACGAGCACCTACGACCACCGGGTCATCCAGGGCGCGGGCTCCGGCGAGTTCCTCAAAAAGGTGCACGAGCTGCTCATCGGTGAGCGCGGATTCTATGAGGGCATCTTCTCCGCCCTGCGCATCCCGTATGAGCCGATCCACTGGGCCTCCGACATCAGCGTTGACCTCAACGACGCTGTCGGCAAAACTGCCCGGGTGCAGGAGCTCATCAACTCGTTCCGCGTGCGCGGCCACCTCATGGCCGACGTCGACCCGCTCGAGTACCGCCAGCGCTCTCACCCCGACCTCGAGATCGAGAGCCACGGGCTCACCTTCTGGGACCTCGACCGCGAATTTGTCACCGGCGGTCTCGGCGGGCGCAAGAGTGCGCTGCTGCGCGACATCCTCGGAATGCTGCGCGACTCCTACTGCCGCACCATCGGCATCGAGTACATGCACATCCAAGACCCGGTGCAGCGTCGCTGGGTGCAGGGTCACGTGGAGAAGCCGTACGCCAAGCCCGGTCACAACGACCAGATGCGTATCCTCGGCAAACTCAACGAGGCCGAAGCATTCGAGACCTTCCTGCAGACGAAGTATGTCGGCCAGAAGCGGTTCAGCCTCGAGGGCGGCGAGTCGACGATCGCGCTCCTCGACGCCCTGCTCAAGGACTCCGCCGAGGCCGGCCTCGACGAGGTCGCCATTGGTATGGCCCACCGTGGTCGACTCAACGTGCTCACCAACATTGCGGGCAAAACCTACGGGCAGATCTTCCGCGAGTTCGAGGGCACGCAGGATCCCCGCACCGTGCAGGGCTCCGGTGACGTGAAGTACCACCTCGGCACCGAAGGAACCTTCACCAACACCGACGGTCGCCAGATCCCGGTCTACCTCGCCGCCAACCCGTCGCACCTCGAAGCGGTCGACGGTGTGCTCGAGGGAATTGTTCGCGCCAAGCAGGACCGCAAACCCATCGGCACCTTCGGGGTACTCCCGGTGATGGTGCACGGTGACGCGGCCATGGCCGGCCAGGGCATTGTGGTGGAGATCCTCCAGATGTCCCAGCTGCGCGGCTACCGCACGGGTGGCACCATCCACCTGGTGGTCAACAACCAGGTCGGTTTTACCACGCCTCCCGGGGAAGGCCGTACGTCGATCTACTCGACCGACGTCGCCAAAACCATCCAGGCACCGATCTTCCACGTCAACGGGGATGACCCCGAGGCTGTGCTCCGGGTGGCAGAACTCGCGTTCGCGTACCGCCAGGAGTTCCACCGCGACGTCGTTATCGACCTCGTCTGCTACCGCCGCCGCGGCCACAACGAGGGCGACGACCCGTCGATGACGCAGCCGCTGATGTACAACCTCATCGAGGCCAAGCGCAGTGTGCGTACGCTCTACACCGAAGCGCTCGTCGGACGCGGTGACATCACCGCCGAGGAGTACGAGGCAGCACACCAGGACTTCCAGGATCGCCTGGAGCGCGCCTTCGCCGAGACCCACGCCGCCCAAACCGGCTCGATCCCCATCATCACCACTGACACGGGATCCATCTCCGACCTGGAACGCCCCGACTCGCAGCAGGACGACGCCATCGGCGAACCGGAGACCACGGGTGTTGACCCGTCGGTCATCCAGCTCATCGGTGATGCCCACGACAACCCGCCCGCCGGGTTCACGGTGCACACCAAGCTCCAGGCGCTACTCAAAAAGCGTGTCGAGATGAGCCGCTCGGGTGCGATCGACTGGGGATTCGGCGAGCTCCTCGCCCTCGGTTCACTCCTCCTCGAGGGAACCCCGGTCCGGATGGCGGGACAAGACACCCGACGTGGAACCTTTGTCCAACGTCACGCGGTGCTGCACGACCGCGAGAACGGCCAGGAATGGCTGCCCCTGGCGAACCTGCGCGACCAGCAGGCACGGTTCTGGATCTACGACTCCCTGCTCAGCGAGTACGCGGCCATGGGCTTCGAGTACGGCTACTCGGTGGAACGCGCCGACGCTCTTGTGCTGTGGGAAGCCCAGTTCGGTGACTTCGCCAACGGGGCGCAGACCATCATTGACGAGTTCATCTCTTCTGCGGAACAAAAGTGGGGCCAGCGCTCCGGCGTGGTACTCCTCCTGCCGCACGGATATGAAGGCCAGGGTCCCGACCACTCCTCGGCACGGATCGAGCGCTACCTACAGCTCTGCGCGGAGAACAACATGACGGTGGCACGTCCGTCGACTCCTGCGTCGTACTTCCACCTGCTCCGCCGACAGGCTTACGCCCGACCGCGTCGACCCTTGATCGTGTTCACTCCCAAGGCGATGCTTCGCCTGCGGGGCGCGACCAGCTCTGTCGAGGAGTTCACCAGCGGCCGGTTCGAGCCGATCATCGATGACGCTCGCATCAGCGATAAGGCTGCCGTGAAGCGAGTTGTGATGTGCTCGGGCAAGATCTACTACGACCTGCTGGCTGAGCTCACCAAAAAGGACAACGCGGAGTCCATCGCACTGGTGCGAGTAGAGCAGTTCTACCCGATGCCCGTGACGGACTTGTCATCTGTGCTCGAGGGATACCCTGATGCCGACCTGATGTGGGTTCAGGACGAACCGGCGAACCAGGGGGCGTGGCCGTTTATCAGCCTCGAGCTCTCCCGCCGCGTCGGAGGTTCACGCACGGTCAGTGTCTCGTCCCGTGAGGCCGCGGCGTCGCCGGCGACCGGATCCAACAAGCGAAGCGCTCAGGAGCAGTCGGCCTTGATCAACAAGGCGCTGACGCTCTAGAACGATCGGCCCGGTAACGAGAAAGGGCGGCGGTTCCTGCGAAGGAACCGCCGCCCTTTCTTGACCGGCGTAGCTAGTTCGCGCGCGGAGTCAGTTCGTTGAGGCGATCAAGCACGAGGGTGCGCAGCTCGTCGGGAGCCTTCTCCTGGCATGCCTTTTTGACCTTGTTGGTCAGCGTGAGACCGATGAGGTGCTCCGTGGTGCAGTCAGCACAGTGGCTGAGGTGATCGGAGATATCAGTGAAATCTTCGTCACTCAGTTCACGGTGAAGATACTCTTCGAGTTCGGCTTTCGCTTTGTCGCAACCGCAATCGCTCATTTTGTGCTCCTTGACACTTTTGGCCGCGTCGTCGCCGGCGGCACCACAATGCCGCGCTCGCGCGCGTAGTCGGCAAGAAGATCCCGCAGCATCCGGCGGCCACGGTGGAGGCGGCTCATCACGGTGCCCACGGGAGTCTTCATGATGTCGGCGATCTCCTGGTAGGAGAACCCCTCAACATCGGCAAAATACACAGCCATCCGGAAATCTTCGGGGATGGACTGCAGGGCTTCCTTGACATCGCTGTCCGGAAGATGGTCGATGGCATCTGCTTCGGCCGAACGCGTCGATGTCGACTGCGTGACCGACTCGGCGTTGCCGAGCTGCCAGTCCTCAAGGTCATCAATGGTGCCCTGGTAGGGGTTCCTCTGATTCTTGCGGTAGTTGTTGATAAAGGTATTGGTCTGAATCCGGTAGAGCCAGGCCTTCAGGTTGGTGCCCTGTTGAAATTGACCAAATGCCTGGAACGCCTTGATAAACGTCTCCTGCACCAGGTCAGCCGCATCCGTCGGATTGCGCGTCAATCTCATGGCAGCTGCGTACAGCTGATCCATGTAGGGGATCGCCTGCTCTTCAAAGAGCGCTCTCGGGTCAGCCGGCTCGTGTGTTTCAGTCATCAGCGACAATTCTAGGTCGCTCAAGGTGACGCTTTCGGGCGCGATCACAAGTGTGGTCAAACTCGTGCCCTCCGTTCTCCTGGTGGCACCGTTGTTTCGGTGCCGATATAGGGGCTAACCACGAGCGACACGCAGCTATTCCACAACATCGTGCGGGGACTTCGTCCTCATAATCGCGCCCCGCCCCGGGTTAATCACGTCGCGCCGACACGGACGGTTACTCTTGTTGACGATGGCAATATCGAAGATTCAGCAGCCCCAGTTCAGTCCTTACGGGGACGACCAGCCGGTTCCCGACCCCACCGATGGTGCGTGGCGGGCCCCGGTCGCGCGTGGTGCGCTGTCGGCGACCCTGCAACTTCCCGGTTCCAAGAGCCTCACCAACCGCGAGCTGATCCTCGCGGCATTAGCGAACGGGCCTTCTCTTCTCGGCTCTCCCCTGCACTCGCGCGACAGCGACCTGATGGTGCAGGCTCTGCGCCAGCTGGGCGTCCAAATCGACGAGGTCGCTGGTCGTGGCGAATACGGCCCTGACCTGCGCGTCACCCCCGGCGAGCTGTCGGGTGGCGTCTCCATTGACTGCGGTCTTGCCGGAACCGTGATGCGTTTCCTTCCTGTTGTCGCCGCTCTTGCTCTTGGCCCGGTCGCGTTCGACGGTGACGAGGGCGCCCGTCGGCGCCCCATGCGCACCGTGATCACCGCGCTGCGCGGACTCGGGGTGGACGTCAACGATGACGGACGCGGTGCACTCCCCTTCAGCCTCTACGGCACCGGCGCCGTGGAGGGTGGGGAACTGTCCATCGACGCCTCCGCCTCGAGCCAGTTCGTTTCGGGCCTTCTCCTCGCCGCCCCGCGGTTCACCCAAGGCCTCACGCTGCGGCACACCGGCGACAGCCTGCCGAGCCTCCCCCATATCGAGATGACCATCGCCACACTCGCCGCGCGCGGTGTTGTGGTGGAGAACCCCGAGCCCGGGCTGTGGATCGTTCCCGCCGGTGAGATCCAGGCGCTCGACGTCGATCTCGAACCCGACCTCTCCAACGCGGCCCCGTTCTTGGCCGCCGCGCTCGTTGCCGGAGGCACGGTCTCGATCCAGGGCTGGCCGACCACCACCACACAGGTCGGCGCACACCTCGCCCACCTTCTCCCCCTCTTTGGCGCCACCGTCACTCTCGACGGCGACACCCTCACGGTCGACGGCGGTGCCGGTGTGCTCGGCGGCGCCGAGATCCCCGGTGTCGACATCGACCTCAGCATGGGTGGCGAACTCGCCCCTCCGCTAGTGGCACTTGCTGCGCTCGCGACCGGACCCAGCCGCATCACCGGCATCGGTCACCTCCGTGGGCACGAAACCGACCGTCTCGCGGCCCTCGCGGCGGAGATCAACGGACTCGGCGGCTCCGTCGAAGAACTCGAGGATGGCCTCGCCATCACCCCTCGTCCGCTCACCGGCGGACTCTGGAAAAGCTACGAAGACCACCGCATGGCCACCGCCGGCGCACTCATCGGTCTTGCCGTTCCCGGCGTTGAGGTCGATGACATCGGCACCACCGCGAAAACGCTTCCGCAGTTCCCCGAGCTGTGGGCGGGCCCGTTGCTCGGGCTCACCCCGCCGCCCGCGACCGCGATGGGGCTGCTGTAACGCATGAGCTGGATTACTGATACCGGAGACGACGCGTACGAGGAGTACGACGAATCATCCATCCGGATGCGCCCCAACCCGAAGGCCAATAAACCGCGCACCAAACAGCGTCCGCAGCACAATGACTCCGTCACCGGTCGGGTGATCTCCGTTGACCGCGGGCGCTACGGTGTCATTGTCGCGGAAGCCACGGACGAAGAACACCGCGCGATCGCCACTCGCGCCCGCGAGCTCGGCCGCAAGTCGATTGTGACGGGCGACTTCGTTGACCTCGTCGGCGATACCTCGGGTGTCGACGGCAGCCTCTCGCGTATCGTTCGGGTGCAGCCGCGCAGCAGCCTGCTCCGTCGCAGTGCCGACGACACCGACGCCGTCGAGCGCATCATTGTGGCCAACGCCGACCAGATGCTGATTGTGGTTGCGGCCGCGAACCCCGAGCCCCGCCCCCGCCTGGTGGACCGGTACCTCGTCGCAGCATTCGACGCGGGAATCACTCCCGTGCTGGTGCTGACCAAAACCGACCTTGCCGACCCCAGCGAGTTTCTTGCCAACTTCGCGGGGCTCGAGCTGCGCGTCATCCGTAGTTCCACCGACGAGTTCCCCATTGCTGAGCTCGAGGGGATGCTTGCCGGTCACACCACCGTTGCCGTAGGCCACTCCGGTGTGGGTAAATCGACCCTCGTCAACGCGCTGGTCCCCGACGCGAACCGTGCCATTGGGCGCGTCAACGACGTCACCGGGCGCGGTCGCCACACCTCGTCGTCCACCATCTCCTACCGAATCGGCTCGGGATGGATCGTTGACACCCCCGGTGTGCGCTCGTTTGGGCTCGGGCACGTCAACCCGGACAACATCCTTGCCTCGTTCGGCGACCTCGCGCTGATCGCGCAGAAGTGCCCCCGCGGCTGCACCCACTTGCCGGATGCGCCGGACTGCGAACTTGTGGAACGCGCCGCCAAGGGCGAACTGGGCGACATCGGCGCCATGCGGCTCGACTCGCTGCAGCGCCTCCTGTCAACGCTCGCGTGACCGCGGCCGCTCAGCGGCAACGCTGAGCGAAGGTCGGCCCCGATAGCCCCGCCCTGCCTACCGTTGGCCCCTCGCCGTACCAAGGGCTGCAACGATCAGCCTCGCTATACCCGGGGCCAGTTGAACTCATCAGGGGCAGCTCTAGTAGCCCCGGATGAGTTCAACTGGCCCCGGCTAAAAAAGACTGTGAATTCTTCGACCCCGGATGCAAGCGAAGTCTGAACTTTTCGGCCCCTGTTACGAAGTCGACCGCGCCTTTCGGCCCCCGATATGAAGTGGACTACGCGTTTCGGCCCTGGATATCAATTGCGCCTGATCTTTTCGGCCCCCGATACGAGTAGGAGCGCACATTTCAGCCCCGGATACGAGCTGCGTCAACCGATTGGCCGCCGACCGCACCTCAGAGCACCCAGTCGCTACCGGAGCGATCGTGAAGAACGCAGGATGAGCCCACAACGTGGCCGCTGAGGTGGAGTACGGTCTGGTTCGATGCGGACTGCGTCGACTGGCGCCCGGAGCATCCGCCCCCCACCTCAGCGCAGCGCACGCCGCGCGGGCACCGGGGTCGCCTCGGCGTCGCGTCGCAGCGCGCCCACGGTACGGATAAACACAATCGTCCAGCCGAGCACCATGGCAGCTCCCACCAGCTCGAGCGCCGTCTGGTTGTATATACCAAAGGGGACATAGAGCACGGTGACCACCACTATGAGGCCAACGGCGGCGTAGCCCAGCACCACAAACATGCCCGGAAACCCCGGCAGCAGCCACGGAAAACTCAGCGCGAGCGCACCGAACACCACCACCAGCCCCAGAGCGGCGATCAGGTGGGGAATCGGAGCGCTGTCGGCAGGAAACGCGCCCACACCCGTCAAGCACACCCCGATCCCCGCAACCCCAACTCCCACGAGGGGCACCCTCGTGCCCGCGCCCGGTGGTTGCCGCCCGGCCCACTCCCGGAGATCGGCCATAAGGTAGTCCGCGAGCGTCACGAGAACCGCGCCGGTGACGATCAGGGTGAAGTTGAAGATGATTCCCGAGAACCCGTCGAAGGTACCGAGCGCACTGAAGTTCAGCCGCCACCAGCTCGGGTCAGGCGCCGTGACCATACTCACGAGCAGTCCGGCTGCAATAAACACCGTCAGCAGAGTGGACACCCGAAACGCCGAAATCGAACTCGCTGACGCCTGCATTGAGTACACCGCCACCGAGACGGCCGCCGCGACAAAGGCGCTGGCCGTCAGAGCATCCAGAGCGGCATCCGCGATCGCGCGCTGCAGAACCGCGAACAGCCCCAGGCACAGCACCACCCAGATACCGAGGTGGGTGAGCAGCAGGGCGATGGTGTCGAGAATTCGACGGGCGAGGCGTGGGGGCGGGATGCTCGGGGGCTGGCGACCTGCCGCCGAAGCATCCATCGCCGCCAGGCTCTGCGCGTACGCGAGCACAAACCCCAGCGAGCCCAGCACACCGCCGAGAAGTGCGGCCAACCCACCCACCGAACGAAGCGAGCCAGCACCCGAGAAGGGCACCGCGCCACCCCGAAAGACCAGCAGAGCAATCACCACCGCTACCGCGGCCGACACCAGGGAGGCGAACACGGCCTGCGACTGCATCCGTACCGCCGAATCACGCACAGCACTCGCCTCTAGTTGCATCTACCGCCTCGCCTGTTTGGTCCGTCTGCGCACCCCACGCGTATTCACGCCGAGGCTAGCGTGCGAAACGCTCTGACGTAACCTGTGGCCACTACGCTTGACGCGTGACCGACTACACGCTTGCCGATGACCTCAGCCTGGCGCTTGCGCTCGCAGGCGATGCCGACTTGATCTCTCTTGACCGCTTCACCGCCGTCGACCTGGTTGTGACCACCAAACCCGACCGCACCCCGGTGACCGACGCCGACCAGGCGGTCGAACGCTCCATCCGTGCGGGTATTGCCGCGGCACGCCCCGACGACTCGATCCTCGGGGAGGAATACGGCACCGAGGGCAGTTCGTCCCGCCAGTGGATCATCGATCCCATTGACGGCACGGCCAACTTTCTGCGCGGAGTTCCCATCTGGGGCACCCTGATCTCCCTCGCGATCGACGGTGTTCCCGTGGTCGGAGTGGTCTCCTCCCCCGCCCTCGGCAAGCGCTGGTGGGCCGCACTCGGGCACGGCGCCTGGGGCTCGAGCCACGGCGAGGAACCCCGCAAACTCTCCGTCAGCGCGGTCAGTGACCTCGCCGATGCCTCCATCAGCTACAACAGCTTCGCCGGCTGGGACGAGGCCGGGTACCTCGACGAGGTCATCGCCCTTACCCGGGCTGTGTGGCGGTCGCGCGCCATCGGCGACATGTGGGCGTACATGCTTCTCGCCGAGGGCTCGCTCGACGTGGTGAGCGAATTCGATCTGAAGCCCTACGACATGGGCGCGTTGATTCCCATCGTGCAGGAGGCGGGCGGGCGCTTCACCTCCATCGACGGGGCCGACGGCCCGTGGCACGGCAACGCGCTCGCCACAAATGGCCCACTGCACGACCAGGTTCGAGCTATTATCGACATTCGAAACTCCTAACCGAACCCGCAGAAACGAGCACCCCGTGAGCGCGAGCACCAGTTCCAAGATTTTCGTCAACATTTTGGCCGCGGCGACCGTGGGAATGGCCGGGCTCGTGCTGTCCGGATGCAGCCTGCTCGGCAGCATCACCAACGACCAGGTCACCGGCGGTGACTCCTCGTCGGAGGAGGGCGAGAGCACCGACGTCTTCGCGCTGAAGGTCGGCGACTGCCTGGCTGACCCCGTCGCCGATGGGGACGAGGTCTTCGACGTCACTACCACCGACTGTGCAGAGCCTCACGACAACGAGATCTACGACAGCATCATCCTTCCGGACGGCGACTTCCCCGGCGCCGAATCGATCGACGCGTCCTCCACCGAGGGCTGCGTCGCGTCGTTCGCCGCGTTCGCGGGCATCTCCTACGACGCGTCGGTGAGCCTCGACTACTTCCCCTTCTACCCGACCGAGAGCAGCTGGGCAGGCGGGGACCGCGAGATCCTCTGCGCCATCTACGAGCTCGACGCGACCGGGGCTGCCATCCAGACCACCGGCACCCTCGAAGGTGCCGCCATGTAGCTGGGGCTTGCACCCAAACTTCTCCAAAAGCAAGCTCGAGCAGCTATTTCGGTGATTTTTGTTGCGCCTACTAGCCTGATTTTATGGGTGCAACGGAGATCTGGCTGGTCCGTCACGGCGAGAGTCTGGCCAATGTCGCCGCGACGGCGGCGGAGCGCAACGGCCTCGATGTCATCACTGTCGACGCGCGTGATGCCGACGTTCGCCTGTCCGATCTGGGCGAGCGTCAAGCGCGCGCGCTCGGCGAGTGGCTCGGTGACAACGCCTCCGCGGGGTCGCCGTCGTCGGTCTGGTCGTCGTCGTATTATCGGGCCCACCAGACCGTCAGTATCGCGCTGGAGGGCTCGGGTCTTGACCTCCCCGTGGGCGTCGACGACCGCCTCCGTGACCGCGAATTGGGCATCCTCGACCTGCTGACCACACACGGGGTCGACACCAAGTACCCTGATGAAGCCGCACGCCGAGACTGGCTGGGCAAGTTCTACTACCGCCCGCCCGGGGGCGAGTCGTGGGCGGACGTCGCACTTCGGGTGCGCTCGTTCCTGCGCGACCTCGACGACCAGCCGGACGACCAGGTCGCCGGAGCGGTGCTCATCGCCGCCCACGACGCCGTGGTGATGCTGTTCCTCTATGTGGGTCTCGGGCTCACCGAACGCGAGCTGCTCGACTTCGCCCACACCAACACCGTCACCAACGCATCGGTCACCCGCCTGTCGCGTCCCGCCGGCAGTGGCGCGTGGACCCTCGACGTCTTTGCCCACAACGACCATCTCGAGGAGCTCAATGTGCCCGTCACCGAGCACCCGGGAGACCGCGATGTCCACCCCGAATGAGTCGTCCGGCAGCACAGTGCCCGTCGAGGTGACGCCGAACTTCTTGCGATCGTGGCCACTGCCCTCCCCCGGGGCGTCGAAATACGACCGTGGCCAGGTGGTGGTCATCGGTGGAGCCGAGCGCTCCCCCGGCGCCGCGATGCTGTCGGGAGCGGCAGCGCTACGGATGGGCGCGGGCCGTCTCACCCTCGCCGTCTCGCAGCCGGTCGCCGTCGCTGTGGCGGTCGCGATTCCCGAATGTGGTGTTGTTCCGCTCGCCGACAACGACCTGGCGGCCGCCGCACCCGACATTGACTCCGCCGACGCAGTGCTCCTCGGGCCGGGCCTCGATGATGCCGATGTGGCCGAGGGGATGCTCCGCGCGCTACTCGACCTGGTAACGCCCACAACCGTGGTGGCACTCGATGCCTATGCTCTCGGTGTGGCATCCCGAGTGCCCGAACTCGCCGAGCAGCTGGACGGGCGGCTGGTACTGACTCCCAACCTCACCGAGGCGGCACGACTGCTCGACCGGCACGTCGAC
>Ga0247807_10000163_pt1 | contig 47236 bp, 41 predicted proteins | sample UWRJL074202C1_FD_179931 | JGI IMG/M metagenome (GOLD analysis project Ga0247807, IMG submission 179931) | Plant litter microbial communities from Arlington Agricultural Research Station in Wisconsin, United States - UWRJ-L074-202C-1 | ecosystem: Environmental > Terrestrial > Plant litter >...
TGACTTCGGCGTTATCATTGATGATTCCAAGGACTGTCCGGAGGGGGGTGGCAACTGTGACAGACACTCTGTCTAAACCTGCGTCTGCCCCCGGTGACGAAGGTAATGGGCCGATCGAGTTCGTCTGGCTCCCGCCCGAGCAGCCCAAGAAGAAGCGTTATCTCGGTCTGTGGCTCGGCATCCCGGGTGGACTCATCGCTATTGGCGCTGCAATCTGCGCCACGATCCTCATCGCCCCCGGTGTCTTCGTGGCTGGCGTCAATGTTGGTTGGAGTACTCCCGGTGTCGCCTCCGACATCGTCACGCAAGCGCTCGCGAACACACGCGTCACGCTCGACACCCCGACGCGAGATGTCACCCTCACGGGCGAAGAGCTCGGTCTGACGGTCGACGCAAAGGCGATCGCCCAGCTTGCCTATGGCGAGCACCCGCTCTGGAACGTGGGCGCGTGGAACCCCGGCGACATCCCGATCACGGTGGATGCGGATGCCGCGACTGTCGCCGCCGCTCTGTCTGCTGCTGCCCCCACCGTTTTCCCTGAGCCGGTCAACGCCGGGGTCAAATACGACGCGACTCTGGCCTCTTTCCAGATCGTCGATCCGAAGGCCGGACTGAGCCTCGATGTCGACAAGCTGGCTTCGGCTGTTTCGGATGCGCTGAGCTCTGGTTCGACCGACGTGACGTTCAGCGGCAAGCCCGTGCAGGTTACGGCGCCCGTCAGCACGGCGGAAGCGCGTAAGCAGGCCGAGAAACTCAATGCCCTCGTCGCGAACGCGGGCTTCTATATTGACGGAGCCAAGGTTCTCGGAGTTGACCCGGTCAAGGCGGCATCCTGGATTAAGGTCACGGCCGAGGGCGACTCGCTCGATGTCACGGTCAATGACAAGGCCGCTCTTGCCGACATCAAAGAGATGGTTAAGGTTCTCCCCGAGAAGGCCAATCGTCCAGCCGTAAACGAGGTCATTGTCACTAACTCAGCGGGCGAGCACCTGCGCACCGTGCAGGAAGGCGTCGACGGGTGGGCTCTCGGATCGACTAGTGGTTTCGCCGACGGACTGCTCGACTCTTTTGCCGCGGGCGATGGTGTCTATGACGTCAACGTCACCGCGACCCCGTTCACTACGAACCTCGCGTTCCGTACGATCGAGGTCGACAAGAGCGACGGCGTAACGATCCTGTACGAGAACGGGGTCGAGGTTGACCGGTATGCGATCGCCGTCGGTCGCCCCGAAACCCCAACGGACGAGGGGCATTTCACGGTCTATGCGCAGCTCCTCAAGCAGGACATGGGTTGCTCGGCAGGCTTCGACTACTGCACCAAAGATGTTCCGTGGATCACGTACTTCAACGGCGATGAAGGATTCCACGGTACGTACTGGCACAACAACTTCGGTGCCGGTGCGATGATGAGCCACGGATGCGTCAACATGACCATGGAGGCCGCCGAGCGCGTCTATCGGTTCGCCCAAGAGGGCACCGAGATCTGGGTGCACGCGTAGTTCGGCTTCGCCGCCCTCAGCGTCTTCCGTATCGTTCCCTGAGCTTGTCGAAGGGCGCCTCGCTCCCCTACTGGCCCGCCAGCCCTCGCTTCGCTTCGCGCTGGACTGCCCAGCGGGGGGCCCAAGCTCAGCGACCGGAACTCGCTCAGCGAACGGACCCCCCCAAGCTCAGCGACCGGAACTCGCTCAGCGAACGGACCCCCCCAAGCTCAGCGACCGCAACCCCGCCTCAGCGACCGCAACTACCGCAGCACCGCATCAAGCTCGGTGAGCAGGCGGTCGGCATCCTCGTGGCTGAACGGCAGCGGCGGACGGATCTTGAGGGTGTCATTAGCTGCCCCGGATGCCGCGAGCAGCACTCGTCTCTCGCGCAACGCGTTCACGACAGCGAGTGCGCGCTCTTCGTTCTCGAGTTTTGCGCCAATGAACAATCCGGCTCCACGAACTTCTTCGAAAGCATCCAGGGTCGCGAGTTGCTCGCGTAGGTAGCGACCAACCTTTCTCGCGTTCTTCTGCAGCTTCTCGTCTCGCAGCACATCCAGAGTCGCTTGCGCGGCCGCGATCGACACGGAACTGCCGCCGAACGTGTTGAAGTAGCGCGAGTGGCCATTGAACTGGTCGATCAGCTCGTGGCGTGCCATCACGGCTGCGATGGGCTGGCCGTTGCCCATGGGCTTGCCGACCGTGACGATATCGGGCACGACGTCGTAGCGCTCGAAGCCCCACATGGTGCGTCCGAGGCGGCCGAACCCGGGCTGTACCTCGTCGGCGATAAACAGGCCTCCCGCGGCACGTACGGCAGCGATGGCGTGGTTGAGTCCGGGCACGTTCGGGTACACGCCATCCGAGGCGAAGATCGTGTCAACGATGAGCGCGGCGGGGCGTATGCCGGCCTCAAGCAACTCGAACAGAGCCGTGACGACGGCAACGCCGAGGTCTTCGCCGTCCGGTGCATCTACGACTTTTGTCCACGCGGGAAGCGACTCGACTCCGCCGAGTGACGGCGAGATTGCCGCGATCTCGGTCGTGATGCCGTGATACGCATTCTTCGTGACAATGACTCCGGTGCCGCCAGTCGCGTACTTCGCGATCCGTAGGGCGAGGTCGTTGGCCTCGGATCCGGTGCACGTAAACATGACGTTGTCGATGCTGAGCGGCAGAGTTGAGAGCAAGTCTTCGGCGTAGGCGATCGTCGGTTCGGCGAGATAGCGAGTGTGAGTGGTCAGTGTCGCAGCTTGTTTCGCCATGGCTTCAGCGACTCGGGGATGCGCGTGACCGACCGAGGGAACGTTGTTGTAGACATCCAGATACTCGTTACCGTCGGCGTCGTAGAGCTTCGTGCCACTGCCGCGGACGAACTCGATGGGCTCTTGGTAGAACAGGCGGTATGCCGATCCCATGGCGCGGGCTCGTCGCTCGACGAGTTGCCGCGTGCGCTCCGGTAGCGAGCCTGCGGTCGCTGGGTCGAAGTAGGTGGTGGGTCCGGCCATGTCATACCTCCGTGTCGAGCAGTTGTCGCAAAGCTTGGCGCACGCCCTCGGCGCCGCGCGCAGCTGCGGCGCGGTCATCGGGGGTTCCGCGACCGAGGTGCAGATTGATGAGGATGCGTTGCGTGTAGCGAGCGGCGATGAGTCCAGTGAGCGCTTCGCGTTCGGCATCCAGCAAAGCGAGCTGGCTCTCGTAGCCCGCAATGAAATGGTTGATCGAAGAAGGGGTGTGTGAGCCGGGGTAGTGCAGGTAGCTGAGCGCAACAGCGAGGTCGGCGATGCGTACGGTGTGCACCACATCCCCGAAGTCGATCACGCCGCTGACGAAACCGGGTGAGTCGTCAACAAGCACATTGCCCTGATGAAAGTCGTTGTGGATGGTTTGGTGCGGTAGGTCCGCGAGCTGCGGAGCGACCCGTTCGTCGAAAAGTGCGAAGGCGTCGCGAGTCTCCGACATCGGGTACTCGTCCAGCAGGCCCCGCACGAGCGGCAGTTGTGCCGAATCCCACACGAACTCGCGGTGAGCGGCGGGATGGTCGAACGTCGAGAGGGCCGTCGTAAGTCTGCCGAGTGTCGCGCCCAGTAGCCCGAGTTGAGTGTCCGTCATGCGAACTTCGTGGAGTGGGGTGCCGTCACGCCAGGTGAGAAGTCGCGCGACTCGTTCCCGTCCCGCATGGTCGATGGTGGCCTCGATATCGCCGTCGAGGGAGTGTACGAGTGACTGTAAGGGCAGGATCGGTTCGAGTTCGGCCGCGAATGCCATCGCTGCAGTCTGCAGGTTGGTGAGCAGCGGATCGTCGTCGGGATGTGCGACCTTGAGCACGTAGCGACCTGTCGCCGTCGTGATGCGGAAGGTGTCATCCCGTTCCGTATCGAGGCGGCGAACATCGCTCGTGTCGATGCCGTAGGTCTGAGCGAGCAGAGTGGATGCCTCGGTCTCGGTCATCCTCTCGAAAGCGGATGCGAACTCGCGCAGCAGGGGATCCACAAGCTCAGCATAGGCAGGTCAGGTGACCGCGTGGTTCATAACTCCTGCAGGTGCGTCCACCCGGTTGCCGCCATCCGCGCGTTTCCGCATAACGGCGTTTACCGGTGGCGTTTGCTGCAGGAGTTATGCGCGCTCGCTCATACCCATTCGGTCAGGGAACATCCCGGGCCGCTCACTGAGCTCAGGTCTCCGCTGGCCCTCTCAAGCGCGAAACGGAGCTGCGATGTGCGGGTCAGCAACGCGGCGCGGGCGTGCGACTCGTGGTGCGGCTCTCATCGGGCGAGCGAAGCGATGAATCTCCTGCTACTGGAAGAGCAGAACGATGCTCGTGCCGCCCACGGTGAGGGCGAGGAGGCCGATGATGAGGATCCAGGTCAGCCCTCTGGCGTTGCGGAGGCGTCCAAGGAATCCCACGGGCGAGTTGTCGTCGTCGTCGTCGGTCATGCGTCGAGCCTACGGGGGTGGGCCGTGACGTTGTGGCTTACGGCCGATGCCCAAGAATGCACGTGGATTGGTGCGGCGGCATTACTAGGACGCGAAATTCGCACCGACCGATGCGAGTTTGACGAAGGGCTCGCCTAGCTGGTCTGCGAGGCTCGCATCAGGAGAACTTGCACCGTCGGGAGTGGAGGTCGCGTTCTGGGTGGAGGTCGCGTCCGCCGTGGAGCTCGTAGCGTACGAGTAGCTCCTGTCCCGAGCGGAACTCCCGCCGGACGGGCAACTCGCGCCGTACGACGAACTCACGTCGCGCCGGAAGATCGGGTTCTTGCTGTGGAGTCGGATGGGCGTCTGCGCTGGGTCGAGATCCGGCGGAGGGATGAGCCAGTAGTTCCCAGAGTCGTCTCGCACAATTCGGCTACCGGTGTTGTGCAGGTTCATGTGATGAAACCGACACAGCAATACGCCATCGTTCACATCGGTGCGGCCGCCATCGTGCCAGCTGTTGGTGTGGTGCGCCTCGCACAGTGACGGCGGTGCATCGCAGCTTTCCGAGCCGATGCATCCACCATCCCTGATTGCCATGACCTCTCGCTGGGCTCGGCTGAAGAGTCGAGCTTCTCTGCCGAGGTCAAGGGCTTGGCCGTTGCCGGTGAAGCTGATGCCGATCGTGCCGCTGTTGCAGATATGTCGATCGATCGTGTCGAGCGACACCGCTTCGTGGCTGCCCTCGATTCGTCCGAAACCGTGGCGGACACCGTGCTCGTCTGGCGTCAGGGCATCTCGGGTCACGATCACCTTTACTGCGGGGCGACGATTGCCGAACAAGGTTCCCGGGTCGGCATCCGCGGCCAACTGCAGAACTGCGATGAACGTGTCGGCCTGAATCTGGTCGTTGCTGCGGGGGTCTTCGACGAGAGCTTTAGCGGCTTCTTTGGCGCTGGCGTCGACAAAGCGTGGACCACCGCGGCGGGGCGACATCACGGAATCGATCACGGAGAGCAGCAGTGCGCCATCTTCTGGGCCGTAGTGAAATGACCCGGCGACGGAGCCATCGGCACGCTTCCACACCTTGAAGGATCTGGCGTTGTGCTGGGCTCGCTCGCGGTCGGCAACTCCGGCCGCGTCGAGTTCATCGCGTAGCTGCCGTGCGCGCTTGTAGAGCAGGTCGGCATTCAGGCGGGCACCGAGTTCGACGAGTTGCTCGGCCGCGAGGCGCAGCGTCTCTATGGTGAGCGCGGGACTGTCGGACGGGCTTGAGTCGCTGGTTTCGAGCGTGCCGTGGTTCAGTTCGCCGAGCCCCTTGCGAATGGCCTCGGCCGCGGCGGCGGAGAGCTCGCCAGCAGACACGGCAGCTGCGACGGGCGCGAGCCACGGGGTCGGATTGACCTCGACCAACTCGACCACCGCCATTCCTGAGTCGTCTAGCAGGGGAACCGGGCATCCAGCATCGTCGACCTCGCCCGTAGTCACGGGCATCATCACGGGTTCGAGAGTCGCATCGCGCATGAGGCGACCCGCCCCCACGAGAGCGTTGGCTTCGGCGCGGGTCGATTTGGTGATCGTCTGGATGAACTGCTCGGGCGACCGGAAGCCGTTGCGTGCGGCGAGGCCGGAATGGCCCAGCTCACGGGATGAACGCGACTCCACTTCACCAGCGACAGTGGCCGCAAGAGTCTGCGCGAGGGTCACGTGGGCTTGAAGGCGCTGCACCGAGGCGACCAGAGCGGCGTCATCCAGAGCAGCGAGATCACACCACTCGGATTCGATGCTCTCCGCCGATTCGCGAAGTTGCTCTGCCAGGTTTGCCATGGATCAATTGTCCCACGGGAAGAACAAGTGTACTAGCGAATGGGGATAACCTCTCTCCACAGATTTTCTGCGGAGAGGATAAATCAGCCCAGAAGCACAACGCTATAGAAGATATGTCCGAAAGACATGCTGTGTTGACCACGCAGAACCGCGTTACGTTGGAAACTCGACCGACCCGCGGGAATCTACACTGGAGCGGTGACCGATCCGACGCTCAGACTGCCCACTTCTCATTTGCGGGCTGTGCTCAATCTCGGGCCGAAGCGCGCCGCATCCGTTCCCCTGCCTGCTCACTTGCGATTCCCCGAGCTCATTGCCGACTGGGATGAAGAACCGCCGGCGAGCTCACTGCTCGCCGTGTACGAGGCGGGCGACTTGCACATCGAGCTCATCGATGGCGTGGTCGAGCATCATTTCCACCACAAGAACGGCAAGGAATCTGAGCGTAGCCCCTGGTCGCGGCCCGACACCGAGGCGCTCGTCAAATGGGCGACGCTTCTGATTCGCGACTTCCACGAGATCGCAGCAGAACTGCTTCTCGATGTTTCGGATGCCGCGGGCTGGCTCGATGAGGGCTTCGACCTCTACATCTGTCAGGTGGAGAAGCCCGTGGCTCTCGACCTCGTCGAGGTTGATGTCGAGGGTGAGGTGCTGACCCTCCCGTGGCTTGGTGCTGGCGTTGTCGATCACGACCACATCGAGGGCGATGACCACCCCATCGCGTTGCTGTGGAGCCCTGACGAAGCATCCGATCCCGACCGCCCGATCGCCGAAGCCCGCGTCGATCCTCGCAACGGTGCGACTCTCACGAAGGCCTTGCCTGGCGTGGACTGGGATGCCGTCGGCCTGCCCAGCGCGGAAGTGCTGTCCTGGCTCGAGGGCATCTACTTCAACCACCACCTCAAGCCGGATGCCGAAGGTGTGCTGCTCTCCGCTGCCCTGCGTCGCATGGGTGGCCTGGACTAGCCTCCGCCCGACGCTAGGCGCGAACCAGCAGGTCGCCCACCGAGCACTCAAGCGCATCGCAGATCGCAGTGAGTGTGGAGAAGCGGATGGCGCGTGCCCGGTCGTTCTTGAGTACCGACAGATTCACGATGCTCACCCCCACAATCTCCGAGAGCCGGGTCAGCGTCATCCCGCGCTCGATGAGCAGTTCATCGAGTCGACAGTGGATGCCGCTGAGTTCGTCGTCCTCGGCCACTAGACGAGTCCTTCCGTGTCGCGCTGGAGTGCCGCTCCTCGCCGGATCACGAAGGCGAGCGCCACGAGCGCAAGCCCGACGGGCAGCGGCCAGCCCTCGATCCCGAAGCTAGTCGACATCGGCGGCCATCCGAAGTCCTCCAGGCTTGTCGCTGACGGATTGGTGGATGTCCAGCCCGTCACCTCGAGCACCTGGTGAGATGCCATGAATCCGCCGACGAGCGAGAGCGCCTGCCATCCGATCCCCCCTACCGCGACCGCGATGCCCGAAACGGTGAGAGCCCGAGCGACAACCGGGCGGAACGGATCGTTATTCAACAGCTGTCGGAAAAGCACTGCCACGGCGACCGACACGATCACGAATGTGGCGCCCTGGATCAGGATGCCTCCCGCCAACCACACGCGCGCGGCGAAGTCGAGGCCAGTCACGGTCACCTCGGCAGTGCGGAATCCGCCGGCGGTCACGTGCGCAGTTGGTCCGTCTGTGATCGTTACGCCGCTCGGCAAGCTGGGCCAATACGTGCCGACCGGAAGGGTCACAGCGATGGCGGAAGCGGCGAGGGTGATTACCGTCGTCACGATGGTGACCACCCCGATAACGGCTGCCGAAATAATCCCGCCGACGTAGGCGGCGCGCGGGGCGCTGAGCGGAGTAGCCGTGCGTCGGCCGATGACGATCAGGGTGACGGCGAGGGCGATGATTCCGAGCCCGGCGGGAATGATCCACGTGATCACTAGACGAGTCCTTCCGTGTCGCGCTGCAGCTTGTCGCCGTACTCAAATGCGAGGCCAGCCAGCAGGAGGGCGACGCCGATGGCGATAAACGTCGGATCGACGCCGGCCAGGATGGGCCAGAAACCGTCGAGTCCGGCATCCGGGTCGTTGAGCTGATCCGCGACCATCCACGAGGAGAGCACCCCAAGGCCCGCGGCGAGAATTCCGCCGATGAGCACGATCGCTCCCGACAGAGTGACGGTCACGCTGAGGCTCCTGCGGAAAGGGCGAGCCTTCACGAGTGACCAGCTCAACAGGGCGACGGATGCGGCAATCGCGAGTTGCGTCAACGCGAGAACGATCTTGGAGATGAGGGCGATCGCGAAGGTTCCGGCATCCAGTCCTCCCACGACAACAGATGCCGAGTCGAACTGGCCGTTGAGGAGGGCCGCGGGACCTAGGTCGGCTTCGGCGGGGAGGGACTGGGCCGTCGAGAGTGTGATCGCGATGGTGCCGGAGCTGAGGCTCTCGACGACACCCCAGATGCTCAGCACGAGTGTGCCGCCCAGCACGAGCGCGGCGATGCCGAAGATTGCCCACACGATTCCCCGGCTGAGCGTCGCGACCCGACCAGGGGCGCGCAGTTCATTGGTAGTCATCACTGTTCCTAACGTTTATCGATAATAACGATAAACGTTAAGCTAACCCGGGTCGTCGGCATCCGCAACCCCGAACTGGCCAGAACCACCACCGCACGAGCCCCTCCCGCCCCCTTCACGCCTAGGGCGAACAGCGGACTTTTCCGCTCTCCCCGTGGTTAGTCTCTTTACATCGGCACCGACTGCCCGGCGCCAGAGGAGTGAAGAAGATGTTCGAAAGATTTACGGACCGTGCCCGTCGCGTAGTTGTCCTGGCCCAGGAAGAGGCCAAGATGCTCAACCACAACTACATCGGCACAGAGCACATTTTGCTTGGTCTTATCCACGAGGGTGAAGGCGTCGCCGCCAAGGCCCTCGAATCACTCGGCATCTCTTTGGATGCCGTCCGCGAGCAGGTGCAGGACATTATTGGCCAGGGTCAGCAGCAGCCGACCGGTCACATCCCGTTCACCCCTCGCGCCAAGAAGGTGCTTGAGCTGTCGTTGCGCGAAGCGCTTCAGCTCGGCCACAACTACATCGGTACTGAGCACATCCTGCTCGGACTCATCCGCGAGGGTGAAGGCGTCGCAGCTCAGGTGCTCGTCAAGCTCGGTGCAGACCTCAACCGCGTGCGCCAGCAGGTCATCCAGCTGCTCTCCGGCTACCAGGGCAAGGAAGCTGTCGCCGTCGGCGGCAACGACGCCGCGCCTGACAAGGGCAGCCAGATTCTCGACCAGTTCGGACGCAACCTCACGCAGGCAGCACGTGACGGCAAGCTCGACCCCGTTATCGGGCGCGAGAAGGAGATGGAGCGGGTCATGCAGATCCTCTCCCGCCGTTCTAAGAACAACCCCGTGCTGATCGGTGAGCCCGGCGTCGGTAAGACCGCCGTCGTGGAGGGTCTTGCTATCGCGATCGTTCGCGGTGACGTTCCCGAGACGCTCAAGGACAAGCAGCTCTACACGCTCGACCTCGGCTCGCTCATTGCCGGTAGCCGCTACCGCGGTGACTTCGAGGAGCGCCTCAAGAAGGTCACCAAGGAGATCCGCACCCGCGGCGACATCATCACGTTCATCGACGAGATCCACACGCTCGTTGGTGCGGGTGCAGCAGAGGGCGCGATCGACGCCGCATCCATCTTGAAGCCGCTGCTTGCTCGTGGCGAACTGCAGACGATCGGTGCGACGACCCTTGACGAGTACCGCAAGCACTTCGAGAAGGATGCCGCGCTCGAGCGTCGCTTCCAGCCGGTGCAGGTTCACGAGCCGTCTATCCCTCACGCCATCAACATCCTCAAGGGACTGCGCGACAAGTACGAGTCGTTCCACAAGGTGTCAATCACTGACGGTGCGCTTGTTGCCGCCGCGAACCTTGCTGACCGCTACGTTCAGGACCGCTTCCTTCCGGACAAGGCCATCGACCTGATCGACGAGGCCGGCGCTCGCTTGCGTCTGTCGATCCTCTCGGCCCCGCCGGAGCTTCGCGAGTTCGACGAGCGCATCGCCGCCGTCCGTGCTCAGAAGGAAGGCGCGATCGAGGACCAGGACTTCGAGAAGGCCGCATCCCTTCGTGACGAAGAGAAGAAGCTGCTCGGCGAGCGTCTGCGTCTCGAGAAGCAGTGGAAGTCTGGCGACGTTGGAGCTACGGGCACGGTGGATGAGGGACTCATCGCCGAGGTTCTGGCTGCGGCTACCGGCATCCCGGTGTTCAAGCTCACCGAGGAAGAGTCCAGCCGACTCATCTTCATGGAGAAGGCTCTGCATCAGCGTGTTATTGGTCAGGAGGAAGCCATTTCGGTTCTCTCCAAGACCATTCGCCGCACGCGTGCCGGCCTCAAGGACCCCAAGCGTCCCAGTGGTTCGTTTATCTTCGCCGGCCCCACGGGTGTCGGTAAGACGGAACTCGCCAAGGCGCTCGCGGAGTTCCTCTTCGATGACGAGAACGCTCTGATCTCCCTCGACATGTCGGAGTACGGCGAGAAGCACACGGTCTCACGACTGTTCGGTGCCCCTCCCGGATTCGTCGGCTTCGAAGAGGGCGGCCAGCTCACCGAGAAGGTGCGTCGCAAGCCGTTCAGCGTCGTGCTGTTCGACGAGATCGAGAAGGCTCACCCCGACATCTTCAACTCGCTCCTCCAGATTCTGGAAGAGGGACGCCTGACGGATGGCCAGGGTCGCGTGGTCGACTTCAAGAACACCGTGATCATCATGACGACCAACCTCGGTACTCGCGACATCACGGGCACCCCGATTGGCTTCACGTCCGACACCGACACCGCTACCGGCTACGACCGGATGCGCGGCAAGGTTGTCGAGGAGCTCAAGAAGCACTTCAAGCCCGAGTTCCTCAACCGTGTCGACGAGACGATCGTCTTCCCGCAGCTCAACCAGGACGAGCTTCTGCAGATCGTGGATCTCTTCATCACGCGTCTCAAGGATCGTCTGATGGACCGCGACCTCACGATCGAGCTCACCGCTTCGGCGAAGGCTCAGCTCATCAAGGTGGGCTGGGACCCGTCGCTTGGTGCGCGTCCGTTGCGTCGCGCAGTGCAGCACGAGATCGAGGATGCGCTGAGCGAGAAGATCCTGCACGGCGAGCTCGTCGCGGGAGACCACGTTCACGCGGACTACATCGACGGCCAGTTCGTCTTCACGACCAGCCGCCAGGCCGGTCTCGAGGAGAAGGAACCCGAGGCAGTAGAGGCGTAAAAAGTTCGTTCCCTGAGCTAGTCGAAGGGAACGAAGCGCGCAAGGGCGGCGAGAGCAATCTCGCCGCCCTTCGTCGTTTAATCGCGCCGGTTCGCACTGGAATTCAGTTTCGGTAGAGGGTGAAGCCCGGGGTGAAAACGCCTGGGCTCCTCCACCTGGGTGTTTAAACCCCACTAGTTTGGCCAGCATCCTGTTTGAGCACTGCTCAAGCAGTGAGGCATATAAACACTCATAAGACGGTCTTACCGCCGTCTCTACCGAGCGATCGGCACCCGGGGCGGGGGCGCGGTCGCATGGAGAACGATGACCCGAACTCGAAGCATCACACCTCGGAGGGCACTCAGCCCTCGCGGGACAGTGCGCGGAGCTGTCTCCCGCTTCGCCGCCACGATGGGGTTGCTTGCGCTTGCTGCATCCTCCGTGCTCGCCGGCCCAGCGTTGTCGGCGACTGCGGCGCCCATTGTCTCGTCCGATATCGAGCTCATGCTTGATGGCACTGGACAGGGAACTGCGAACGGTTGCCTCGTGGAGGACGCGCCCGGGGTTCCCGTCGATGCATCGTCGACGGACGGAGTGGTCTGTACCGACGACCGTGTCCAGTACGGCTGGAACTACAGCATTCCCGCCGAGGGGTCAGCGGACGTCACCTTCTCGCAAACACTGCCAGCAGGATGGTCCTGGAACGAGCTTTCTCTGACATCCTGCACTGGTGGTGACGACTACACGGGTACAGCAGCTCTTTCTGCGGATGGCCTCACACTCACCTGTGTTCTCAACTTTCCCGACACTGGTGCAGCGCGGTCGGGCCAGCTTCCGGTGTTTGCCATTCCCGAGCCCGGCGTGCCAGACGGAACCGTCTACACAGCAGAACTGTCAGTAAGCCAACCCGGGACTGCGACGCAATCTTCTGAGGCCGACCCTGTGACGGTTCGCGCTCAGCCGCGCTGGAACCTGTCCAAGACACTGCGTCAAGTGGACTACAACGGAGCTGAAGGTCCCTTTCAAGTAGATTTCGGAAGCGGTCCGGAGACGGCAGTGCTCATCCAATATGGTGCGAGCATTGGCACGGTTGCCGGCAACAACTACAAGGGACAGGAACCTCTCGCGGCACCGGTGACATTCACAGATGTCGTCTCTGAGATCGACCCCGAGGCTATCCTCATGGGTTGTTTCGCGTTCTATGGCGAGGTGCCGTTCACATGTGAACAACCAGGAGGTCCGGGCACGAACATCGCCGTAACGCTGCCGAACGGAATGCCCGTTCCCCCGGAGGGCGGATACCCGGGCGCGCAAAGCCTTCTGGCTATGCAAGCCGGCGTGAATGTCTACATCCCGCTGCGTAATCTACCTCCTTACCCCGAGCCGCAGCTCACTACGAATCAGTTCAACGATTTCGACCCGAGCGGACCTACTGGACAGTCCAACCTCGGCCCCTCCTACGAAACCGGTAGCGAGCCAAACGCCACATGCTACGTCGCCAATGACAACTGCGTAGCGGTAAACGTGACCCGGCCTGTTCCCGGTGCGGGGCCTGTAGGTGCAGGGAAAGCGGTGCGCCAGCAGGACAGCAGTTGCAACAGCTCAACCTACGCTTCATGCAACCTGCTCGAAGGCACCACGGGAGCGTCGGTGGGGCAACCGCAATCCGGAAACCACGACGGTCTGGCATATCGTGGCGATGACTTGGTCGCAGGTTTTTACATCACCTATGACCCTCGTCGTGACCTCCCGACAAACGTCGTGATCTGCGATAAATGGGATCCAGCTCTTCAGACTGTCAACCCCGACGGCTTCGGTGTCGAACCTCATCCAGGGACCGCCAACATCACGGGCTGGCAGTACACCAATCGTGTTTACACGGACGATGAAGATCGCCAGCAGGCCGGCTGTGGAACTCTCGGCGACGCAGTGACCGATGGCCCATGGTTTGACACAATCGATGCCGCTGGAGGTCCTGATGCGGTTACCGGAGCGCGGACCGGAGTTCCGGTGTCCTTCGCCACCTGCTGTATCCCCGCGTCGCTCCCGATGAAGGTGGGTGCCAATGTGCCCGCCGGCACCGTGATTCCCGACTTTCTGAGCCTTTACTACGACCAGATGGACAGCACGGATAACCCCGATCGGTGGAGTTATGTGTCGTTTGACAGCTATCGGGTTAATGACCTTCAGCTCAGTCTCGATAAGGACACTGCGCCGAAGGGGCAAACCGGCGCGGTGTCGGGTGCACGAACTAACTTCACTCTCGACGTCGATGCCAGCACCCCTGGGGCCACTGCGCCTCGAACACTCGACGGACTTTCGGTCACCGACATTTTGGACTCGTGCCTTTCGGGTGCTCAGCTCAACCCCGCGACAGAAGGCTGGAGCATGGCCGTCGCGTCTGGAGATCTCGGTCCCGACGGAATCGCCTGCACCGCCGACGACGTAAGCGGGGACGTACTGACCTTCACGCCTACAGTGGCGCTGGAAACGGCGACGCCCATCGAGCAGATTCGCTACTCCGTGATTGTCAGCGTGCTCGTAGTCAACGGGCAAACGCTCGACAATACGGCGACGGTCAACTTCGACGGAACGCTTCAGTCAGCAGAAACACGAACCGATGCCTGGCAACTCGTCGTGGCTGCGCCCGGAGCGGCTCGCGTGAGTAAGGTGGCCGACCAGAGTGTCGTCGAGATCAATCCCGACACGATCTCGTGGACCATCAACTACGCCAATACGCTGTCGACCAACCTGGGGACAACGCGCTTCATCGACCTGCTGCCTCACAACGGTGACGGGCGCGGCACCGTGTTGAACGGCGAGTTTGGGTTCGCCGGCGCAGAGAAGCTTGGATCGACGGATGCGACTCTCTTTTACACGACGGACGCCGTCGGTACGGTAAACACCGACCCACAGGCGAACACGTCCAATTGGGTTGAGTCGACGCTCTATGCCGGCGACTTGGCTGACGTGACGGCAGTCCTCATCGTCGCCAACAATCTGACGGCGGGGGCTACGGGATCGATTCGCATTCACGCCGCACCTACCGGCAACGTTGAAGGCAACATCTATGGCAATGACGTGGGCGCAGGTCGTTCCGACTCGCTGCAGCAGCCCATCCCGCCGACGCTGATCTCACAGATCTCTGTCGTTGCCTCAAGCATCGGGGATCGAGTCTGGTTCGACGAGAATGCGGACGGAGTTCAGGATGCATCTGAAGCAGGGATTGAGGGCGTGACGCTCAACCTGCTTGACTCGGCTGGTGTGGTAGTCGCCACGACGGTCACCGGTCCCGACGGAATCTATGAGTTTGCGGGATATCACTCCGGTGACTACCAGGTGCAGGTCGACCCGACCACGCTGCCGGCTGGGTACGCGGCGACGTATGACCTCGACAACGGCACCACCGGTCCGAACGGTGATTCCGGACAGTTCTCGCTCGGAATCAACGTCGACCGCCCTGATGTGGACTTCGGTTACGTGCGTCTCGCTGGAGAACTGTCGGTGACAAAGCTCGTTGAGGGCGCTGCAGCCAACTACTCGGGCGGTTCCTACGAGATTGTCGTGATGTGCGTGAACGCGAGAGGAACTGAAGCGGGCTTCCCCAAGACGCTCACCTTCCAGGGTGCCGGCAGCCAGACGATCACCGATATCTCACTCGGTGCAGAGTGCACCGCGACGGAGACGGTCGACGGCGGCGCCACTAAGGTGACGGTGTCGCCTGCTGGCGCGGTGGTCATCGGCACACCCGGTGCCCCACCTGCAGCAATCACCGTGACGAACGACTTCCGTGGGGGTTCGCTGGTGATCGCCAAGGCGCTCGATGGCGCCGGCGCGGCCGACTTCGGTAATGGTCCGTTCACCTTCGGCGTGGTCTGCTCATTCAACGGTGCCGACGACATCTTCACGGGCGACGTCGTTCTCTCGCGCATGGCCGATGAGGTCACCCTGATCTCTGATCCCATCACCGGACTGCCGATCGGCGCCGTGTGCGTCGTGACCGAAACCGACAATGGTGGCGCGGATGCGACTCCGGCCCCGGTGACGATCACGATCGCGGAGAACGAGTCACAGAACACCGTGACCGCCGCGTTCGTCAACGAGTTCTCGGCGGGATCGATCAGCCTGTCGAAGGTGCTCGCCGGAAATGGCGCCGAAACTCCAGACGCACTTGAGAGCGTGTTCACGGTGCAGGTGACCTGCGAGGTCGAACTGCCGGGAGAGCCTTCAACCAGGGGAACGGTATTCTCTGGCACGATCGACATCCGCGGAGGGGACACCGTCCTCATCGAGGATGCGGACGGCAATCCGCTTCTGCTCCCCATCGGCACACACTGCTGGGCCGATGAGACTGATCAGGGTGGTGCATCTGAATCTGCGGTGAACTTCGACAGCTACGAGAATGCGGCCATCGTGACCGCGGGCTCGCCCGATGACCTGCAGGAGCTGGAGCTCACTGCGACGAATACCTTCGTCACTGCGGAGCTGGTCGTCTCGAAGACGGTAGTCGGCCCTGGTGCGTCCGGACCGTACTCCTTCTCGGTCGAGTGCACCCGGGAAGGAGTCGAATACATCCTTGACGCCGGCGATGATGAGTTCACGCTCAGCCACGGTGAATCCCGCACGATCGTGGTGGGCGCCGGCGTTGATTGCGCGGTGACCGAACTGAACCCGCCGACAGGAGCCACGGTGTCGATGATCGACTCCGATGCTTCCAGCGGAGGCGGAGCGAGCGACGGCGTGGTGTTGAATATCGCAGGCGAAGCCCGCGTTGATGTGACCAACACATTCGCCGAAATCCCCGTGGTTACGCCGCCCGGCGTCACGCCGCCCGTAGTTACTCCTCCCGGGGTTACTCCTCCGGGAGTAAAGACTCCGGTACTGGTGAACACCGGACTAGTGGTGGGCGGTGGCATCGCGGCAGGAGCTGCCTTGCTTCTGCTGGGTGGAGTCCTGATGCTCGTTTCCCGCGCTCGTCGCGAGAAGGCCGAGGCAAACCACTAAAGACCCTCGGAGATGCTGCGTCGTTCAATCGGGTCCTGCGCAGCATCCCGAGTTCGGTCGCGCGTTATACGGAGCGTGCGATCACTGCGGTGGCTCGGGTGGTCCCCCAGACTCTCGAGCCACCGTAGATAACTAAATACATAGAGACAGAAGAGGCGTCGGGATTGCTCCCGAGGCCTCTTCTGCGTGGGCTCTTACCAGGTAGAGTCGCCGCGGATCACGGCGTCGCTGCCGCCATCGATGAAGATCACCTGACCGCAGAGGTGAGAGTTCTCTTCGCTCGTGAGCCAGACCAGCAGCCTTGCCGGAACGATCGCCTCGGCGAAGCCGTTCAGCGGCATGGGTACCCCCGCGCGGATCTGCTCGCGGCCCTCTTCGGTCTCGAGCAGTGGTGCCGTCATCGGCGTGACGATCACTCCGGGAGCGATCGCATTGAGAGGGATGTTTGCGCCGGCCCACTGCTCGGTGGGGGCCGCCCGGCGAATCCACTGCGCGAACGCCTTCTTGCTTGACGAGTAGATCTGGTTCCCCGTCACTGGACCCTGCGCGAGCACTTCCGCGCGAGCGACCGCGGCGGCCTCATCGCCCGCCGTCATAGCGGCGACGAGCTCGTCATCCACCGGGTGAAGGCTTGCCATCGAGGCAATGCCCACCGCGCGAGGGGCTGACGACCCCGAGAGCAGAGGTCGGAGGCCTTCGAGGGTGGCGACCATCCCGAAGAAATTGACCGAGGCCGTCGCGGGAATAGGGGCAGCGATGCCCGCAATGGCAAGGATTCCGTCGATCGATCCACCCGATTTCGCCGCAACCTGCTCGACGAGTGAGGCGCGACCCTCTGCCGTTCCGAGATCCGCCGTGATGTCCGCGTCTCGAATATCGACGCCGATTACGGTGTCGCCTTGATTACGCAGCAACTCTGCTGTCGCTTTTCCGATACCGGACGCGGCACCAGTGACAACCATTGTTCTACCCATGAGAGCTCCTTTGCTTCGGGGAATTAGTTTCCATTGGAAACTATACGCGTGGTGCATGATTGACGACATGGCTAATCCGGACGCACCGATTCACTATCGGTCTGAGGTCGTGGAGACGCTGACATCGTTGCTCTACGTGTGGGGATCGACAGGGTTCCAGAAGGACATCGCACCCAACAGCGGTCGCGGTATGGACACCATTGAAATCAAAGTGTTGTGGACGCTCGGGTCTCGAGGACCCGCGCGAGCCGCCGACATAGCTGCGTCGCTGGACGCCGGCGCATCCGGCGTGAGCAAAGCGGTGGCGAAACTACGCGTTGCCGGGCTGGTCGAGCGCGAACCCAGTCCGTCTGACCTGCGATCCCACATCCTGCGCCTCACGCCGGAAGGTCTCCGGGTGGCGCAAGAGCTCCACGACGTGGGCGACGCGATGATGTCTGAGATCTTTTCCACGTGGGAATCGAAGGATGTCACCACCCTCACCGCTCTACTCGGTCGATTCGCGGCGGATTTCGACCGCTACGCAAGCCATCTCCGTGCGGCCGCCGGCCAGTCTCGCGACTAGGTGTCGCTCGCCGGTACCGTTGTCGCATGCTGCGACGCCCGAACCGCTTGATCATCCCGCAGTACACCGCGCCAGCGGGCGTGAGCCTGGTTGCTGCGGCTGAGCTACTCGGTGATGGGAAGCGCGCGATCGCGGCACAACTCATCGACTTCGCGGTGCGCAAAGTCATCACAATCGCGCGCCCCACAGGCGGCGGTAAACGCTCGGGATTCACCGTGACGCTTGTCGGCGATGTCTCGCGCGAGGGGCCGGACGAGAATGCCGTGCTCGTGACTCTCTTTGGGAGCGCTCCGGCAGTGGGCACCTCCTTCGCGCTCAGACCGAAGAGAAATAAGGATCTCGGTGTGCGACTGCAGGGGCCGCACCGCTGGATCGTGGCTCGCCTCGTTGCCGCAGGCCTCGCTCGCGAGCAGGGACTGTTCTCCAAGCTCCTCACCCCCTGGCAAAAGCGACCCGTTCTTCCCACCCCGGCCGCGCATCCCTTCATCGATCACGCGTGGGGCGTGCACGACTACATCCAGTGGGCCGAGAAAGATCGCTTCGCGTTCCTGCAGTCTCCGGCGGGCGCACAGCGGCAACAGCCGCTCAATGAACTTGAGGTGCTCATCCTCAACGAGAAGCTTCTGCCTTACGCCGTGCTCTTTGGCCTCGAAAAGCAGTGGATGACCGAACTCGACGTGCAGTACCGCACGTTGCCGCCGGAGTTCCTCGACGACGTGGGCGATCTGCTGCTCATCGCCGACTTCCTCGTGGATGGGGTCGAGATTGTCGCGGCGATCGGCGATCTCGTGGACCTGGTGGATGCCGTCGACGCGCTCGAGGGCGTTGGTGCCATCTTCGGTGGCATCGGCGAGTTCCTTGGCAACCTCGACTTCCCTGACTTCGGCTAGCGTTGCCTCGTGACCCAGATCAGTGTGCGCCCCGCAAGAACGAGTGATGTTCCCCACATCCAGAGGCTCGTGGAGCCGCTCGCCGAGCGTCGCATCCTGCTCGGCAAAGACCGCGTTGTGCTCTACGAAGCCGTGCAGGAGTTCCGCATCGCGGAGGATGAGACGGGTGCGGTCGTAGGCTGCGGCGCGCTCCACGTGATGTGGGAAGACCTCGGCGAGGTGCGCACTCTCGCTGTCGAGTCGGACTGGCTCGGCAAGGGCGTCGGCCACGCGATTCTCGAGCGCATCGAAGCGGATGCTCGCGAGCTCGGCCTCTCTCGACTGTTTTGCCTGACCTTCGAGACCGAGTTCTTCGGACGCCACAACTTCGAGGCGGTCGAAGAGAGCATCGTCGAACCGGACGTCTTCGCCCAACTCGTGCTGTCGCCCGACGAAGGTATCGCCGAGTTCCTCGACCTGTCCCGCGTCAAACAGAACACGCTCGGCAATACGAGGATGCTCAAGCGCCTGTGAATCTCGACCGCGTATCGATTGGCGTGCCTGGGGCGCTCGCCGCCGAGGTTGTGCGCGATCTCGCACCGCGCATCGAAGACCTGGGTTTTCGCGGCCTCTGGATCAATGACACCCCAACCGGTGATTCACTCGCTGGGCTTGCTGCCGCTTCCGAGTCGACTTCTCGTCTGATGCTCGGCACCGGGGTAATCCCCGTTGACCGCCGGTCGGCTCACGAAATACTGCGAGGCATCGCGGGTCTGGATGCTTCCCGCCTGGTCATCGGGATCGGTTCCGGCGGGCCGCGCGACGCTTTGTCTCGCGTGGCCGACGCGGTTGCAGAACTGAAGTCGTCGACGAGTGCACCCGTGCTTGTCGGAGCGCTCGGCCCGCGGATGCGTAAGCTCGCAGCCGAAGCCGCCGACGGCATCCTGTTCAACTGGCTTACCCCTGGCGCAGCGCGTGACGCGATGGATGACATGCGGCGGGAAGCATCCGGTGCGGTCCGTGGGGTGCTGTACGTGAGAACAATCGTGGATGCTGCGGCGCGACCGGCATTGGAGGCGGAAGCTGCGGCGTACGCCTCGTATCCCTCTTATGCGGCCAACTTCGAACGCATCGGAGCGACGGCGCTCGAGACAACACTCGACGACACCAACTTCGTCGCCAAGCTGGGGGAGTACGCCGACTCGGTAGACGAGGTGGTGCTGCGGGCGATCACGCCGACGGGGACGCACGCCGACCTCATCCGCTTCGTGGAAACGTCCGCTTCGCTTCTTGAGTAGCGCCCGTCCAAATGAAGGACTTTTTGATCGTGACGGCCTAGGTTTCGCATAAACATGGGGGAAGAGGCGCAAATCTCCTTCATTTGGTCGGGAGAGATCGGAATGCGGCGCGCCCGCTAGCTGGGAAAACCCAACACGTGCGCGAATCGACCGGGCATCCCGGCGCGTCGCCCTTACCCTGTCCGTATGTCGACGTTCAGGAACCCCGTCGGACCCCAGCCGAGTTCGGTCTATTGGCGCAGGCGACTGCTTGTGGGCCTGGGCATTATCGCGGTGGCGATCATCATCATCCTGATCGTCGTGCGTCCGGGCTCCGGCGCCCCGACCCCTGCGAGCAGCAACGCTCCCGCGTCATCGGGCACGGCCGAGACGCCCGCCACTGACGCTAGCGCCGCGCCGCCCACCGAGGGCGGCACCGCGTGTGATCCGGCAAAGGTCACGCTCGAAGCGGGAACGGATGCCGCAAGCTACGACCCCGGGGTTAACCCCAAGCTCTCGTTCTCGCTCAAGAGCCTCATGCCCGACCCGTGCACGATAGCGGTCGGATCTGACGTGCAGGAATACCGCATCACGAGTGGCGAGGAGCTCATCTGGAGCTCGAAGGACTGCCAGACAGATGCTGTCGCGGCCGAGATCGAGCTCAAGCCCGGTGTGCCGTTCGGTGGTCCGCAGCTTGAGTGGGGGCGCACGAGCACCAACCCGGATGGCTGCGATGCTCCCGGACCAGTCGTTGTCGCAGATGGTGCCAGCTACCACCTCGAGGTAAAGGTCGGCGACCTCACCTCAAAGGAGACCAAGCAGTTCCTGCTCTACTGATCGGGATCAGTCGAGGGTGATCTCTTTCACCTCGTGGCCAACGGTGTACTTGCTCTTGGGGTCGAGGTGCACGATGAGGGCGACAAGCGCGCGGTGGATCTCGACGAGGCGGTACTTCTCGTCGATCGAGTCGACCGTCATCCCGAGCTCTACCGAGGCGAACCACTGGCGGAAGGCGGGGTCGGCTGTGTAGCGCTCGGAGAATGCCGCGTACCCCATGACTTGAGGGATGCGTTGCCCCGAGTCGGAGATGGTGATCCACTCGCTCATGAGCTCGCCGATGGCGCGCTGCTCGCTCGTGAAGAAGAGAAAGGCCTGGCTCTTCTCGCTGCGCCGCAGCGACTTCAGTACGCCGTCGAGGAGCCGCTGCACATCCAGGTCTCGGCTGCCTTCCCCGCTCGAATCGAGCACAGCCTGTCGGCGCACCTCTACCCACCCCAGGTAGTGCGCGAAGAGGAAAGCGGTGCTCGTGACCGCGTAATCACCGTGACTCGCGTAGCGCCGCATGAGCTCAACCCACCCGGTCTCGACGATGTTGTACAGCCGGGATTGCAGCTCGGCCGCCGCTTGGGTGAGGGGCTCATACACTCGCTCCGCCGCCTTGAGCGCAGACCGCTCTTCCATGCGGAGCTCGCGCTCGTCGGCGAGGTTATGACTGAGCCGCGCCGTGCGGATCGAGAACCATCCGGAGAGCGCGACGCTCACCACGCTCAGGATGATGGCGAGCGCGGTCAGCATCGATTCCGAGGTCATGAGTCCGATCGTACGGGCAGGCCAGCGGGTGAATCGAAAACAGCAGATCCGGGGTGAAAGGCTCTCGCGAGCGATCCCACGCCACAAAAGTTACTGAACTGCCGTGTTTCAGGGGGCTGAGCAGGCTTTCTGTGCGCTAGCTTTCCGCACTACTCTGTCAACGTGGACGACAACAAGTTCGGCGTGCCAGCTGGGTGGTATCCGGATCCACTGGGCTTGCCGCAATTGCGCTGGTGGGATGCTCAGGCGTGGACCGAGCATACTTCTGAAGCTCGCGCGCCCATCGTGATGCAGACGGCGCCGGAAGGCCAGGCAGCCGAACGCTCCGATGTCGGCAGCGACTTGCCGTCTCGACGTGAACGGCGCGAACGCGAGCGTCGCGAGAATGGTGACTCTGTCTTCGACGAGTCGGCGAGCGTCGAGGGTGAAGCTCAGCCTGGTGTCGTGCAGGAGGAATTGAGCGCACAGCCGCTCCTCGCCATGACCCTCAAAGAGCTCGAACCCCCTCTCACTGACACGGTCGAGGAATCCACCCCGGGGCCGAAGCGGGCTCGCGCTCACGCAAACGCTGTGCCGGCAGCATCCACTTTCAGCGCTTTCGCGGAAGACCTACCTATCGAGGGCGCGGCTCCCGAGCGTGTCGCCAAGCGGATGAAAACGTACACGGTGGCCGTATGGACGATTGCGGCGATGCCACTGATCCAGCTTGCGATCGCGGTGGGACTCATCGTGGGCGGCCTTGGCCACAATGTGCCGTTACTCGTCGTCGTGTGGGTCGGCCCGTACCTCGCCGTGTTGTTCTTTGCCGCGTTCGACCGGTTGCTGCTGCAGACGTGGGGACATCGGCATCCGGCCAGCGCGCTGTGGGCACTGCTCACCGCGCCCGGCTATCTGCTCGCTCGCGCGGTGCGCACGTTTAAAGAGACGGGCAAGGGATTCGCGACCCTCGGACTCTTTGTCGCCGGCGGAACCGCGGTGCTCGCAGGCATTCTCGTTCTGCCCGGTCTGCTCATCTCGATAATCCCCGGCACCTTCGCGGTTGAGGCGGAGAAGGCCCTCGAGTCCAACGCCTTGAGCCTCGGTGCGGTCGTCACAATCGAGTGCCCGGCGACGCCGCCGCTTCTCATCGGCGAGCAATTCACGTGCATCGCGACAAAGCCATCCGGAGATTCGGACTCGGTGCTCGTGAGCCTGCAGCGACTCAATGGATGGATCTCCTGGCAGGTCGACGACTGGGGCCTCTGGGTTTTGACGGAGTAGTCCCCGGCCACTGAGTTCGTCGCCCTTCCTGCTCCGGTCGCTGAGCTCGTCGAAGTGCCCTAGAAGTCCGGAATGTCGATGCGCTCGACAGTCGCGCGCTGGAAGGCTTGCCTCAGCGCTTCACGCAGGTGGATCAGGTCGGCGTCGAGCACAGTCGAGAACCCGAGCCGCTTGGCTTCGGCAACCCGCTGCTTGCTCTGGGACGCTGGCCGGATCTCTCCCGCGAGACTGATCTCTCCGATGGCGGCGAGCGTGGCCGGAAGTGCCTTGTTATTCACCGCGCTCGTGATTGCAAGAGCGATCGCGAGGTCGGCCCCAGGCTCGGTGACGCGGATGCCACCTACCGTAGAGACATAGACATCCTTGTCGTGCAGCTTGAGATTCGCGCGTTTCTCGAGCACCGCGAGCAGCATGGCGACGCGAGAGGATTCGACCCCGTTCACGATGCGTCGGGGGTTGGGCGCTGTCGTATCGACGATGAGCGCTTGAATCTCCACCGGCAACGCGCGTTTACCTTCAAGCGCGATCGCCACGCACGTGCCGTTCACGGGCGTGCGAGCGCGGGAGAGGAACAGCCCGCTGGGGTCGGCAACCTCGGCGATTCCTTCACCGGTCATTTCGAAGCATCCCACTTCGTCTGTGGGGCCGAAGCGGTTTTTGTGGGCGCGGATGAACCGCAGACTCGTCTGACGGTCGCCCTCGAACTGCAGGACAACATCCACGAGGTGTTCGAGCAGACGCGGGCCGGCGATCGTGCCGTCTTTCGTGACGTGGCCGACGAGCAGGATAGGTAGGTTGCGGTCTTTGCTCACCCGGATGAGAGTGGATGCCACCTCCCGCACCTGGGACGGCCCGCCCGCGATTCCATCGATCTGCGCTGAGGACACCGTCTGCACCGAGTCGACTATGACGAGTTGGGGGCGCACCTGGTCAATCTGGCCGATGATGGTCGCGAGGTCGGTTTCCGCCGCCAGGAAGAGGGATGGCTGCAGCGCGTTGGTGCGTTCGGCGCGCAGTCGCACTTGGCTCACCGACTCCTCGGCGCTCACGTAGAGCACACGCTGCCCAGTCTGTGCTGCGCGGGACGCGACCTCGAGCAGCAAGGTCGACTTGCCGACGCCGGGCTCGCCGCTCAGCAGGATCGCGGCGCCGGGAACAACTCCGCCACCCAGCACCCGGTCGAATTCGGCGATGCCGCTGGGCCAGTTGGTTGCCGACTCCGTCGTGATGTCCACGATGGATCGGGCTTCGTTAGTCGGGCGGATGGCGGTGACCCGGCCGGCGGGAGCCGTGGCATCCACCACCGTGTTCCACTGCTGGCACTCGCCGCAGCGGCCGACCCACTTGGGGCTCGTCCAGCCGCACTCGGTGCAGCGGAAGGTGGAGACGGGTCTGGCCATGCGGCAAGCCTAGTTAGCGCCACCGTCACGCAGGTCCTCGTCACGGTCTCTGTGCAGAACCCCGCGTCTGACGTGTAAACTCTCTCCCGGTACCGTGTCCGAGCGGCCGAAGGTGCAACTCTCGAAAAGTTGTGTGGTTGAAAGACCACCGTGGGTTCAAATCCCACCGGTACCGCCAGTGAAAACCCCCGTGAAGCGGGGGTTTTCTGTTTTTCCCGAGACGTGAGCCCCGCCGGGAATCATCCCACGGGATGACCCGTTCGCGACCTGCGGGGGACGCGCTCAAAAACCCGCGCGATCTAGCGTTGACAGCGCGGAGATAAAGACGCTGCTGCGAAGAACTGTGAGGGAAGAAAATGGGTCGTCTTCTAACGGGCGCTGCTGTGGTGGTGTCGTGTATTGCTCTCGCGGGGTGCTCGGTGGCGCCGACGCTTGAGTCTCAGCTGGCTGCGGCGGTAGGCGAGTTTGGTGAAGGCCCTCTAGTGCTGTCATCCCTCGACGGGGCCAGCGGGGATGACTTTCTTGTTGTGTGCCCCTACGAGTCCAAGAGTTCCATTGAGGAACGTTTGGGATTCGACTGGTCGAAAGCACCCGACTACTCGCAACAGGATTCGAAGCAAGCGATTCTGTTCATCGATGGCGAGAAGGTGACATCTCATGCGGAGATGACTCGCGACAGCATCGACTTCTGTGGGGATGGTCAGTGGCCGACTCTTCCTACCGACACCCCTCTCGAGGTGACGCGCTCCGATCAGAGGGTGTTAGTCGATCTACCGACTTAAATCGAGATGAGGCATGAATTCCTGTTCTCAATTCGCTATGTTTATGACATAACGAATTGAGGAGGTCCTACGTGGACTCACGCGTGGTGGGCTCGGCGCTGTTGTGCAGTATGCCGGCGGCGGGACACGTTGGGCCGATGCTCGTTGTGGCGGGGGAGCTGCTGCGTCGAGGATGGCGTGTGCGGTTTCTCACCGGGCACCGATATCAGGGGATGGTTGAGGCCGCGGGAGCGGAGTTCGTGAAACTGCCCCGAGAGGCGGACACTCTTGACGAGGTGGGAAGCGGAGAACGTAACCGAGGGCTCGCGACCATCAACCTGGGCGTCGAAGAGGCTTTCGTGCGTCCGGCCTATGCCGCTGCCGATCGCGTCGCAGAACTCTTGCAACAGGAACGAGCCGACGTCGTGCTGCACGACATGACGTTCCTTGGGGTGCAGGGTCTCTTCGGGCTTCCGGCATCGGAGCGGCCGCTGACCGTGATGTGCGGAATCGGACCCGCGGGTTTTTCGAGCAGAGACTGCCCGCCGTACGGGCTGGGCGTCATCCCGTTGCGCAATCGTGCGGTCGGCCGCGTGCGCGACGCTGTGCTCAACCGCACGGCGAAACTCGTCTTGCGTCCCGCGCATCGGGCACTGGATGCGTATCTCGCGAGCGTTAATTCGCCACCGCTCGACGGCAGTTTCTTCATGGATGTGCTCGGGCGCAGCGACCTGCTTGCCCAGTTCACCGTGCCCCAGTTTGAGTACCCGCGCAGCGACGGGCCCGACAATCTGAGGTTCTACGGGCCTATGGCATCCACCGGCACAACGAGCGTTGATCTACCGGACTGGTGGCACAAGCTCGACGAGAACCTGCCGCTCGTTCACGTGACGCAGGGCACCGTTGCCAACACTGACTTTTCGGAACTCATCGAGCCGACGCTGGATGCGCTCGCGGACAAGAAGGTGCAGGTCATCGTCTCGGGGGGTGGGGCCGCCATGAGCGACTTGCCGCAGCTTCCTCCGAACGCCTTCGCCGCCACCTACCTTGACTACGACCGGCTTCTGCCGCGAACGAGCGTCTTTGTGACCAACGGTGGATACGGCGGGCTGCATCAAGCGATGCGATACGGCGTTCCGATTGTCATCGCGGGGGATTCGGAAGACAAAGTCGAGACGTCGGCGCGCGTGCAGTGGTCGGGGGTAGGGCTCAGCCTGCGCACGGGGCGGCCGTCGTCAGGCGCCGTGGGTGATGCTGTCGACAAGGTGCTTCACGAGCCGCGATTCGCCCAGCGCAGTGCGGAACTGGGGCAGTCCATCGCGGCAGCATCCGGAGTCCGTGGTCTCGTCGATGACGTCGAGGTGGCGCTCCGTGAGCGCGCCGCGTGAACTGACTCGCCGCTACTGAGGCGTGTGTTCGGTCGGCAACTGATCGGCCAGATGCGTCAGTTGGAGCACGGTCCAGGATGCCCACCGCTCGCGACTCCATCCGCGCGCTTGCGTGAAGTGTAGGTAGGCGTCAGCGCCGGTGATGTAGCCGAGAACGTCCGCGGCGACGGCAACGCTCTCTGCCGGTATCCGGTCGCGTCCCGCGAACCACCCGGCGGCGATGAGCATGTCGCGGTGGCGGCGTTGTTCCAATTCGGCGAAGGCAGCCCGCGCGGCCGGATCCGCGTCAGCGGCCGCGGCCATCGCTCGAACGATGCCCGCGGCGCGCTGGTTGGCGTCATCCAGAAATCTGACGTACAAGGTGACCGCGGTCTCGAAGTCCGGCTCGGCCATGATCGCGGCCATCCCCGGACGGTCCGCTAAGGAGTGCGCACCTTCGTCGCCGGCAAACGCGACCTCGAAGGCTGCGATCAGAAGCGAGTGCTTGCTCCCCTGCAGTTGCACGGTCGGCACGGAAACCTGCGCTTCGGCGGCGATTGCCTTGAGGGATGTTGCGGCATAACCGTCGCGGACGAAGAGCTTCTCCGCGGCGGCAATGATCGTCGCCCTCGTTGCGGCCGCGTCGGCCTGCCGGCGGGGGGATCGATACACGCGAGGCATGTGCTTGACGTTACCGTCACCGCTGCGATCGTGTCGCCATGAACACCAGGCCGACAACAATCTGCGCGCCGGTGGAGCAGAGCAATGCGAGCGTGGCCACTTCGTAGCTGTCGGTCGCGTTGGCGACGGCACCGGTGATGACCGCGACGCCGGTGAGGGAGAGCAGTGCCCAGCGTGCCGCACCTACTGCGACGCCGGCGCGAACGATGATGATCGAGCCCACGAGCAGGAGCACGAGCTGGCCTATGCCTAGGGCCAAAGTGAAGGCGAGAGTGCCGGAGTAGTCGTCAACCGTGGGCATCGCATAGGAGACGGCGTAATACACGAACTGGTTCGTCATGAAGACGGCGCCGAAGCCTAGGAGCGCAACGCGTCCCACGAGCGACGCACCAACTGCTCCGTTCGCGCCCGTGCGTCCTCCGGCAAGAGGAATCATCGCGAGGGCGTGGGCGAGCGTGCTGCCGAGGAAGAGAGCGGTGAAGAGTCCCACGAGTGCGGAGGGTGAGTCCTCCGAGAGGAAGTACTCGACGACCGTAGCGGCAAGCAGCAGCGCGCCGCCGATCGTGATTCCCAGGCCACCCCAGAGAGCCCAGACGGGCCTGTGGGTGGATGTTTCGGTTGATGCAGAGGTTGTTGTCATTGGGTGCTCCTAGATATTGACTAATATGACAACATAATGAATAGCACGGATGCTTTACTCATCGCTATAGATCGGCCAATATTCGTCAACATGGCGACATGGTTAATTCGTTCGAGCTCCTCCTCCCTTGCGCTTCGTCCTTCGGTCCCTGAGCTCGTCGAAGGGAGCGTCTCAGCCTTCGGTCCCTGAGCCTGTCGAAGGGGCTACCTTGTGCGGCACGTGGACGTGGCTGGCCCCGCGGTTGCCGGGCGGTACCGTGTTCCAGCTCAAACATTGAGCGATCGCGACGACCACCAGCCGCTCGTTCGCTTCGACTACTGGTGGTCATCGCGATCGCTCAAAACTCACAAGTCACCCGTCACCGCCCGGCACCCGCTCCCAGAACCGGTCACCTTTTCAAGCGAGCCTCTGCCTGAGTAAGTTATGACGCTCCTGACCCTTCTCCGTTGGTTGAGTAACGCCCTCTAGGGCGTGTGGGCCCACGCTGAGCAGTCCAGCGCGAAGCGAAGCGAGTGATGGCGGCTCAGTGGGGAGCGAAACCGAAACATAATCCAGATCAGATCCCCTTTCGCGCCATCACAAATGTCAGTGGCTACTGCTGAAATATCTCTATGGAAGACCTCGACCTAGACCCCCTCACGTGGGAGCACGACCTGCCCACCATGGCGGACGCAAGCACCCGGGTCGAGTACGCAATCGCCGAAGCCAGCTATGCCATCCGCGCAATCAACCAGAACGCCGCGAACGCCGCAATCGCGATCCACACAGTTCTTGAGGAAGCCCGTGACTACCCTTCGGTGTTCCTCGGCACGCACGCCGACCCCGCCGACCGCGACCATGTCGACTTCGCGAGACGTGCCGCGGTCAGCGACCTCGCCGTGCAGCTGAGTCTGTCTGAGGACACGATCCTGAACTACGACCGGCAAGCCGTCGTCATGCGGTCTCGCACTCCGAAGACGTGGGCGGCGTTCCGTCATGGAGAGATAACTCCACAGAACGCGAAGGTTGTGACTGCGTTGGCCGAGTCGCTCCCGGACGAGCCGGAGATGTGGGCGCAGTTTGACGAGAAAGTCGCCGATCTCGCGATCCGACTCACGCCGGCCCGTTTCCGTACTCGTGCTCGGGTGATTCGGGAGAAGCTCCTCGGCGCGACCCTCGAGGAGCGGACGATCGCGGAAGCCGCGTTCCGGAAAGTGATCGCCGAGGCTCACCCGGACGGCATGGCATCGGTGTACTACTACGACACTGCGGACAAGGTCACTCTCATCATGGCTCGCGTCGAGGAAGAGGCTCGTGCATTGAGTCGTGTCCCGGGCGAGACGCGCACCATGGACCAACTGCGCGCTGACGTGTTCGCCGAGAACATGCTCACCATCAACGGTGGTGACGAGACTCAAGGTGACGACTCCAACAACTCGAGCACCGGCACTCGAATGGGCAAGCGCAACGCGGTTAGCGTGAAAGTCGGACTACTCATCCCGGTCATGAGCTTGCTCGGACACAGCGACGAACCCTCAACCCTCGAAGGATACGGCCCCATCGACATCGCGACCGCGAAGAAACTCGCAGCCTGCGCACCGTAGTTCTTCCGAATCTTGACCCACCCGATCACTGGCACGATCTTGGATATCGACAGAACCACGTTGCGGATTCCGGCGGATATGCGGCGGTGGTTAGAGATCCGGGATCAGATCTGCATCTTCCCGGGGTGTGGGAAACGAGCGCGACATTGTGAGATTGATCACACCAAAGATCGGCAGTACGGCGGGATCACGAAGGTCACGAACCTCGGGCATATGTGTAAGAAGCATCACATCGAGAAACACCACACGTTGTGGGAACCGGAGCACATGCCGGACGGCAGCATCCGGTGGACCAGTCCGACCGGGCATGTCGTTGATGGGGATCCGCCGCCGTTCTAGCGGGTCGCAAGAGGTCCCTGTTTCGCTCCCCAGCTATGCCGCATCCAGACGGCTTCGCCGCCCGGCTGACTGCGCAGCCGTGGTCCCACACGCCCCAGAGGGCGCTACTCAACCACCGCAATGCGGGCAGGAGCGTCATAACAGGGTCAGGCAGAAGCCCGCCTGAAAAGGTGACCGTGTTTGGGAGCGGGGGCCGGGGCGGTGACGGGTGACTTGTGAGCGCGGTGGCGCTCAGGGGAAGACGGAGTCTTCCGCGCCCCCAGCGCCGAGGGAGCCTGCGACCGAGGGTCGTTTGAGCGATCGCGTGAGCCATCACTACCCGACACGGTCACCGAGGTGATGGCTCGCGCGATCGCTCAATGTCTGAGCTGGAACACGGTACCGCCCGGCAACCGCGAACCCAGCCACGCCGCCGAGCGGCACGCGCCACCCCTTCGACAAGCTCAGCGCGTGGAGGGGTAGGAGCACGTCCCTAAGACGAGTGAGGACCCTCATCGATGAGCTCAGGAGTGGGCAAGTCCGGACGAGCTCGACCCATCGGCCGCGTCCGGGGAGCGTAAGGCGACGATCATGCTCCTCAGGGTGGTGAAAGCGAGGGACTGCTGTTCTGGGGTGAGGCCGCCCAGCATCCTGAGCTCGACCGAGCGGACCGCTGCTGTCGCCTTTTCGAGGCTCTGTTTGCCGAGCGGCGTGAGACGGGTGGGAAGAACCTTGCCCACTCGAGCCTCCTCCGGGCGGATGACGTAGCCGTCCCGTTCGAGAGACTGCAGCAACACGTTCATGGATTGCCGAGTCACGAAAGCACCTCGCGCGAGTTCGGAGTTCGACAGGCCAGGGCGTTGAGCCAAGAGCTCGAGGCACGAGTAGTGGGTGATCGTCATCCCGAGCGGACGCAGCACTGCTTCCATCGCGGCGCGAAGAGCACTCGACGCTTCTTTGAGCAGGTAACCCAGTGACGTGTCCAGTTCGATTCCATCGTGACCCGCTTGACTCATGTCAGTAGTCTGACATACATTGAACTATGTCAGAAAACTGACACCCCGACATAATCAAGGAGCATCCCATGCCCGTCACCGGCCCCGACTTCATTTCCCTGCAAGCTAGCGACCTCGACGCGTCGCAAACCTTCTACGAGCAGTACCTCGGGCTCGTCCGCTCTCAGGCGGGACCGCCGCACGCCGTCGTCTTCGAGACGACCCCCATCGCCTTCGCGCTTCGCGACATCGTTGCGGGAACGGATCTCGCATCGGTCGCTCAGCCCGGCATCGGCGCGGCGATCTGGCTCCACGCCACCGATGTGCAGGCGATCCACAATGCTCTCGTCGCGGATGGCCACACGATCGTCTCGGCACCGATCGACGGACCGTTCGGACGCACCTTCACCTTTGCCGACCCCGACGGATACCAGATCACGCTCCACGACCGCGCCTAGATCAGTCGCGAGGACTCCCCAGCGCATCGACGCTTGTGGCGATGATGTCGTTGCGCCACAGGGATGCCGAGTCGCATCGCCGCGCGTCGAGGGAGAGCACGCTCAGCGCGACGAGCGCGCCGGTGACGCGGATGCGCCGCGGGTCTGAAACCGGTGCAGTGTCGAAGGCGTTGAAGAGGATGTCGGCGAGCGGGTCGAGGCGGGACACGTCGTCATCACCCATCGGCACGATCGTGCTGAGTAGGAGGCTCGCAAGGCCTGGGCGAGCAAGAGAGAGATCGACGAGAAGTTCAATTGCTCGGCGGTCCCGCTCGGGACCAGGCTCGAGATCCGCGACGCGACCTCTCACCCGCTCGATCTCGGACTTGCACTCTTCAATCACCGCATCGTGCAGCGCGGCCTTAGTCGGAAAATGGTGCAACAGCCCGGCCTTCGAGTAGCCCGTCGCATCCGCAACGGCTTGCACTGAGGTTCGCGCGAAACCGTGCCGCGCGAACAGCGCCGCTGCCGCATCAATGACGGTTGGCGTTGCGGTTGGGCTCATGGCGTGGTCCTTCAGTGCCCGAGAACGGGTTCGGCATCGGGGTCGACTTCGATCGTGCCACTGCGGAACAAGATTAGCGAGACGAGCGCGGCCAACACGTACAGTCCGACGGCGACCCACAGCGCCGCGTGGTAGCTCTCCACGGTCACCGCCGCAGCGCTGCTCTGAGGAGCGGATGCGAGCAGCGCAGCGGCAGCTCCCGCCGCGAGAGAACTGATGAGGGCGATGCCAGCCGCACCACCCACTTCGTGGCTGGCGTTGATGAGCGCCGAGGCAACACCAATGTCCCGACTCTCCGCCTTCGCCGTCGCTGCCTCCTGCAGTCGACCGAAGACGATCCCGAGACCGAGGCCGTACACGATGAGCCCGGGCAGCAGATCAGCAACGAAGGTGCTGGAGGGGCTAGTTCCTGTCTGCATGGCGAGCCCGAGGGCGGCGAGAAGCGCGCCGCCGGCGATCAGGTATCGCGGCCCAAATCTGGCGGCGAGCCGAGAACCAACGAGGGCGGATGTCACGATGATGCCGAGCACCACGGGAACAAAGCTCAGGCCGGTCTCAAGCGGCGAGTATCCGAGAGCTTCGGTGAGGAAATAGGTGCTGAAGAGGAACACCCCAAAGAGTCCGCCGTTGACGAGAAACCCGACGAGGTTGGCCGCACCGCGGTTGCGGTCCGCGATGACGCGGATCGGAAGCAGGGGATTCGAGGAACGACGTTCGATCACGACGAAAAGGGTCAGCAACACGAGGCCCGCGGCCATCGGGGCGAGAGTCCAGAAGTCGAGCCATCCACCCTGCTCGGCATTGCCGAGGCCGAACACGAGCGCGACCATGCCGACAACCGACGTGAACGCTCCGGGCAGGTCAAGCTTCTTCTTGTCGACGATTGCCTGCTTCGAGATGAGCCCAACACCGGCGAGAGCGACAGCGGCGATCGGAAGGTTCACGAACATGCTCCAGTGCCACGAGAAGTACTCGGTGAGCACTCCGCCGAGCAGCAGGCCAACGGCGCCTCCGGCCGACGAGACTGCGCCGAAAATCGAGAAGGCGCGGATGCGACTCGTACGGTCTTCGAAGGTCGTCGCAACCAACGACAGCGCGGCGGGGGCGAGCACCGCGCCGAAGGCGCCCTGGAGCGCTCGGGCGGCGAGGAGCGTCTCGAAGCTTGTGGCAAAACCGCCAAGCGCTGAGGCGAGCGCAAAGCCTACGAGGCCGAGAACAAGCATCCTGCGCCGTCCGAAGTAGTCACTCAGTCGGCCGCCGATGAGAAGCAGACTTCCGAAGGCCAGGGCGTATCCCGTGACAAGCCAGTGCCGACCGTCGTCTGCGAAGCCGAGTTCAGCCTGGGCAGACGGCAGTGCGATGTTCACGATCGTCACGTCGAGAACCACCATGAGTTGGCTCAGCGTCAGGATGCCGAGCACCCACCAGCGGCGCCGTGATGGTGCGGTAGCAGTCATGTCTGTTCTCCTTGCTTGTCCCGCCTCGATCGGGCTTGCTGACGAGTCTAGAAAGCTCCCGACCACTATGAACGTAAAACCAACCGAATTGGTCGGTAACTCTCAGCAACGACTTCGGCGCCTCGGGCGATACGCTCGACAGGTGACGGAGCAACAGTGGAGGGATGCCCTCCTCGAATTGGATCGTTCGCGCTGGGGCGAGTATCTCGATCAGAATTCCGGCCTGCCGGGGCCTCGCGCAAACCTCACCCTCGCAGCCGTCGTCGCCGAACTTGCCGATGCCGATCTAGCGGAACAGCTTCTCGCGTCGACCGATGAGTACCGCGCGATGTGCGGGGCTATCGCGCTGGCCATGCGCGCGACGGACTCGCTCACGCAGAGCCGCATTCGCGAGCTCGCGCGAGACACGCAATGGCGCGTGCGAGAGGCCGTCGCGATAGGACTCCAGCGACTGGGGGATGAGGATCTCAGATTGGTGAGGGCCATTGTCGAGGAGTGGTCGACGGCCGACGACTTTCTCGTTCAGCGCGCTGCCGTCGCCACCCTCTGCGAACCTCGACTTCTTCGATCACCGCAGGCCGCTGCCGCAGCGATTGACGCGTGTAACGCTGCGACCGCTTCCGTTGGTGCCGCACCCGCTGCCGCGCGCAAAGACCCGGCGTTCCGCGTGCTGCGCCAAGCCCTCGGCTACTGCTGGAGCGTGGCGGTCGCCGCTGATCCCGAGCCGGGCCTTCGAGCGTTCAGGTCGCTCGACGAGTCCGATCCCGATATCGCGTGGATCGTCGCATCCAATCTCACCAAGAAGCGCCTCTCGCGCCTTCTGTAACGCCCTTCGTCCACCAGAGAGAGCTCAACAATGAACTACCGCAACGCCGCGCTGCCCATCGCCGATCGAGTCGCCGACCTTCTCTCGAAGATGACGCTCGAGGAAAAGGCCGGCCAGATGATGCAGAACAGCGTGGGCGCGGGGATGGATGGCGAACTCGTCGAGAACGCCGACGGATTCTCCTCACTCGGCATCCGCGACCGGGTTGTTGCCAGCAGCATCACCCACATGAACGTGCACGCGCTGCCCGAACCTCGTCTCGCCGCGAGGTGGGCGAACAGGATGCAGGAGCTTGCGGCATCCACTCGCCTCGGGATTCCGCTTACGATCTCGTCCGACCCCCGGCACGCGTTCAGCGAGAACGTCGGCGTCTCCTTCGCCGCGGGGTACTTCTCGCGCTGGCCCGAGCACCTCGGCCTCGCCTCGGTGCGCGACCCCGAACTCGTGCGTGAGTACGCGAACGTCGTGCGCCAGGAGTACCGCGCCGTGGGTATCGCCTCGTCGCTGCATCCCACCATCGACCTCGCGACCTCGCCACGCTGGGCTCGACAGCTCGGAACGTTTGGTCAGGACGCCGCGCTCACGAGTGAGCTCGTCACCGCCTATCTCGCGGGTATCCAGGGTGCCGAGATGGGGCCGTCGAGCGTCGCCGCGATGACGAAGCACTTTCCGGGAGGCGGCCCGCAGCGCGGCGGAGAAGACCCGCACTTTCCGTACGGACGGGAGCAGGACTACCCGGGTGGAGCGTTCGAGACTCACCTCGAGCCATTCCGCGCCGCAATCGCGGCAGGAACCTCGGCCCTCATGCCGTACTACGGGATGCCCGTAGGTCTCGTGCGCAATGGCGAAGCGATCGAAGAGGTCGGCTTCGGCTTCAACCGCCAGGTGCTGACCGGCATCCTGCGCGAAGAGCTGGGCTTCACCGGCGTCATCTGCACCGACTGGGGACTCGTGAGCGACACGCTCGTGCCCGCCGGCGTCTTCGGCGATCACGAGTTGCGACTGCCAGCACGCGCCTGGGGCGTCGAGCAACTGGATGCGCTGGCTCGCGTCGAGAAGATTCTCGACGCCGGAGCGGACCAGTTCGGTGGGGAGGACATTCCCGAACTCATCGTCGAGCTCGTGCGCTCCGGGCGGGTCGACGAGTCGCGCATCGATGCCTCGGTCGCGAGGCTGCTTACCGTGAAGTTCCAGCTTGGTCTGTTCGAGAATCCTTTCGTCGACGAAGATGCCGCTTCGGAACTCGTGGGCAACGACGACTTCGTCGCTCTCGGCGAGGCGGCGCAACGCCGCGCGATCACGGTGCTGAGCGGAGAGGTCACGGCGCCCACTCGCGTGTTCCTCGAGGGGCTTTCGGCGGCATCGGTGCCGTCGCTCACGGTCGTCGATGACCCAGCGGATGCCGACCTCGCGATCGTGAGGCTCGCCGCCCCGTTCGATCCGCGCGACGAGTTCCTACTCGAGTCGATGTTCCACGCGGGAAGCCTGACCCTGCCTGCCGACCAGGTTGCACGAGTAGCCGAGATCGCCGCCGCCGCACCGACTCTCGTCGACGTGTTCCTCGACCGCCCGGCCATCCTCGCGCCGCTTGTCGACCTCGGTGTCGCTCTCACGGCAAGCTTCGGCAGTTCGGACGCGGCCCTCCTCGACGTGGTGCTCGGGCACGCGACAGCCGAGGGAGTGTTGCCCTTCGACATCCCGTCGTCTGAAGAGGCGGTGGATGCCGCGCGCGTCGACGTCGCGGGCGACACGGCAGACCCCACCTTCAAGGCCGGGTTCGGGGTGAAGCGCCTAGCTGTTTAGTCGGTCGGTTCGGGCTCTGGCTTCATCCAGAACGGCGAGTAGTGGTACCCGTCGAGATCGTCGAACTGTCGCTGGTACATGAACGGGTAATCGTCGGTGTCGCCGATGCGTCCGCCAGCGGCGCCAGCGCGTTCGACGAGCTCATCGACCGCCTCGCGGCTGCCGAGATCGAATGACACCGTCACCTTGGACGGTGTCTTGGGGCCGCCAATGAGCTCCTCGGTGGCGCCGACGCTCGCGTACATTTCTCGGCTACCGAGCATGACGTACTGCTCGGGCGCGATCGCGAAGCACGACACCCCGGAGTTAGACATCTCGGGGTTGAGGGTCCATCCGAGAGCGGTGTAGAAGGCGGTCGCGCGCTCAACGCTGTCGACCGGGCAAGTGATGAAGAGGCTCATGTTCTCAACAATCCCAGCATCCACACACTGCGACAAGAGCTATCGAAGAGAACCATCAGATCAGATAATCTACAATGTAGATAAATGATCGGAGGGAGTGCGCGTGGGACTAATCGATATCCGCGGCGTTCATAAGAGGTTTAGTGACCGGGCGGTGCTTGAGGGCGTTCACCTGAGTGTGGAGCAGGGAACGGTGATGGGGCTGCTGGGTGCGAATGGGGCCGGCAAGTCAACGCTCATCTCGATTGCATCTGGGCTGCTTCGCCCGGACTCGGGGCTGGTGATGATCGACGGAATCGATATTGCTTCCCGCCGAAGCGAGGCATCCGCACTGATCGGCAGCGCCCCTCAGGACGTGGGGATCTACCCCACGTTGAGCACGCGCGAAAATATCACCGGGTTCGCTCGCCTGCACGGGCTTCGTGGGCGTCGCCTCTCGCTTCGCGTGAGTGAGGCAATGGATGCGCTGGGTCTCGAAGGCATCGCGAATATCACTGCGGATCGGCTCAGTGGCGGGCAGCGCCGACGATTGCACATGGCGATGGCGCTTGCGCATCATCCTCGCGTGCTGTTCCTCGACGAGCCCACCGTGGGGGCGGATGTCGAGTCGCGCCAGCACATACTCGGGCTGGTGCAGAGCCTCGCCGACGAGGGTGCCGCCGTGCTGTACACCACCCACTACCTGAATGAGATCGAGCAGTTGGGTGCGGAGGTCGCCCTTCTGCGCGAGGGCACCGTGACCGCGCTGGGGTCGGTGGCTGATGTTGTGGAGAAGTGGGGTGGAGGCGGGCTGGCGGTGCGCTTGCATCCGCCGATGGAACTGGACCTCCCGAGCTGGATCACGCAGGGCGAGTGGCTCGTCGCAGAACCGTCACCTCGCAACCCGGGGGAGCGCCTGGCCGAGGTGCTCGCTTTGCTCGGAGATCGAGCTCGCTTGGTCTGCGATGTACGAGTGGATCGACCGACGCTCGAGGCGGCGTACCTGCGTGTGATCGACGAGCGCGAGGAACTCGATGTTGCGGCGTAGCCTCGCTGTCGCGGCCATCGATGCTCGCATTCTCCGGCGCGACCTGTCGCCCGTCCTGGTGATGACCGTGATCCCCTTGGTGTTCGTGCCGTTCTTCATCCCGGGCGCCCGAGCCCAGCTCATCCAGTCCGGATATCCGTCCGCGACCGGGGTTGAATACGCGCTCCCGGGACTGGCTGTGCTTTTCGCATTGCTCTGCGTGCAACAGGTACTCACCGCGTTCTTCCGAGACCAGCAGTGGGGCACATGGGCGAGACTTCGGGTGTCTCCCGCGAGCCCCTCGGAGCTGTTGATCGGCAAATCGCTGACAGCATTCATCGCTCAACTCGCGCAGTTGGTGGTTGTCTTCGTGGGAGGCGCGGTGATCTTTGGCTACTGTCCAGCCGGTTCGATTGTGGCCCTCGCGATGGTGCTCATCGTGTTCTCCGGAGCGATGATCGGTTTCGCTCTGCTGCTCGTCGCCGCGTTTTCCTCGTTGGAACTTGCCTTGGTCGTCGGCAATGTCGTAGCGATGGCCATGGCGGGACTCGGCGGAGCATTCGGCCCGGTGGAGTCCCTGCCGTCCTGGATGACCGCTGTCGCACCCGCATCACCCGCATACTGGGCGCTCGCCGCAATCCGAGCAATCAGCCTCGACGGAGCCGACTTCGTGACAGTCTTGCCGCAGCTCGGGATGCTGACCGCCTTCGTCGCCCTGTCCGTGGGAGCGGCCGTGGTACTGCTTAAGACTCGTTTACGGAAGGAACGGTCATGATGAGTCCTCGACCCCAGCGGGTGTCTCGCGACGATGTGCTCGTGGCCGCCCGTGACCTGCTTGACGCGGAGGGTCTGGATGCCTTGACGATGCGTCGCTTGGGCGCGGCACTCGGTGCCGACCCCATGACGGCGTACCGGCATTTCGCGGGGAAGACGGAACTTGCCTCGGCGCTCGCCGATGAGTTCTGGATCTCCCTTACCCTGCCGGATGTTGATGGGGTCGGCGACTGGAAGGGCTACGCCGCGCGCCTGATGCGCGGTATTCGCTCGGCCCTCGCTGACCACCCTGGCATCATCCCGATCGTCGCTACGCATCCAATCGACTCCCCGGCGGCGCTGACGGTCGCCGACGAGGCGATCGGTAGGTTGCTGGATTCCGGCGCTCCGATTAACCCCTCACTCGGAGACCTCGTCAACGTGCTCGTGATGCTGACCGTCGCGTCGGCGTTGGGGGAGTACAGCGAGCCGGTCGGTTCTGACGCGGGGGCATCGCAGCCGAATGGGTCTGACGAGTCCGAAGCCCTCGCCGCGCTGCCGCATCTCGGAAAGATCGTCGCGAGTGGCTGGGCACCCTCGCCCGAGCGGCAGTTCGAATCCGGTCTCGCGGCGGTGCTCGACGGTTGGCGTTTCCACGCCCAGTGAACCGGAGACAATTCGCGTGGTGAGTCGCCAGTTGTGGTGGCTAACCGCGCGGCAAAGCCGCCAGGACTGGCAACTCGGTGAGCGCCACTGGAGTCGTCGTTTGGCCAGTGCGGTGCCGGAGCACTCGGCCGGCCACCGGTTGCGGAGAGTGGATCGTCCGCGTAAGTGCTGAGTATTTCTTTAGGAAAACATCCGATGTATCACGGTTGGATTTCGTTTTGGCAATCGGTTGTCAAAATTGCGGAAAAGTGGTTCACTATCTTTCGGGCCAGTTGCCCATTCACCTGACAAGGGAGTCATTGATGCACACAGCACCACATGCCCGCCGACGGATTGTCGCGCTTGCGGCATCTGTGCTCGCGATAACGCTCGGGGTGAGCGCCTGCGCAACCGAAGCGCCAGCGCCCGAGGGAAGCAAGGATGCGACGCTCAGCGTCGCCATCGCTGGAGCGCCACCGTCGCTTGACCCGGCCGCGCTCGACGAGGGTCAGGGCACGTTCATCTGGTCCTCCATCTACGAGACGCTTCTCTATGTCGACAACGACGGTGAGATTCAGCCCGGCGTCGCCGAGACCTACGAGTACTCGGAAGACCGCAAGACCCTCACGCTCGGAATTCGCGACGGACTCACCTTCAGCAACGGAGACGCGCTCACGAGCGCCGATGTCGTAGCGACCCTCGAGCGCACCAAGGTGACCCCCGGTGCTCAGCAGAGCCGCCTCGCGGGCGTCGAGTCGGTGACCGCTCCCGACGAGTCGACCGTCGTCATCCAGCTCACTGCTCCTGACGCCACATTCCTCAACTACCTCGCGCAGGCAACGGGAGCTGTCGGCCACGCGTCAACGCTCGACGAAGAGAGCAACAAGCTCCGTCCGATCGGATCTGGTCCGTACGAGCTGGCCGACAGCACGGTGGATGGCACGACTTACGTGCTCGAGCGTCGTGACGACTACTGGAACGCCGACGCGTACCCGTACAAGACGTTCACGGTGCGAGTCATCTCGGACGCGACCGCCGTCGCCAACGCCCTGCAGACGGGCGAAATTCTTGCCGGTGCAGTTCAGGCTCCGCAGCTCCCGCAGCTCAAGAGCGCAGGGCTGACGACCAAGGAAGTTACCTCGGCTGCGACCATGATGCTTCTGCTTGCCGATCGGGATGGCACTGTGCAGCCCGCTCTCGGAGACGTTCGTGTGCGCCAGGCAATCAACATGGCCTTCGACCGCGACCTGTTCGTGGAAACCCTGTTCGCCGGTTACGCCCGCCCCACCGTGGAGTCGTTCAACATGAACGGTGCCGCGTATGACGAGTCGCTCGCTGACGCTTATACCTATGACCCGAAAGCGGCCAAGGCGCTCATCGCCGAGGCAGGCTACCCGGACGGCTTCGCGGTGACCATGCCCAGCACGGTCATCTCGACCGCGTACGAGGCTGTGCTCACCCAGTCGCTCGCCGACATCGGAATCACCGTCACCTGGGAACCCGTTCCGCCGCAGAACATCGCGAGCTCCGTCGCATCCGCTAAGTACCCCATGGTGCTGTGGCTCGAGGGAACCAACGTTGCTGGTCGTGAGTTCGGGAACTACTTCGGTGCTGAGGCATTCCTCAACCCGTTCCGTTACCAGAACGACGATCTGAACGCGCTCTTCAGTGAGATCGCCGTCGAGAGCGACGATGCGGCCCGTGCCGACCTGTACAAGAAGGCGACTGCCATCACGGTCGATGAGGCGCTCAACGCTCCCATCGTCTCGATGAGTGCCATCTGGGTCACGAGCCCCGATGTCGTCGTAGTCCCCGACATCAATGTGCCGAAGACCATCAGGATGTTTGCTCCGGCTTCCTAGCCCAACGAAACAAGAAGGCCCGCCTCATCGAGGCGGGCCTTCTTGCGTGTGTGGCGGGCTTTAGGCGGATGCCGCGCGAATCTGCTCGAGTGTGCGGATCACCTCGACCGTCGCGCGCTCGTCGTGGCGAGGATGCTGCAGCAGGCCTTCGCGCAGGGCGTCGCGTACCGCGGTGAACATGGGGCGGTAGCCGAAGCCCTCCCACGGCAACTCGATCTGCTCGGGATTCACGAAGAGGCTGTTCCAATCACCGCGGTGGATGCGTAACGCTTGCGCGGCCCAGAACATCCCGGGCACGACGATCCAACCTTCGGTGCCGCTGATCGTCGCCGACGGATCGACGAAGTCGACCATGGAGTACGCGCCCTGAGTGAACTCGCCGCCAGCATGCTCAAGCGTGAAGTGCCCGGCCAGATCTAGGCCGTCCTCCCGAACGTTCGCCCGCCCTGTTAAGTCGTCTGGTGCCCCGAACATCATGTGGTCGAGGGTCGCGAGGTAGATGCCCTGGTCGAGAAGGGTCGAGCCGCTCCTCGTCACATCCCAGCGTCCACTGCCGTCGTTGGGTCGGGGGAATCCGAAGCCCGCGCGCACGCTGCGTGGTTCGCCGATCGCTCCCGCCTCGACGAGCTGCATGATCCGCTCGTAGACGGGATTGAACTTCATCCACATTCCCTCCATGAGAAAGCAGTTCTGCGCGGTGGCGACGGCGAAGAGTTCCGCGACATCCGCCGCGGATGTCGCGATCGGTTTCTCGATCACGACGTGCTTGCCCGCGAGGAGGCACTCGCGGGCAATCTGCGCGTGGGAGACGAACGGGGTGGCGATATAGACGGCGTCGACCAGAGGGTCGGCGAGCACGTCGTCGAGCGAGGTCGTGGCGGTGGCTCCGCACAGCGCAGCGAGTTCATCTCCCGCGCCGGCTGTGCGCGTCATGATCGTGCGCACCTCGAAGCCATCGACGGCGATCAGATCCGGCACGGTGGTCGCGGTGATTTTGCCCGCGCCGACGATCGCCCAGCGAATACGGGGAGTGGATGCGAGTGTCATGTCTGTCCCTTCGCCACCACGCATCATTGTCGCGGTGAAGCTGATTTGGCAAGCGATTGCCATTCTATGCCGTCGTCTGGTTCACTAGACGAAGACATTGCGATACGACGAAGGAGTACATCGTGCTGAAACCCCAGATCTCCGAGACCCGTGAGGTTCTCACCCTGGACGGATTGTGGGGATTTGCGGTCGACCGCGGTGATCTGCACGAGCCGTGGCGCGGTGCCCTCGCGTCCGAGCTAGAGATGCCCGTGCCGAGCAGCTACAACGACATTCACGTTGACTTGGGTCTTCGCGACCACGTCGGCTTCGTCTGGTACCAGCGCACGGTGCGTGTGCCGCGCGGCTGGCGGGGCGAGCGCATCCTGCTCCGCTTCGATTCGGCAACCCACGAGGCCCACGTCTACGTGAACGACGAGCTGGTCGGATCGCACGTCGGCGGCTACCTTCCCTTCGAGATCGATGTGACCGATTCCGTCACGGCGGGGCAGGAGTTCCGTCTCACGGTTGGCGTGCAAAACGTGCTCACGAACATCACGATTCCGCCCGGCAAGGTCGTCACGGGATCCGGTGGCCGCGAGCGACAGACCTATCTGCACGACTTCTTCAACTACGCCGGCATCGCGCGAACCGTCTCGCTGTTCAGCAAGCCCGCGCAGTCCATTGACGATCTGGATGTGACGACAGCAGTCGAGGGCGCAGATGGACGCCTGAGCTACCGGGTGAGCCGCAGCGGTTCGAGCGAGGTGCGCATTCGGGTTCTGGATGCCCAGGGGGCTGTCGTCGCCGAGGCATCGGGCGAACAGGGCAATGTCGTCATCCCGAACGTCACGCTGTGGCAGCCGGGACGCGGATACCTCTACGAGGTTGTCGCCGAACTGCTCGAATCTGGCGAGGTCGTTGACCAGTACACGCTGTCAATCGGCGTGCGCACGGTCGAGGTGCGCGGCACCGAGTTGCTCATCAACGGCGAGCCGTTTTACTTTCGCGGCTTCGGCAAGCACGAGGACAACAACGCTCGAGGCAAGGGCCACGACAACGCGCTCATGGTTCACGACTTCAGCCTCATGTCGTGGATCGGTGCCAACTCGTTCCGTACCTCGCACTACCCGTACGCCGAGGAATGGCTCGACTACGCCGACCGTCACGGCATTGTCGTCATCGATGAGACCGCCGCTGTAGGCCTCAACCTCAACATCGGCGCGGGCATGGGGATCAAGCAGACCCAGGCCACTTTCTCCGAGGAGACATTTGGGTCTGGCACTCAAGCGACCCACGCCCAGCACATCCGCGAGCTCGTCGATCGTGACCGCCACCACCCGAGCGTCGTTATGTGGTGCATCACCAACGAGCCGTCCTCCAACGAGGAGGGTGCGCGCGAGTACTTCGAACCGCTCGTGAAGCTCGCTCGAGAGCTTGACCCGAGTCGTCCTCTGACCTTCGCCAACCTCGGCTTTGCTACGAGTGACACCGACAAGATCGCCGACCTGTTCGACGTGATCTGCCTCAACCGCTATTACGGCTGGTACGAGGACACCGGAGACCTGGCGGCGGCTGAGGCTCACCTCGAGGCCGACCTGCTCGGCTGGGTGGAGCGATTCAATCGACCGCTCATCATGTCGGAGTACGGCGCAGACACCGTCGCAGGACTTCACTCGGTCTTTGACCAGCCCTGGAGCGAGGACTACCAGGTCGACCTGCTCGAGATGTACCACCGCGTGTTCGACCGGATTCCGGCGCTCATCGGTGAGCAGGTGTGGAACTTCGCCGACTTCCAGACCACGTCGGCAATCTTCCGAGTGGATGGGAACAAGAAGGGCGTATTCACGCGCGACCGTCGCCCGAAGGCCGCCGCCCAAGCCCTGAGGAGGCGCTGGACGGCAGCATCCGCCGAGTAACACCGCACCGTCAGCTCGTGATCCGGTCAGGTGGCTTTCTCGGTGTTAGTGCGTCGGACCGCTCCCATGGCGGATGAGGGGTAGGGCTGTCCGATATAGGCCGTCAGGAGAATCATCAGTTCGGTGAGTGCGTTGTCGTCGAGGCCATTTCTTCGGGCAAGGCTCAGATAGACGTCGAGTTGTTCGTCGATGATGTGACTGGTCACCAATGCGCTGATGACTGCGATGCTGCGGTCACGGTCGGTGAGAGCGATACCCTGCCAGCCGGGGCCTCCGGCTGCTTCATATGCCTCTGCTACATACGCGGCCCCCGCGCGGTCGGTCATCAGTTTTTCGGCGAGGTGTTCGTCGACTCCGAAGTTGCGCGCGTACACGCTTCTCCCCAGACGCGCCCGTTCGGTGCGCACCGTGCTCTCGGCGCTCATTCCTGGCCGCCCTGCGCGAGAACAAGCGTGGGGATGCCTGTGTAGCCCAGAGGGTCATGGGCCGGAACAACGTGCATTCGATGTTGGAGGGCGATGATGCGTGCCATGTCTTCGCGCACCTGTCGGGTGTCGCTGTCGGCGAGCAGGCGCATCATCAATGGCTTTTCGCGCCGGCCGGTGATGCCGTCGGATTGCCAGGTGAGGTCGCCGATGAACGCGTAGCGCTGACCCGAAGGGAGAGTGACGAAGACGATGACGGAGCCCGTGGTGTGGCCGGCTGCTGGAACAACGACCACCGAACCATCACCGTAGAAGTCGTGGCTTGATGTGAATCCAAGGTAGGCGGGCCCGTCGAAGCCAAAATTCCGGATCTCATGGTCCCGCGAGACGGCCGTGAAGACTGTGTCACTAACGGAAGCGGTCGCGTACTTGTGTTCCGCTGCCGTCATCCAGATCGGTACGTGCAGGGAATCAAGGCCACTGACGTGGTCCCAGTGAGAGTGAGTCAGGAGCACTCCAAGAAGATTCTTGCGGTCGTATCCGACTTCGTCGAACTGCGCGCTGGCTGTTTTGGCAAGGTCGTGGGGTGCGCGGCGGAATGATGGCAGCGACTCGATGTGCGCGTCGGCGTGTGCACCGAATCCGGCATCGATGAGTAAATCGCCCTTCGGGTGCTGGATAAGGATCGCGGTCGAAGCAAATTGTCGCTGCTCACTGAAGGCTCCGCCGACGACCGCGAATGCTGCCCGGGTCAGATAGTTACCGGTCGGGAGTTGGAAGATCTGCATTTCCGTGGGGGGCGTCGCTTCGGGAAGCGACCCCGTCATGGGTGGTGGTTCGGGCAGCTGGAGAATGATTGGTCGCACGCGCCACCGGCCCCACGCGATCACGGCAGCAACGATCGCGAGCACGAGGTTGGCGACGATTTCGGAAGCTTCGCCGCGGACGAGGTAGAACGCCACAGCGGAAAGCATCAACAGCACAACACCCCACGCGGCAGCCACCGTGAGCCAGGGGAAGATGCGGGTCAACGAAGGCAAGATCACGCCGAGACCGCCGAGGAGATCAAGCACTGCGGTCACCGTGTAGAGCACCGGCACGTCTGCGGCCCACGGGAACATTCCCACCGCCTGGTCGAAGGGCAGGAGCAGCTTGATGCCACCGGCAAGGATCAGTGAGAGTCCAAGCATCCATTGCAAGACCCAGAGTGTGATGTGAGGCCAGCCGCGTCGTAATGCGGCACTAGGTGGTGGTTTGGTCGTCATGACTTCCTCTCGAGAGCGAATCGCAAATGGTCACTATGGCCATTATTGGACAGTATGTCCAACATTGACTACATTGTCCAGAGCGGCCTAGGCTGGATCTATGACCGAAGCGGCAGTCGACAGACGTGTCGCCCGAACGCGCCGAGACGTCATCGGCGCGACAGCAGAACTCCTTCTCGAGCACGGGTGGGACGGTGTCACTCACGCGGAAGTAGCCCGACGCTCCGGGTATTCCAAAGCGACCATTTACACTCACTGGCCTGACCGAGTTGATCTCGTGAGGTCGGCCGTTGACAAGATCTGTGATGCCGCGGACCATCCGGTGCCAACAGGAGTCCTGCTCGACGACCTACGGAGTGCACTTCTCGACTTCGCCGCGGACCTCACTGACGGCCACCTCGATCGCCTATTGGCTGGCGTGATCGAGCGGGCGAGCACGAGCGATGTCGTCCGAGCCATGCGGACACGCCTCTACGACACGGGAACACAAGCGCTGCGCTCCGTGCTTCAGGCACACCTCGACAACAAGGATGTTGAGCCGACGCTGGCCCTGCTCACTGGAGGGGTGCTCATACGGGTGTCGTTTGAGGGAGTGCCGGCAACCGAGGCTTTTGTCAACGATCTCATAGCCCGCGTTGTGCGCCCCATTGACTGATTGCGACCCACCCAGCAGCGGTTGGGCCACGCCGTCGCAATTAACGGGCCGAAGTCGATCCTCGCACCACGAGTTCGGTCTGTAGCTCGAACGGTGCCGTGTGATCGGTGCGGTCGAGAGAAGCGATGAGTCCGCGCATGGCTTCATCGCCTACGGCGCCGAGCGGAGTGCGGATCGTCGTGAGGGGAGGGCTGGTGAAGTCCGACCCAAAGATGTCGTCGAACCCCACGATGCTGAGATCGTCGGGCACGGTGAGTCCGGCATCCTTCGCGGAGAGCAGCAAACCGATCGCCATGAGGTCGTTGTAGGCGATGACCGCGGTGACGCCTGCCGCACGTACGCGGCGCAGAGCATCCCTTCCGCCGTCGAGCGTCGGAGCGCCCGGGCCGATCTCGACGATCGACATGTCGCGGGCGACCGCCTGCTCGAGCAGCGTGTCCCAGCGCAACCGACTCATCCACGATGCCGCGGGGCCCGAGAGGTAAGCGAGAGACTGGTGCCCCAGGCCCTTGAGGTGATCGAGGGCCTCCTGGATGCCCGGCGAGACGTTCGCAATGACGGCATCGACCCCGTCGACCTGCCGATTCACCACGACAAGAGGTTTCTGATCGGCGAGATCCACGATCGCCTCGTCTTCGAGGCGGGACGCGACGAGCACAAGCCCGTCGACGGAGACGAGGAGTCGGTGTGCGGTCTCCAGCTCAAGCTCAGGAGACTCCTGAGACTCGGCGAGCACAAGGGTGTAGCCGAGAGCCGAGGTGACCTGTTCCGCACCGCGGACGAGGGAGAAGTACACGGGGTTGGTGATGTCGGAGAGGATCAGACCGAGTGTGCCCGTGCGGCCCGTTGGTAGGGCTCTGGCCATGGGGTTGAGTCGGTAGTTGAGTTCGGCGGCCGCCTCGCGGATGCGCTTCTCGGTCTTGGCGTTGATGCGGCCGGGTTTGTTGAGTGCTCGCGAAACAGTGGACGGGCTCACCCCCGTTGCCCGGGCGACGTCGTAGATCGTCGATGGTGGTTTCCGGTTGCCAGAATGCCCTGTCGGAGCGGGAGATTCGTCGCTGCTCACTGAGGTCCCTTCGCGTAAGTCCTACACATCGTGGCACAGTTCTGCCCCGCGCAGGCATTTGGCAACCGATTGACAAAATAGAACGATCATGCGAGATTTCTTCCATGCCTTTCTCGCAACGCCGCGACCACTCACGCCTGCTCCCCGCCGATCCGCGCACTCGCGCGATCGCTACCGACCTCTACGAGCGCGTCGCTGGCATGCCGATCATCTCGCCCCACGGCCACGTGCCGCCTCAGCTTCTGCTCGACGACGCACCGTTCACCGACGCCGCAGAACTCTTTGTGCAGAAGGACCACTACGTCACCCGTCTGCTCCACTCGGCCGGCATCTCGCTCGAGAGTCTCGGAGTCGGCGGAGCTCAGGCCGATCCTCGCG
>Ga0247807_10000165_pt1 | contig 46906 bp, 66 predicted proteins | sample UWRJL074202C1_FD_179931 | JGI IMG/M metagenome (GOLD analysis project Ga0247807, IMG submission 179931) | Plant litter microbial communities from Arlington Agricultural Research Station in Wisconsin, United States - UWRJ-L074-202C-1 | ecosystem: Environmental > Terrestrial > Plant litter >...
CGACGGTATTAACTTGGTCGCGCACTCTATCTGGGCCTGCGTAGACGGCGGTACCGACCTCGCGGTCGCCCAGGCGATACGTCGCGCAAAGAGTGCAGGCGCAAACTATAACGGCGCGGTCGTCGTACCTGTAACAGACGAGTTTAGCGGGCAGACTCAGAACGTAAAGTTCGACCGGCCGGACCCGATAGCCATTAATGCCGAGGTTACTATCCGCTCCTCGGGAAGCGTGGCCGACCCGGTCGCTGCAGTTAAAGAGGCTATCGTCGCGTACGCCGCTGGGCTACAAGATGGGGAGCCGGGCTTTACGGTCGGTACTGACGTATCGAGCTGGGAGCTGGGAGGCGCTGTAAACCGCGCTACGCCTAGTATCTTTATCGTCGGTATCCGCATTAAGAAGTCCTCTGGCGGGGCGTACTCCCCGGATACTATCGTCATCGCCCTAGACGAGATAGCGACCATTACCTCCGGCCTGATTGACGTTATCCAGGTATGAGGATTCAAGCCCTAGATTTTAACGTTAACCTATTGCAAGCGCTGCTTTGGCAATATAACGAAGCGCTACGCCTGCAATCCCTACTCGAGCAGAAGCAGGCCTGGTATGACGAAAACCAGACCGAGTTCTGGGAGAGCTGGTACCGCGATGTGTTCGACCTGCGTACCGCGAACGACTTCGGGCTGGCGGTCTGGGCGGTCATTCTCAATATACCGCTGACAATTACTTCGGGCGGAGTAGCGTCTACCCGGCTATGGGGCTTCGGCCAGTATCGCCGTAACTTTAATCGCGGTAACTTCGCTCCGTCTACCTCGGGCATTCGGTTGACGACCGCCCAGAAGCGCCTAGTCCTGCAGCTCCGATATTATCAGCTCGTCACCCGTGGCGATATCCCGGACATAAACCGTTTTCTTAATTATGTTTTCGCCGGTTATGGTAAAGTCTACGCAGTTGACGGCCTCACAATGACCATGAGCTACGTATTTACTTTTGCGATACCGTCGTCGCTACGTTTTGTATTAGAGAATTACGACGTATTGCCTCGCCCTGCTGGCGTAGGCGTGAACTATGTAGAGCTTATCCGGGACGTTTTCGGCTTCGGCCCTGTTCATTTAAATTTCAATCGCGGCGGGTTCGCGGGGAGTAACTAGAGATGCCTCTTAATAAATTCTTTAAAGTACCGTTCGCGCTCAGTGGCGACAAGGCGGCTATCCCGGACGCGGCAGAACCCGACGGTAGCGTCAGCTATACCGAAGGCTTCACCGTGGATTATGAGCAGGACCCGGCGGTTAACCCAGCCACGGCGAAGGACGTCCCGCGCGATGAAACGAATCAGCTTTATTTTGATATTACGACCGCGTTGCTCGAGTACCAAACTAACGGTATACCGGACTGGATTACCAACGCCCAAAACGGGGGTACGCCTTTCTCGTATGGTATTTATGCCAGGGTGCGTTATACCAACGGTAAGACCTACGAGTCCCGTAAGGCGGCGAACACGTCTCTACCGACCGTATACGCTGACTGGCGCCCTCTTGCAGACGACGACTATCTTACTATCGGTACTACGGCGTTCGAGGGAAGCGTGGCCGACGGCGAGGCGGTTTACTGGGACGCGGCTAACAGTCGATTCGACGAGGCTATCGCAGACGGTACCGGTAAGCAGAACGTTATCGGCTTTGCTGACGTAACGAACGGCCGGGTCTTTGTAGCTGGCGTAATGCCTGGGCTACTTACAGGTATGACTGGTAACGTAGTCATGTATCTGTCGGCCTCTGTTGCCGGGGCTATCACGCCTACGCAGCCCCCTACGAATACCGTAAAAATAGGTGTGGCCCGTAACGCTACCGACCTTTTTATTAATATCTCCTCCGGTACTCTGTCCGTAGCGTCTCAGGCTCAGGTAAACGCCCGCGCCGATAACGCTACCGCAGTTACTCCGCTTACTTTAGGTAACGGCTATGCGGAGAATACCGGCGCTCATGCGGGCTTTAATCTCCCCTCCTGGTTGGGCGGTTGGCGCTTCCGTTTTGGTAAAGCGACTACGCCCGCCGGCGGTTCGCTCGCTATCGCTTTCGCTACGGATATGGGCGCTGCGCCTCTCTGCTTACTTGCTTTTGTGGCCCAGTCCGGAGGCGTCGGCCGAGGAATTACGACACCTGATTCTAGCGTAACCTCCGCAGGGTTTACCGCAAACACTTTCGTTACCTCTTCCGGCGGCTCTACAGGCGAGCCTTTTTACTACCTGGCAATTACAAAGGTCTAATGATGGCAACTACTAAAGCTAAGTTTTCCCCGAATAAAGGCGGCATCTACCTGGTAGAAGAGGGCGCAGAGTATCCGCTCGACGCCGTAGATATCCCGAACTCGGTATACGAAAAGTACATAAACGGTGACGCGCCAGGTAAAGCGCTGGCTGTCGAGGACGGCGTAGTTAAGCTCGTCTCGCCGCCCGAAGTACCTGCAGCGCCCCAGTCGGTATTCTCCTCGCTGGAATTTATCGAGAAGTTTACCGACGAGGAGCAACTGGCTATCGTGACGGCCACGCTTGCGAATCCCACCGTTAAGCTCTGGTACGATAAGCTCCTGGCCGCTGACTCGATTAACCTCGAGGACGCGCGCCTTATCGCCGGCATGGATGCTCTGGTAGCGGCTAGTTTGCTGACAGCCGAACGGAAAGATGCAATAATGCCGTAAGACATTTATCTACATACAATTATCTTTAAGGGGCGTAGCATGGTTTTAGATATTACTCTCGGCCCTACTCTCTTAAAGGTACTCGATGTGGTCGGAGCATTAGCCCCGGCGCTTGTAGGCTCAGGTTTTTATATGTACCGCGGCCCGTTTGAGTGTGGCTGGAACTGGAAAACCTTCTGGACGTTTTTCTTTTCGGTCCTCTTCGGGTATGCCGGCGGCGAGCTAGGGCAGGAAACGTCAAAGTATATAATAGCGGGGAGCTGGGCTAAGGCGGTATTGTCCGCCATAGTGAGTATGTTCTCGGTTGAATTTTTCGAGCGCGGATACGACCGAATACCGGCTCTATGGGATAAACTTTTTGCCATGATACCGAGCTGGGAGCAACTGCGCGAACTCCTCAGTAAAGGGAAACCTAATAATGAAACTGATAAGTAAGTTTATATTTTATATCTTGTTTATCGGGCTTATCGCCCTCTCCGTAGCGTACTGGTCGGAAGAGGTAAAAGCGTATCTCTGCTCCCTGCCGAACCCGCTAGAGCGCTTGGCGTATTTTGTGCTCTTCCTGGTCTCCGGCGCCGTCTACGTCATTAAACGAATCTGCATACCCCACGCGCTTTATATCCTGGCGCTCTGCGGGTTCTGCGTGGCTGGCTTTTTAGGGTCTATCGGCGACCAGCCTATACTCATACTGGCGTTAAGCGCTACTTTGTTTTTAATGGTCTACGGCTACCGCATGTTCGATACGCACCGCCAGGGCCGCAAAGCCCGCCGGGTAGCCTACTAATGGCTGCGATATCCGGGATAAGCGCGAATCTCTCCGCGTTCCTCGATATGCTGGCGAGTCCAGAAGCCGAGGGCACGGTCCTCCACGGTATGGCGAACGGCTATAACGTTATCGTCGGTGGCGAGACTTTTAGCAATTATTCCGACCACCCTCGCAAACTGGTAAGCCTGCCAAAACTGGGGATTAAATCAACGGCGGCCGGCCGCTACCAGATACTCGAGAAGAATTACGACTTCTATAAAAACGAGCTGGGCCTCCACGATTTTAGCCCGGTTGCCCAGGACGCTATCGCTATCCGGCTAATACGTGAATGCGGAGCCCTGGACGAGATAGAGCGCGGCGAGATAGTGAAGGCTATCGCTCTCTGTAAAAGTCGCTGGGCGTCGCTTCCAGGGGCGGGCTATGGTCAACGCGAAGGCAAGCTCCCGAGCCTGCTTATCTACTACAAGAACAGCGGCGGTAAGCTTGCATGAACGTCGTGTTCGTCTCTCGCTACATCGACGCTACCCAGCTCGCGCCGGGCGTATGGCAGACTAACAGGGCCATGTACTACCATCTGCTCGAGGACGGCAAGCCGACGATTGAGATAGTCATCGGCGCGAACTTCGTTACGGACTTCTGCAGCGTCCCGCGTATCCCGTTCGCGTACCTCATGTTCGGCGGCCTGGCCGACTGGGCCGGTATGCTCCACGACTCGCTGTATAGCCCCTGGACTGGCGTATGCGTGAATGAGCTGGTATCGCGTAAGGTCATCGAGATAACGCGGTCCTGGGCGGACGACGTACTCGAAGCTGCATTAAAAGCGTGCGGCATCGACTGGTTTTCGCGTAAGATGATGTACGCAGCCGTTAGGCTTAAAGGCGGGGACTATTATAAAAAACCTCCGCTGTACGAGCAGGGCGTTCAACACTGGGGCTTAGATGATAACGTATAAGCAGGGCGACACGTTCGCACCTACCGCGCAGTACCTACAGGACGACGGCGAGACCCCGGCGTCACTGGCCGGCTATACGATTACCTCCCAGATTCGCGACCAGAAGTATAACCTCGTCGAGACCCTTACGGCCACGATTACCGACGCTGCGCTGGGTCAGTTTATTTTTACACCAGTCCAGACCGACGGCTGGCCGCTCGGGACGCTACTCTGGGATATCCGCTACAACCTCGATGATGTCATAATGCACACTGAAACGGCGCATATTAAGATTGTCCGGGAAGTTACCGAGGTCATAGTATGATTACCAATATTACGACGCCCTGCGGTAGCGTTAAGCTGACTTCGATTAATGTCGGCATCTCGAGCGGCATACTTATCCCCGCTATCGTGGCCGACGACGGGCAGTACGTTATGCAGGTATCCGCAGCCAGTACCGGGCAGTACGCCCAGTTTATCGGCTGGTACTATGGTCCTGCTGGGCTCGTCGAGGATGTAGCCGACGCTACCCATTTTGGCGGGAGTAGTTCGCCAGTCGTGGGGGATACTCTTTTTATCAATAGTGGCGGGGACCGGTTACTTATTAACGGTGCTGGCGACTATTTACTTATTCAATAACGGGGCGAATAATGGCTAACTCAACTATAGGCGGTTTACCGGATTTTTCGGCCTCTCTTCCTTTTCTGGATTCCGACCTGGTCGCCGTCAGTCGCGGGGGCGTAGACCTTAAACGGCTGACTTACGGCCAATTAAAGGCACAGCTTAATCGCTTCTCAGGCGAAGAGGTACCCGCCGGAGCCCAGGACGGCGCGAATAAAACGTTCGTCCTATCTCGCGACCCGCTAGACGGCTCGCTTATGCTGTTTTTTAACGGTATGATTCTCACGGTTGCGGCGGGGGACTATACTCGGGTAGACGACACGTTGACCCTGATTACCTACGCGCCCAATGCCGTTAATGGTGACTCGCTAATCGCTTTCTATCAGTACTAAGGATTAATCATGTTTAAAAAACTACTAGCGATACTCCCGTTCTTGTTTAGTACGGTCGCCCCGGCGGCCACGCAGATAGACCTCGCTACCCAGGTAAAGGGCAATCTTTCCCCGTCCCACTTAAACAGCGGAACGAACGCGAGCTCGACTACCTTCTGGACCGGCGCCGGTACGTGGCAATTACCGCCCGTTCAATCGGTAGCAGGTAAGACCGGGGCGGTAACGCTTGTACCTGGCGACGTCGGCCTGGGTAACGTCAACAATACCAGCGATTTAAATAAGCCCGTCTCAACCGCTACGCAGACCGCGCTAGACGGTAAAAAAGATATCGTACCCCGTAAGCTGCCCGCTTCATGGCGTAATATTGCTAGTGAGACCTGCTTCCCGACAAGTAAGACCGGCGCGCAGGCTCTATCGGTTTCGATTCATAAAAACTTTGATGACTCTTTATCTCAGGTAAAACTCGTCTACGTGAACGCGATGCGCTACGACGAGAGCGGTAGCGTCAATCCGTACAGCGTCCAGTCTAAAATCGAGTACCCGATAGGCTCTACTCCTCAAAACGTTCTATGGTCTGGGGCTACCACCGGTACTGTACCCGGCACCGGATTAAAAACGCTAGAGAGTGACGCCGCTACGCTATCGACTCCTATCCCAAGGGGTGCTGACTTTAAGGTATGGACGTTTCATAGCGGTACGGGGGGAATCCCTGCTTGCACCGGCGGCGACTTTAGTAGCTTTTATGAACAAGGGAGCGAGCTATTTTTACAAAATGATAACGCTGCAAACACGCATTTAAACCTGTACAACCTCAACGCGACACAACGGTCTTTATTGGCTATGTCGCCCGCTACTCTAATTTCCACTGGCGCAACGTGGGTCGGCGGGACTTTGACTATCGCACTACCTAACCATAAACGCACCGATACAACTAACATACGGGCGATTGTGTCCGGGTTTACCCCCTCGGCCATAAACGGGACGTACGTGGCTACTTTGTCCGGTACGAACGCTATTACCGTTCCGCTGGCGGCTGACCCAGGCGCAGTAACCGAGGCCGGCATAGTACAGTTCGTCCCCATTCCCAGCGCTGCCCCAACGTATAACGCAGGAACCGGGCTAGTCACCGTTACGCGCTCTAACGGCATTTCGGGCTTTTTATCCGGGCAGATGGTAGAAATAGTGAACGCTGTGCCGACCGGATATAACGGCAAGTTCCGCGTCTCCCGCGTTGACGCGAACACGTTTACCTACCCCGTGGCTAGCGACCCAGGCGCTAATACTAGCGTTGGGTACTATCGCGCAGTATCCCCTTCTAATATATACCACATTCGCCCGGCCGCCGTTATCGGGTTGTCTACGATTGATTCACCCGCCGGCGTAGGTGACTCCCGCTCAAGCCGCGGCGAGGTAGACGGGCCAAGCGATATATCTCGGCGCACCGGCGTAGCAGAGCGTTCTGTAGGGGCCGCTTACCCCCTGCTTAATCTTTCGGCAGCTAATGACCGTCTCGAGTATTACGTAACAGGCGCGGCTACAGACCACGCTATCCGCACGAATCTAGCTGCTCAATACGCTACGTCGGCCATGCTGGCGCTAGGTACAAACGACTATACAAACTACGTGGCGGGTACGTTTTCAACGCTGCAAGGCTACTATAATAGCTTCTGGAATCTGCCGCCGTGGTCTACTTTTAAAACAGACGCTAAAAACTTTGTAGCTACTATCCCCAGCGCAAATACTGGTAGTCGCGACCAGTATTCTACGCTCGAAGGGCAGTCAACGTCGGCAACCTCTGAGGCAGTGCGTAAGCTATACAACAACATGCTACTCGCAGACGTGGGGGTCAAATATCAAAAACCTTTTGACGTCTCAACGCTATATGAGGACAAGGTAGGAACGGGCATAATGAAAGTTAGCACTAAAGCCGCTCGGAACGTAATCGTTTCAGCTACGGCAGGAGACTCGTTAATTACTTTCGACGCTTCGACACCTTTAAGCCCCACGGACCACGGCTCTAAGATATCCATAGCTGGGGCGGGCGGAGGGGCGGCTACTACATTTGGATACTTGTATTACATAAGTCCGACCCAAGCCTGGTATTTTACGACTGGAACTTTTATTGCGCCCAATACTATAGGAACTACGGTCTCCTCTGTGACGGCAAGGATTAATGTAAGGCAGCAAGTAATATTTGCTAACTCAGGGAATACTGTCCACGAATCGCCGGAGGCTTTCCAGAGTATCGACACTATCGCTTTACCCTCTCCGTTCTAGGAATCTACAAATAGCCGGGTCATTACCATAACTATTTTTATGAGTATTAATCCGGCTATCGTAGTCATACCGTCCCCCTAGTTTGATTTAATTGATATACCAGGCTCAGCGCTTCCCGCTCGGCTAACTGGTGCTCGATATTGTACTGGTCGAACTCCTCCGGCATACGCGCAAACCACTCACCGCGCTCAAAGTAGATATGCGGTTTAATCCGCTTCCAGGTAAGACGGCCGAGGTCCAGCGAGACGGCGGTATTCTGCTTACGTGGAATAGGTACCGTACGGCTATCCGTCAGTATCGCCCACAAATGGGCCAGGTAGTAGCCGACGGTTTTCTCGCCCACGTTGAGCGTGGCGACCGACTGGATGAACTGCCGGCGCTGCGGTAATTGAAAGTCTAGCATTATTCCCCCGCCATTAAATCGCTAAGAGCCAGTTGTAGTTTACCGAGGTCGGTAAGTTCAGGGGCATCTGTACTGCCGCCAATAGTGCCGGCTTCTTCGGTAGTATGACGAGACAGCAGTACCGACAGACAAAGAGCCGTATCGTAGTCAACAGTAATTACGATAAGGGGCTTAGGGTTTACTTTCTCTAGTTTTACCATTTTATTATCTCCGATTACGACCCCGAAATAGAGTCGATAGAGATATATTACTCTTCCTGACCGAGCAGTCAAGAACTATTTTTAATGGCCCAGGTGCCAGGCTCCACAAAATTTACACTGGTAGACGTTGAGGTACGCCGTCAAGCCAGTAGCCTTCTTAAATTTGTGCATGGCTTTAAACCCCTCGGCGTACGTCTCGTAGCGCTTTTTCTTACCGCAGGCGTTGCGCCGTATACGTCGTTTACTTGCCACTATGCGCCCCTTTAAGTATTCAGTATTCGCGAATTGCGAATTAGTCTTTACGGTAGCGTTTACCGACCCAGCCGCCGCTCGCGTTAATCGGCCAGCCTGCGGCCCAGGGCGGCATCGTTTTCATAATACGCTCGAACTCTTCCAGGCTGCCGTAATCCTCCGGGACCTCCGCTACGTTCTCGTCGTAGACGTGGAGGACAATCGGGTAGCCGGCCGCTTTGAGCTGTAGCCCGGCGTAGCGCTGGATATCCCGCGCCGTTGCCTGTACGACATTCTCGGCGAGCTGACCGCCGTAGGTATGCTTCGATACCCAGCCGACGGCGCCGTACTTCGGGTTCGTATTCCACGTACTATAGCTGAGGTTAAGCGTAGGGTACTCAGGGCGGTTAAACAGCGTCCCCGGCGATAACCTGGGCTTCTGGTAGTCAATGGTACGGCCGGACGGTAATCGGCAGTACAGGACGTCGTTATGCGTTAAATAGCTGATATCCCGATACGTGAATACCTGGCCTGGATAGAGGACGGCATTAATCGCTGCCCCCTCGAGGCCGTGAAATTCTGCCGTGCAATAGGGTTTACCGTTGCGGTTCGGGTCGTCCCAGGGTAGCCCCCGGTACTGGCCGCCCCAGAGCTCGACTATCATCGGCGACGCTTCACGCCAGGCGACAATCGCGTCTTTCATCTCCTGTTCATTTAGGAACTCGTCCGCCCCGAAATTGACCATAGCGTTAACCCAGCCGCCGAAGCCCAGGGCCAGCTCCGCGAACTTACCGATTTTATTTCGCATAGGGTGATGCGACCCGGTACGCTTGCGGTATTCCATCATCTCCTCGAACGGGACGCCAGTAATCTTGGCCGCGCTCATTTCGTAAATCTTACCGTGCGTACGGAACACCTCGAGCCGCCATTCCTCACCCGCTAGCTGGGCCGTTACAACGCCCTCGATTGCGTTAAAGTCAGAACATATCAGCTTATGCCCTGGGGCGGCCACGAAGAGCCCGCGCAAGCATCCAGAGACGGCGAACATAGCCTGGCCGTAGTAGTGCTCTAAAGCGTGGTAGCTTCGCTGTTTGCAGACCTCGAGCACCTCCTCGACGATATCCGAGGACCATTCGACGGGCTTACTGGCGGGCGGTACCGGGAAGCCGCACCACGGGCAGAACGTACGGCCAGGGGCGTGATGCTTCCCGCAGATACACGCCAGTAGCTTAGGGCCTGTTTTGGGTAAGTTCGTCGGCTGGGGGCCTTCACCCGTCGGGCGGCCAGTGCGAGCACCGTGGTAGTTAAATAGGTCATGCAAGCGACCGGCGCGCGTCAACTGGTTACGCATGGCGAAAACCTTTTTAACGCTGGCCGACGCTACCGCCGCGCGTATCTCGAGCACTCGCCGGACCTCGGGTACCAGGTCGGTACGTTTAAGCGTAGTCTCGACCTCCTCGGCTTCCATGCTGGGCTGGAAAATACCGTGCTTGATTAGGAGCCATTCGATTAGCTGCTTATTCTCGCTGGCTTTGATACCGCCCGTTATCTGCCCGAGCTCGACGTTATACTGGGCGTGGGCCTGCTCAATGATGGCGATACAGTTTAGGATACCCTCGCGGTCCACGGCCACGCCTCGGCGGTTAATCTCCTGGTCCATTATCCAGTACTCGAGCTCCTCGCCGTCCAGGTCCGGGGTACGCGCTGACGCCTCGCTCTCGCTGACGGTATCGAGTACGCAGTAGTCGAGCAGTTTAATCCCGTCTACCGGTTCCTCGTGGATATGATGCCGGAGCCGACGGTCTTTCTTCGTCGGCTTCTGGGGTACGCTAAATTTATCGAGCAGGCGCTTACCCTCTTTATCTTTCTGGTTAACGAGCTGCAGGACCTCGCCGAGATTACCCAGCGCGCCGGGCAGACCGTGGGCGCGCGCTTTCGCCATACTGCAGCGGCATTGCGCTATCTGTAGCGGCGGCCAGCCGTGCCGAGGTACTCCCACGTAATTCCATATCCACCACTCAAACCCGGAGTTATGCGCCTCTACCAGTCCGCCGCGGTAGATGTGGTCGAGAAGGTCGAGCGGCGGAGGCATGCCTGGGCGCCATACGCGCACCCCTCGGCCGTCTTTCAGGTTATAGGCGAGGCAGAGTATCTCCGTACTCGGATGCTGGGCGTAGACGGCCGCGCCGACGATACCGAGGCCTTTCGCAGTACCGGTCGCATTCGGCAGCCGGTCGAACTTGTAGGCCTCGGCGTTGAATACGTAGCCCGCCTCGCTAAAGGTTTCGAAGTCCATATCAGCGAGGACGGTAGAGACGCCGAGACCTGCCGCTAGACGGGTACCAGCGGGGAGTAAATGCGGGGGCGTACTCATTTAAAGGTAACTCCGGCGGTACAGCCGAATGCGCCAAGCCAGTAAAGGCCTTGCATGCGGTCGCCCGAATAAAAGTAACAGGCGCTAAGAATTGAGAACTGTATTAACAGTCCGTAATTTAGGATTATAGGACTCATTCGTCGATACAGCTATACGGCAGCATAAGCGGATGCGCGGGCGTTCCGTCAGCCAGCAGGCGAAGGGCTCGGTACCTAACTCCTGATAGCTTTATGTTATTTAGCATTCTTTCCGCGTGTTCATGGTGACGGGCGTTAGCTCCCCAGGCAAGTATAACCATGCCGTCCTCGAGTTTAGCGTTATTAATCGCTTCCCTGACATAGTCGTTATTTGCTTCCCCTTGCGGCCAGCCTATGCTCTGTATATCTGCCGGGAACCTAGAACGATACGCGTACAGGTTAACTACCTGGATACCGGTAAACAGCATCCGGCGCGCGAAGCCGATACACTTGCGGATAGTCGGGTCGTCTACGTCCGCGTCGGCCGTACTGGGATTAAGCATGATAAAGACCAGCGTTTTACCGTCGCCCCATTTACGGGTAAGGCTATAGCGGAACTGCCCGCAGGGGGATATAACGGCGCTCTTAATCATTGTTTGCTCTGCTCCTGCAGTTGTTTAACGCGGCGGTCGAATTGTAGCTTCGCCTCGGGATTGTGGAATATCAGGGCGTCTACTTCCCTCGGTACCTGCAGCTCGGCGGCCACAATGGTAGCGACGGCTGGGTACGTACAGATATCGACGCGCTGAGGTTTCCGGCGGGCTGTCATTATTTAAAGGATACTAGCGCGCCTATTACGCCGGAGGGCATAGTTTCGAGCTCTACGCCGAACTCTAAGCCTTCGAACTGGGCAAACGTCTTAGTCACGTATTCGCGTACCGCACGTTCTACACCCTGCTGGCTCAAACTGATAGACATAAACCCGAGGCTACCGGCCGCGGGCGGTTCTTCTGTCGCTTTAAAGAGGCCGGGCGCTGGGGTCACTCGCTCGGGGGCTTCCTCTAATATCATAAAGCTACTGCCGTTACCTATGCGAATCGTTTCGGAGTCATGCGTCCCCGGAATTTTCCCTAAGTACTCGCCGCTAGGGGTTTTACTGACTATCCGAAAATTAGTACCGCGCTTCTCGTTTCCTACATCTTTCGTTAAACAAACCAGCGTATTTTTAGGTAAGTCTTCCATGCTTTAAACCTCCTGTAAACCCCGCCCCGTAAGGCGGGGAGTCCTTCTTAGTTAAGTAAAATACCCGCCGCGCGTAGCGTCTCGGCCGTCCATTGTCCGGACGCGATTAAATTCTCGTACGTCCAGCCGTTCGACTTAGCCGGGTCCATTTGCGGCACCCATTGGTTAGAAGGGGATATCATCAGCCCAGCAGAGGGGGGCATGCTTGCCGGGCTGGGGATACCCGCATTCGGAGCAGGGAACCCCGGTGCGGGCTGTTGCTGGGGGAAGCCGGGCGCCTGCGCTGGCTGCTGACCCTGTACGTTCAATACGCCGGGGTACGGCTGTACCTGCTGCATAGGTTGACCTGGCGCGGGGAAGCTCGGGGCCGGTTGCTGTTGCTGAGCAGGGAAACCGCCCGGCGCCGGAGCACCAGGAAAGCCGCCGGGAGCTGGCTGATTCTGGGCCATGTTACCGAACGCAGGGTTAGCGGGCGGCATCGTGGAGGCTCCTGCAGGCAGCGGGCCGCCTACCTGGAAGCCGGCGCTTTGAGCATCCGGGCCGGTCGTGATACGCTCGCCGTACGCCTGGAAGGCGACCATGCTATGGTTTAGGAAAATGCCCGGTTGTTGCGCTGAGCCATTGCCCGCCACGCTTCCAGATACTTGGATATAGTCGCCCAAGTTTACGAAGTCCTCCTGGATAACGGCTGCCAGATTATTACGGGCGTCGAATACTCTCGGCTTATATCCGCCGGAGAACCCTAATACCCAATGGCCCGGATGGCCTTCGCGGTCGCAAGGCTTGTTACCGTTACGGTTCGGTATCTGACTGTCGCCATCCGTGATTTTCCAGGCGAAGGCGGGGCTCTGGTAAGCATTTGGGAAGTCAGCCATACCGACCTGGGCTATCTTGGCCGCCCATTGCTCCTGCGACCAGTGCGTAACGCCTGGGGTCTTAGGAATGGCGATAGCGAAGTAGTACTCGACGCGAGGCGTTACGCCGTCTTTCGCTGTCAGCGGCTTGCCCTCAGCGTTCTTGTCATTGGCGCGGTACAGCGAGCCCCGGACGAGGCGCCCTATCGGGGTTAAAATATCTTCTCTACTCATGGTACGTTTACTCCTGGTTAATGGTCTTACAGGTTAATTACTACTGACTGAATAGTCAACTACTAAATACTTTACGCGCGGCGCTACCGTCGTCGGGTTTAAGTTTCGTCTCACCTTTCGGTACCTCGGAGAAGCCGCGCACCAGCTCAGCGTCCAGCCCGAGGCTTATCGCCTGCTTAGGCGTGACTAGTTTTGCCTTGGTCAACTGCTTACCCATGAGCGCCCCGAATGATATTATCTCCTCGTCCGGACGCGCCCAGCGCTCGCGGCCCATACTTTGCTGCAGGGAGTAGAACGGTATCCCTTTCCCTAGCTTCAAGTGTTTAAGCGCCTGCTCCTCGAGACCAGTACGACGCGCGGTTAACGCCTCAATGGCCTTGTCCACGAAGCGCAACTCGACGCCCAGGGCATCCGGCGGCAGGTCGAACGGTACGGCCGTATAAGCCGTATCCATTCCTGCATAGGCCGCTACCTGGATAGCTTTACATAGCGACCGGCCTCGGCAATCCCTACAGCCTGGGTTCGGAGTACAAAGCGCCCCCGGCTGACTCGCGGCATACTCCGCCGCCTGCAGTACGTTAAACGCCCCGCGTAGTGCTCGAGCGGTCGTTACCCAGTTACGTATCGGCGAGCCTCCGGAGAAGCAACGAGGCTGGATAATCCCCATATCGACGTCTACGTACTCGTCGCTTATGCCGTCCACGCCTACCGCTACCAGGATACCTGCCACGTACTCGATTAACTGCCAGTTCTCGAATTCGTCTACGTACCGGTGGCCGAACTTATAGTCGCGGATAGTAAGGCGGCCGCGCTGAGTTACGACCAGTTGCGACATATCGACAATAGGCGGACGGTATACCCAGAAGTCGGGTGTCCCTCCGCATTCCGGATGAATCCAACTGATATCCACGTACTCCTCGACGTGTGGTACGCAGCCGGGGAAGTCGGCCATAATCCGGCGTAACTCCTCGACGTACATATCCGCGCCCTCGACCATTTCGTCCGTCAGCATAATATCGTTAGGCGCGATAAGCCCGGTATCAATCGTCCGCCCGTAGAGTATCTCGGCGGCGACCCAGTGCGCGGCGTCCCCTTCGAGCGTCGGCCGTTCCGGTTCTTTCTCCGGGTTCGCCAGCTCGAGCGCCAAGGAGCCGGCACACGCTACCCGGAGCGCCGCCGAGCTGGGGGCGTGTTTAGCGTGGCCGTTACTCATGGACTGGACCCCCATCTACTGAAATAGCCACGCTAAGCCCGGTTACGTTTCGGATAGCTTCGGCAATATTATCCTGGACTACCGGCGTTATCTCGTAAGGTATGCTCTCCTCAGGGACGATAATACTCGCTGATAGCTGCGGCTTCATAAACAGTGCCGAGGGGACCGAAACGCAGAGTTTAATCGCGACTTCGTTCGTATCTAGCGCTGGTTTATGTTTAGTGATACGCGCCGCAGGGGTACCGATAGCGCTACCGTTTTCTCGAACTTTAGCGCCGACGATTAGATAAACTTCTACGTCTACGGTACTCACGCAGGCAGACCGCCGGCTGCTATGTTCTGTACGATAACGGCGTCTACTGCGTTACTGATAGAATCGCAGAGGTCCATGCGAGAGGCGATATCGGTTACGCCGTTGAGACCATGCGCTTTGATAATCCCTTGGAATTGGTCGGGGTTTATATGCTTATCTGTCGTCGCCTTCGATACCTTTTTCATCAGCGTAACGAACGGGCTCTCGCCGTTAGAAGGGCTCGCAGTCGTCGCAGAAGTAATCGCTGCCGCTGCTGGTTGACCGGCGGCGGGCTGGACGCCAGCAACCGCGGCAGACGGCAAATTTTGCGGCGTCGGCATAGCGAGCGGGGCGTTCAAGGCGGCGCGTAAGTTCGCTTCGACCTGGGCCTTAAGCTCCGGCGTTACGCCACGCTTAGCGGTCCATTCGCCAGATTTCATTTTGCTCTTCCCGCTACTATGGATATCGGGCGACCACGGTAAGCCCTTGCTATCCACCTCGACCCCGGCAGGGTTCGCCGTAGGGAGTGCAGCAACTGTGCCCGAGGCGTCGGAGCTCGCTGCAGGCTGTAACCCGGCGACTGGCGGCTGGGTCGAAATAGCTACCTGCGTATCCGAGGGGACAGTCCAGGACGCTTCGGCAGCCACAGTAAAGCCCGCAGCTAAAGGGTTTTCAGTACCCGGCGCTTCTGAGAAGGCTACCTCCGGCGACTTGTCTATCGTGGCCGCTTCGCTGAGTTCCGCGGAGTTAAACGGGGTAAGATGGCCGGATGCTACAAGACCCTCTATAGCTTTATCCGAGATATTAGAGATGACGTTTTCTACGCGGGTAGGTAGACCGGTAATCTCAGGTACGATATCCCCTGCCAGCGCGAGCAGATACGACGCGGTAATGCGTAGCGTACGTACGTCACTAGGGTCAAATTCAAGTTTAATCATTTTAGTAAATCTCCGTAGGTTTATGTTGACTGAATGGTCAATATAGATAATACTGATTGAACAGTCAACAACTATTTTAAAGAGGTCACACTATGAGTATCGAAGGCTTAAATAAAACCCTTAAAGTGACGGCGCTAGAGATAGCTATAGAAGTTATGGCTATTCATCTTAAAGGGCCGACCGAGCTCGGAGCGCATGAAATACTTAAAGATATGCTCGAGGAATTGCAGAACCCGCCGCCTAACGAGCGTATCGTAACGGTCGGGCCGCAGGGCGTACAGTTCGGCAAAGCATGGATTAGCCACGAGAAAATAACCGGTCGTACTGCTGCGGAGTTAGGGGGCGAGACCGGCGGCATAATCGCTAAAAATTATACGGACTGGCTGCAGGGGACGGTATGAAACTTACCCCCGCGCAATACAAAATTCTCCTCCTCGTAGCGTCCGGCCATCTCTACCGCGAGGACGGCGCGTACCTGGTTAACGGGAACCGGCCGATACCTGCCGCCGACGTTAAGGTACTCGAGGACCGGGGGCTAGTTATAGATACGACTATTGTAAAGGGCGCCCAGTCCTGCCGAGTCGTATTAACCGAGAAAGGGCGTAAGCTGCTATGACTATCCGCCACGTAGTAGGGCTCTCAGGCGGGAAAGACTCTACCGCTTTAGCGTTGCGCCTGGCGGAGCTTAATCCGGACGTAGACTACGAGTATATCTGCAATGAGACCGGCGACGAGCTGCCCGAGATGGTCGAGCACTGGCGCAAACTTGAGGAGCTTCTAGGTAAGCCATTAATCCGGGTCCGGTATAAGCTGGACCTTTACGGTACTATCGAAGAGATAGGCATGGTACCTAACGTTTTTCAGCGCTGGTGCACTCGTATTTTAAAAATAGAGCCGACGCTCGATTACTTTGATTCGCTGCCGGCAGACTCGATACTGTACGTCGGCCTGCGGGCGGACGAGGAGGAACGCGTCGGGCTGTACGGCGATGACGTTACATGCAGCTTTCCAATGCGTGACTGGGGCTGGACAGAGGCCGACGTATGGGCGTACCTGCAGGAGCGAGGCGTAACTATTCCGGAGCGTACCGACTGCGCCCTTTGCCCTTACCAGCGTCTAGGAGAATGGCGAGCCCTGTACTTTAACTACCCCCTCCGTTACGCCCAAGGTATCGCTATAGAGGAAAAATACGGCCATACGTTCAGGTCGGACGGTCGCGATACGTGGCCAGCAGCGCTTAAAGACCTCGCCGTCGAGTTCGATAACGGCCGTAAACTACGTAATTTTAAGAACCCTAAACGTTGTCAGGTGTGCAAATGACCCCGCTCCGCCCCTTCCAGTCTGCCGTCCGAACGGCTATCTATCAAGCGTGGGAGAACCCGACGGTACGTAACGTTATGCCCGTGCTACCGACCGGCGGCGGTAAGACGGTCCTATTCGGGAATATCCTCGCTGAGATTAAACGCCCTGCCGCCGCTATCGCCCATAGGCAGGAGTTAACCAGCCAGATATCCCTCGCACTGGCGCGTAATAATATCCGCCATAGAGTTATCGGCCCGAAAGCGCTCGTTAAGGATATCGTCTCTATCCATATGGACGCGGTTGGCCGCGACTATACGAATCAGCAAGCCCAGATAGCCGTCTGCGGTATCGACACGCTGCTAAACCATGACCCGAAAGACCCCTGGTTTAGTCAGGTCGCGCTCGTAGTCCAGGACGAGGGCCACCACGTACTCGCTGAGAATAAATGGGGGCGGGCCATGAGCATGTTCCCGAATGCTTACGGCCTATTCCCTACAGCGACGCCCATACGCGCCGACGGTCGAGGGCTTGGCCGCCACGCTGATGGGCTGACCGACGCGTTCGTCCTCGGGCCGTCCATGCGCGAATTGATAGATATGGGCTATCTAACCGATTACCGGATATTCGCCCCACCCTGCGACGTGGATATGAGCCACGTAAATATATCCGACGCGACCGGGGACTTTAACCAGGCCCAGCTCCGTAACGTGATGCATGAGAGTAAAACTATCGTCGGTGACGTGGTCAAGCATTACCTTAAAATCGCTCGCGGCAAGCTCGGGATTACGTTCGCGGTAGACGTGGAGGAGGCAACTAAAATCGCCGTCGAGTTTCGCAGGAACGGTATCCCCGCCGAGGTCGTTAGCGCTAAGACGCCGAGCCTTGCGCGCTCTCAGATACTCAAGCGGTACCGGAACCGGGAGATACTGCAGCTCGTTAACGTGGACCTGTTCGGCGAGGGCTTCGACCTGCCGGCGGTCGAGGTCGTCAGCATGGCCCGGCCGACTATGAGCTTCTCGCTATTCTGCCAGCAATTCGGGCGAGCGCTCCGTCTCATGATACCCGACGTACTGGCCGGCGCCTGGGATACGTTTACCGACGCCCAGCGCGTACAATTCATTCGCGAGTCTGCGAAGCCCTCGGCTATCATCATCGACCACGTATCTAACGTCCTGGTCCACGGTTTGCCGGATGCTGCCCGCGACTGGTCGCTGGACCGCCGGGACCGTAAGAGCCGCGCGAAGCCGACCGACGTTATCCCGACGCGCCGCTGCTTAAACCCCGTATGTATCCGGGTATACGAGCGGACATTCCAATGCTGCCCATTTTGTGGACTACGCGCCGAGCCTCCGGGCCGCTCAAGCCCCGACCAGGTAGACGGCGATTTACTCGAGCTGGACCCGGCAGCGCTGAAACTGCTCCGCGGCCAGATAAGCAAGATAGATGGCCCAGGGCATATACCGGAGCACCTAAAGGGAACGCCAGCCGAGACGAATATCGCCCGTAACCATGCAGCGCGGCAGACCGCCCAGAACGCGCTACGCGACACTATGCAGCTATGGGCGGGCTATCATCATTTCATCAAAGGCCGCCAGGACAGCGAGATTCATAAGCGGTTCTACTTCATGTTCGGCGTCGATACGGCCACGGCTCAGACGCTCAACGCTGAGGATGCTACTGAGCTGGATAATAGAATTAAAAATAAGTTGCTAGCTGACCGCATAGTCAGGTATTCTACTGAGACTTTATACGACATGGAGACTTAAAAATGAAACTTTCTAACTATATCCGCGACTCTTTTGTACGTGCTGTTATGCAGGATGTGCCTACTGTTGACCACTCCGAGGAAGCCCGCAAGTTAATCCAGGCCGACGCGTTTGCCCAGCTACCTAAGCCTATCGCAGATATCGTCAAAAAAGGCGAATTAACCGATTACTTAAACTCCCATTACTACTATGTAGATGACTGCCGCTGCCTCGGTACGGTATCCGTTTATAACCTGCGCGGCTTTGAGGTCGGCGACGATACCCGCGCTAAAGTAGAGGCGCTGCACGCTGCGCATGAAGCAGACAAGGAAACCCGCAACGCGCTCGAGTCTAAGCTCAAAGCGGCTATCTATTCCGTTACGACACTGAAAGCTGCGCAGGACTTGCTGCCCGACTTGGTTAAATACCTCCCGACGGAAACCGCTGACACCGTCGGCGTACCTGCTGTCGCTAATTTGGTGGCCGATTTAAAGGCGTCGGGCTGGGCAGGTAAGTGATTCTCTACGAATGGGCGACGCGCTGGGGTATCCCCTTCGCTGCGATACGCGACCTCGAGCAACTGTACGGCGTCGTAGAGCGTGACCGCTTACCCGTGGCCGGACTGTCCGAGGCGGCGGTCCAGGCGAACCTGTTCCTCGAGGGCTCGCGTAAAGACTACCGGCTGTTCCGGAATAACGTCGGGGTACTTAAAGACGATACGGGACGGCCGGTACGCTACGGGCTGGGGAACGAATCACCGCAGGTTAACAAGGTCATCAAGTCGGGCGATATTATCGGTATCCGTAAGGTCCTGATACTCCCCCAGCATGTAGGCTTTACTATCGGCCAGTTCGTCAGCATCGAGGCGAAAGAGAGCGCATGGAGCTACTCGCACACTGAGCGGGAGCAAGCGCAATTAAACTGGATACAGCTTATTACAGCGAATGGCGGCCACGCTATGTTCGCTAATCGAGAGGGGTTAATTTAGTGACGGTAGTTAATTTGGATTGTATTTTCGGCATGAAGCTAACGCCGGATAACTCGGTAGATGCAATTGTCACCGACCCGCCGTACGAGCTGGGCTTTATGGGCAAGTCCTGGGACTCTACCGGTATCGCCTATAACGTCGAGATGTGGCGTCATGCGCTCCGCGTACTTAAACCCGGCGGCCATCTCTTAGCGTTCTCCGGGTCTCGCACCTATCATCGCATGGTATGCGCCATCGAGGACGCAGGCTTTGAGATACGCGATCAGATTATGTGGGTGTATGGAAGTGGGTTTCCGAAATCGTTGGATGTTAGCAAGGCTATTGACAAGGCGGCGGGGGCGGTGCGCGAACAAACTGGCGTGAGCTACAGGCCAGAAGGCCGTGCATTTGCTGAAGGCGGCAGTGGATTTGCAAAGGGTGAAACAATATTGAAAGACAAGCCAGCAACGGAAGATGCGGCGAAATGGCAAGGCTGGGGAACCGCGCTAAAACCCGCCCACGAACCGATAGTAGTCGCGCGTAAGCCTCTAGTCGGTACGGTCGCGGCTAACGTATTGGAGTACGGTACAGGGGCGTTAAATATTGATGCGTCCCGTATAGGACACGAAAAAATAGAAAGCGGGCGCGCGGGCAGAGGGCCAAACGGGGGCGGGTGGGGAATGTCTGGTGAGGAGACGCAACGATGGCAGACCGGCAGATGGCCTGCTAACGTAATACACGACGGCAGCGTCGAGGTACTGGCCGCGTTCCCGGATGCTATCGAACTAGAAAAATCGGCGGCCCGGTTCTTTTACTGCGCTAAGGCCTCAAAAGACGACCGAGGCGAAGGCAATATTCATCCTACTGTTAAACCCTCCGACCTCATGCGTTACCTGGTGCGGCTTGTTACGCCTCCAGGCGGGACCGTGCTCGACCCGTTTACCGGCTCCGGGTCTACCGGCGTAGCAGCGGTCTCCCAAGGCTTTAAGTTTATCGGCTTCGAGAGCGATATCGAGCACGGGTACGCTGAGATAGCGCAACGGCGTATCGACGCGGCGCGCTTAAATACTTATTGACTTGTCAGTCAGGACAGCCTAATAATACAGGCACTATTAACCAGGGCTTTAAACATGAATACTAAATACAATCGGCAGACCAAAGACGTACGTAAAGAGGATATTATTTTATCCGCTATGAAAATCGCGGAAAAAGTAGGCCTCGCGGGGGTACGTCTCGCCGCAGTCGCCGCGGCCTGCGGGGTCTCCCGTGGGCTCGTTATGTACCACTTTAGCACCATGACCCAGCTTAACCGCGACATTATCCGCCACGCTATTAAAGCCGAGGTATTGCCGATAGTCGCCCAGGCGCTCGCCATGAAAGACCCCCAGGCCCAGAAGGCCCCCGAGGATTTAAAGACCCGCGCCCTTGCTACGCTGAGTTAAGCGTATGCAACAATTACCCCCCGCACTGGCGCCGCTTGCAGCGTACGCCCAGTTTATCGTCTATAAGCTCGCTCCAAAGAAAGACGAGCCCGGTAAGATGACGAAGCTCCCTATCGACGTACGCACCGGTAGGATGCCATTAAAAGATAGCGGCGCCTCCTCGATATGGACAGACGCAGAGACGGCCCTCGCCGCCGCCCAGGTATTCGGCCCGAGCTATGGCGTCGGCTTTAGCTTCGCCGAGAGTGACCCGTTCTACTTCCTGGATATAGATAACTGCCTGCTCCCTAATAATACGTGGAGCCCGCTCGCCCAGCATCTTATGGCGACCCTGCCCGGCGCCGCTATCGAGATATCGCAGTCGGGTCGAGGCCTCCATATCATCGGGACCGGAACGCCCCCGGAACATGGCTGCAAGAACGAACATTTAGGTTTAGAGTTCTATCACACTGAACGCTTCGTAGCCCTTACCGGATACAGCGCCCAGGGCGACGTCCGTACCGACCATAGCCACGTATTACCGTGGCTGGTAAGCACCTATTTTAATGGCTCCGATGGTATGGGTAGCTCGAGCAAGTTACAAGCCTGGGAGGCCCACCTTAATGGACCGGTACCAGAATGGAATGGGCCAAAAGATAACGCCGAGCTGGTTAAGCGAGCTATCGGCTCGAAGTCAGCGGTCGCAACGTTCGGCGGTAAAGCGTCGTTCGCGGACCTCTGGTACGCCCAGGAGGAGGCCCTGGCGGCCACGTATCCGGATGGCAATACGTACGACGCCTCGAGCGCCGACGCTGCCCTGGCTCAGCATCTGGCATTCTGGACAGGTAGGGACGCCCAGCGTATCCATGACATTATGCAAGGCTCGAGTCTCCGCCGGGATAAATGGGAGGAGCGGGCCGATTACTACCTGCCGGTTACTATCGGCGCCGCATGCGCCAGGCAAAGGGAAGTACTGCAGGATAAAGCGCCCCAGGCTCTCACGATTGAATACGATACGCCTGACGGTACGCTCGAGACGGCCGCTACCCTGGTGAACGGGGCGACTTACCTAAGTATCGAGAATCAGCTCGACCTCTTCAAAGGATGTACCTATGTTACCGACGCGCATAAGATACTTATACCTGGCGGCGATATGCTTAACGCAGAGCGATTTAGGGTTAGGTACGGCGGCTTTACCTTTCCGATGGACAACGGCAACGAGCGACACGTCCGCAACGCCTGGGAGTGCTTTACCGAATCCCAAGCCTTCCGCGGTCCTCGAGCGGACTCGACCTGCTTCCGCCCCGCGCTGCCCCCTGGCGCTGTCGTACGCGAAGCCGGGCGACTCCTGGTTAATGCCTGGTGGCCCATTGATACGCCCAGGGCTCAGGGCGACGCTACGCCGTTCCTGCTCCACTTAACGAAAGTACTCCCAGATACCCGCGACCAGACGATACTCCTCTCGTACATGGCCGCCTGCGTACAGCATAAGGGCGTCAAATTCCAATGGGCGCCGCTCCTGCAAGGCGTAGAGGGTAACGGTAAGACGCTGTTTACCCGCTGCGTGGCCGAGGCTATCGGCGCCAGGTATACGCACTTCCCGCCAGCGCATGAGATTAACGAGAAGTTCAACTCCTGGCTGTTCAATATGCTCTTTATCGGCGTCGAGGATATCTACGTCCCCGAGCATAAAATGGACATATTCGAGATACTGAAAGGCATGATAACCGGCGACCGGCTGGCGAAGCGCGCCATGCAGACCGACCAGGTCATGCACGACGTATGCTGCAATTTTCTATTCAATTCGAATCATAAGGCAGCGATACGTAAGACCCGAAACGACCGGCGTATCGCCCCGTTCTATACCGCCCAGCAGTCCGCCGAGGACCTACGCCGCGACGGTATGGTAGACGACTACTTCCCGGAGCTGTACGCCTGGCTACGTGGCGGCGGGTATGCCATCGTGACCGAACTCCTCTATACCTACCAGATACCCCCGGAGTTCAATCCGGCCGGTAGTTGCAACCGCGCACCGAACACGTCAGCCACGGAATTAGCTATCGAGAACGGTCTAGGCCGCGTCGAGCAGGAAGTACTCGAAGCCATCGACCGCGAGGATATGGGCTTTAGGGGCGGCTGGATATCGTCGATATTCTTCGAGCGCCTGCTGGACCGTATCGGTAGCTCTCGGTTCGTACCGCCTAACAAGCGCCGGGAGCTCCTGCAGAATATCGGCTACGACTGGGTCGCCGGGCTACCGAACGGGAAAGTAAACAATATCCTCATGCCAGACGCCGGGAAGCCGAAACTCTACGTAAAGAAAGACTCCCCGCTTAACAACATCCATAGCCCTGCGGAGATTGCGCGCGCCTACTCTGACGCCCAGCAGGAGACGTGAAAAAGCCCGCATACTCCGTAAGGGTTGATAGCGGGCTTAGTACGGGTCAGTAATCCCGCTGCGTAGGGTTTCTATCCTCTCGGAAAGCCACTACCTGAACCGCCAGTATATCCCAACTAAAATATATTTGTAAATAGTTAAAATAGTTCTTGACTGCTCGGTCAGGAAGAGTATTATTTGCATATCGACAACGTATTTTAATTAGGAGATACGACAATGTTTTACGCATACATAAAAGGCCTTGGATTTATTCGCTACCTCAGCACTGACGGCGGCGTTACGCACTTAGTATTTTTTACTCTTGACCCAGAAGAGGCGACTAAATGGCCGACAGAGAAGAGCCTCGTCGAAGAGATAAACGGCGATATAACCGACGTTCAAGTACTACGCATAGAATTTATTTAATGGCCGCTAACCTAATCCCCCTCGCGCGTAACTTACGCCAGATGCTTAAAGGCGACTTCCTGGTCGCGCAGACGACTCTACACCGGTCGGCGCTAGAGCGTGGCGAGGAGCTGGGCTACGTACTGCGGGTCTACTACCGCTCGACGGGCGTAACGACGTATTCGATAACTGATGACGGACTGGAATTACTGAGGAGGCTTAATTATGTCTAACGATAATAGGAACTGGACCCCCGTACTTAAAGGTGCTATCTATTGCTCGCCCGCATGCGGTGGTAAATGTACTAAGGATAAATTCGACGAGGCGACCGACCGCGCTAAATGGCTGGCGGATAAGCTTGGCCCAGGATGGAAACCTCGCGTACATGAGAACCTGGGATGGCATTGGGGGGTAGTTAAAGGCGACGGTCTGCCTGGCCGCCATCGGTCGCTACTCGAGGTATCGGAGCGTAACGGAAAGTATAATGTCATGCTCAATACGAACCCGCAGTTCGTCCGTAGTGGCCCTGACGTTAACGAGTGTATCGAGGACTGCTTAACTGCGCTACATAAGCATATAGCCGAGCTTAATCAAGCCTTCGGTATCTGTACGGATACGGCGGTAGAGTGACACTCGCCGCCTGGTATACGCACCGTTACGGGGGCCGCTGGCGTACAGCGCGGAAACCTCGACGTTGCGACCGGTCACTGGTCGGCGGGTACCGCTGCAATACGTGGACGCAACCAGGCGAGAAGTATTTCGAGGTCGAGCTGACTAGCCCGAACGCGAGACATCAGTTCGACAAAATGAAACTATGCGCCGAGTGCGCTAATACTGAGGGGTTTTAACATGGATACATTAGAGATAGAGCTACGTAATCTCATTAAAGAAAATGAGACGAATAGACGCCACGAGGGCAACAAACGCCCGGAACTGCGAAATTATGAAAAGGAGGTAGCTGCGCATTTAGCCTTAAATAACTTAAAAGCTAAACCCGCCCGGTTCCGTTTCACCGCTGAGGAGATGACGCTTTTACTCCTCGATGACCGGCGCTATTGCACATATGAAGCCTGGGGTAAAGCGGTCCAGCTATGGCACGTAATGCGCGCTACCGTGGAGAGCACTGTCTGGGCTCGTAGCCTCTCGCACGGGTTCTGGGAGGGGGCGAGTAAGGCCCTGCTCTATAAGCGCCTGGAAGAGATTAACGAGCTGTCCTGCCTGCAGGGGTTACAGCATCATATCTGCTTAATTAAAGAGGCTGGCTATGTACACGCCTGAGCAAATAAAACAGGCCTTCATGCTGGCCGGGATACCCGTAAACGTAGCCGGAACTATAGGGCCAGTTACTTTCGCTATGTTGCAGATAGCACTGGATAGACTACCAAAGCCGGAGGCGACAAAATGAATTTTACGATAGCTCAAGTAAACATGCTGATTAGCCGGGCGTTTCATAAAAGCGTTATAGCTGAAATGGACGAGAAAGAGATAGCCGAATTTACAGGGCTTCTCAATATGAGGGACGTCGCTGCAGGTAAGCTGATAAAGCTCGGCGATATCGTACAGTGTACCGAGAGCATGGCGACCGTTCGATTATCGTCGGTCGGCCAGGCGTACGTGGTTAACCATATGTCACAACATGACGACGCGCTCGAGGTATTTACCAAATGAAAAGCTTTCTAATTGGAGTAGCTCTTACCATCGCGTGGATAGTTTTCTGCCTTATATTTATCGTCGGGCTCTCCCGCTTTATTGACTTTGCAAAGGTAGTACAGCCATGAGTATAAAACTACGCAGGGAACAGGTAATAGCGGCGCTCTACCGGGCGGGCTTAGAGCCAGCGAAAGACGTCCTCGAGCAACTTATCGCGGACTTGGCGGTTATCTATCTGCCGCCGCCTACTGAGGTACCGGCGCTGGCTCCACATAAAAAGCGCTGTCAGTTTATTCTAAACAATTTCAACTCACCGGATAAAATTAACGTCTGGGAGTGCGACTTCGTAACTACGCTACATAGGTCGGAGTCCTGCAGCCAGTCGCAGCATGACGTACTTTATAAACTTGAACGTAGATTAGGGATACGGACAACATGATTAAGCATCTATTTTTAATACTCCTGGCCGTCGCGCTAGCGTGGCTAATGCCGTTTATCTATAACCTGTTCCCTGAGTCTATCGGGCTGGTTATCTGCGGCCTGCTTCACCTCATAGCAGCATTCCTGATAGGTATGCGGGGCGTTCTGGGGATATTCGGGGAGCTTTCGTCATGAGCACGATTATAGTTAACCGAGAGGACTACGAAGCGCTCCGCGAGGTCTACCTTTGCGTAACTGCTGTCCGCGATACGGTCGGGTATCGGAAGTCGCAAATGGCATACGGGCATCTATGGAAAGCGGTAGACGCTGTCAATGACGAAGCGCCCGACCCGTTACCTGGGTACTGCGACAAGTGCGCGCATAAACTCCGGCCCTATAAGGAGCCTGTAAAATAATGTACGCAATCTCCGCTAAACCGCTCCCCAAGGGGTTCCTACGCAAACGGCTCTATGTTGTCCGGGCCTGCGTAAAGGCTTGTTGCCGCGTCCGGCCGGCGGCATTACGGCAAGGGCTGGTAATGAACGTAGACCGCTATATCCGACCTGGGGTGGTCATCAATCCAACCAGGGAATTAAAGAGGTTTTTAAATGGCAAAACGTACTAATAGTCAATTAATTTGGCGGGCTATGAACTTAGCCGTAGAGTACGAGCGGTCATTTATTGACGCTCTAAAAGGCTGTAATAGTCCTTCGGATATTGAAGCCCGTCAGCATGCCGAGCAGTTCATTAAAGAGGCCCGAGAGTATTTGAAAAAGCATTACACTACACCTAAAGACCCGATGGCTGGTGCTGAGAGTATAAATATTACCGAGCTGATATCATGAGCGAGCGCGAGGTACAGCAGAAGCGTATGCAGGCGCTCAAAATAGAGAAAGAGGGCGCCAAGGCCTGGAAGAAAGGCATATCTAAATCGCAGAATCCGTATCACGGTAAATCGTTCGACGCGTTCCACTGGGCGAAAGGCTGGGATATGAAGCAGGCGCGATGGGTGGACTCTGTAGTATAAAGGTTTACGGCCGGCTCGCTCCTCCCCTTGCGGCGCCGGTCTTTTTATTCTCGGTACTTTAGTGTATCGTGAATGTTCAGTAGTAGATTTATTTTATCAACCATTAAGAAAGGGTTCACCATGAGAAAGCTATCTCTAGGTATTGTCGGTTTATTCCTAGCTCTAACGCTCAGTGTGGCACCGGCTTACGCCGATACTGCAGAGGGCGCAAAGGCTACGGGCTACATCGCACATACCGTTGCTGTACATGATGTATTACCCGCTCTGCCAGCAGCTACTAATGCGACTGTACCGGCCACGACTGCCGCGTATACGTTGAATGATGTAGTTGCGAAGCATGGCGTAACGCTGGTTTATCGTGACTTCCGCACTGTAGCGGATAGCGGCGGCCTGGTAACTACCTCATAGCAAATTAAACCACGATCTGAAATATAGAAAACCCGGCTTAACCTCCGGGTTTTTTACGTCTATACTACGGGAATGGACGAACCTCTACCGTACGGCATTATCGACCCAGACTACGCTAGGGTCTACACAAAAGCGCGTTGTACTGCGTGGTCTTATGGCTATGCCTGCGTGATGCACGGCTCATTTACGCGCGACCTGGACCTATTGCTAGTACCGTGGGCGGACCATTGCTTCGCGGACCCTGAGCATATCGTACAGGTCATCGCTGGCCGCTGCGACTTAGAGATATCAAAAGGCTCTACCGATAAACCTCATGGCCGCGTCGCGTTTACGCTAATGTTTAAAGAGTTCGGCGACCCGAGGTTTATCGACGTATCAGTTATGCCTATGATACCTAGGCATGAGATAGGTTAGCGACGGATATCGTCTAACGTCCATTGCAGCGCCGTAGGCTTCTCTTCTACCGCCGGGCGTAAGGTTTTACCCGAGTCAAAGATTCGCGCCAGCTCGAGGGCCGCTACGTAGTCTCGAATGAGTTGTTCATCGTGAGGGTGGACAATGAAATTGAGCTCTTTCATGCCTGACTCTTTTATCATAGTTCCGCGTTGGAATCGCTTCTGGGCCTCCCTCCCGCATGCTACGCAGCCTCCAGTAGAGACGAATCGCTCGCCGTTATGTCCTCGTAGGCAGGGATTGCCCGTCGTGTAGCGCTTTAAGCCAGCGTTTAAGGCCTCGGTTCTGGTCATTATGTAGCCCTCAAGAGATTAGATATACTACAATATACAGGAGATAGAGCGCTAAGTCTACCCCGCGACTGATAGTTTACCCCGCACGGGGTATCGCTGTAAGCCTACTGCCGCAAGGGTTTCGATAGTTTACCCAAAATACCACGCATGGGGGTATCTTACCTAGATAAATGATATATGTATTAAGATAAGACAGTACAGTACTTATACATACTCTATCTATATTCCTAGCTCTGAAATATATTAATAGTTAAGGGTATTAAGGGTAAAGTACTATAGAGTATTGATTTATATAGATATTAAATACCCCCTAGTTAGAGGTAAATAGAGGGTAATAGAGGGTAACGTTGCGTTGCTCGGCGTTATCGTGGATACTCAGCGTATGTCTAAGCCATTGACCCTTAAACAATTGAAGTACTGTAACGAGCTCTTCCGTACAGAGGACCGCTCGGCGTCTTATCGTGCGTGCTACAACGCTGAAAACATGGCAGATTCTAGCGTACAGTCCGCTTGCTCAGAGCTACACCGTAACCCATTGATAGAAGCTAGGCTCGAAGAGCTCAAAGAAAACGCCGCGTACGTAGCGCAGCTTGATGTAGCGTGGGTGCTCAAGCAGTACATGCGGATAGCTACAGCCGACCCTAACGCCCTGGTCGAGAGCCGCGTCGTCTGCTGCCGGCACTGTCATGGCGTGGGCCATGCCTACCAATGGAAAGACGAGAACGAATGGGCGGCCGCACTGGCAGCGACGCTCGAGTACAATGCGCGGCTGCAGGAGGCGCGAGGCAAAGATAGGCCAGCCCCCCGCTCCCTCCCGACTATCGACGGCGGCGTCGGCTTCTGGGCGACAAAGCCCCCGGTCGATACGTGTACCGAATGCTTCGGCCAGGGTACGCATGAGACCGTACTCCACGACTCGAAGAAAGCGAACAGCCCACTCTATGCCGGCGTTAAGCCAACCTCAGCCGGCCCCCAGATTATCCTACGCGACCAGGCCGGGGCGCTCGAGTACTTGGCGAAGTATCTCGGCATCGACAAGAAGACGCTCGAGGTATCAGGGCCAGGCGGCGGGCCGCTGCAGTCCATTACTAGCATGACGAACGACCCCCTCGAGGCGGCGAAAATATACATGGCGGCTATGGGCGGGGCTAAGCCCTAGTGAGTCTACCGTTCGAGTTCGACTTCCAGAAGCCCGACTACGTGGCCGTATTCGCGCACCGTATCGAGGTCTTAAAGTGGATACGCGCTAACCCGGCGCAACTGCCCGCACTGCGGCTTTACTACCGCGATAACCCAGCCGACTTTATCAACGACTGGGGCGTAACGTTCGACCCGCGTAACGTTGACCTGGGGCTCCCCGCGCTTATCCCGTTTATCCTATTCCCGAAGCAACGGGAGTTCATCGACTACTGCGTACGTAAATGGAAAGCCCGCGAGGAGGGGCTGGCTGAGAAGTCCCGCGATATGGGCGCCTCCTGGCTGGCCGTTGCGCTCGCCTCGACGCTCTGTATTTTCTACCAGGGCATGGTCGTCGGCTTCGGGTCACGCAAGCAGGAGTACGTCGATTTAAAAGACGGTACGAAATCCCTGTTCTGGAAGGCCCGCCAGTTTATTAAATTCCTCCCTCCGGAGTTTCGCGGTATCTGGGACGAGAATAAGCATGCGCCCTTTATGCGTATCAACTTCCCGGAGACAGGGAGCTATATCTCAGGTGAGGCGGGCGATAGCATCGGGCGGGGCGACCGTACCGGTATCTACTTCGTTGACGAGGCGGCCCACATCGAACGCCCGGAGCTGGTAGACGCCGCGCTCTCACAAACAACCAATTGCCGGATAGACCTCTCGAGCGTAGCGGGTATGGCGAACTCATTCGCTATCAAGCGCCACTCTGGAAAGGTCGAGGTATTTACCTTCCACTGGCGCGACGACCCGCGTAAGGATGACGCTTGGTATGCGGCCCAGGTAGAGAAGTATACGGCCGTCGTCGTCGCTCAGGAGATAGACATAAACTACAGCGCTTCGGTCGAGGGTATCGTCATACCGAGCGACTGGGTCCAGGCCGCCATCGACGCCCACATAAAACTCGGCTTAACCCCGAGCGGCGTACGCAAGGGAGCGCTAGACGTGGCCGACGAGGGCGTCGATATGAACGCATTCTGCGGGGCGTACGGTATCCTCGTTGAGTACTTGGAAGCGTGGAGCGGTAAAGGGACGGACATATTCGTCACGACGGAGAAGGCCTTCGATATATGCGATATCCAGGACTACGAAGCGTTTGACTATGACGCCGACGGACTGGGGACGGGCGTACGCGGCGATGCGCGCGTCATCAACGACCGGCGAGCCCTGGCTAAGCAGCGCGCGCTACTGGTCGAACCGTTCCGTGGCTCGGGCGCGGTAGTAGACCCCGACAAGCCGGTACCGGACCCGAACCCAGACGCCGAGCGCGACGCTAAAGCGCGTACGAATCAGGACTTTTTCGCTAACGCCAAGGCGCAGGCCTGGTGGTCCTTGCGGCTACGGTTCCTCGCTACGTACCGTGCCGTCGTTAAGGGAATGCCCTACGACCCGGACAGTATTATCAGCCTGTCGAGTAACATACCGAAGCTGCAGGCGGCGGTCATGGAGTTAAGCCAGCCCACGTACAGCATCAACGGAGCAGGCAAGGTACTGATTAACAAAACGCCCGATGGCGCTAAAAGTCCTAACTATGCAGATGCAATCATGATACGATTTGCACCAGCTAAGAAAATACCACGGGGATTCTTTTCGTAACGGGGGCGATAATGCAATTCAAAGGCGTAGCGATAGACCAGGCCGGGGGCCGCATAACGCGAGCATACGCCCAGCTAAAGAACAACATGTGGGCGCAAGCGGTCGTCAACTTCTCGGCGACGGAGGTAGACGACCTCGAGTTTAATTACACCAGCGGCCTAGCGCCTCTAACCGGGACGCCTGCCGCCGTAATCATCGCGGCGGTACCGGGCGTACGGCATAGCGTTACGAGTTTGCAGATGCAGAACACGAATGCGCTAGTATCGTCAGACGTTACGCTACTCTCAGGTACGACGGTTATCTGGTCGGGGCGGTTAGCCGGCCTTGCATCAATAGGCGACGCTCGCGATATCGTGTTCCCTAAGCCATTACGCACGGCACCGAATGAAGCCCTCAGCATCAAGTTAGCGAACGGGCTCGCGACGGTACTCTGGAATGTCCAGGGCTACGAGTCTGCGGTACTGGCTCCATAAAAAGGCGGTAGATATATGCTCAACTGGTTTCGTAAAAAGCAAGGCGTAGACACCTACGAGGACAAGCCCGAAGTCGAGGAAGAGAAAGAGGTACGCGACTCTGAGGTAACGTTCCGCACTGGCGCGACCAGGCTTAAACGCGCGAAGCTCATAGACTCCATACGCCAGTCGAACTTCCAGTTAACGGCTGCAAACTTCTCGCCTAGTGACGGTACGGCGATGGACGATGCTACCTCGGTCGCCTTTTCGGGCATCAAGTCCGCTTACGCATTCCGCGGCATGAACATAACCGACAATCAGCTCGCCTACTTCGGCTCTCAGGGCTTTATCGGCTACCAGATAATGGCGATACTCTCGCAGAACTGGCTGATAAACAAAGCTTGCCTGCAGCCTGCCGAGGATGCCGTCCGTAACGGGTTTAATCTTACCGTCAACGACGGGACGGAGCTCGACCCCGAGGTCATCAAATACCTAGAGAAGCGTAACAAAGCGTACGGGCTTACTGAGGCGCTAAAGAACTACGTCTATTACGGGCGCATGTTCGGTATTCGTATCGTCATGTTCGACGTAGAGAGCGCCGACCCCGAGTACTATGAGAAGCCATTCAACATAGACGGCGTAACGCCCGGTAGCTACAAGGGCATGAGCCAGATAGACCCGTACTGGATTACCCCCGAGCTCTCCATGCGCGCCTCGAGCGACCCGAGCGCTCAACGCTTCTATGAGCCTACCTGGTGGCGCGTGAATGGTAAGCGCGTCCACTGGTCGCACCTGGTTATTTATAAAGGCGCCGAGGTAGCGGACGTACTGAAACCGACCTACCTCTACGGCGGCCTCTCTATTCCCCAGCTCATATTCGAGCGCGTCTACGCGGCTGAGCGTACTGCTAACGAGGCCCCTATGCTCGCCCAGTCGAAGCGCGAGACGGTTATCCACGTCGATATGGATAAGGCGATGGCGAACGAAGCCGCGTTGACCGAGAAGCTATCCTGGTGGTCTGAGCTACGGAATAATTGGGGTATCAAAGTCCTCGGCCTCGAGGAGACAATGGAGCAATACGATACCAGCCTGGCCGACTTTGACGACGTCATCATGACTCAGTACCAGCTCGTCGCGTCCATTGCCGGCATGCCTGTTACGAAGCTCCTCGGCATGGTACCGAAGGGGTTTAACGCGACCGGCGAGTACGACGAGGCTAGCTACCACGAAGGCCTCGAGACCGTACAGGCGCATAAAATGACGCCGCTAGTAGACCGTCATAACCAGCTTGTTATCAAGTCCGACATCGCCCCTAAGTTCGGCATTAAGCCGTTTAGCGTAGAGGTAGACTGGAAGACGCTAGACACGATGACCGCGAAAGAGGAGGCGGATATCGCTAAGACGAAGGCCGAGACCGGCCAGGTACTTATAAACTCCGGGGCCATCGACGGCGCTGACGAACGCGCTCGAATCGTGGCCGACCCTACAAGCGGCTATGACGGCCTGCCAGACGCTGAGCCCGAGCTACCGATAGACGAGGAGCCCCCGGTCTAAATGGTAGCTCTCGTTACGAAGAAGCGGGCCGGCTGGGCGGAGTCTCGAGGGGGCGCTACGTTCAAAGGTACGCGCCTCAACTACAACGCCTCGAGTCAGGACAAATACGTCGCGGCGCTAACGGCCCTCGTTAAGCAGATGACCGCCCAGACGTTGCGCGACGTTAAAAACCTATTCGAAGCGCATGCTCTCGACGGCATAGCGATGGATGCAGACCCGGCCAGCCAGGCGCGTATCCTCGCCAATAAACTAACCGCTAAGTTTGACGCGCTCTTCGGACGCCGGGCTAAAGAGCTGGCGGACAGGATGGTCGCCGCGGCCGACGCGAACAGTAAGACAGCGCTACACGTAAGCCTGAAAGAACTCTCCGGCGGGCTATCGCTTAAAACCAGTATGATAACCGGCCAGCTCCGGACGACATTGACCGCCACGGTAGCCGAGAACGTATCGCTAATTAAATCTCTACCTACTGACTTTCTTTTTCAGGTAAAAGGTACTATCCTGCGGGCTATCGCGAACGGTAACGGCCTGGCGGATATCGTCCCTCAGCTCGAGAAGTACGAGGGCGTCACGCTCAGGCGCGCGAAGAATATAGCGCTCGACCAGACGCGCAAGGCCTACAACAATATCAACAAGGCGCGTATGCAAGCGGTAGGCGTTAAAAAGTTCGAATGGATACACTCAGGCGGAGGGCAGACGCCCCGCCCGGACCACGTAGAGATGGACGGGAACGTTTACAGCTTTGACGACCTGCCGGTTATCGACGAGAATACCGGAGAGCGTGGAATCCCCGGCCAGGCGGTTAACTGCCGTTGTACGATGGTACCGGTAGTCGAGTTCGGCAACGAGGAAGAGGCGGCAGCATGAGCGCAGCGGGAATACTCTACGTAAACGACGATAAGGTCCTCCTCGTCCGGCGCTCCTTAGACTCTGTAAACCCCGGCCTATGGGGCTTTCCAGGCGGTAAGGTAGAAGCAGGCGAGACAGACGAACAGGCCGCCAAGCGGGAGGCGCTCGAGGAAGTCGGCCACGTAGCAACGGATTTAATGCGGCTCAATAGTACGAACGGCTTTACCGCGTACCTATGCGAGACAGAAAAGTTTACGCCTGTCCTCAATGACGAGCATACTGCGTACGGATGGTTCAAAACATTACCTGCCGGGCTTCACCCTGGCGTAGAGGAAACGGTAGCTATGGTACGTACAGGCATGGACGCGGCGCCCTCGAAGCGCGTAGCAGACGTCAACGGATTCATTGAGGTAAAAGATAATCCTATCTCAAAAGTAGGGGTGTTCCAGTACTCCGGTCGCGCTATAGGCAAAGGCGACCCGAATAAAATGTACATGGTCTACCGCCCCGAGGAAGAGCTAAACAACCCGGAGACTATCGAGTCTTTTCGGCTACTACCCTTCGTGGATGAACACCCTGCCGACTTGCTAGGCTCAGAGGATAACGACCGCCCTAACGTGGACGGAAAGCCTGCTGATGGGGTTATCGGAGAACAGATTTATTTTAAAGACGGTTATCTCTATGGTAATCTAAAGTTCTTTACCGACCGGATAATGCGGCAGCTTGCTAAAAAGAAGCGCGAGATATCCGCCGGTTTTCGTTGTATGTATGAAGAAGCTGCAGGCCAATATAAGGGCTTGCGCTATGATTATATTCAGCGCAACATACGAGGCAACCACGGTGCGCTCGTACATCAAGGCCGAGCAGGCCCAGAGGTTGCGGTAATGGACCACTTAACTATGACATTTGACGCTAAGGAGTTTTTCATGGCTGACCCAGTAGAAAACGAAGACAAAGGCGGCGAGGCCAGTATGACCCTAGCCGAAATTACCGCAACGCTAAAGGCTATCGGCCCTCAGATTGTGGCCCTCAATACTGCTATGGCGGCAATGGCCCCCAGCGCTGCAGCGGCTCCTGCCGTTGACGCTGACCCAGCCGCTCTCTCAGATACTACCGTATCTCCTGCCGCGCTTGACGCTGTTAAGTCAGGTATGGATGCGTTAGAAAAGACTATCAAAGTTATCGGCGTAAGCGTCGAGAAGCTGGAAGCCCAGGGTAAAGGCATGGACGCGAAAGAAGTACTCGCGACTATCGCCGAGCGCGACGAACTCTATAAGGGCGTATCCGCTGTAGTCGGCGCATTCGACCATAAAGAGATGACCGCCCAGGATATCGCGGTATATGGCGCTGAGAAGTTCGGCCTAAAGGTCGAAGCGAAAGACGCGCGCGTAGCTGTAGCTTCCTTCCTGGCTGCTAAGCCTGCCGCTAAGAAGGCTGGTTTCGCACTGGACTCCGCGGCCGAGCAGAAGCCTAGCGCCATCCGTCAACACGTAAACGCCCAAGCCGCCTAAAGCGACGAAGCCCCGTTTAATAATATTTAGGAGTATATGAAATGCCTCCATTTCAAAGTACAGTTACAAGCAATATGGGCCTTGGCGTTGTCGGGGACATTTTCGACGACGGCCCGCGCCGTTGCCAGCCTTTCATCCTGGTAGCTGACGGCGACGCTACTAACCTTATCGGCCGCGCCTTCACTATGAAAGCAGGCCTCGAGGGTGTAGCCGAGCCTGGCCGCGATGGCGTACAGCCGTTCGCCGGTATTCTGGTGAACTCGAAAGAGTACGCGCTGTATGGCGTGCCAGGTAATGCGTTCGGCGCCAGCCTGACGCTCGCGGATAACGTCATCGGCGAGCTGCTGAGCGAAGGCTCCATTATCGTATCAGTTCCGGCCGCTGCAGGTATCGGCGACGCGGTATTCTTCGACCTCATTACCGGCGCAATCTCTACGGCTCTGCAGGCTGCAGCAACGCCCGCGGGAACCGCTAAAATTGTGGGTGCGTATGTAGACCGCTTTATCCCTACCGCCGCCGGCCTGGCCGTTATCACCTTGTCGCCTAGCTCACGCTCGGCTTAATCTTAACGTTACCACCTAATAGACTGGGGATTTTAAAATGACACCAAGTAAAGAAGTAGCATATTTAGGCCCGCGTAACGTTAAGGCTCTCGCGCTAGTCGCGGCAGGGCTTAACGGACAAGCGGCAATGGACGCCGTCGAGATGGGGTTTAACGACCTCAAACTGCTGGGCGTTGAAATCAGCGAGCGCCAGCTCGGCCAGATGATGGAGGGTTTAGGCTTCGACGCCATCGAGCCATCCATTACTCCGGGCTCAATCGCGACGCCTATCCAGTTCTTACAGACTTGGCTGCCTGGCTTCGTCTACATGATTACTGCGGCTCGCAAGATTGACGAGCTTATCGGTATCTCAACGGTAGGCGCCTGGGAAGACGAGGAAGTCGTACAGGGTATCCTGGAATTGCTGGGTACCTCCGTCCCTTACGGCGACGTGACGAATATCCCGCTGTCTAGCTGGAATAATAGTTACGAGCGCCGTACGGTAGTTCGCTTTGAAGAGGGCATGATGGTTGGCCGTCTGGAAGAAGCACGTACCGCCCGCGCAAATATCAACTCGGCGGACACGAAGCGCCGCGCTGCTACCGTAGCGCTGGAAATTCAACGTAACCGTATCGGCTTCTTCGGCTACAACGCTGGCGCAAACCGTACGTATGGCTTCTTGAATGACCCAGGCCTACCAGCGTATACGAACGTTGCTGCAGGCGTAGGCGGTCTGCCTTGGTCTACTAAGACGTTCCTCGAAATTACGGCGGATATCCGTACCATGCTGGCGCTTCTGCGTACACAATCGCAGGACACTATCGACCCTGAAACTACCCAGATTACACTGGCGCTGGCTTCTAACGTGGTCGATTACCTGACCGTAACCTCGGTTTATGGTAACTCTGTCCGCGACTGGTTGACTGAGACATACCCTAAAGTCCGCGTCGTATCCGCTCCGGAACTGAACGGTGCGAACGGTGGCGCGAACGTTGCCTACATGTACGCTGAGTCGCTCGACGACGGCTCTACAGATGACGGCCGCGTTATTACGCAGATTGTACCGACGAAGTTTAAGGTACTGGGCGTAGAGCAGAAAGCCAAGGGCTATATTGAGGACTTCTCGAACGCGACTGCCGGGGTACTTGTAAAACGCCCCTACGCAATCGTCCGTAAGTCCGGCCTGTAAGTAGTACCAAGTTCGGGGGCCTTCGGGTCCCCGCTTTCGTTTTACCTTTCGGAGATTTAAAAATATGTCTAGTAAAGATAAAAGCATTTACATCTATTCGACCCTGGCAGCACCAGTGCGTTACGAATCCCATACTAAAGGCGGCGGCGATATTCCTACCGTAGCGTCTAGCGTTCTCATTAACGGCGGCGCAGGCGTGGCCGATAAGCACTTCATTACCCCCCGCGGCGTAGTGACCCCCGTTACTGAGGAAGAGTTCGCAGCGTTGCAAGAAAACGACCTGTTTAAGCTCCACGTCACGAACGGTTATATCACTCACGAGAAGAAGCAGAAGAGCGTCGAGGATGCCGTAGCGGATATGGAAGCGCGCGACGTTTCCGACCCGGTCCAGCCTGCCGACTATATCGCTGAGGGTATCGAGCCGCCTACTACTGCAGGCGAGACTGTAGTAAACAAGGGCGGACGCCCAGCTAAAGCAAGTAAGTAATAAAATGGCCGAGGTCCTGACATTCGACCCTGACGCGTTTCGCGTATCGTACACGTCATTTAGCGACGAGTCGAAATACCCGAACGATACGCTGCAAGGGTTTTGGGACTTCGCCACTGTCTACATTACCGACGAGAATTATCAGTTCGTTACGCTGAAAAACTCGGCTCGGTCGCGCGCGATAAACCTCATGGCCGCGCACCTGGGAACCCTGCAAGCGATGATTGACTCCGGCGAGACCCCAGGCCAGGTACAAAGCTCCACGATAGATAAAATCAGCGTTACCTTAACGCCCCCGCCCGCCGGTTCGCAGTTCTCCTGGTGGCTCGGGCTGACTGGCTACGGCCAGCAACTACTCGCACTCTTGCAGCTCCTCGGAGTCGGCGGTCTGTTTATCCCTGGCTGCCGAGGCCCGCGTGGCATCCGTTAGGCGTACGCCTGGCCCTGGTGCGGAGCGCTTACGGTTACTGCTTGCTGGCGTAGAGAATAAGGTCGGCAAGGTCGGGTTTTTCGAGACCTCAAAATATCCAGACGGTACCCCCGTCGCTTACGTGGCGACTATCCACGAGTTTGGCGCCCCCTCCGAAGGTATCCCGCCTCGTCCCTTTATGCGCCCGACCATTCAAGCGAATCAGGCGGTATGGCAGAGTATCGCGCTACAGGGGGCTAAGTCCATTCTCGACGGCAGTATGACTAGCGAGGATATCCTCGAGGTTATCGGGCTCAAAGCGGCCGGCGATATCCGCAAGATGATTGCCAGTATCCAGGCGCCGCCATTAAAAGACGCTACCGTCGCAGCCAGGCTACGAGGTAAGGCAGACAAACAGACCGTCGGTAATCTTACTAAACCGCTCGTCGATACTGCTACAATGCTAAATGCGGTAACGAATACCGTCGAGGATAAAGCGTAATGAGCATACCCGGTTCTAACCTATTAAAAATGGCATTGCGCGCCATCAAGCCGCAGGAGGTCCAGTACTTCCAGGCGACCTCGCGTACGTTAAATGACGTAGGGCAATGGGATACCACCTATGATAAGGGTGAAACGATTCTAGGGAGCTTCCAGGCCGTACCGCGCTCCATGTATTCCTACCTCGGTCTCGACTTCGCAAAGAACTACGTTAATTTTTACAGCTCGACGCCGGTTAAAGACGTCGGGCGTAACCGCACTGGCGACCAGCTCGCGTTCGGCGGCCAGCGCTTCGAGGTCGAGAGTAAAAACAACTGGGATAAAATAGACGGCTGGAATGCGGTGTTATGCGTCGAGATAGCGCTCGAGCCGGAGAACTGCTAATGACCGAGAACGAGCAATATAAAATCCTGCTCCCGCTGATACGTGGCGGCCTGGCGTTGCGCGGCGTACAGAATGCGACGGTATTCCAGGGCTACCAGCCCACGCAGCAAGGCGCGCCGTCCGGGGCGTTCGTCTACCTATTCAAGCTGCCCGAAGTACCTCGCGGCCAGGTCTACCGGGATACCGTGTACGAGCAGGCGTCGGGTACGATGGTCGATAAAGAGATACAGAAGTACGAGGTATCCTACCAGGTCAATACCCAGTTTATCCAGGACCCGAAGAATACCTCCACACTGACTGCCGGCGACCTGCTTAAAAAAGTTCACCAGGTGATGCAGAGCTCCGCTACAATTAGTACGCTTTTAGCCAGCGGAATAGGTATACTACGCGTTAACGAACTCCGTAATACCCCGTTCGTAAACGATAAAAACCGGCATGAGTTTAACGGTTCTTTCGATTTTACGATAACTTATGACGAGCTCTGGGTCGGTACCGCTCCGGTCGTAGAGACGTTCGAATACAATATTAACCGAGTATAGGAGCCGCATAAAATGGCAATCTCAATATTAAAATACGTAAATATCGTATCGGGCGTCGGGGCGGGTACTACCGTCCGTAAGCGCGATTTTATCGGCCGTATATTTACCGAGAATCTACTCGTCCCCACTAAATCCCTTATCGAGTTCGACAATGCCGACCAGGTCGGGGCCTACTTCGGTACCGCCTCCGAAGAGTACAAGCGCGCGGCGTTCTATTTCGGCTGGGTTAGCAAGCTGATTACCCGCGCGAAGAAGCTAGGGTTCGCTCGCTGGGTATCTGCCGCTGTCGCCGCGCGTATCTATGGCGATACTGCCGCAAAGGTATTGGCGTCGTTTACCGCGATTACAACCGGCTCGTTCCGCCTGACTATCGGCGCGACTGGCTACGATATTACCGGGCTTAACCTGTCCGGCGCTGCCAGCCTGGCCGCTGTCGCCGCATTAGTCCAGACGGCCATCCAGGCGAAAGTCGGCGCTCAGTTCGCGACCGCTACCGTCTCGTATGACGCGACCCGCGGCTCGTTTAACTTCGTCTCCGGTGCGACCGGCCCGAACGCCCATATCACCGTGGGCGATGCGGCTACAGGCGTGGCTATCGGCGGCCTATTGGGCTGGACTACTCCGAGCGCTATCCTGTCGGACGGTGCGGCAGCGGAGAGTATTACCGACGTACTGACTGAGTCCTCGAGCGCGACGAATAACTTCGGTTCGTTCCTGTTTATTCCCGTGCTGTCTATCGGCCAAGTAACGGAGGCGGCCATCTGGAATACCGCCCAGAACGTTATGTATCAATATATGGTCCCCGTGCTGGGGGCCAGCGCTGCAGCATACTATGCGGCGCTCAAGAACTACGCCGGTATCGCCGTAACGCTCTCTGAGGTAGCGAACGAATACCCCGAGATGGCGCCCATGACTATCCTGGCAGCCACGGATTACAGTCGCCGTAACGCGGTCCAGAACTATATGTTCCAGATTTTCGCCCTGACTCCGGGCGTTACGACCGACGCGCTATCGAATACGTATGACGCCGAGCGCGTCAACTACTACGGCCGTACGCAGACTGCCGGCCAGAACCTCGACTTCTACCAGCGTGGCGTTCTCATGGGCTTACCGGTTAACCCGGTCGATATGAATACGTACGCTAACGAGCAATGGCTTAAAGATGCTGCAGGCGCGGCTATCATGGAGTTACTGCTCGCCCTGGCCCGTATCTCGGCGAACGCTAAAGGCCGTATCCAGCTCATGAGCCAGATACAAAGCATTATCGACCAGGCGTTGTTTAACGGTACTATCTCCGTCGGTAAAGAGTTGACCAATACCCAAAAGGTCTACATTACCGAACTGACGGGCGACCCGGATGCGTGGCAGCAAATTAAGACTATCGGCTACTGGCTCGACTGCACGATGGTTCCGGTAACGCAGCAGAACGGCGCGACTGAGTACAAAGCGGTCTATACTCTGGTCTACAGCAAAGACGACGTTATCCGTAAGGTCGAAGGCTCTCACGTTCTGATATAACAAACCCTGGGGCCTTCGGGCTCCGTTTAATGGAGTAAAATAAAATGCCCGATATCTCAGGTTTTGGTATACAGGTACAAGTTAAAGCAAGCAATACATTCCCGAGCGGATTCACTCTCTCGCAGTTTGCGGATGACGCCGACCCGTTCGACTTGCCGAGCCAACAAATAGCAGATAAAGCTATGGGCTTAAATGGCGACCTGATTACCTGGTCGAAAGCGAACCCGCTTAATATTACGCTTAACGTCCTGCCGAATACGGACGACGATAAGAACATGAGTATTTTGCTCGAGGCGAATCGCGTCGGCAAAGGTAAGACCAGCGCCCGCGACGAGGTAACTATCGTAGCGGTATACCCTGACGGCGCCGTACTGACGCTATCCAAAGGCGTGATTACCGACGGTATCCCCGGTAACTCTGTCGCCAGCGCCGGCCGCATGAAAACCAAGGCCTACCAGTTCTCATTCGAAAATAAGACCGATACCCGTAGCCAAGCTACAGCTTAACCGTTCGAGGACCCGAAGGTCCTCGCTTTAGAAGGATTTTATTATGGCCCTGCTCGAACCGAAAACCGTACCTATCGCCCTGCCTGACGGGACGACAAAAGACTACATTCTCTCAAAGTTTCCGGCAGTAGCAGGCCGCGAGATTATCGCAAAGTACCCCGTATCGAACATGCCGAAGTTGGGCGACTATGCCGTCAGCGAGGAGACCATGCTTAAATTGATGGCGTTCGTAGCGGTACCCGTGGGCGATACCGAGCAGACGCTTTCTACCCGCGCACTGGTCGATAACCACGTACATAGCTGGGAGACCCTGGCGCGTATCGAGCTGGCGATGATGGAGTACAACTGCAGTTTTTTCGCGAGCGGGCGAATCTCGACTTTCTTCGACGGTATCGCCCAGAAGCTCCCTCAGTTGATTTCGCAAACGTTGACCAATTTATCGGCGCAATCGTCTCAGCGGACAAAGCAAAGCTCCACGAACTCAAAACAATCTACACCTTAGAAGAAGCGTTCGACCTTTGGGAGATTGTAGTAATCACGCGGTATAATGAACACCTTGCTATAGAACATTCAAAAACGAAAGGGAAGTAGAGTGGCCTCGATACTTGAAACCTTTTTAATCTTATTCGAATCCGACGCGGACGACGTAGACAAAGGCGCGCGTAAGGCCGACCAGTCCACGAAGAAGCTCGAAGACACCCTCAAAAATACCGACAAAGCCGCCAGCAGTGCGGGCGATTCATTTATTAAAATGGTTTCGTCTGCCACCGGTGCGCTAACGTCGCTCCTTTCTGTCGGCGCTGTAACCGCTGCCGTCCTAAATCAAGCCAATGTTAACGACGACCTCAACGACTTCACCGAACGGCTAGGCGTGAATATCGAGGAGGTCGGCGCCTGGGGCGAAGCTGTCGCTATGTCCGGAGGGACTGCGCTCGGCTTCCAGGGTACGCTCGATAGCTTGACCGAATCGTTCGCTATGTTTGCCGTAAAAGGTAGCTCCCGCAACGCCGCGTTCTTTAAAGAGCTGGGTGTCGATATGGTAGACGCGAACGGCAAGGCGCGGGACGTCATGGATGTACTGCCTGAGCTGGCCGGCGCATTCGAAGGCCTCAGCCGGCAGGACTCCTCCGCGCTGGGTAAGAAAATCGGGCTAGACCAGGGGACTATCTCGCTCCTGCAGCAAGGTCGCCGCGAAGTCGAGGCTCAGATAGCCCTGCAGAAAGAGCTCGGCGTCACTAGCAAAAAAGACGCTGAGATAGCCGCGGCGTTCAATGACGAATACGACAAAACCAGCCACGTGTTCCGCTCTTTATTTACGGCGATAGGCTCGGCGGTTTTGCCGGCGTTAACTACGCTGTTCGGCTGGGTCGGCAAATTCGGTACGTTCCTCGCAAAGCATAGTGACTTTGTTATTGGGTTATTAATTGCCCTGGGCGCTGCTGTCCTAGTCTATGCCGTACCGCCTTTCCTGACGCTTGCTGCCTCTGTTATTGCCGCTTTCGCTCCCTTCCTATTGATGGGGGCTTTAATCGCCGGCCTGGCGCTCGCATTCGCGCTTGCGTACGACGACATCATGAACTTCATAGACGGCAACGACTCGTTTATCGGGCAGATGGCCGAGAAGTACCCTATCGTCGCGTCGCTGATTGAGGGTATTAAAGCTGCGTTTATCGGGTTAGGGGACGCGCTGGCCGGCGTCGGGGGTTTCGTAGTAAGCGTATTCGACGGTATCATCGCCTCGGTAAGCGCGGCCATTGAATTTATCATGAATGCTATCGAGATGGTCATAGGCGCGTACGGCAAGGTTAAGGACTTTGTCGTCGGCGGTACCGATGGCGGCGAGGCCCGCACCCGGGCGAACATAGCGAACGGTAAATCGTCGCTAAGCGTGGCCGCCTCGACCCCTATCGCCTCGCAGACCTCTAACTCGATATCGAACTCTAACCGCTCCGCGAATCGCTCGCAGTCGGTCGTTACCGGCCCTATTACGGTTAATACCCAGGCGAAAGATGGCGAGGGCGTAGCAGGCGCGCTAGGCAAAGGCCTGGGCTCGCAGATTAAGCAGGCCGCCGATACATTCGACGACGGGGTAGCCGCATAATGGATACCTCTGCAGCCGTAGACGTAGTCGGGGTATTTGACCAGAATTTTAACCAGTTGTTCGCCCTCGCGCGGCCGCTTAAAGCTGCCGTCAAAGAGGACGGTAAATTAATGGAGCATCCTCTCGAGACAGGGGCCTCCATAATCGACCACCGTATTACCCTGCCAGTCGAGATTGACCTCTCCCTTATCATGACTCGCGGCGAGTATCGCGACGTCTACCAGCGTATCCGCCAGGCGTTCCGTAACGGCGACCTCATGACAGTACAGACTAAAACCGGCACCTACGAGAATATGGTTATATCGGCCTGCCCTCATGACGAGGACCCGGAGCTATACGATACTATCTCGATGGGCTTAAAGCTGGTCGAGGCGCAATTCGTCCAGGCGCAATTCGGCAAGCTGACGCTAGCCAAGGTACGGAACCCGTCGAACGCGTCTACCGTAGACAAGGGCCAGCAACAACCGACCACGTCAACGCGACGCGGCTCTATCTTGTTTGGGGTATTCAATTGATAGATATACAGCTCGACCCTGTCCCGAATCAAACCGTCGGTATTCGTCTCGAGGACGAACTCTACTCGCTGACGATTAAAGAGACGGCCGGCGTAATGTCAGTCGATATCAAGCGCGCCGACGTCTACATACTGCGGGGCGTTCGAATCGTGGCCGGTACGCCCTTGCTGCCTTATCGGTATCTCGAGATAGGTAACTTCGTACTGCTCACCGAGAACGAAGAGCTGCCGGAGTATCCCCTGTTCGGCGTCTCGCAAAGCCTGGTCTACGTAACAGCAGCGGAGATAGAGGCGCTCCGTAATGAATGAGCTCGACCCCCGCCTAGTACGCGTCTCGGTTGAGGTAAACGGCCAGTTAAAGAGCTACGACGGCCTGGCGCTGGTCGCTACCGGTACGAAATACGCGAACGCTAACCAGAATGAATGCCAGGTTACGCTCACGAATTTGGACGAGGCTACCCGTAACTACATACTAACCGAAACCAGCCCGTTCAACGCAAATAAAACCCCCAAAAAGTTTATCGTCGAGGCTGGCCGCGTATCGTACGGACTGACTAAGATATATGAGGGGACTATCGCCAGCGCCACGCCCTCCCAGCCGCCTGATATAGCGGTCACGATAAAGGCTCTTACCGCGAACGATAAGAAGGGCGAGGTCGTAGCGCGCTCGCAGCCCGGCCAAGCGTCATTAAAAAAGATATCTGGACAGGTCGCTAAGGACCTGGGCGCGACGTTACGCTTCGAGGCGGACGATAAACAGATAGGAAACTACAATTACACCGGCGGCGCGCTGAAACAGGTAGACGCCCTGGGCGAAACCGGCACTGTGGACGCCTATGTAGACGACGGGGTACTGGTCGTAAAGAACTCGAGCCAGGCGTTAGCCGGGGAAGTGCGTATTCTTAACATAGATACCGGGCTTATCGGCATCCCCGAGGTGACGGAACACGGTGTTAAGGTGACGTACCTTCTCGATAATACGTCTAAACTTGGCGGTACCCTGCGTATCCAGAGTAAAATCTATCCGGCTATCGACGGCGACTATATAATCTATAAGCTCGGCTTCAATATTACGAACCGGGATACCCCTTTTTACTGGATTGCGGAGGCTAAACGTAGTGGTTGATATCGCAAAGCCATCGCAGGACCCCGCTAACGACGATAGTATTACTGGATTACTGCGCCAGGTATTCGGTAAGATGATGCAGGACGTAAACGGCATGCTCCCCGCGCGTGTAGTGGCGTTTAATGGTGACCGGAATAACCCCCGCGTCACCGTTGAGCCGCTGATTATGCTTGTCACGACGGAGAATAAGCAGGTCACGCGCGCTCAGATTGCCAGTATCCCGGTTTTCCAGTTCGGCGCCGGCGGTATGATGCTCTCTTTCCCGATTAAAACTGGTGACTTAGGTTGGATAAAAGCGAACGACCGCGATATTTCGGTATTCCTGCAGGGCCATAAGAAGAGCCGGCCGCAGACGTTCCGCAAAAATAACTTCGCTGACGCTGTTTTCTTTCCTGATAGTATGCGGGGGTATTCGATAAACGCCGAGGACGAAGAGAATACAGTCCTGCAGACGGCGGACGGCTCGAGTCGTCTCGCAGTATGGCTACAGTTCCTCAAAATAACTGCGCTTCGGGGCCTGGGGATTAACGTACAGCCTAACGCGAACGCGATATTCGATATGGCGAGCACGACGAAAGCTAGTTTACCGTGGCCGCGTATGTCTCTCGCTCAGCGTAACGCTATCCCGGCGCCGGTCGAAGGAATGGCGGTATGGGTTATCGGCGTAGGGCTATCAACATTTAACGGGATAATCTGGTCGTGACTAAAGTATTTACAGTAGACGAAAATAACGACCTGGTTATCGCCAGCGACGGCAAACTCGGGATATCCTCCGGGCTCGAGGCGGTGATGCAGGCCTGCGAGCATGCGGCGTACGCCCAGTTAACCGAGATGGTCCTCGCTGTAGACCAGGGTGTCCCCAATTTTCAAACGATATGGAACGGCTCGCCGAACGTTACGCAGTTTGAAGCCGCTCTACGCCGCCAGATAATGGCGGTAGCTGACGTCGTCGAGGTCGTCAGCGTGGTTATCACCGTCGCAAATAATGTTTTATCGTATACTGCTACCATTCGCACGATTTACGGACAGGATGATATCAATGGCCGACTATGAATTTATCACTACAACGGGCGTAATCGTCCCTGATACTGCGGATATCCTGGCCGACGTCCAGGACGAATACCGTAATGCGCTGGGCCTCGATTTAATCGTAACGCCTGATACCCCCCAGGGCGTTTTAATCACTGCTGAGACGCTCGCGCGTGACGCGGTAGTACGTAATAACGCGGCCCTCGCTAACCAGATTAATCCGAACCTGGCCGGCGGTATATTCCTCGACGCCATTATGGCGCTAACCGGTACCCAGCGCGACGTCGCTACTCCCTCCACGGTAACGGCCACGCTTGCGGGCGTACCGGGAACGACGATACCTGCAGGCGTACGGGCGGCTACGGCAGCCGGTGACGAGTTCGAGCTGACTACGGCCGTCTTATTGCCTGCCGGCGGCACCATAGAGGGGCTATTCCAGTCGGTCGAGCTCGGACCTATCCCCGCTATCGCAGCAGCGCTTAACGTTATCGTAGACGGCGTCCTCGGCTGGGAGACCGTAACGAATATGGTCGGCGCGGTATTGGGCAGCGAGACTCAAAGCGACCAAGGTGCGCGCATGTACCGAAAGAATACCCTCGCGCTGCAGGGCGTCAGCCTGGCCGAAGCGATTACCTCCGAGCTGTACGCAATCGAGGGCGTTAGGAGCCTGACGTTTCGCGAGAACGTAACGAACGGGGCGCTCGTTATCGACGGTATTAACTTGGTCGCGCACTCTATCTGGGCCTGCGTAGACGGCGGTACCGACCTCGCGGTCGCCCAGGCGATACGTCGCGCAAAGAGTGCAGGCGCAAACTATAACGGCGCGGTCGTCGTA
>Ga0247807_10000167_pt1 | contig 46657 bp, 47 predicted proteins | sample UWRJL074202C1_FD_179931 | JGI IMG/M metagenome (GOLD analysis project Ga0247807, IMG submission 179931) | Plant litter microbial communities from Arlington Agricultural Research Station in Wisconsin, United States - UWRJ-L074-202C-1 | ecosystem: Environmental > Terrestrial > Plant litter >...
GGGACCGGCTGGGCCCGAACACCGCGATGGCAAGCATCGCAAGAAGCAGGTTGGGGAAGGCGAACAGTAGGTCGAGCAGGCGGCTGATGAACGCATCCACGTACCCGCCCCACCACACGCTGATGAGGGCGAGAGCGGTTCCGCACACTGCCGTGATCACGACGACGATGAGCGGGCCGACGAGGCTCGAGCGAGCGCCCCAGAGAATGCGCGAGAAGATATCGCGACCAGCCTGGTCGGTTCCGAAGAGGTGCTCGAGGCTGGGGGACTGGAATCGCTGCGTCACCGACCCGATCGTCGGGTCATAGGGCGCGAGCAGCGGCGCGAAGAGCGCAGCAAGGGCGACGAGCACAATGAAACCGGCCGCAATGCTCCCGAGCAAGCCGAGCTTGGCGTAGAGGTCTTTCATGACTTGACCCCCAGTCGTACGCGCGGATCGATGGCCGCGTAGAGCAGGTCAACAAGCAGGTTGATGATGCCGAAGGCCGCAACCATGATGATCGCGATGGCCTGCACCACCGCGAAGTCCTTGCGCTGAACGGCGTTGACGAGCAGAGTTCCGATGCCATCGAGCGTGAAGGCGTACTCGACAACGAAGGAGCCCGCGATGAGTCCGGCGATGTGAACGCCTACAACAGTCGTGACCGGCAGCATCGAGTTGCGGATGACGTGACGCCTAAGCACGAGGCTACGACCGACGCCTCGCGCTCTCGCCATGATCGAATGCTCGGAGTCGCGCTCATCCCGAATTGCGGTGCGCGTGATGCGCGCGACGACAGCAGCAGAGGGCAGCGACAAAGCGAGCGCGGGGAGTGTGAGATGCCAGAGCCGGTCGAGAAAGCCCTCGCCCGACCCGAAGACGGGGAACCAGCCGAGCGTGACGCTGAACAGGCTAAGAAGAATGAGAGCCGCGAAGAAGGTAGGCACGGCGAAGCCGAGATTTGAGGCGAGCAGCACGAGCTTGTCGACGATTCCATCGCGGGTTCCCGCGAGGATCCCGAGCCCGATACCGATCACGATGATGAGGATCGCGGCCATAGCGACGAGCGCGAGGGTTGTGGGGAGACGATTCGCGAGCAAATCGCCGACGTCCTGTCTGTTGGTGAGCGACTGCCCGAAGTTGCCCTGAAGCACGCTCGTTAGCCAGTTCCAGTATCTGACAAAGAACGGGTCATCGAGCGAATACTGGCGGCGGATGGCGGCGAGCACCTCCGGGGTGACGGTGCGGCCCTGAACCAGGAAGTTCTCCGGGCTGCCCGGAGCCGCATACATCCCGGCGAAGACCAAAAAGCTAGAGACGATGAGCACGCCGATGAGGGCGATCACACGTCTAATCACGAAAAACACGGAGGTCCTCTCCTCGAGGATCACGAGTGGTGGCGCGGGCTGCGCGCCACCACTCGCAAACGGTTGTTACTTGGCGGCTCCGAGGTCAGCGGCCCACGGGTAGTAGAGGTAGACGAACGACGCCGGAACTCCCGTGACTCGTTCGTTCATGAACAGACGCACGGACGGGTCGACGATCGGGATCCACGGAAGATCCTTCATCGCGCGCTCCTGGAGTTCGTTGACGATGCCAGCGCGCTCGTCTTCGTCGTTCGCTGCCGCGGCATCCAGCAGCAGCTGGTCCACGTCGGGTTCGCTATAGCCGTTGTAGTTCTGCGAGCCGTCGGTGCCGATGATCGTGCGGAGGAAGGCGAGCGGGTCAGGAACGTCCATGTAGTTGTTCGTGACGAACGCGTCGCTTCCTTCGCGGGCCTCGGGGTCGGAGAAGAAGGCGCCGAACTGGGCGCTCGGCACGCCGGTTGGCTCCACCGTCAGTCCGATGGCACGAGCACCATTGGCAATTTCCGAGATGATGTCAGCGTAGTACGTGCGCTCGGAGGGGTAGACGATCTTGATGGGCTGGCTCAGATCGGCCGTCGCATCCTTCAGCACCTCTTTGGCGCCCTCGATGTCGACCGCGGTCTCGCGCAGGGTGCCGCGTCCCTCTTCGAAGACCTTGTTGCCGTACGCCCAACCGTTGTTAGGGATGAGCGAACGGGATGCCTGCGCGGTTCCTTCGAAGACGGTCGCCGCAATTGCCTCGCGGTCGGTCGCCATCATGAGGGCCTGTCGCACGGCCGGGTCCGCGAATGCACCGTTGCCTGTGCCAATGATCGCGACGATCTGCAGCGAGCGACCGAGGTACAGCTCGCCGTTCGTGGCGGAGTCGAGCGTGCTTAGCGCGGTGAGAGGGAGGTCGTACGACCCATCGATCTCTCCCGTCGACAGGGCGTTGGAGATTGCAGCGGCATCCACAATGAAGCTGATGTCGAGCTGAGCCGTCTTGGCGCGCTTCTCTTCGTTCCAGTAGTTGTCGTTACGAACGAGCGAGATGGACTGTCCCTGGTTCCAGGCTCCGACCGAGAAGGGGCCGGTGCACATGACGAGTCCCGTGGGCGTTCCGTAGTCTTCGCCAGCGGCCTCGCGCTGGGCCTGCTGCACGACGGTACCGATCGGCGTCACCATGTAGGAGTTGAAAGTGGCGTCGGGGTTCGTAAGCGAAACCGTAACTTCCCAGTCGCCCGTCTTCTCGATGGACTTGATGTTGCCGACGAGGCCGCCGGCCCAGTAGCTTCCTTCTTCGGGATCAAGCTGGCGGTTGAGGCTGAACAGCACGTCATCGGCCGTCATCTCGGTGCCGTCCCAGAACTGCACGCCCTGGCGGATCGTGTAAATGTACGTAGATGCATCGGGGCTCTCGACACTCTCAGCGAGGCCGGGCTTGATGCTGTAGTCGGGCTGCAGCTGCATGAGACCTTCACACAGGTTGGCCACGACGGTGTTCTCCGGGTAGTTGAACGCCTTGATCGGGTCAAGGGACGCCGGTTCGCCGAGGGGCAGGTTCCACGTCGCCAGGTCGAGGTCGCCGACGGCAGCTGGAGTCGTGACCAGAAGGTCATCGGTCTCGAGAGCGGGTCCACCACCCTGTGGGCTGCCGGCGCAGCTGGTAAGCGCGAGCGCTACCACCACGGGAACTATTAGCAGGGACTTTCTCATGGTCATCACTCCTGACGCTGTGGGTCCCGGGCGGGATTGACCCCACCGTACAGAACCAAAACGATTTTGTGACGTGTTAAACAAAACGTTTTGTGCACGCCATATTCCTGTAATGTGCCCGACATGAGCCCGCAGGCATCCCGACGCCCGACAATCCACGATGTCGCGCGCCAAGCACAGGTCTCGATCACGACCGTTTCACACTCGCTCAATGGCAAGGGTTCGGTGGCCGAGGCGACAAGGCAACGCGTCATCTCAGTCGCCGCAGAGTTGGGGTACAGCGCGGATGCAATCGCCCGCGGACTACGAGAACAGAAGCTGGGAGTGATGGGCCTTGTTATGCGGCCCCTCGACGACCTCGACTCGTACCAGCCCAGCGGCGTCGACTACTTCATGAGGTTCGCGGGCGCTGCCGCGATCGCTGCCCTGGACCGCGGATACGGCCTCATGCTCGTTCGCGATCCCGCCGCGAGCGATGCGCCCGCCATCGCCCTCGCGCTCGATGGCTTCATCATCGCCGACCCGGTCGAGAACGATCCCGTCATCGCGCTGCTCGAGCGCACGGGTGTGCCCGCTGTCGCTGTGGGACGGGACATCGGACGCCCTGAGTTCACCGATTGGATCGGTGCTGGCTCGCAGAACGTGCACACCGTGCTCTCGCACCTACGGGAGAAAGGCGCACGAACCATCGCTCTCGTGGCTGGCACCGATGCCAATGCTTGGAACGCTGATTCCGAGCAGTCGTACCGTTCTTGGGCAGAAGACGCGGAAATGGATGCGACCGTGTTCCACCAGGAGGAGCGGTCGGGTGAGTTAGGCGGACGCTCGGTAGCGCAGCAATTCCTCGACAGCGACACCCTTCCCGACGCGGTGTACTGCCTCACGGGACGCCACGCGGCCGGGCTGCAGTCTCGACTCGCCGAGGCCGGCATCCAGAGTCCTCAGGACATCATGATTGTGGCGGGTTCAGACTCCGAGCAGACCCGAAATAGCGCGCCACCGATCACGTCGGTAGACCTCGCACCGGAGAAGACAGCTCGAGCCGCGGTCGACTTTCTTGTTGCCCGGCTATCGGGCGATGCCGACGCACTCCCTCCGGTCGTGCCGACAGAGTTGATCATCCGGGCATCCACCGAGAAATAAGCCAGCCTGGCGCGTTTATAGTCGTACAGTGATACCCGAGTCCGTGCGAACACAGCCGCCGCTGCCCCTCGGGTGGGCAGTGATCGTTGCCGCCGCTTCCGGGCCAATCCTGGACGCCGGTTTTCCTGACCTCGGCATCTGGCCTCTCACCTTTCTCGGCATCGGCCTGGTGCTTCTCACGCTTGTGGGCAGGCGCATCGGGGGAGCGATACTCGTCAGTCTCGTGGCCGGGTTGAGCTTCTATCTCACCCATATTTCTTGGGCATCCCTGTTCCTCGGGTTGCTCCCCATGACAGCCCTCTCCGTGCTGGAGTCGTTGTTCTTCGCCCTCGGCGCGGTCGCGATCACCCTCGCGTACCGATGGCTCCCGGGCGTGTGGCCATCCACCGCTGGACGGCTGCTCTTGCTTCCCGCGGTTGTAGCGGGACTCTGGACAGCTCGAGAGGCCTGGGCAAGCGTTTGGCCATACGGAGGGTTTGCCTGGGGTCGCATGTCCCTCTCGCAATCCGAGAGCCCCATCTCGTCACTCTTCCCGTGGCTGGGGGCGTCGGGCGTGAGCTTCGCGATGGTGTTCTTCGTCGCCGCCGCGCTTGCTGCAGTTATTGAGCTGTTCGCTCGACGTAGTCGGCTCGCCGCGGCCCCGGTCCCCAGCATCCACCCGTCGGTGTTGCGCATCGTTGTCGCGCCCGTCGCCATCCTGACCGTGATGGTGGCCCTGCCCGCCTGGCCCGTCGTCACCGACGGGTCGATCCGAGTCGCCGCCGTGCAGGGGAACGGAGCCGCTGGTTACTTCCAGGGCTCGACTTCCGATGAACTGATCCAGGCCCAGGCGAACGCGACAATGCCGCTCTTCGGACAGGACGTGGATGTGGTGCTCTGGCCGGAAGGTACGACCTTCCGCGACCCCACCACCGACCAGTACACAGGCAAGGTCTTCGACTACATCACGAAGCAGATGGATGCCCCGCTAGTCGCTCAGGGCGTCACGCAGCGCGGAGACAAGCTCTTTAACACCGCGGTGCTCTGGGAGAACAGCGAAGGCGTCGTCGACTACTTCGACAAGCGGCATCCCGTGCCCTTTGGCGAGTACATTCCCGATCGAGCGTTCTGGCGACCGTTCGCACCCGACCTCATTGACCTCATCCAGCGCGACTACACCCCGGGCTCGACCGACCTCACGTTTGATATCAACGGCATCATCACGGGAATCACCATTTGCTTCGATATTGTCGATGACCAGGTGCTGTACGACTCGGTGCGGGAGGGCGCGCAGGTGCTCTTCTCCTCATCGAACAACGCCGATTTCGGTCACACCGACGAGAGCGTTCAGCAGCTTGCGATCGCGCGCATCCGCGCCATGGAGCTCGGCCGCAGCCTCGTAAACGTCTCGACCGTAGGCATTACCGCGGTCATCGCCCCAGACGGGTCAAGCACGGCCGAGCTTCCGTGGTTTACCGAAGGATCACTCGTCGAAGACGTGCCGCTCTCGACGACTGTCACCCCAGCTCTCGTCGTGGGCCGCCAGATCGAATGGTCGGTGTCTATTCTCGGCTTGGCTGCGCTCATCATGGCCGGGTTCGTAGGTCGCTCACGGAGGCAGCAGCATGACTGAGATGCTCGTGATCGTTCCGACCTACAACGAAATCGAGAGTCTCGAGACCCTCGTCGGCCGCGTAAGACAGTCGGTGCCTGAGGCCGACATCCTGGTCGTGGATGACGCGAGCCCCGACGGGACTGGGAAGCTTGCCGACCGTCTGGCCGCAGCTGATCCGGCCATTCGTGTACTGCACCGTGCGGCAAAGGATGGTCTGGGCAAGGCCTACCTCGCCGGATTCGACGTCGCGATCGCTCGGGGGTATCGCTACGCAGTGGAAATCGATGCGGATGGCTCCCACGATCCCGCAGAACTGCCGGCGATGCTGGCCCTCGCTGAGGACGGAGCCGACCTCGTCATTGGTTCACGCTGGGTGCCCGGGGGAGCGGTGCGCAACTGGCCCTGGTTCCGAAAGGCGATTTCGCGGGCGGGCAACACCTATTCGCGTGTTGTGCTTCGATCCCGAATCCAGGACATCACTGCAGGATTCCGCGTGTTCCGGGTCAGCGCCCTCCGCGACCTCGACCTGTCGCAGATCGCTTCTCAGGGTTATTGCTTCCAGGTCGAACTCGCCTGGCGGCTGGAACGCACGGGCCACCGGATAGCAGAACACCCCATCACCTTCGTGGAGAGGGCGACGGGGCGTTCAAAGATGCACTCGGGCATCGTGCTGGAGGCCTTGCTCAGGGTCACTGCCTGGGGGATTGCGGCGACCGTGAGGGGTCGGAGCTAAGCTCCGATCTTCTGCTGACCCTTGCGGGAGCGAAGATAGTCGAGACGCTCCTGCAGGAGCTCCTCAAGCTCGGCACGCGTACGACGCTCCAGGAGCATGTCCCAGTGGCTGCGCGCAACCTTCACATCTGTTTCGTCGAGAACGACGGGGTTGCCGTTGTCGTCAAGAAGGATGCCTTCGAGACCGGACTTGGGCGATTCCCACTGCTGAGGAACTTCGGCATCCGCGGCAAAAATGACCTCGAAGGTCGAGCCGTCGGCCGAGCGGTAAATGCTCTTCTTTCGCGGGGAATACTCGACACCCTCTTCGCTCTGTAAGCTCTGGGTTCCTAGTCGCATCCCGCGCAAACTACGATCTGCCATTGTGTGGCCTCCTCAATACATTGCGGTCGGTTCCTAGTTATAAACCACCTAGCTGGGCATAACCTTTCAACGGTCGCCGTCTTCCCAGTCGACTCCCAGATTCACCGCCCCGCTGAGAACTCTTTCACGACGCCCAGAGCAAGGTCGGCGCGGTCCGTGACGAGGCCGTCGACACCGAGTTCGAGCAGCTCACGCATACGCACGGGATCGTTAATCGTCCAGATGTGCACCTCGACTCCGGCCCGGTGAAGTCGCTCAATCATGTTTCTCGTCGTAACCCGTACTCGCCCAGCGCGCTCGGGAACCTGCACAGCGGGGATTCCTCGAAGACTCCGAGCGACGACCGGATTCAGACCGAGCTTGCCACCCGCTAGCGCGAGTGCAAACGGTATGGCAGATGAGGATGTTGCCACGCCCGGAAGCGCGCGCACCGCCGCGGCGCGGCGCTTCTCATCGAACGAGGTCACGAGCACTCGGTCGATTGAGTTGGTCTTGAGGATGGCCTGCACCGTGGGCTCCACGGCTCCCGCCGACTTCACGTCGATATTGAATCGAGTCGTGGGAAAAGCATCCAGTGCCTCGGTAAGCGTGCAGAAACCCTGGCCGTATCCGAGATCGATACGGCGCAGCTCCGAAATCCTGAGCTGGTCGACACGCACGCGGCGCTGAGCCACGCGCTCCAGAGTCGGGTCGTGAGCGATGACCGCCGCGCCATCCTGGCTGTCGTTGACGTCCGTCTCGACGTACTGCGCTCCCGCGGCAATCGCGTGGGCGAAAGCGAGGAGGGTGTTTTCTGGAGCCGCCACCGCAAGCCCCCGGTGTGCGAACACACGCGGGGGCGCGGGGGAGAAGTACGTCGACCCGGAACTACTTGGCGACAGGGCCCTTGCCATCGAGGAAACCTGCACTGATGCCCTTGAGAGCCTCGGTGAGTTCCGACGGGATGATCCACATCTTGTTGGAGTCTCCCTCGGCAATCTTCGGCAGCGTTTGCAGGTACTGGTACGCCAGCAGGTCGGAGGACGGGTTCCCCGCGTGAATCGCGTTGAACACCGTGGTGATGGCCTCGGCCTCACCCTGCGCGCGAAGCACCTGAGCTTTGGCCTCACCCTCGGCCTCGAGGATGGCAGCCTGGCGCGCACCCTCTGCGGTCAGGATGGCGGACTGCTTGGTTCCCTCAGCGGTCAGGATGAGGGCTCGACGATCACGCTCTGCTCGCATCTGCTTCTCCATCGAGTCCTGGATGGAGAGGGGCGGGTCGATCGCTTTGAGCTCGACACGACCAACGCGAATACCCCACTTGCCGGTTGCCTCGTCGAGAACAACACGAAGCTGGCCGTTGATGTTGTCGCGGCTCGTGAGCGCCTCTTCGAGGTTGAGACCACCGACGACGTTACGCAGGGTTGTCGTGGTGAGCTGCTCGACGGCCCCAAGGTAGTTAGCGATCTCATAGGTGGCCGCGCGAGCGTCCGTCACCTGGAAGTACACGACAGTGTCGATCGAGACAACGAGGTTGTCTTCGGTGATGACCGGCTGAGGCGGGAACGAGACGACCTGCTCGCGCATGTCGATCAGCGGGCGAACCCGGTCGATAAACGGCACCAGGATGTTGAGGCCCGGCAGCAGGGTCTTGTGATACTTACCCAGTCGCTCGACGACTCCGGCGTTAGCCTGCGGGATGATCCGAATCGACCTGAAGAGAATAACCAGGACGAATATGGCAACGATCGCGAGCAGGATAACCAGGAAGATCTGTCCGAAGACGTCTCCGGCGTTGTTCATAGAGCTGTCCTTTCAGCGGGAACGACGATCGCCGTCGCCCCCTCGATTGCGGTTACAACAACGCGCTCGCCTTCGACGAGTAAGCGATCCCCCATGGCGCTGGGGAGGGCGGCGGTCCAGGTCTCACCGTTGGCGAGCTTGACGTGATTGGCGTTGCCCGAGAAGTCGATGGTGACGATTCCGGAGAGACCGAGCAGAGCATCCACGTTGCTGAGCGCGGGATCACCCCCGCGTTTGAGTGCGCGCAGGAGTGACGGGCGCACAGCGAAGAGCAAGAGCACTGACAGCACTGCGGCGATGATGAACTGTGCCCACCAGGGCACACCGAGAAGACCCGCGATGAGGCCGCCCAGGCTACCCACCGCGAGCATGAGGAATGTGAACTCGAGAGTGGTGAGCTCGATAATTCCAAAAATCAGAATGAGCGCGAGCCACACAATCCATGCGTAGGTCGCGAGAAAGTCAAGAATCATCATCGGCACCTCTCGTGTGTCGGTTCACTATCGAAACTATCACTCAACAGGCCCCGTTCGGGGGCGTGCGAAGTCGCCAATCTCGACCCGCTCGACTCGCAGACCCCACGCCTCGACCGCCGAGAGAGCGCTCAGCAGCTGCCGGGTGAGTTGACCGCGAGAGCCGAGAAGCTCATCCAGGCTCAATTCCGAGACGACGTTTCGCAGCGTTGTCGTGGCGAGCAAGTCGACGGCGGCGCGATAGTCCGCAACCTGATAGGTCGCGGCTTGAGGATTCACCACGCGCAGATGGATGGTGGTGGCCACCGACACCACATGGCTGTCGGCAGTTGAGAGCGACCGTTCACCCTGGAGCACTTGCTCTGCCAGCCCCACAAGCGGGGTACGAACCCGATCGATCGCCGGGATGACGAACACGAGACCGGCGGGCGCGGTGCGCTGATACTTGCCCAGTCGTTCAATGATGGCCGCGTGCTCCGCCGGGACGACGCGGATCGACCGCAGGAGAACGACGACCACAAAGACGGCGAGGACGAGGATGAGAATTGAGTTGATCGTCACAACGGCGCTCCTTGTCCTGGCGGGTGCTCGCACAGGCGCTCTATAAAAACGCGCTCCAGTGCAGCGAACATCCGGTTCAAACTACACCGAGGAACGATGGCGAGAGCGCGCAATTGATAGTGTCGGATGCTGTGAGCACCTCCTCTAATGAAACGACCAACCCGCTAGCTGCCGGATCCCTCGCCGGAAAACGCGTTCTCGTGACCGGGTCATCCCGCGGCATCGGCGCCGACACCATCTCCTACTTCGCAGGAGCCGGAGCGCGCGTCGTTATCAATTACCGCAACAAGGAGGCTCGCGCCCTCAAGCTTGTCGCGGCCCTCGAGGCTCAGGGCGCCGAGGCATTTGCCGTGGGCGCCGACCTGACCGAGGCGGAATCCGTTGCCGGAATGGTCGAGACGATTGGTGAGAAGCTCGGCGGCCTCGACATCCTCGTGCTCAACGCCTCGGGCGGCATGGAGAGCGGCATGGCTGCCGACTACGCGATGCAGCTCAACCGCGACGCGCAGGTCAACTTCCTTACGGCGATGTTGCCGCTGCTCGGACCTGGTTCGCGCGTGGTCTTCGTCACGAGTCACCAGGCACACTTCATCAAAACTGTCGAGACGATGCCGGAATACCTTCCGGTGGCGCTGAGCAAGCGCGCTGGTGAGGATGCTCTCCGCGACCTCATTCCTCAGCTCACGGATGCGGGCATCGAGTTTGTTGTCGTCTCCGGTGACATGATCGAGGGCACCATCACCGCGACGCTGCTGCAACGCGCCAATCCCGGTGCGATCGAGGCACGCAAGGAGGCCGCGGGCCGCCTCTACAACGTAGGGGAGTTCGCTGCCGAGGTAGCTCTTGCGGCCGTGGAAGAGATCCCCGAGAACAACACCCGCTATGTCGGAGACGTCACGGACTTCTTGAAGGCCTGATGCGCGCGACCGATATCGACGCTCTTGCGAGCGTGTCGAAACCATCCATCCACCCGAGTGGAGAGTGGGCGGTGGTCAGCGTAACCCGACCCAACCTTCTCGCGGACGCGACGGTCGGCCAACTCCACCGCGTGCAGCTAGACGGCAGCGGATCCACTCGAATCACGCAGGGATTTCGGGACTCGTCTCCCTCGGTGAGTCCGGACGGTCGGTCGATCGCCTTTCTTCGCGCGACTCCGGATGCGGCATCCCAGCTCCACGTCGTGGATGCCTCCGGCGGGGAGCCCGTGCGGCTCACCGATCAGAAGCTCGGGGTGCGGGAGTTCCGTTGGAACCCGGATTCCGCAGCGATTGTCTACGTCGCCCGAGTTGCGGAGGCCGGCCGCTACGGCACCATTGACGGACTGGGCGCTGCCGCGGAGCCCGCGAGGCGCATAACCGATGTTCGGTACAAGGCCAATGGTCTGGGCTACACGCGCGACCGCCCAGCGCAGTTGTTTTCTGTTGCCGTGCCCACCCTAGGCGCGGAGCCTCGCTATGCGGCCGCACCTTCGGTAGCGGAGGAGAAGTCAGCGCTCGTACCCCAATCTGTGCAGCTCACAACGGAAAACCGCGACCACGGTACCCTTCGATTCATCGGCGGCCATGTTGCGTTTCTCGTCGACACGACGTCGCGGGACCTGTTCAGCGAGATCCTCGTGCTCGACGCGTCAGGGGCGCCGCGACCCTTCATCGAACCCCGCCTGAGTATCGAGACCTTCGAGACCGGGGACGACGACTCCCTCTATCTCATCGCTCAGGAAGTGGGCGATGGCACCGATTTCGTGGGGCGCAACGCAGGTCTGTTTGTCGTGAAGAATGGCGAGGCGACGCGACTGACGGATGCCGAGACCATCGACCTGACCGGCAGCTCGATTGTGGTGTCGGCGAATCGTGTACTCGTAATCGATCGAACTCATGGCAGCAACCAGCTTCTCGAGGTGACGCACGACGGTACTGTGACGCATCTCACCGCCGGCCCGATCGATGTTGAGGCAGTCGCGGCGGATCGCGATCGCCTCGTCGTGACCTACTCTGACGCTCACACGTTCGGCGACCTTGCTGAGGTCGCCGATGGGAAGCTCGCCCCCTTGACCGACTTCTCGTCCGAATTGCGTGAGACGGGTCTGCTCGAGCCACACGAACTCATTGTGACGAGTCGCGATGGCACGCCCATTCATGGGTGGGTGGTCAAGCCCGAGGGTGACGGGCCGCATCCGACGCTCCTCATGATCCATGGCGGGCCCTTCGCGGCTTACTCCGCTCACGCCTTCGACGAGCCCCAGGTCTATGCGGACGCCGGCTACGCGGTCGTGTTCTGCAACCCGCGCGGAAGCGCGGGATACGGCCAGGAGCATGCGCAAGCCATTCGCCAGGCGATGGGAACCGTGGACCTCACCGACGTGCTCGACTTTCTCGACGGGGCTCTGGATGCGCATCCCGAGCTGGATCGCGATCGCCAGGGGATTCTGGGTGGGTCGTACGGCGGCTATCTCACGGCCTGGACCATCGCTCACGACCACCGCTTCTCTGCGGCAATCGTCGAACGCGGTTTTCTCGACCCGGACACCTTCGTGGGCTCTTCCGACATCGGATGGTTCTTTGGCCAGGAGTATGTCGGCACCGATCACGCGGTCGTCCGCGCGCAGAGCCCTCAGGCCGTCGCGCATCTCGTCTCGACGCCGACCCTCGTCATCCATTCCGAGCAAGACCTGCGGTGCCCGCTCGGCCAAGCCGAGACGTACTACGCGACCCTCGCGCTTGGGGGAGTGGAGACCGAGTTGCTTATCTTCCCCGGCGAAGACCATGAGTTGAGTCGATCGGGTCGACCACACCACCGCGTTCAACGTTTCGAGGCGATCATCGAGTGGTTCGGGCGATATCTCAAGTAACGACCGTCGCGATTTTGCGACAACTTTGCCACGACGACGCGACAAGGGACAGTTAGCGTAAAAGACATGAGAACGCTCGTTGGACGTACATCGATTCTGGCCACTCTCACCTCGATTGCGCTGCTGCTGACGGCGTGCGCTGCGCCGGCAACAACCCCCACCACGACCTCTTCGCCGAAGCCGAGCGCCACACCCAGTGCCTCAGCCGCTCCAGCCTTGCCGACAGTCGCGGGATATCCGGTGGGGGAGTTTCCGGCAGTGCCTCTGTTCGCGCTGCCCGATCTCTCGATGCTTGATGCGGCCCAGTCCGCGGTGTCGCTCGATCTCGCGGACAAGCTTTCGCAGTACCCGGGTCTCGAAGTCTCGAACGCGCACTGCGACGCGAGCGGGTCTTATCTCAGTTCGACCAGTTCCATGGTGCTGTATGGCGATGGTTCGGGAACGTTCACGGATCCCGAGGGCACGGTGGTTAATTACGGGGATGGCTCAGGCGTGACCTCCATCGGGGGCACGACGATCGTCAACTACGGCGACGGCTCGGGAACCTTCGATAACGGTACGACGTCCGTCGTCAATTACGGAGACGGCTCAGGCAACTATTCCAGCCCGACGGTCGACATTGTGGTCTACGGCGACGGCTCGGGGAATCGCACAACCGCGACGTCGAGCCTCATCAACTACGGGGATGGCGGCGGCACCTACACGGCAGGGGACGTGTCGATCATCAACTACGGCGACGGCTCGGGCACTTACTCGGACAAGGACATCTCGATCGTCAACTACGGCGACGGAACCGGCCTCGTCAACGGAACACCCATCGACGTGGAGCCCATCGCCGACGTGCCGCCCATCGGATCGTTCCCTCCGATCGGCGCGATTCAGCCACTCGATGCCTGCGGAACCGTCATCACTCTGAGCGACAGCGTGTTGTTCGACTTCGATAAGAGCGAACTTCGGCCCGAAGCATCCGCCATCGTGCAGGCTCTTGCCTCAGCCATGAACGGCGCGGCCGCCCCCGGCGCGCTCGTAACCGGGCACACCGACTCGGTGGGCGAGAATGACTACAACCAGACGCTGTCGGAAGCTCGCGCCGACGCGGTCGTTGATGCTCTCGAGGCGGCGGGGGTGACATCCACACTCACCGCGGAGGGGCGAGGAGAAGCCGAGCCGGTTGCGCCCAATGAGGTCGACGGGCAGGATTACCCTGCGGGTCGCCAGCTCAATCGCCGCGTCGAGATAGTGATCCCGGCGTTCTAATCACCATCGAGAGAACATGACAGTTAATCGCTTAACCAGCCGCGTCATCCTGCTCGATGAACACAGCCGCGTGCTGCTCTTCCTCACGAAGGCCCCCGACTCCAGCGGAGTCGCTCGCTGGCTGACCCCGGGCGGGGGAGTGGATGCGGGGGAGAGCCATCACGAGGCCGCCGTACGCGAGCTGCGCGAAGAGACCGGTCTTGTCATCGAAGACCTGGGGGAGCCGGTGTGGTCACATGACTTCGTGGTGCAGTGGGATGCCGCCGACCACGACACGGGGCACGCCGTGTTTTATACCGCGACGGTCGACAACTTCGAGCCGTCGAATGAGTTCTGGACGGACGACGAGAAGGTCGACGTACTGGAGTACCGCTGGTGGAGCGTCGCTGAGCTCATCAGCACGACCGACGCTTACGAGCCAGTCGAACTCATCGACCTTGTGCGCCGTCAGTTACCCTCGTGCTGATGAACAACCTTCCCGAATTCACGATTGATGACCTTGAGCCGCTCGCTCGACTGGATTTTGGTGTTTTCACGAACGAAGACGCCGTCGACCTCGGCCTCTGCGCCGTGGAGATCATCACCGAGCGAGATCTGAATCTCGCTGTAGACATCCTGTTGGATGGCTACCTGGTGTTCCGTGCGCGGCTCGGCACAACTGGCCAGGACAACGATCCTTGGCTTGCGGGCAAAGCTGCGGTCGCCACGCATTTTGAGGAACCATCACTTTTAGTTCGACGTCGACACGAGGCCTCAGGGCAGACCGTCGCGGATTTCGGATTGGATCCGGACATCTATCGGGCCCACGGCGGATCGGTGCCACTGCGTGCAGGCGGTCGCGTCGTGGGAACGATCACCATTTCCGGCGAACCCGACGTGGTGGACCATGAGGTTGCCTCGGACGCGATCCGTCAGTTCCTGGATCGCTGAAACCTCGTCGCTCCTGAGTGACCTGTTTGGCATCCGATAATGCACATTATGTCAAGTGATAGTCCAGGCATCCTCAGGGAGACGGACCAAGTCACACATCAAGTAGGTCCCCCAGGGCTCGTGGGCTTTGATCAGTCACTGTCGTCAATACTTGACGGGTGAGCGAAACGAACCAGCCGTGCGCATGGCTAACCACGTTGCGCGCAGACGGCTCGCCACACACGGCTCCGGTCTGGTTTGTTATTCACGACCGCGTTATTTGGATCGCTTCTGCTGCAAAGAATGTCAAGGTGCGGAACATTGCCGCAGATTCGCGCATTTCGTTTGCCATCGATGGCTCGGGACCCGAACCACGAGTGGCTCAGGGACGAGCACTAATCCATCGAGACCTTGCTTCATTTCCAGAAGCCATTTCTCTTCTTGCAAAGAAGTACGGCGGCTGGGACGTTACTGATGAAACTGCGGACGGACAACGAGTGCTATTGGAGATTCCTATCGACCGTTGGCTTTTGGGAGCCGAGCCGCTGTAGATGATCGGCAGCAATCGGCTCACGCGTGACTGGCGCGTCTCTTGGACCGAAATCATCCGCACGTGCCGAACGTCCTCTCCCCCGCCCTCGAGATCCAGCACTTTCGAGAGCTTGCGGAAGTCCCCGTACAAGAAGCGCAATCCGAGTACATCGAACACCGCTTCGGTCATACTTCGATTGTACACCTGATCAGGCCTTTTCAAATGCTGTGTCAGGCTAAAGCGCCTGATGAAGTGCAGGAATGCTACTGGGCGTGCATAGGCTGAGGCCATGACCGCACTCGAAGTCGTCGACTGGCGCCGCCGTGTTTTCGCCCTCTACGCGCAGGTGCGCGACTCGACCGACCTTCCCGCAGCGCACGAGTTCTGGCGACGCACCCGCGACGATCTGTTCGCGACGCACCCCGCATCTCCCCTGCTGTCCGACGACCGTGCCGCGTTCACCGGACTGCCTGTTGAGCCTTACGATCCCGAATGGCGCTTCGAGGTGGCAATTGCGGAGGCCCCGCCGAAACGCATGGATGTTGAGACGGGCACCGACGGAGTGGTCCCCTTCGAACTGATCGGTACCGTCGAGGTGCCTGGGGTAGGTCCGTTGGATGTCTGGCGGCTGGCTTCGTACGGTGGAGGCATTTTCCTCCCCGTGAAAGACGGCCTGGCCGGGCATCCGGGCGGCACCTACGGAGGCGGGCGCTACCTGCTCGACACCATCAAGGGTGCCGACCTGGGCGGCCACCCCGACACCCTCGTGCTCGACTTCAACTTTGCGTACAACCCGTCGTGCGCGTACGACCCCGCGTGGGCGTGTCCGCTGGCACAGGCAGGCAACAGAACGGCCGTCGAGATCCCGGTGGGCGAGCGATACAGCGGTAAGCACTGAGGTCCTGCGATCCGCCGAGGAGAGTTCGCTTCTGCGGCTAGCCTCGGAGCTGGTGGCCCAGGATCACCGCGTGGACCCTGTCCCGCAGGTGCAGCTTGGCGAAGATGCGGTTGACGTGCGTCTTGACCGTGGCCGGTGAAAGGTGGAGAGTCTCACAAATCTCGCTGTTCGAAAGCCCGGCAACGATGCAACCGAATACGTCGAGCTCGCGGGGGCTGAGCTGGGCCAGAGGGCGGGCTCTCTCGCCTGCTCCCCCACGATCGCGCAGTCGTCCGCCCGAGGCATAGTGCTCGACGAGTTGCTTGGTGATCCTCGGTTCGACCACGGCCTCGCCTGCATGCACCGTTCGAACGGCCTCCTGCAAACGGTCTGGTGGGGTGCTCTTGAGTAGGAAGGCACTGGCACCGGCGTCGAGGCCTCCGAACGCATACTCGTCAACGTCGAATGTGGTGAGTATAAGAACGCGGGTTGCGGGGCGAGCCGTGGTGATTATCCTGGTCGCTTCGATCCCACCCATGCCGGGCATCCTCACATCCATGAGAACGACGTCGGGTTTCAACTCCCGTACTCGCCGAATCGCCTCCTCCCCCGTCGCTGCCTCGCCGACGACTTCAATGTCGACAGCGGAATCCAGCGTCAGCGCACTGCCCATCCGCACGAGTTCCTGGTCGTCCACAACGAGAACTCTGATCGAGGGAATGCTCGCCGTCATCTGCGTGCTCCCGCATCGATCAGCAGAGTGGCGCTCGTCGACCAGCCACCGCCCTCGCGTGGGCCCGCTGCGCTCGTGCCGCCGTATGTGGCGGCACGTTCCGCAATGCCCAGCAGCCCGTGCCCGCTCCCCTGGCTCGGGGCTCGGCTTCGGCGGCTGTCTGTGCGGCCGTCGTCGGTGATCTGCACGACGACGGCCCCTCCTGCAACGTCGATGCTGACTTCTACTCGCGTGGCCTCCACGGCATAACGCAGCACGTTGGTGAGCGACTCTTGCACGATCCTGTACACCGTCGTCACAAGCGTCGGATCGTCGGGCATCACTTGCCCAGAGCGGGTGAGCCTGACCGGCATCCCCGTGCTGCGGAAAACCTGGACGATCTCCTCTACGTCGGGGACGTTGTGTCCCGAGCGGCGCAGGCTCTGGTCAAGCACCGCATCTTCCTCTCGGAGCACACGAAGGATTCGATTCATATCGCTCAGCGCGCTGCGCCCGACGTCACCCAACTTGTGGAGGGCCAGGGCGGACCGCTCGGGATGCTTGTGCCAGCCGCTCGAAGCCCCGTCCGAGAGGGAGATCATCGTCGAAAGCGAGTGAGCGACGATGTCGTGCATCTCCGCAGCGATCCGCTGCCGCTCCACAACCCTCGCCGTGGTGAGCCGTTGATTCACCAGCTGCGTGAGAGCCGCTCGCCGCTGCGTTGCACCGCGAGCGGCGATCCCGGCAGCTAGAGCGAGGAGCGCCAGAGGGTCGAGCAACGACGGCGTTTGTGTTGCTCCCGTCGCCAGCCAGAGGATCAGGGCCCCCAGTGCGGGCAAACCCACAAGCACCGCGTAGCCCAGCAGCGCGGTACCGATGGGCAGCAAGGAGGCCACTGTGTAGAGCGCAACGGCGGCGGGCAGCGCCAGCAGCGCGACCGGGGTCGGCGGCAGGAGCACCCCCGCCGTACTCGTTAGTGCAACCGCGATGAGGATTGCCCGAGGATACCGACGACGCCAGAGCAGCAGCACTCCCGAAACGATTACCAGGAGCAGCCCCGGCCAGAGCGGTTGCGCGCCCGGCAGCACGAACACAAGTGTTTGGACCACGAGACACATCAGTGCGACGACCCTGTCGACTCCACGCTGATGAGCGTTGAGCCAGCGCAGCAAGCGCGTGCCGAGCACGTGGTCCACCTCCTCGGCATCCACCACCGACTGGGCTGCACTAGCACTCATACCCTTACGGCCTCCATCCCGAGCTGTGCTCTCATTCTCCCTCGCGTCCCGCTCGTGACTTCGTTCAGGCGTCGCGGCGCTTGAGTGTGATCGCCGCGACGACGAACAGCGCCAGCGTCCAGATCAGCAGAACGGAGTAGCCGATCCACGGGCCCATCGGGTCCGTCCCGGCGGGAGCCAGGAGCAGGGAGCCGGCCTGGATCGGGAAAAACCGGGTGATCTCGGTGCCGTACTCAGAGAACATCTGCGGGATCACGGGCACGATGAGGAGAAATACGATCGTCGCAAGCACCGCGGCGACGACATTGCGGATGATGGTTCCGAGCGCGATACCGATAATGCTGATGGCAGCCAGGTGCAGCCCCGAGCCGAGAACCAACCGAACAAGGTCGGGTGTTTCCAGCGCGTAGCTATACCCGCCTCCAGCGAGGATCGCCGGCGCGACGGCAAACCCAATCGCTGAGCTGACGGCGCCGATAACGAAGGATATTCCCGCGATGATGGCGGCCTTCGCGACTAACACCGATGTCCGTCGTGGAACCGAAAGCAGCGTCGTGCTGATCTGCCCGGAGCGGTACTCGTTTGTGATCATGAGCACCGCGAGCACAGCGAGGATGATTCCGACGTAACCGGTCTTGTCGACGATCATCTCGGGGTACGCGTCATAGTCTGCCTTGGGTGAGCTGCGGTCACGGAAGACGTACGCCCAAGGCATCGCGATCCCGTTAGCAATCAAGAGGAGAAGTGTGAGTCCTGCGAGGACGTGGTTTGAGGCGAGCCCGCGGAATTTGATCCATTCGGAGGCGATCGTGCCGCCGAGGCTGACATTGCGCACTGCGAAGCGAGGCACGATTGGCGCCGGAACGATGCCGGTGGTGGTGCTCATGAGGATGGTCCTTTCGAGAGACAAGAGAGATTAGGCGGAGACGTACTCGACGGAGTCGCGGGTGAGTTGGTTGTAGGCCTCTTCGAGGGTCTGGCGCAGTGGCGTCAGCTCAGTGAGCAGCACTCCCGCCTCGTGGGCGGCACGGGCGATCTGCTCAGCGGTCAGGCCTTCCACTTCCAACAGACCCAGCTCGCTCGAGGCGACACTCACCCCGGTGGCTGCGATGCGGCGAGTGAGAGTGGATGCATCCGGCGTGCGTACGCGGACACGGCTCCCTCCCTGCTCGGTGAGAGAACTGATGGGTGAGTCCGCGATGATCTCGCCGCGGCCGATGATGATTACATGGTCGGCGATGAGCGCGAGTTCGCTCAGCAGGTGGGAGGAGAGGAACACAGTTCTGCCCTCGGTCGCCAGCCGAGCCAGCAGCTCGCGGACCCACGTCACGCCCTCGGGGTCCAGACCGTTGACCGGCTCGTCGAGGATGAGTGTGCCAGGGTCGCCCAGCAGCGCTGCAGCGATGCCCAGCCGCTGACCCATCCCGAGAGAGAACCCACCGACCTTCTTCCGGGCGACCGCGCTGAGGCCCGTCGCCTCGAGGACCTCGTTGACGCGCGAACGCGGGATCCGGTGCGTCGCCGCAATCGAGGCGAGGTAGTTCAGGGCCGTCCGGGACTTGTGCGCTGCCTTCGCGTCGAGCAGAGCGCCCACCTCGCGCAACGGCGCCGCGAACGCCCGGTATTCAGTGCCGTCGATGAGCGCGCGGCCCGAGGTGGGGCGGTCGAGCCCTACGATCGAGCGCATGGTCGTGGATTTACCTGCCCCGTTCGGTCCAAGGAACCCCGTGACCTTGCCCGGCTGCACCGTGAAGCTCACATCCCGCACCGCGTGCTTGTCCTTGTAGATCTTGGTCAGACTCTCAACTTGGATTGCCATGGCGTCTTGCTCCTTTTCATAGCGGTTGGCTCGTGCTCTCGACGGTACGGATGAGCGTGTGGGGGCGGATGCCAACCAGGGGTTGAACCGCAGTGGGTCACAACGCTCGATCTGGTTGCGCCAGGATGCGCTTCAGCACAGGTGTGGTCGCGACCACACCGAGCTGGACCAGCACGACGCCGGCGGCAATGCAGCCCACAACCGTGACGATGAACAAGGGTGCGGTGACTGCCGAGATCCCGACAACCGGAACCACGAGCAGTGCAGCGATGAGAGCCGGTACGACGGCCGCCACCAGCAGCGGAGTGCTCACCGACAGACGCCTCGCACGGGTCATCACGGGGAACGGCATGCCCAGTCGGTCGAGGCTCACGTACAGGGTTCTGCGCTCCAACACCGCAGCCGCCTGGGTGACACCGACCGAGCAGGCGACGAGCAGATACGACATCGCGACAGCCGCCACCACGACAAGGCGGATGTCCCCGAAGAACATGATCTGCTCGGGCGTCACAGCGTCCGAGAGCCTCTGCACCGTATCCAGGAAGCCCAGTACGGAGCCGGCAGGGACAGCGACGAAACTGGCCAATGCGACCCCGGACACCTGCCGCCATGCCGCCTGCGGCGACTCAAGCACGCCCCGCATGGCAATCAGGGTCCCGGCGTCGTCCGAACGCATCAGCCTGCGCTGTGCAAGACAGCCCACGAGATAGGGCCCAAGCAGGTTCAGCACGGCCATCACCGCGACGAGCACCACGACCAGTGCAGCAGTGATCCCCACTGCTCCCCAACTGACCGAGGTCAGCTGCAGCACGAGCACGGCACCGCTCACCACGAGCACCGCGAGAACTACGCGCAGCCAGTGCATTCGCGGCGCGCTCACGCGCATCCGCACACCAAGCGGGGAAATCAGGACGCGTCTCAGGCTCGCGCCCGCGCTCAGCACCGCGACCAGCACAACGGCGAGCAGGAGCATGGCCACGAGTGGGAACGGGAGCCATGTGCCCTCCCCCAGCGGGGTGCCGACAACGGTAATGAGGGAGAGGAGGGGCGTCAGTGGCAGGTGGAGCAAGAGCCCCACGAGAGTGCCCACGGCCGCGACCAGTCCTGCTTCGACAAGCGCGACTCTCCGCACCCACGAAGACGAGGCTCCCATTAGCCGCAGCGTCGCGAGACGGTCTTCGCGACGACGCGCGGAGAGACGCGCCGCCGCGCCGCCGAGCGTGCCAACCGGAACTACCAGCACCGCCAGCATCCCCGCCGCGAGGATCCGGTATTGCCCGAAGCCTTCGGGGTCCGGGGCGTTCCAGTAGGCGTGCGCCAGCGCCACCACGCTGAGGACCATCGTTGAGATCACGGCGAACGCAACGACCGGCAGCGCGGTGGTCGAGAGATCATCGCGGGCGGGCTTTACCAGCAACCACAGTGCCGGCAGCCGACTGTTCGCTAGGGCTCGCGCGCTCATCGCGTTTCGTTTCCGACGATCCGACCATCCTTCAGCCGAACAACCCGTGAGCACCGGCTCGCCACATCCTCGTCGTGCGTCACCATCACCAGCGCCCGTCCCTGTGCCGTAGTTTCTGCGAGCAAAACATCCAAGACTTCCGACGCAGTCCTTGAGTCCAGCGCGCCGGTCGGCTCGTCGGCAAAGACGACTTGCGCGTCAGTGGCGCGGGCGCGAGCAATTGCCACACGCTGCGCCTGACCTCCCGAGAGCTGGCCGATCCTGCGGCTCTCAAGACCCACCAGGCCCAGTTCCCCCAGAAGAAGCTTTGCGCGCCCCATCGCGGCGCTCTTCCCCGTGCCGGTAAGGAGCAGAGGCATCGCCACGTTCTCCGCCGCCGTGAGCTCCGGGATGAGCATGCCCTGTTGAAAGACAAACCCGTATTCCCGGAGGCGCACTGCCGACCGCGCTGCGTCCGACAACCCGCCAAGCTCCTGGGCACCATCCCGCGTGCGCAGCGTCACCGCTCCCTCGTCGGGGCCGATGATCCCCGCCATGGCGTGAAGCAGCGTGCTCTTTCCCGATCCTGACGGCCCCATGATCGCCACCGACTCGCCGTCATGGACTGCCAGGTCGACGCCGTCCAACGCGATGGTCTCGCCATAGCAGACACGAACACCGGTGGCGGACAATCGGGGTTTTCCGTCGGCGTCCGAGTGGTGTCGTCCGTCAGGAGCAGCGGAAGAAAGCGAATCAATATTCATGGTTCGACGCTATTAATTCGAAGCGCCCCGCCGATGCCAACCAGGGGTTGATAATCCTCAGCAGACCGCTGCTGCGTGGATACTCACTTTCGAGCTTCCTACCGGTGTGCTGCACATCCTGGTGTCCCAGAAACAACGCGTTGCTCGCGTCCCGTCAAGGACGAAGGACGCTGTGATTGCCGCCGTTAGAGGAACTGGCGGAAGTTGGTCGATGCCAAGTCGAATAGTTCGTCCCCGCGACCGCTCAGCACCGTGCGGATGGCGTAGAGCGTAAAACCCTTCGCTTGTTCCAGGGTCACGTTGGGCGGCATCGAGAGCTCTTGCCGGTCGGCCCGCACCGAGATCAGAGCCGGGCCGTCGTGGGCGAGGGCTTTCGCCATCGCGTCCTCGAGCTCGTCGGATTCATCCACACGAAAGCCGGCGATCCCAATCGCCTCAGCAACCGCGGCAAAATCGGGATTCTTCAGCTCTGTGCCGAAACTGGGAAATCCCGCTGCCTTCATCTCCAGCTCGACGAAGTTCAATGACGAGTTATCGAATACCACGATCTTGACGGGCAGGTCGTTCTGCACGATCGTGATCAATTCGCCGAGCAACATCGACAGACCACCGTCGCCGGCCATGGCGATGATCTGTCGGTCGGGGAAGACCGTCTGGGCGCCGATGGCATGCGAGACCGCATTCGCCATGGAGCCGTGGACGAAGGATCCGATCACCCGTCGCTTCCCATTCATCGTGAGGTACCGCGCCGCCCAGATGACAGGGGAACCGACATCCGGGATGAAGACGGCGTCATCGTCGGCAAGACGGTCGAGCACCCGAGCAACGTATTGCGGATGCAACGGTTTCTTGCGCCCGGAGGGCACCGCGAGATCGTCGAGCTTCTCACGGGTCTTCCGGTAGTGCTTACGAGCCTCTTCTAGGTGATGGCCGTGCCGTGAACCGGTCAGCAGAGGCAACAGGGCCAGGGCGGTGTCTTTGACAGAACCCACCAGGCCGATGTCGACCGGGTGACGTTTGCCGAGTTGTTCACCCCGGATGTCGACCTGGATGTGCTTCGCTTTCGCCGGATAGAACTGCTGATAGGGAAAGTCCGTGCCGAGCATGAGAACGACATCAGCATCTTCCATCGCTCGATAGCCAGAGGCGAAACCGAGGAGCCCAGTCATGCCCACGTCGTACGGGTTGTCCCACTCGATGTGCTCTTTGCCGCGAAGGGCGTGCACGATCGGCGCCTGCAGACGCTCGGCAAGGGCGACGACCTCGTCATGGGCTCCCTGCACACCAGCGCCCGCCAGGATGGTGACCCGACTCGCCTCGTTGAGCATCGTGGCGGTTCGCTCGAGCTCTGCCTCCGACGGGATGACCCGAGGCTTGGCCTGTTCCACAAGAACCGTACGGTCGCTCTTCGCCTCGGCGAGTAGAACATCGCCAGGGATGACGAGCACCGCGACACCGCGCTTCTCCACCGCCGCCCGCATCGCGATCTCAAGCAGACGCGGCATCTGAGTGGCGTCGGCGACGTACTCGACGAAAACCGAACACTCTCGGAAGAGCTCCTGCGGATGGGTCTCCTGAAAGTAGCCGGAGCCGATCTCGACGGTTGGGATATGGGCCGCGATGGCAAGCACGGGAACCCGCGACCGATTCGCGTCATAGAGACCGTTGATCAGGTGCAAATTGCCCGGGCCACAGCTCCCGGCACACACGGCCAGATCTCCGGTGAGTTCGGCGTCGGCGGCCGCAGCGAACGCCGCCGCCTCCTCATGACGCACGTGCACCCAGCTGATGGTGCCGTCTTTCCGCAGCGCATCCGTGAACCCGTTCAAGGAATCGCCAGGCAGACCGTAGATGTGGTCAACGCCGTTCTCGCGAAGTGTGGCGACGATGTTCTCTGCGACGGTGGGCATAAGGCTCCTTCTCCTTGCGTGAGTGGATCACCACTAACGATTCGTGAAGCCGCTCCGTTTGGCAAGCACAACGACTCGACAAATGACGGAACCCGCGCGACGGGTTGGAAGGACGGACCAGCAGGCATCGCGACAACAACCCCTCGTCAGCTACTGGCCGGAGCCGCAAGTATTGAGCACAGGCACCCCATGGGCCGAGAGATGCGCGAACCGACAGTCGCGATACTCAGCGTTGAAGCGACATCCACTCGTAGACTCCCTCCGTGCGAAACCTGAGCGGGAGCAACGTCAATCTGCGATCGTGGCAAACCGAGGATGCTGATTTCGTTTACGACCTCTATTCGCGATGGGACGTTCAGCGTTACCTCGGACATGAACCACGAATCATGGCTGGGGACGACGAAGCTCAGGCCCTCATCGAGCGGTTGCGCTCGCGAAACGATCCGGTACTGGGTTACTGGGCGGTTGAAGCAGCCGGCACCACCACTGTTGTCGGCACTGTCATCCTGCAAAGAATCAGACGGTCGGGCACAAACGGGCCGTCTGAAGAAGTCGAGATCGGCTGGCACTTTCATCCGGACGCTTGAGGACGCGGATACGCAACGGAGGCCGCTCGACTAGTCATGCAGCATGGATTCGAATCCGGATTGGCCCGAATCATTGCTGTTGCTCATCCCGACAACACCGCGTCCCATCGTGTTTGTCTGAGACTAGGAATGACGGAGCTGGGACCGACGACGCGCTACTACGACGCCGAATATCAGCTCTTCAGTGCGGAACGTCCTCCTGGCACTTGAGCTGACGCAACTACTCCTTCGCAGTGATGAAGGTCCTTGTGGGATATCTGCGAAAACGCCTAGGACAGAAGGCCGAGCACACACCGTAGTCTCGCAAGAGGTGTGAACAAGGAGGTCTGAGATGGGCGGTCGTCGCGTAGACGTGCAGGATCAACCACATTCGGAGACTGCGCCTCGCCTGCGGGTTGTCGATGAGGGCGGCTTGTGGTCATTCGAATTGCAGGGACGCCCTGGCGCTGACGTGGTCCTCGTGTTGCTTCCCGCGATGGGAGTTCCCGCGCGCTACTACGATCCGTTCGTCGAGGAACTGCTGCGCTGCGAAGTGGCCGTGGTTCGTGCGGACTTTCTCGCCGAGCAAGTAATCCACGATCCATCCCGGCCCCGTGACGGATTCGCCGCACTGGTCGAGGGGTGCATTCCTGCAATCTTCGACGCCCTCCACACACACGAGCCACAATCGATTCCGGTGATCCTGGGCCACAGCCTGGGAGGGCAGCTCGGACTCGTGGCCGCTGCCCGATTCGCACCAGAAATTCCTCTGGTACTCATCGCGAGCGGATCGGCTTGGCATCGCGCATTCGGAGGCGCACGGCGCTGGCTCTATCGTGGCGGCTCTCAATCAATTCATTGGATCGCTCGGATGCTCGGATACTGGCCCGGGGACGTGATGGGGTTCGGCGGTCGCCAACCTCTCGCGCTTATTCGTGACTGGTCACGCGTGGTGAGATCCGGCCAATACCGGGCCGCCACCGGCACATTTGACTACGAGGCATCCCTCCCCCGTTATCGTGGCGACATCCTTGCTATCGACATCACCGGCGACGTGCTCGCACCGCGGAGCGCGACGGATGCACTCCTGACAAAGGCACCCGCGGCTCACGTCGATCGGCATTCGTATGCCGCGGCACGCGGGTCGACCAGGCCCGGCGCACACTTCACCTGGGTGCGAGACCGTTCCGACCTAGCCTCCGTGATCGTGTCCTGGGCGCGCCGACGAAAATTGCACTGAGTGGTGGTCTCGGACAATGTTTCACCGCATGGTGAAACGCACCGCCGCTCCTTGGCTGGTCCTAGAGTGAGTCGCCTCTTCGGCTCCAGCTCGAGTTCCCATAGCGTGGTCGCATGAAAGCGAAAGCCGTAACCGTGGGCATCCCTGTCCGGGACCTGCCCGCCGCAATCGAGTGGTACCAATCTGCGTTCGACCTTGGCGAGCCTGACCAAATTCCGATGGAGGGGCTCGTCGAGTTTGATCTCGGCGCGTTTTGGCTTCAGTTGGCTGCCAACCCCGCGCTCGCTGGTCGGGAGGGCATCTCCGTGAACATCAGTGTTGAGGATGCCACCCGGCTGCGGGACGACCTGTTGTCTAAGGGACTCACCGTGAGTGATCTGCAGCGTTTCGAAGGGGTTGTCGAGTTCTTTGAACTCACCGACCTGGATGCGAACAAGATCGGTTTCGTCACCGAGCTGGGCTGACAGGAGACGGCGCGACAAACCCGAAACATGGACTCGTTACGGTAGATCCATGAGCAGCGAAGTCCACAATGTGCTGGCGGCCCTGGCCACGATCACCGAGCCATGGCAGCCCCATCGTCTGGTGAGCGTCAACGATTACGACGTGAAGGTCGTCAAGCTCCACGGCGAATTCGTGTGGCACACCCATCCCGATACAGATGAGCTCTTCCTCGTCCTCAGCGGTGAGCTGATCATTCAGCTCCGTGACCGCGACGTCGTTCTCGGGCCTCAGGACGTCTTCGTCGTCCCCAAGGGAGTCGAACACTGCCCCAAGGCGGTCAACGAGGTTCAGGCGATCCTGTTCGAACCTCAGGGAACGGTGAACACTGGCGACGCCGGAGGGGATCGCACCTCGCCACTTCGTGAACTCGCCGAGAGCACCGATGACCAAAGTGATCAGGCGTAACGGATGCTGATCCGACACCGCGACCTCGAACCATCCGTTCATCCGGACGCCTACGTGGCTTCTTCAGCCGTACTGGTGGGTGACGTGCGAGTTTCCGCCGGCGCGCGCGTGCTTCACGGCGCGGTTCTTAGCGGAGAAGATGGGTTCGTATCCATCGGCGAAGAGACGGTCATTATGGAAAATGCTGTCGTGCGCGGCCGAGCTGCCCACCCCGCCGTGGTGGGAGCGGCTGTCATGGTCGGCCCCCACGCGCACATCAATGGCAGCACCGTCGAAGACGAAGCGTTTATTGCGACAGGGGCATCGTTGTTCCCCGGCAGCCTGATCGGCGCAGGCGCCGAGGTTCGGATTAACGGTGTCGTTCAGGTCAATACCGTCGTTGGTGCGGGCATGGTCGTTCCGATCGGCTGGGTCGCGGTGGGAAATCCTGCGAGCATCCTGCCTGCGGAGCGCCACGACGAAATCTGGGCCATTCAGCGGGAATTGGAGTTCGGTGGCACCGTCTATGGAGTCGGCAAGGACGTGTCGATGCGTGATCTGATGCGCGGGCAATCGCAGTTCTACGGCCACCACCGCGATGACGTCGCTCTCGACGTCGACCGGGATGAACGCTCCTAAAGGCACGACCGCGCTATGTCGCTCGACGAAAGTCTGTGAACAACGGGGACGCAGTCGACGCGGGATGAGCCCGCCATGGGCACCGACTCCAGCGCTTTATCCCCCTCCTAGAGCTGCGAACTGAGCCGACGGTTGACCTTCTAAATATCTTGGCGACGGGAAACGCCTGCGACGCCTCCGGGCGAGGTCAGACGAAAGTGCGAATGCTGGACATGTAGGTAGTGAGATCACCTAAAGATGGAGGATTCATGACCCGCGACCCGTTCGATGACCTGCTCGACCGTTCTGCACCGATGTCAGCTCCTCAAGCGGAGGCAGACATGGACGCCATGATTGCGGAAGCTCGCCAGTTCGCCCCGCGATCGCTCCGCCCTCGCATCGCGATTGCGGTCGGTCTCGCGGCGGTGCTCACGTCCGGCGGGTTCGGGCTCGCGGCCGCTACCGACATTTTCTCGTGGGCACCGTGGGCTCAAGAGCCGATGGGTGCTGTTGAATTCACGATGGCAAATGGACTTCAGTGCGAGCTGCGCTATTCCGGCTATACGGGCGGTGCGGACCCGGCGTATGTCGGCGAGGTCAATAGCGCCTTGGAGAACTGGTATCGATCCGCGGATGTTCTCGCTGCTGTCCAGGCGAGCGTTCCCGCGAAACTAGAGGATGTCGGACCCATCGAGCTACAGCCTGGCGAAACTCTCGAAACGTTGCCATCGGGCGAGGCCCAGCATCGGGAGTGGGTTCGCGAATGGCTAGCTTGGGATCTCGCTATCAGCGCTGCAGAGTGGCAGCAACTCGCGAGCCAGGGCATCCAACCCGGAGACCCTCGCATGGAGGGAAGTGAGCGAAGCGGTCAGATCCAGTGCCTCGACGAGAACAACGAGCTATACGCACCCGGGGCCGGGTCGTGAAACTCGCGCACGCGCGCATAACGTCAGCACTCCGCGAGTCCGCTGCAGACCTTCTCGCTTACTTTCAGCGTCGCGCCGGGCACGAGGAAGCACCCGATCTCCTCGGCGAGACGATGGTCGTCGCTTGGCGTCGAGTCGACGACCTACCAAGTGATGCTGAACAAGCACGCATGTGGCTCTTCGGGATCGCTCGCAATACCCTCCTTAACCATGCTCGCGGAGAGCGGCGTCGTTGGGCTCTGGCTGATCGCATCCGTGGCAACTTGGCGACTGACATCGCCGCTCCGGCCGCGGATCACGGAACTGAAGTTCGTGACGCAATTGCTCGCCTCGACGTGGATCATCGCGAGCTTGTGCAACTTGTCCATTGGGAACGGATGACGATTGCACAGGCTGCTGGACTTCTAGGCATCTCAGACTCGACGGCGCGCACGCGATATGCCCGAGCGAAGGACCAACTTCGCGCTGCACTCAGAGTTCCCACGTCGTAAGTTGCGACCAGTTCCTGTCTATTAGCGGACTCACTGATCCACTCGCTGTTGTCCGAAGCATCGGTCTAAGCTCGGCATGATCGCTCCTTCCCCGGCCGTGCTGCTCACTCAGGAGGTGCCCGTTATGTCGATGACACAACCGATCGCGCACACGGGTCGACGGGTTCACTGGCTCGAGCTCTTTTTTGACCTCGTGATTGTGGCTTATATCGGCCAGATCGCCCATACGATGCACGGCGATCCCTCGTGGATGAATGCGCTCGCCTTTGTCGGTTTACTTGCGGCAGCCTGGTGGGCGTGGGTCAACGCGACACTCACCATGAACCTGTTTGGTGCACGGGTAACCGCTTCCATCTGGGTGTGCGTCACGATCGCCATGCTGGCAATCGGGGTGATGGCTGCGGCCATCCCGGACGCCCTCGGGGATCGCGCGGCGGCCTTCGCCATCGGCAACGCCGTGATCCGCTTAATTTGGGCCGTTCCGTGGCTGTTGAACCGCCGAACCATCGGCCAGCCGTGGTGGCGATCCGTGCTCTACAGCGGCGTCCCCGCGGCGCTGTGGTTGGTCTCGATCGCGGCGCCCCCACCCTGGCAGTACGCGATATGGGCGTTGGCCGTAGCCGTCGAGGTTGTGTTGCTGAGCTTCCTCGATGGCCAGCAAGTGCTGCTGCGCGACGCTCTCGATGTCAATCACCTCGCCGAGCGTGTGGGTCTACTGGTCGTAATTGTGTTCGGCGAATCGATCCTGACTATCATCGCCGAGCTCGACTCGCATTGGATGTCAAGCTCGGGGCTAGCCGCGATTCTGGGGTTCGGTGCCGTCTCGATGCTCGCCTGGACCTACTTCAGCTACGCCTCCTCCGCCGTGGAGCGCGGACTACAGCAGCTGCAACTCCGCGGGAGCGTGGGCGGACTCCGCGACACGGTGATGTACTTGCCCTTCCTGCTCGTGGGAGGCGTCACGCTGTTCGCCTCCGCTCTGGGCACAGCAGTTGCCGAGGCCGGGCACTACCTGCCAGCGGGTGCAGCAGTCTCACTCAGCGCGGGCATCAGTCTGTTCTTCATCGCAAGCGCCGCAGAGTCTCTGCGATACGGTGCGCCTTGGCGCGGCATCCTGAGCTGGGCGCCGGTCGGCATTTTCTTGCCGTGGTTGCTGGTGCTGCTCTCACCGCACCTGACCGCCGAAGCGGTCGTTGCGACATCCGCCGGAGTCATCGCCATTGTGGTCGCAGCAATCGCTATCGATAGGCGGCGTGTGCGAGCACGCGTTGAGGCGACGACCTCCGGCACGTCTGGTTCGGTGCCTTCGTAGACTCAAGTTCAGGGACTCGAACCCGCATCCAGTTGGCGTGAAAAGATCATGACATGCACCTATCAGCCGAGACCGAAGCCTCCGATGGCTTCTGTGATGCGGAGTGAACCGCACCGATCGGCTTTACGCACTCGTTGAGGAACTGCGGGCGGTATCTCCGCGTCCGCGAAGCGCTCGGTGGCTTGCCGAACGATTCGATGTCAGCTCGCGCACGATCGAGCGAGACTTATCGGCATTGCAGCAGAGCGGAGTTCCCATTTGGGCGGAACCCGGCCGTTCCGGAGGTTACTGTCTGGATGCCACGCACACACTTGCACCTCTCGGATTGACAGTCGACGAAGCTCTGGCCGTGATGATCTCTCTCGGCGCACTGGTGACCAGCCCGTTTCGGGATGCGGCAACCTCGGCGCTGCGCAAGGTGATCGCCGTAACCGGCGATCACAATCTGAAGGAGTCCGCGGAACTCGCGAAACGCATCCATCTGCTCGATGCGCACCGCACTAGCCAGGCTCCGCGCGAACTCGCGGATGCGCTGCAGACCGGACATGTTTTGCGCATTGCCTACGTCGACCGCAACGGAATCTCAACCGTGAGGCATGTTGAGCCGATGGGATTCGTCGGTAAGGGTAGCGACTGGTATTTGGTCGGGTGGTGTCGGCTTCGGGATGCACTTCGTGCGTTTCGAGGCGACCGCATCGTCGAAGCCACTCCCCTGCCCGAGCGACCACCGCGACGTCCGCTCCTCGCGGAAGATCTCGGCATCATCGAGGGAGAGTTGCGAACTGTCGCTCCCCGGGAGAAGTTGCCCTAAACACCGACAGGACGCTGTCGCGCTGCGACGCGAGAATTGCCAAGTCGCGCCAGACGGCTCGACCGAAAGGAAGTCCATGGAACTCGCATCGATCCGCATCATCACAGACGACGTCGAACGACTGGCCCGCTTCTACGAAACCGTCACGGGGACAACGGCCCTGAGACCGGCACCCGTGTTTGCAGAGATCCGAACTGGCGCGGCAACGCTGGCGATCGTCCATCCAGCAACCGTCGCAATGCTGGGTGAGCAGGCACCGCAACCCGAGAGCAACGACACGATCATCATCGAATTCACCGTCGCAGACGTCGACGCGGAGTTCGCACGCTTGCACGACGTACTCGAGGACATCGTGCTTGAGCCCACCACGATGCCGTGGGGCAACAGGTCCACCGTGTTTCGCGATCCTGACGGCAATCTCGTGAACCTCTTCTCGAGGTCGGTCGACTAAACAAGCTCGCTAGTTCCATTGGAGATCCGCATGGGCCTGAGAAGCGCACGAACCTTCACCTCCGCGCCATGAGTTCACCACGCCGGAGAAATGCCTCAGCATCATTAGCTATTGACATTAGCCACAAAGGAATACACACTAGCTATATGACATCAACCACTTCAACGCAGTCTCCGTCCACCCGATACATATCGCGTCCCGAAGGCCGCATCGCCTACGACGTTCAGGGATCCGGACCCCTGGTGGTACTCGTCCCCGGCATGGGCGACCTCCGCGCCGGATACCGCTTCCTCACCCCCGAGCTCGTCGCCGCTGGTTACACAGTGGCCACCACTGACCTTCGCGGACACGGCGACAGCGACAGCACCTTCTCTTCTTACGGTGACCCAGAGACCGCGAGCGACATCGAAGCCCTGATCGATGAGCTCGGCGGAAAAGCAGTGATCGCGGGCAACTCTCTGGCTGCCGGCGCAGCAGTTATCCTCGCAGCGGAACAGCCCACCAAGGTCTCCGGGCTTGTGCTGCTTGGCCCGTTCGTGAGAAATCCGCCAGCATCCGCGTTCGAGACGTGGATGTTCCGTACGATGATGTCCCCGCTGTGGGTGGCCGCGGCCTGGAAGGCCTACATGCCTACGCTCTATAAGGGCAAGAAGCCGGCCGACTTCGCTGAGTACCGTTCGACCGTGATCGCAAGCCTCAAGCGTCCCGGCTACGGAAAGGCCTTCTCGCTCACCACCAAGCAACTCACCCACGAGCCTGCCGAGGCACGACTGGCTGATGTCACGGCACCAGCGATTGTCGTAATGGGTGAAAGCGACCCCGACTTCAAGAACCCGGTCGGCGAAGCGAAATGGATCGGCGAGAAGCTGAACGCCCAAGTCGTTATCGTTCCTGACGCCGGTCACTACCCCCAGTCTCAGCGCCCCGATATCACTACGCCCGCCGTGCTGGGCTTCCTCCGGGCGGTGGCTCCCGTTGCCTAGGGCCGGCTTGACCCGCGACAGCGTGGTGGAAACTGCGGCAATCATGGCGGACGAAGTGGGTCTCAAAGCTCTTACCCTCGCTGCCCTCGCGGAGCGACTGGGGGTGAAGCAGCCATCGCTGTACAAGCACATCGACTCTCTTGCGGGTCTTCACCGAAGCGTTTCTCTCCTTGCGAAACGTGAGCTGGGGGAAACACTCTCGCGTGCCGCGGTGGGCAGGTCAGGAGCCGACGCGATTTTCGCGATGTCACACGCTTACCGCAGCTGGGCGATCCTGCATCCCGGCCGGTACGACGTATCGCAGACGCCGCCTGCGCCTGGCGACGTTGAAGACGAGACGGCGATGCTGGGGGCTATCCAGATCTTGACCGACGTGCTCCTTGCGTACGAACTGGAAGGCGACGATTCGGTCGATGCAATCCGCGCGTTCCGCTCCATCCTTCACGGATTCGTTTCTCTCGAAACGTCGGGCGGGTTTGCGCTCAAAGCCGACGTCAACCGGAGCTTCGATCGGCTAATCCGGGGCTTCACCGTCGCGCTAAACCACTGGAGCGTTCCCGATGGCGACTCGTCAACCCACGATCGAGTCACCTCGACATGAAGACCACAATCTCGCGGTTGTCCGCGTCGAAAACGAACTGAAAGGCCGCCGCGTCAGGGAAGGCGGCGCGCAACTCATCCGGAACGTTGTTTCCCGTAGTACCGAACTGGACGATCGCGGGAAAATCACCAGCGCCGCACCCGTTCATGATGAGTCCGCCGAAGCTGTTCGCGGTGAACTCCATATCCAGCTCCGAGAACACGCTCAGGCAATCGCCGGAGCCTGCAGCAAAGAACCAGCCCTCGGCCCCAGAAGCCGCAACTGTGCGCATCCCATAAAAGTCTCGGAATGCTTCCAGATCGGCCCGACCGGCCGAGGCATCCAAGACCTCCGGGATGTCATACGACGCGTCCAAGGGTAGCCGCGCGACCTGCTCCGCGCCCACCTGCAACGGATCGACCTGCACTCGCTGCACAAGCGTGAGTGCGGTCACAGCGACAACCACAACGACCAGGACGCTCAACACGATGAGTGCCGTCGACCGACGCATGCCCAGCAGCCGGTCGAACAGCTCGCGAGCCCAACTCCAATCGATACTCGTCCGTTGAGGGTCAGCTGCCGCGTCCGACTTTTCGTCCGCCTGCGCTACCACCACGGCAGGAAGTTCGGGCGGCACAGCATCGTGATCCCTGAGAGGGACGGGAACGGGGCGAGAGCGACTCTCAAGTTCTCGAAGCCTGCTGACAGCCTGCGGATCGAGATGGATGTCGGGACGTGGCCCGTATGCCCTCCTCCGTAGAAGCGCGAGCTCACCGTCGTTCTTGTCAGTCATGCTGGGCGTCCCTACGTTGTCACGAGAAATCCGTCCGTCTCCTTAGACCGTACCGACTAAGGCTGCACAGCGCTTCTTCTCCGGCAGCGGTAGATCGCGTCGAGGTAGCCAGGATCACGTCATCCTTTCGGTTGCCATGCCCATGCACGCGCCGGGTTGTCGATGAGAATCCGCGAAAGAGAGTCAGCGTCGAGTTCCTTCTCCAACCGAGGGACCACGCCTCGGATGAGGGCGGATGGTCCGAATGCTGGCCAGTCTGACCTGCAGGTTGTGTCGCCCCCGAGGAGGATTTGGCTCAGATGACCGTTAGCGATGAGGGTTGTGAGAATGCTCGCGAGTTGGTCAAGTTCGACGGGATGACGCGGCGATGGTGCCAGAGCTCTCACAATGAACCACAGAATGATGCAGCTCCGTGAAGAACTACGTCATCGGCTATACCTCGCGCTAGCGGTTCGCGTTGGGGTCGGGCGAATCGGATAGAGTCTCAGAACTACCAAGGGGGTCGTTATTTCTGCGCCTGAACCGGGGTCTCCCCCGCACGCACCATCGGCAGCTCCGCCCCCTCCGCCACAGGCTTACGCGCCTCCACAATTTCCCCCACCTGCGCCCACGTCTCAGTCCGGGCCGCCAGTTTCCCCGCCTGCACCCGCGTTTCAGTCCGCGGCGCCTGCTGCCACGAGCTTCCCTCCTCCCACACCGCCATTCGGCGTGCCCCCGAAAAAGAAGCGTGCCTGGGGAAAGATCATCACGATCATCCTCTTGTCGCTCGGTCTCGTAGCCACTCTCGCGTTGTTTGCTGTGGCCTACCTCAGGCTCGAGGAGGCCAACACCCGAATCGACGAGCTGGATCGCAAGATCGAGGAACAGAAGGACCTAATCGACAAGAAGGAGACGTTCGGTGCCGGAATGAACGAGCTCCTCGACACCGCTCGGGCATTCGACGGCGTGAAGATGACCGACATCGTTCCCATCAGGACGTATAGCGACATCGCCAGCTCCGCCTGGACTAACCGCTGGGATGCTTCGGCTGTCGATGGCGACATCGCCGACATCGCCACGGAAAAGAAGAAGTTGGAAGACCTGCTTGCTGCCGCAAGCGTGCAGGCATCCACCAATGTTTCTGGCACCGCGGACGAAAGCACGATCGACCAACTCGGGCTCGGCTTCGTGACCACGGTCATCGAGGAAGCGGATGCTTTGTGCGGCTCGGACGTGTGGGCCTGCGTGCTTCACAGCGACCCCTACACGGTGCACTTCGACGCCGACGAGGCCCAGCTCGAGTACATGACGGACTGGCTGCGCACCGGTGTGGCCTATCACGAATACGCGCACGTGCTCCAGATGACCAACCCGGGTCCCACCGAGACTGCCGCGGCTTCCTTCGGCGGCGACTGGGAAACGATGGCCGACTGCTTCGCACTTACATACCTGCCGGGCTGGTCGCTTGACCACACAATTTGGGTTAGCGATGTGCAGTACTGGAACGTCAGCGTCGGATACGGCTACACCTGCGATGCGCCACAGATGCAGGTCATCCGCGACTGGTACGAGCCTCTGGGCTTTGCCGTGACGCCTATTTCCCAGTAGTCGCGGCCGAAGAATCCTCTCGAATCGGCGCGGTTCCACCCAAGCGATAGAGGAAGAACGGGACGGCCGAGAGCACACAGCTGAGCGCGGGAACAAGCGTGATCGAGATGAAGATCGTGTTCTGCATCTCCACGGTGACCGTTACACCCGACTCGTACCCGGTGAGAACGATGAACACGCCGAACACGAGGATCGCGAGGGCATTCATGATCTTCGACACGAACGTGAGAGTGGCGAATGAGATGCCGTCGTTGCGCACACCCAGGCGCTTCTCGACATCATCAACTGAGTCCGCAATCATCGTCGCTTGAACGACAAGGAAGATTCCGAGAGTGAGTCCCGTGAGAAAGATGAAGGCGAGCAGCAGGATGAGATTCTCGAACCCGGCGAAGTACATTCCCACGTAGAGCACGGCGGCGACGAGAGAGCTGCCGATGATGAGCGTCTTGCCGGGAACAGCTCGCAGCAGCACCGGCGTCGCGAACGAGGCGATGATCATCCCCACGATAATCGCCGCCCCGACGAGCGTGAAGGTTCCTTCGTCGCCGTAGGCGATCACGACGAAGACAGCGCCACCGGCCTGCACGATAAACCGGCCGAACCCCAGAACTGATCCGAGCAGCACCATGAGAAGTGGCGTGTTCTGCACGAGGGTCGTGAAGAGCTGCCGAAAGTTCAGCCCCTCGCTCACGGCGGTGGTCTGGCGTTCACGGGTGAAAAAGAACGCCAGGAGGAACAGCCCCATGCCGAGAATTGACGTGAGGAACGCGGCGAGAGACCAGCCCTGGCTCGTCGTTTCCGGCCCGAAACTCAGTAGTCGCGCGAGCCACGGCATCCCGAGCGTGGACAGGCCGAGCGCTATGGCCCCGAACGCGCGCACGAGACCGATCACTCGCGTGCGCGCCGTGGGGCTGTCGAACGCTGAGCCGATGAGGCCCCAGAACGGCACGTCGCACGCCGCATAAGCGACGCCCCACAGCACATAACAGACGCCGAAAAAGACGAGCTTCATCGCTTCCGTCGTGTCCGGAACCGAGAACAGCAGTCCAGACAGCACCGCGACGGGCACGGCCGAGAACAGGATGTACGGACGCAGCTTTCCCCAGCGCGAGCGGGTCATGTCGATGAGGCTGCCCACGATGGGGTCAAGGATCGCGTCGAAGATCTTTGCAGCCGTGATGATGATCGTCACGACGACCATGCCCTCCGTGCTGATTCCCGCGTATTGCAACAGGTACACGAGCAAGAAGGTCGAGACCGTGGTCAGCACGAAGTTCTGGCCAAATCCCGCCGTCACGATCGCGAGGCGCTGACGATTCTGCGGCACCGTCTGGATGGTGGTCATGGCATGCGATCCAAACGGAGGGTCTTGATCTCGAACGGTCGGAAGCTGAGATGACCGAGCTCAGCGGGAGCCAAGTCACGCTCGAGCAGGTCGGTCTCGCGAGCCTGCTCATGGGCGAAGGTGGTTGCTAGCGACGTGACCGTAGCGCGTCCGAGGCTCTCGTAAAGCCTGACAACAACAGAGTCGCCATCCTCGGAGATCTTGACCGTGTCGACGACTACGCCCGGATCACCAACGCTCACGGCACTCTCGAAGGCGATCCCGTCTCTCACTAGGAGCGGATTGTTGAGGCGATACCCCTCCCGCACGACCTTGCCGAGATCACCAGAGTCAAACGGTGCGAAGGCGTAGGAGAACCGGTGGAAACCTCGATCAGCCGTCTTATCGGGGTAGGTTGGCGCGCGCAGCAGATTGAGGCTGAGCAGCCCGTTCTTGGCTCGATGGCCGTACTTTCCGTCGTTGAGCAGCGCGAACCCGCCCGTCGCATCCTCGGTCGCGATCCACTTGTGCGCGCACACCTCGAACTGGGCGGTCTCTACCGGGTCAAGTTCCGTGGTGACACGATCGATGTGACCGAATTGGATCTCGCACTTCACCGTGTCCGCATAACGCGTCGGTCGGAACTCGGCACGAAGCATGCGGTGCTTTTCGTGCCAGTCGACTTCGGTCTCGAACCGCACAACGTCGCTGCCCGCTTCGAGAATCATCCGCTGGTCGATAGTCACCTTGGCTGTGCGGTACACCTGGTGACGCACCACGGTCGGCCCATCGAGATAACTCTCAACTTCGCTCACCGAGAGAGCGCGCGGTGCCTTCTTCGCGTAGTCGACCTTGATGTCCCAGGCGTTAAACGGCCAGACGTATGGATCCTTGTGGATGACCAGTCTGTTGAGCCCGTCCGCCGCATGCTCGAACCCGGCCCGATCGACACACGACACGATCTCGCCGGAGCGACCAAATCGAAGAGTCAGGATGCCGTTCGACAGGGTATCCCCCGTGAACGCAAGCTCCGAAGAGTCCCGAGCCGTCTGCAATGCCGCCGCCGAATAGGGCGCTACCGACGCCTCGAACCAATCGGCGCCCACCTTGATGGGTTCTTGACGCTCGAAACTGGTGAGGTTGATCGCGCTAGAGGCGCGAGTCTCCCGCGGGAGCTGCGCGATGAGTTCATCAGCGTAAGAATCCAGCGCCGACTCGACCCGCTCATAGGTCTCGATGGCCTCGCGATTGACACGCGCGATCGAGGATCCCGGAATGATGTCGTGGAACTGATTGAGCAGAACCTCCCGCCACGGCTCTTCCAACCGCGCGCGGCTGTCGTTGCCGGTGAGCACGGCAAGCGCCTCGACCTCGTGGAGCTTCCGCTCGACGAGACGGTTGTGACGCTTGATCTGCCCTTGCGTCGTGTAGGTGCCCTGATGGGTCTCGAGATACAACTCGCCAACGTGAGTGTGCGCGACGGGAAGCGTCTCGAGCCGCTCGAAGAATGCGGTCGCGGTCGAATGCTCGACTCGGGGCAGACCGCGCAGATTGAGCTCACGAGACACCATCTCGTGGTGGATTTCCCCCGGTCCCCCGCCGCCGTCGCCAGAGCCGTAGACAAGGAGGGCAGCGCCCAGGTCACGCTCGGGATACTTGAGCAGTCCGCCGAGCAGCCCGTCGGCCGCGCCTCGGCTGTTGTAGTCCCCCTCGGGCGGCATGTGCACGAGTACCGTGGATCCGTCGATTCCCTGCCAGTGGAACGTGCGGTGCGGAAAGTCGTTGACTTTGTTCCAGGCGAGCTTGATCGTCTGGAACCAATCCATTCCGGCGCCTCGCAGAATCTGCGGAAGGTTGCCGTTATAGCCAAATGTGTCCGGCAGCCAGCAGAGGCGCAACTGCTCGTCTGTTAGAGCGAACTCGTCCTGCAGGAACCGTCGGCCCATTACCGCCTGACGCACGAGAGACTCGCCAGAAGGGAGGTTGGTGTCCGGCTCGACCCAGAACGATCCTTGAATCTCCATGCGGCCGGATGCGACGGCTTGCTTCATCCGCGCAAACAGCTCGGGATGCCGCTCGCGCATCCAGAACATCTGCTGCGGCTGACTCGTTCCGTACAGGTAGTCGTCGCGCTGCTCGATCGTGTTGAGCGCGCGCACGTAGGTGCGCGCGGCTTTGCGTCGCGTCTCACGAATGGGCCAGAGCCAGGCCATATCGAGGTGGCCGTGCCCGATCGCACTGTAGAGAAAATCACTAGTGGACTCGGCGGCGAGCACGCCGGCGATGGCCTCGCGCGCACGGCTGACATCACCGGCACTGAATCGAGCGAAGGTCTTTCCCAGTGCAGCGCGAAGCTCACCCTCGAGCGCCGCGTCTTCGGTCGCGCCGGCGAGCACAAGAATCGTCAAGTAGTCGTAGTACAGCTCGAACATCTCGTCGTCCCGCGTCGCGACGTACGCTCCGCGGTAGACCGGCTTACCGATCTCGTAGAGGATGAACCCGTTGTAGGTGACGTCGGCATAAAACTCGACTCGCGACTGCGCGGTGTCGACATGCCGAACCGGCCGATAGTCGCCAGCGCTGTGCGGCAGGTCGCCCTGCTGAAAAGCCGTGCTGACCGAATCCAGCAGCGTGCCGTCCGGTGCGTACACGAGACCCTCGCCCCGAATGCCCAGCAGCACGAGCGGCTCGACGGTTCCCGCGGGCACCGTTCCCGTTATCCGCAACCACGCGCAATCGAACACCTTGCCCCAGGCCGTGCCGTCCTTGAGCGGAACGAACGCGGAGCGGTCAATGTCATCGAATGCGATCGGCTCCGGTGACCGCAAAATCTCCGCGTGCAGAGTGGAGACCCGCGAATAGATCCGCTTGCGGATACGCATGAGACGGCGGTACTCCCGCGGTTGCTGCACCTTGAGCCCCAACAAAAAGGCCGCGAACCCCATAGATGACGCCTCTCTGCTCAGGTGCAGTCTATGACAGCGGATACGCTGGCTGGCATGCACGGTTGCCCCTGCCTCTCCGGGCTCCCCTACGACGAATGCTGCGGTCCAGCTCACTCGGGAGCCACCGCATCACCCACGGCGGAGCGCCTCATGCGATCGCGCTACTCAGCATTCGCGATGGGACTTCCCGCATATCTGCTCGCGAGCTGGCATCCATCGACCCGCCCGAAAACTCTCGAACTCGATGAGTCGCTGCGCTGGTATCGGCTCGACATTCTGGCTCGCACTCACGGGAGCATGCTCGACACGACGGGAACGGTCGAGTTCATCGCTTATTACCGCGATGGTGCCGACCGAGGCACGCAGCGCGAGAACAGCCTCTTCCGCCGCGAGAACGGTCGCTGGTTCTACGTATCGGCCGCCTCGTAGCTGGCCCGCTGATTCCCGCCGCCGCGCAAATGGGGCGCGTGTAGATTAGGCGCGTGCGCACCGAACGCGGATTCTCCCGCCTCGTTTCCTTCTCGGACGGGGTGGTCGCGATTGCGATCACACTCTTGGTGCTTCCCCTCGTTACCTCGGCCGCCGAAGAACAGGGCGACGTCTCGGCGTTTCTCGCGGCCAACGTCTGGCAGCTCTTCGTATTCGTGTTGAGCTTCGTCGTCATCGGCCGGTTCTGGATGCTTCACCACGCGATGTACGAAAAGCTCACGGGGTACACGACCTCGCTGCTCTGGGCGAACATGCTCTGGCTGCTCAGCATTGTGTTTCTCCCGTTCCCCACCCAGCTGCTTGTAAGAGTCGACGAAAGTTCGCGAACGGCATACGCCCTGTACATCGGCACCATGATCGTGACCTCCTTCGCATCACTCCTGCAGCAGTGGATCGCCTCCCGAAATCCGCAGATCGTGGCGGTAGAGGCGCGTGGCACCGTGCGACTGGCCCCAGCGGTGTTGACCCTTCTCGTGATGATCGCCGCGCTCGCGCTCGCACTGCTCGTGCCCGCGATCGGGCTCTGGTCTCTGCTACTTATTGCGATCGCCGGTCGCCTTGAGAGGCTCGTCACCAGGAGAAAATCGACCGCCTCATCGCCGACGCGACCCGAGAACCCCGAGAGAACAGAGAACTCATGACGCAATTCATCCTCTCCATCGATCAGGGAACAACGAGCACGCGCGCCATTATCTTTGATCACCAGGGTGCTGTCGTTTCGAGCGGACAGCGTGAGCACGCCCAGAAGTTCCCTCGAGCGGGGTGGGTCGAACACGACCCCATGGAGATCTGGAAGAACACCCGTGAAGTGATCGGCCACGCGCTCGGTCAGGCCAACGTCACGCGCCACGACATAGCCGCGGTGGGCATCACGAACCAGCGTGAGACCACGGTGATGTGGGATCGCGCGACGGGCAAGCCCGTGTGCAACGCGATCGTCTGGCAAGACACCCGAACCCAAGACTTCGTCGATCGCATTGCCAATGGCGACCCGAGCCGCTTCACCAACCTCACGGGCCTCCCCCTGGCGACCTACTTCTCGGCCAGCAAGATCGCCTGGATTCTGGACAATGTGGATGGCGTGCGTGAGCGCGCAGAAGCGGGCGAGCTCGCTTTTGGGACGACCGACTCCTGGGTGCTCTGGAACCTCACGGGTGGCAAGAAGGACGGGGTGCACGCCACCGACGTCACCAACGCGAGCCGCACGCTGCTCATGAACCTCGAGACTTGCCAATGGGATGACGAGCTCCTCAAGGCCTTCGACATTCCGGCCTCGCTACTTCCGGAGATTCGCAGCTCGTCGGAGATCTACGGATACGCGGAGAGCTCGAGCCTGCTGAGGGAGGTGCCCGTTGCCGGCATCCTGGGCGACCAACAAGCGGCGACTTTTGGGCAGGCAGCCTTCGAAGCCGGCGAATCGAAGAACACCTACGGCACGGGCAACTTCCTCATCGTCAACACCGGCGAGGAGATCGTGCACTCACAGAACGGCCTCATCTCTACTGTTGCCTATCGGCTGGGGGAAGACGCCACGCGATACGCCCTCGAGGGTTCGATTGCCGTGACGGGCTCGCTCGTGCAGTGGCTGCGCGACAATCTCGGCATCATCTCGTCCGCGAGCGATATCGAGACGCTGGCAGCGACCGTCGACGACAACGGCGGGGTCTACTTCGTTCCCGCGTTCTCTGGTTTGTTCGCCCCGCACTGGCGCTCGGATGCTCGAGGGGCAATTCTGGGGCTCACCAGATTCGCCAATCGCGGCCACATTGCGCGCGCGGCTCTCGAGGCTACGGCTTTCCAAACCCAGGAAGTGATCCAGGCCGCAGCGGCAGACTTTGGAGAAGCCCTCGCCGAACTCAAGGTCGACGGCGGCATGGTCGCCAACAACGCCCTCATGCAGTTCCAGTCAGACATCCTGGGCATCCCCGTGATTCGTCCCGTTGTCGCCGAGACGACAGCGCTCGGCGCCGCTTACGCCGCCGGACTCGCCGTGGGCTTCTGGAGTGGACTCGACGAACTGCGTTCTAACTGGCAGGAGGATGTTCGCTGGGAGCCCCAGATGGAAGAGAGCGAGCGAGAGCGGCTCCTTCGCACCTGGAGCAAGGCGATCTCGAAGACCTTGGACTGGGTCGACGACGACACTCCCCGCTAGACGTTCGTCGCTGCCGCCCACTGCTCAAGCTTGCTCGCGGCAAGCCCGGAATCCACCGCGGCTGACGCCCGCTCGAGTTGAGCTGCGAGCCGATCCACGATGGGTTCCTGCAGCAATTCCGGATTACGGAATAGCTCCCACGAGACGAGTCCAGCAGCGGCGTTTAAGAGAACGATGTCGCGCACCGGGCCGGTGTCCCCCGCGAGCACACCCCGAGCAACCGCAGCATTGTGCTGGGGATCCGCGCCGAGAAGCAACTGGATGTCTGCACGCGGGATGCCGAGATCGGCCGGGTCGAGATCGTGCTCAGTCACAAACCCACGCGACACTTCCCAGATGTGGCTGTGACCCGTCGTTGTGAGCTTGTCGATACCGTCGTCACCGCGATAGACAAGAGCCGTCGCCCCGCGGGTTCGGAAGACGCCGACCACGAGAGGCACTCGCTCGAGACTGGATACCCCGACGGCCGACGCATTCGGACGAGCGGGGTTGCAGAGAGGACCCAGGATGTTGAAGAGCGTCGAGATTCCCAACTCGCGTCTCGTGGCTCCCGCGTGCCGGAATCCCGGGTGGAATAGAGCAGCGTAGGCAAAAGTGATGCCCGTCTCGTCAAGCACTTCAGCAATTCGGGTTGCGTCGATATCGAGATTGATCCCGAGCGCCGACAGCACATCCGACGCGCCCGAGGCGGAACTCGCTCCGCGATTGCCGTGCTTGATCACGGGAACACCAGCGGAGGCGCAAATGATTGAGGCGACGGAAGAGATATTGAGCACGGCCCCATACGGGTCACCCCCTGTGCCGACGATGTCGAGCACGTCGGCAGAAGCGTTCAGAGGAACCGCGTTGGCGAGCACCGCATCCCGAAATCCAACGATCTCATCGATGGTCTCGCCTTTAATCCGCAACGCGACTAGCAGACCCGCGATCTGGGCCGGAGTTGCCTCCCCTGCCATGACCGATTGCATGGCCCATTCGGCATCGCTGATCGACAGATCGTTGCCTTCCACGAGAGAACCGAGGATCAAAGGCCAATTTCGCTCGCGTGACATGCCCAAATCCTAACGAGCGGAGCACGACTGGCGCGCAGAATGACAAACCCACCTCCCGATATCGGCCATAATGGGATGGTGACCACCGCTACTCTCCCGCGCTCGATCGGAGCCCCCTCCGTCCAACGACCCAACATCGTGGCGGTAGGCACGATTGTCTGGCTCGGAAGTGAAGTGATGTTCTTCGCTGGACTCTTCGCCATCTACTTCACCCTCAAGGCCATGTCGCCGGGGTTGTGGGAAGAGCAGACCGCAAAGCTCAACGTCACCTTCGCCCTCATCAACACCCTCATCCTCGTGTCGTCGTCGTTCACCGCCCAGTTCGGCGTGTTCGCGGCAGAGCACCTTCGTCCGCGTCGCACCGGCTCGATCTTCCAGGTGCGCCAGTGGGGCATGGTCGAGTGGTTCTTCCTCACCTACGCACTCGGCGCGATCTTCGTGTGTGGCCAGATCTACGAGTACGCACTGCTCACGAGCGAGCACGTCATGCTCAACAGTGACGCGTACGGGTCGGCGTTCTACTTCACCACCGGATTCCACGGACTTCACGTGACCGGTGGACTCATCGCCTTCCTCCTGATCATCGGTCGCGCGTACGCGGTCAAGAACTTTGGACACAAGGAGGCGACGAGCGCCATCGTTGTTTCCTACTACTGGCACTTCGTCGACGTGGTGTGGATCGGCCTGTTCGCCGTTATCTACCTGCTCAAATAGGAATCGGAATCGTACACAGCATGGCGAAGAAGTCACGAAACGAACGTCCGGTCGGACGCAGGCACCCGCTTGCAACGGTCGCACTCATCCTCGTAGGTCTCCTCGGAACGGGCGGCGCATACGCGCTCTTCACGACGAGCGCGACGGCGGAAACCTCTGCAGCTCAAGAGGGACTCGTCGAAGACGGCGGAAAGCTGTTTGCAGCGAACTGCGCGACCTGCCACGGGATGGCCCTTCAGGGAACTACGCAAGGCCCGACCCTCATCGGTGTCGGCGCGGCGTCAGTGCACTTCCAGGTCGGCACGGGACGCATGCCTATGGCAGCAACCGGACCGCAGGCCGAAGTAAAGCCTGTTCAGTTCACCGAAGAGCAGATCCTCGCACTCTCCGAGTACGTAGCATCTCGTGGTCCTGGCCCCGCCATTCCTGACGAGAAGTACCTCCAGGGCGACGGCGATGCCGCAGTCGGAGCCGAGCTCTTCCGCATCAACTGCGCCATGTGTCACAACGTCGCGGGTGCCGGTGGCGCTCTAACCGAGGGCAAGTACGCTCCGCCGCTGAGCGGTGTTGCCGCCGTTCACGTCTACGAGGCTATGGAGACCGGCCCGCAGAACATGCCCGTCTTCAACGATGACAACATCTCGCCCGAAGACAAGGCAAACATCATCACGTACCTCAAGTACCTGGAGTCGAACCCGGAGCCGGGTGGCTACGGCCTCGGCAACCTCGGTCCAGTAACCGAGGGATTGTTTATCTGGATCTTTGGTCTGGGCGCGATCGTGGCACTCACGGTCTGGCTCACCTCAAGGTCCAACTAGTCGGCTAGCCGACACAGCAGCGTGCAACGGTTGAAGGGAAAAGAATGGCGAAGGATCAGGACGAGCATGGCGGCACAGCCAGCTCGACTGTAGAGAAGTACGGCGACAACCTGCCGTCGGCTGGTATCGCCGTTCTATCTACTGACGAGGTGCAGAACCCGGGCTTCCCGCCGCACCGCGAGCGGGTAACGGATCTGGACCCGAAGAAGGATCGCCAGCAGGAGCGTCGCGTAGGCGCACTCTTCCTCACGTCGATTGTCGGAACCGTCTTGGCGATCGTGGCGTACATCGCCTTCCCGATCGTTCCGGGTGACCTGGTTTCGGTCCGCTTGAACAACCTGTTCCTCGGACTAGGAATCTTCCTTTCACTCTTTGCGATCGGTATTGGCGCAGTGCACTGGGCCAAATCGCTCATGGATGGCACGGAGCACGTTGAGTACCGCCACGGAACTCGCGGAACCGATGCAACCCGCGCCAAAGCCGTCGAGGTATTCACGCTTGGTAACAAGGAATCTGGCTTCGGTCGTCGCGCGCTTATCCGCAACAGCCTCATCGGTGCCCTCGTTGTGAGCCCGCTTCCCGCCATCGTGATGTTCCGCGGCCTCGCGCCGATGGAAGATCCGGTTCCCCAGCTCAAGCACACGATGTGGAAAGAGGGTGTGCGTCTGACTCGTGACCCCTCTGGCACGCCCATCCGCGCATCCGATGTCACTCTCGGTTCCGCCTTTCATGTGATTCCTGAGGGCCTCAACGACCTTCACGAGAAGCTCGAGGAGAAGGCGAAGGCCGCAGTTCTGCTCATGCGCCTCAAGCCCGAAGACCTGCACCCCTCTGAGGGACGCGAAGACTGGGCTTACGCGGGAATTGTCGCGTACTCCAAGATCTGCACCCACGTCGGTTGCCCCGTGGCTCTGTACGAGCAGCAGACGCACCACCTGCTGTGCCCGTGCCACCAGTCGCAGTTTGACATCACCCGCGAAGCCGCCGTTATCTTCGGTCCGGCCAAGCGTCCACTCCCCCAGCTGCCCATCACGGTCGACGACGAGGGTTACCTCGTTGCGCGCAGTGACTTCACCGAGCCAGTTGGACCGAGCTTCTGGGAGCGCGAGCTATGACCACCACCGCACCGGCACCGACTGAGTCGGCGCCATCGGCCACCGTCCAGAAGACCAACGGTCAACGTTTCACCGGTTGGGCCGCGAACTACGTTGACGAGCGCACGAGCATCTCGGGCCTCGTCAAGGAGGTCGGGCGCAAGATTTTCCCCGACCACTGGTCGTTCATGCTCGGCGAAGTGGCTCTCTACAGCTTCATCGTGATCTTGATGTCGGGAACGTTCCTGACGTTCTTCTTCCAGGCATCTATGACGCCCGTTCACTACGAAGGCTCGTGGGCCCCGCTCAAGGGCATCGAGATGTCGGCAGCGATGGCCTCGACCATGGATATCTCCTTCGATATCCGCGGCGGCCTCCTCGTTCGACAGATTCACCACTGGGCAGCCCTGCTGTTTGTGGCCTCCATCGGTCTGCACATGCTTCGCGTGTTCTTCACGGGTGCATTCCGCAAGCCGCGCGAGATCAACTGGGTCATCGGATTCGTGCTCTTCATCCTCGCGATGGCAGAGGGCTTCACGGGCTACTCGCTTCCCGACGACCTGCTCTCCGGTAACGGTCTGCGCATCATCGACGGAATGGTGAAGGGTATCCCGGTCATTGGAACCTGGATCTCGTACCTGCTGTTCGGCGGAGAGTTCCCCGGTGTCGACATCGTTGGCCGCCTGTACGTGCTCCACATCCTGATCCTGCCTGCGATCCTCGTTGCGGCTCTCGGTGTGCACATGCTGCTGCTCATCATCAACAAGCACACGCAGTTCGCCGGCCCCGGACGCACCAACGACAACGTCGTCGGTCACCCGATCAT